>Ga0082335_1000470_pt1 | contig 102419 bp, 85 predicted proteins | sample Subgrocontami58m_FD_72375 | JGI IMG/M metagenome (GOLD analysis project Ga0082335, IMG submission 72375) | Subsurface groundwater microbial communities from S. Glens Falls, New York, USA - GMW37 contaminated, 5.8 m (SPADES assembly) (version 2) ... | reverse complement strand
TCCAACCCCCCCACAAAAATCGCATTCCAAAGGCCGCGCCTTTGGCGGGTCCAGGGCAGAGCCCTGGTCGGGGTCCGGGGCGGAAGCCCCGCCCTTCTTGCCCCCACAGGATTGGACCCTGGGCACATGCTGTGCTACGCGCAACGTCCATGACGAATCCCGCTTCCCGACGCTTGGTTACGGTCCTGAACGGTCCCAACCTCAACATGCTAGGTTTGCGCCAGCCGCATATCTATGGGCGCGCTACCCTGGACGACGTCGAACAACTCTGCGCCGAAACCGCCGAATCTCTCGGATTGGCCATCGATTTCCGCCAATCGAACAGTGAGGGCGAACTGGTCACATGGATCCAGGAATGCCGTGGCAAGGCATCCGGGATCGTGATCAACCCGGCAGCGTATACAACAACGTCGGTTGCGCTGCTGGATGCCATTCTGGCCAGCGAACTCCCGGTGATCGAGGTGCATATCACCAATATTCATCGGCGGGAGGAGTTCCGCCAGCATTCCTATGTTTCAAAGGTGGCCGTCGGCGTGATTTGCGGCCTCGGTATCCGCGGCTATGCGCTCGCTTTGCAGGCGATGGCCGACATGTTGGAGGAAGCTGCTTGACCCGTATTCCCATTGACCCGGACTCAATCCGTCTGCTGGCGGCGGTCATGGCCGAAACCGGCCTGACTGAAATCGAGCTCGAGGAAAAAGACAGCCGCATCCGAGTCGTTCGCGGCAGCGCGCAGGCTGCGCCCGTCGTCGTCTCTGCCGCTGTCGCGGCCCCGCCATCGGCGCCCATGACCGCTGCCGCCACGGCCGCCGCCGCCGATGCGGCAACCGCCGCCCATCCTGGCGCGGTAACCAGCCCGATGGTCGGAGTTGCCTATCTCGCCTCCGAGCCCGGCACCCCACCATTCGTTGCCGTGGGCCAACAGGTAACCGCCGGCCAGACCCTGCTGCTGATCGAGGCGATGAAGACCTTCAACCAGATCAAGGCGCCCAAGGCGGGGACCGTCGCCCGCATCCTGGTGCAGAACAGCGCGCCCGTGGAGTACGGCGAAGTCCTGATGATTTTGGAATGAGCCGTTGTTCCGAAAAATCCTGATCGCCAATCGTGGCGAGATCGCGCTCCGAATTCAGCGCGCTTGCCGGGAGTTGGGTATCGCGACCGTGGCGGTCCACTCCACCGCGGACGCCGAGGCGATGCATGTCCGCCTGTCCGACGAGAGCGTCTGCATCGGCCCGCCACCCACACGCGACAGCTATCTGAACATTGCGGCGATCCTGTCCGCCGCATCCATCACCGGGGCCGATGCGATCCATCCCGGCTATGGTTTCCTGTCGGAAAACGCCGATTTTGCGGAAATGGTCGAACTGCATGGGTTAACCTTCATCGGCCCATCCCCGAGCCATATCCGCATGATGGGCGATAAGATCGCCGCCAAATCGGCGATGGCCTCCCTCGGCGTGCCCCTGGTTCCGGGCTCCGACGGCGCGCTTCAGGATATCGAAAGTGGACGCGCCATCGCGGCGGAGATCGGCTATCCCATCCTGATCAAGGCAGCCGCGGGCGGCGGCGGGCGCGGCATGAAGGTGGCCCGCGATCCGTCGGAATTCGACGACGCCTACAACCTCGCCCGAACCGAGGCGCGCACCGCGTTCGGAAACGATGCCGTCTATATGGAGAAGTATCTCGACCGGCCGCGCCATATCGAGTTGCAGATCCTGGCGGATTCGCAGGGCAATGTCGTGCATCTCGGGGAGCGGGATTGCAGCCTGCAACGTCGCCATCAGAAATTGCTGGAAGAAGCCGGATCCCCGGCGATCACCCCCGCTCAGCGGGATGCTTTGGGCGCGACGGCCACCGCGGCGCTGACCAAGCTGGGCTACCGCAATGCCGGCACCTTGGAGTTCCTGTATCAGGACGGGCATTTCGCATTCATCGAGATGAATACCCGGCTTCAGGTCGAGCATCCGGTTACCGAAATGATCTGCGGCATCGATCTGGTGCGCGAGCAGATCCGCATCGCCGCAGGTGCCGAGTTGGGCTTCACCCAGAAGGATGTGGTGTTCAACGGCCACGCAATCGAATGCCGCATCACCGCCGAGGACCCCAACACCTTCATGCCGACCCCAGGCCGCGTGACCACCTTCCACGCGCCCGGCGGATTGGGCGTGCGGGTCGATTCGGCGCTTTATTCAGGGTATTTCGTGCCGCCCTACTACGACAGCATGGTTGCAAAACTGATCGTGCATGCGCCGACTCGATTGGATGCCATCAATCGGCTCCGCCGAGCCCTGGACGAATTCGTGGTGATGGGTATCCAGACCACGATCCCGCTGCACCGGCGAATCGTCGACGATCCCGAATTCCAGGCGGGCGATTACACGATCCATTGGCTTGAGAGATTCGTCGCCGGCTGACCCGGATCGGGCTTTTCGCTTGCATGGCAACGGCGCGGTGCGCCACGGTTCCAGTCCTGCCCCGCCGGGGTTGCGGCGTGGGCCAAATGTGAATGCAGGTCCCCCAAGACCGGGACAAACGCCGCGATGCCCGCCTTGATGGATCCCGACCCCAACGGCTTCTACCGCCTGCTCGGCGTCGATCCAGCCGCGCCTTCCGAAGCCGTCGTCGCGGCCTTCCGGCGCAAAGCCCGCCTGCTGCATCCGGATATCCCGAAAACCGGTGATGCGCAGGCCTTCATCGAGCTTAAACGGGCTTACGACACGCTTGCCGATCCGGCGCGACGGCAGGACTACGATCAGACCTCGCGACGCCTGATGGAGGCGGCCCGCGCCCGGGGTGCGGCCATGGTTCGGCGCAGGGTTGCCCCCGACCCGGCGGCGAAGTGGCGACCGGACCTGACCATCGTAGTCGCCATCTGCATCGTGCTGATCACGTTGGTGGGCGTGATCTGGTGGAACATGAGCCGCGGCACCACCCGCGGCCACACGGTCACCGCTTCGGCGCGGGCGCCATCGGTGGTTCGTCCGAATGCGCCGATCGTGACCTTCGCCGATCCGAATCCGGACGACCCGTCTGCGCCTCGGAGTCCTCCGGCTTCGCTGGCGGGCACGACGAACTACTACATCACCCCGGCGCCCGGCCGCACGGTTCTCTGGCGAGCCGGCGATGGCACCGGACCACTGCAACCGTTGCGGGAGCTTGCGCCTTTCACCGCGCTTCAGGCGCTGCGTCGTTACGGCCAGTCCAGCCTGATCGAGGTCCGGGCGAGCGAGACCACGTTCGGTCTCGTCGATAGCTCTCGCCTGATCCCCGGCAACGCCACCGTCGCCAAGCGAGCGTTCTGTGCTCACCACGCCGGCGTGCTGCCCGAGAACGGCGACGTGCTGCGGCAGACCGGCACCGGGTCGGGCCGTCTGGTGGTGCGCAATCGCAGCCTGCAACCGGCTGTCCTGAAACTGCGTACACCGGATGGGCGCTCGACGGTCAGCGTGTTCATCGGCCCCAACGCCGAGGCGGAAATCAACGGCTTGCCAGAGGGCGACTACCGGCCCGAATACGCGATCGGCGAGATGTGGAGCCGCCCGTGCGGCCTGTTCGTCGGCGGCATGCGCGCGCAACGATTGGCCGTGACCCGGCCACTATCGGCATTGACGCCGCTGGTGATTCCCCCCGATCCTGCGATGTCGGTCGTCCTGTCCGATATCCTGGAGACGGACTTCATCCGGGAGTAGCCGGCGGTCGGCCGGATCGCGCGTATCGTGGCAGAGGTGCGGACATGACGATCACACTCCAGGAATCCCTGCGTGGCCTGTTCTATGCGCCGTTCTATGTCGCTCTGGCGCACGATGCCTACAAGACCGAGGGCGTCGATGTTCGGTTCATCAGCGCACCGAAACCAGGCGATGCGGCCACCGCCGTCCTGTCCGGGGCGGCGGATGTTTGCTGGGGCGGGCCGATGCGCGTGGCGCAAACTTACCACCAGCAACCCGGTTGCGACCTGGTCAGCTTTGCCGAGGTCGTGACCCGCGATCCGTTCGTCCTGGTCGGGCGGGAGCCGAAACCAGGATTCTCTTTCAACGATCTGCTGACCGCCCGCATCGCCACCGTCAGCGAGGTCCCCACCCCCTGGCTGTGTCTGCAGGAGGATTTGCGGCGGGCAGGTATCGATCCCGGCGGGCTGAACCGAATCCCCGATCGGACCATGGCGGAGAATCGCGACGCTCTGCTGCGCGGCGATCTCGACGTCATCCAGGTGTTCGAGCCCTTCGTCTCGATGTTGGAAACCACTGGCCAAGGCCATGTCTGGTATGCCGCGGCCACGCGCGGCCCCACCAGCTACACAACCTTCTATGCACGTCGGGGCATGCTGACCGAGCGCCGGGATGAGTTGCTGCGGATGGTGCGAGCCATTGCGCGCACCCAGGGTTGGGTGGCGACGGCTGATGCGTCCGCGATCGCCGAAGCCATCACGCCCTATTTCCCCGATGTCCCGCTCGATATCCTCACGGCCGCCTGCCAGCGCTACAAGACCCTCGGTATCTGGGGCAAAGACCCGGTGCTACCGCGGGCGGGCTATGACCGCTTGCTGGCGGGCCTGCTGTCGGGCGGGTTTATCGATCCCGGCACGCCGTTCGACGTCGCGGTCGACAACAGCCTGGCCGAGACGGTTCGGGCGGAACTGGCGGGCTCCTGAACCTGGAGATCGCCACGGGCTCTTTTTGCAAGGATCGAGGAGTACCAGACATGCCGTACGCAACGACCGATGACGGGGTTCGCCTGTTCTATCAGGAGGCCGGCACGGGTATCCCTCTGATCTTCGTGCACGAATTCGCCGGCGATCATCGGGCGTGGGAACCGCAGATGCGCCACTTCGCGCGCCGCTATCGCGCGATTACCTATGCGGCGCGCGGCTATCTGCCGTCCGACGTGCCGGATCAGGTCTCGATGTATTCCCAGGCTCGGGCGGCTGACGATATCCGCGCGATTCTGGACCATCTGGGGATCGACAAGGCGCATGTGGTCGGCCTGTCGATGGGCGGGTTCGCCACCCTGCATTTCGGCTTCCGGCATCCGGGGCGAGCCCTGTCGATTTGCGTGGCCGGGTGCGGATATGGGGCGGAGAAGGGCCAGCAGGAGAAGTTCCAGGCCGAAGCCGATGCCATCGCAGCATTCCTCGCGGAAAAGGGCATGGTCGCGTTCGCCGAAAGATACGCCTACGGACCAACCCGGGTGCAGTTCGAGAACAAGGACCCGCGCGGTTTCGCGGAGTTCAAGCAGCAACTCAGCGAGCATTCGGCGCTCGGTGCGCGTAACACGCAGCTTGGCGTGCAGCGGGAGCGGCCGTCGCTGTATGATCTGGTCGATCAGATGAAAGCACTGACGGTGCCGACCCTGATCCTGACCGGCGACGAGGACTGGCCCTGCCTGCAACCCGCCCTGTTGATGAAGCAGAACATTCCGACCGCGGCCTTGTCAGTGATGCCGAACTGCGGCCACACGATCAATATCGAGGCCCCGGACGAGTTCAACCGGATCATTGGCGATTTCATTGCGCAGGTAGATGCTGGGCGTTGGCCGTCGCGGGATGCGCGGGCGATGTCGGCGTCCATCACCGGAATGAAGTAGGGCTTCCGGTTTGCGCGGCCATGTCTCCTTCAAGAGGGCGATGTCGGCGTCCATCACGGGAATGAAGTAGGGGACGGACGGCGGCGCAATATCGCGTTCGGGCCGATTCGGGTCCTGGCGCGCGGGCGAGGCCACCGGCCACCCTGTATCGAAGGTCGTCGTGAGACATCGGTCTTTGCCGCCTGTGGCAATGGTGGGCAGGGGACCCGACCTGTACGCCAATCTCCGTCGAGTTTCGGGTGGCTGTTGGGATTGCCCGTGGCCGTCCCAGCAACCCCGCGCGCGGTATGCGCCCGGACGGGAGCAGATCCCTCCCGATCCGGATCACCGCGTCCATCACCCATCATTCCGGATAGATCATCTTCCGAGTGACCCCGCCATCCACCACAAATTCCGCCCCGGTGATGAATCCGCTCTCCGGTCCGACCAGAAAGGCCATCAGGGCGGCGATGTCATCGGGGGAACCGACGCGGCCGGCGGGATGAAACGCGTGCTCTGCGGCGGTTGGTTCCGGCCCTTTCGTGCGGATCCAACCCGGGCTGATGCAGTTGACCCGTATCGCCGGTCCCAGGCTGATCGCCAACGCATGCGTCAACGCGACAAGTCCACCTTTCGACGCCGCATAGGCCTCGGTATCCGGCTCTGACATATGGGCACAGGTGGAGGCAATCGTCACGACGGAGCCGCCAGTCCTCTCCAACAGGCCTGCCATTGACTTCACCAAAAGGAACGTGCTGGTCAGGTTGGTCGCGAGGACGGATGACCACTCAGCCAGGCTCAGGTCGCGGAGCGGTTTGCGGATGCTGAAGCCCGCATTGCAGACCAGGGCGTCCAGACGCCCTTCTGTCTCAGTCAATTCCGTGGCGAGGGAAGCAACCGCTCCCTCCTCCGACACGTCGCATGCCACGGAACGTGTGCCGGTCGGACCAATATCCCGATCGACCACGACAACCCGCCACCCGTCCCGCAATAGCCGAACGGCGCAGGCGGCTCCGATGCCGCGTGCGCCGCCGGTGATCAGCGCGACCCGGCTGTCCCGATCCGTCACCGATATAATGCCAGCCTAGGCGGTCGCGGCATCCAACGCCTGCGACAGATCCGCCAGGATATCGTCGATATGCTCGATCCCGATCGACAGTCGCACATAGCCTGGTGTCACGCCGGTCGCCGCCTGTTCGGCTTCCGTCAACTGCGAGTGTGTGGTGCTGGCTGGATGGATCGCCAAGCTGCGCGCGTCACCGATATTGGCAACATGGTAGACCATCTTCAGGGCGTCGATGAACTTGCGCCCGGCCTCGGTGCCGCCCGCCAGTTCGAAGCCGCACAGACCGCCGAAACCGTGCGGCAGGTACTTCGTGGTCCGTTCGGCCGCCACGCCCGTGTGATGCGCGGGATGGATGACGCGAGTCACGCCCTTGCGACCGGCCAGGAAATTCGCCACCGCCAGCGCGTTGCGGCTGTGCTCCCGCATCCGCAGCGGCAACGTTTCCAGGCCCTGAATGAACAGGAACGCATTGAACGGCGCCATCGACGCGCCCAGATCGCGCAGCAAGGTCACGCGCATTTTCAGGATATAGGCGATTGGGCCCAGCGGCTTCACCGCCTGCGTCCACACCGCGCCGTGATAGGAAGGGTCCGGTTGGTTCAACAGCGGCTGGCGCGTCGGATGGGCTTCCCAATCGAAATTGCCGCCATCGATCACCACCCCGCCGATCGAGGTGCCGTGCCCGCCGATATATTTCGTCGTCGAATACATCACCACCGCGGCGCCATGGTCGAACGGACGCACCAGCAAGGGGGCCGCCGTGTTGTCCATGATCAGCGGAATGCCGAACTTGCGGCCAATCGCGGCGACCTCGGCGATCGGGAATGGGATCAGTTTCGGATTCGGTAGCGTCTCCGCGTAATAAGCGCGGGTGCGATCGTCGGTCGCCCGGGCAAAAGCCTCCGGGTCGGTTGGATCGACGAACCTGGTCTCGATCCCCTGGTCCTTCAGCGTATTGGCGAACAGGTTCCAGGTCCCGCCATAAAGGTCGGTGGAACTGACGATATTGTCGCCGTTGCGGGCCACGTTCAGCACCGAAAACGCCGAGGCCGCCTGGCCGGACGCCAGACCCAACGCCGCCACACCGCCTTCGAGGGCAGCGATCCGTTGCTCGAACGCATCCTGCGTCGGGTTCATGATGCGGGTGTAGATGTTGCCCAGCTCTTTCAATCCGAACAGGTTGGCGGCGTGCTCGCTGCTGTCGAACTGAAACGATGTCGTCTGGTAGATCGGCACCGCAACGGCATTGGTTGCGCTGTCGCGCCGCCAGCCGGCATGCAGGGCCAGGGTCTCAGGGTGCTTTGATGTCATGACGGGCGCCTCCCACGGCAAGGTTCGGGCGGACTATAGCCGAAGCCGGGGGCGGGTAAATGTCCTGGATCACAGCGCAAGGCTTTGGCCGAGAGCCAGACTGGCGGAGGCATTTTGTCTATGCCGCCGCCGCAGGATAGGGGTTTTCGCTCCGAGCGCAGGACGTCAGGCGGCCCGCTCTTGCAACAATTTCTGGCCGCGTCGCAGGGCATCGGCGATGGTCTCGGCCGGCATGGCGCCGGAGAACAGACCGTAGCCATCCAGGAAGAATGACGGCACACCGCTGACGCCCGCTTCCCGGGCGGCCTGGTCGGCGGCGCGCATTTCCCTGTCCGCCAGATCACCAGCCAAGAAGGCGGCAACCTGATCCGCGTCCAGGCCGGCCTCGACGGCGCAGGATGTCAGCACAGCGTGATCGCCGATATCGGCGCCCTGAGTAAAATAGGCTTTGAACACCGCCTCCATCGCCGCGTCCTGCACGCCCTGCTGGCCAGCGAACCAAATCAAGCGGTGGGCGTCGATCGTGTTCGGCGTGCGGAGCATCAGGTCGGTACGAAACGCCAGGCCGACTCCAGCGGCGGCTTCCGAAATACGTACATCCAACGCGGCGGATTTCTCCGCGCTGCCGAATTTCCAGGCCCGATAGGCGGCTCGGTCACGGCCTTCCTTGGGCATGTCGGGATTGAGTTGGAACGGGTTCCAATGGATGGAAAACGCCAACCCCTCCTGCGCCAACATCGCCAGGGCACGCTCCAACTGCCGCTTGCCGATATAGCACCACGGGCAGATTGCATCCGACACGATGTCGATGCGCGTGCCAACGGTCGATTCCGTGCGGAACGAGGCCGGGGTTGTGGTGTCGTCGCAGCCATCCGGTCCGCAAACGGTGCCGGCGGGAATGGTCTCATCCATGGCCTTGTCCTTCTCTGCCTTCGCGTTGTGTGACGCCACGCTTCGGTTTGCCGCAACATGGCGTCGGTCACGCGACTTGTCACGGGGCGGGCTGGGCGCGGATAGTCGCCCCATGATCCCCGTTTCCATCGTCACCGGCTTTCTGGGCAGCGGCAAGACCACGCTGATCGGACGCATCCTGCGCGATCCCGGCTTCACCCGCACCGCCGTGATCGTGAACGAGTTCGGGGAAATCGGCCTGGACCACGCGCTGATCGCGAGCAGCAACGAGACTTTCACCGCCCTGACCACCGGTTGCCTCTGCTGCGCCGTGCGCAGCGACCTGGTGCGGACCCTGCTGGACCTGCACGCAAGCCGCCTGTCTGGCGCTGCCACCTACGACCGGGTGCTGATCGAGACGTCCGGGCTGGCCGATCCGGCCCCGATCCTGCACGGATTGATGACGGACGTCGCTGTCGCGGCGACCCATGCGATCGACACGGTGGTCACGCTGGTCGACGCAGTCCACGCCGAGGCGACCTTGTCCGCCCATCCCGAGGCTCGCCGACAGGTCGCGCTGGCTGACCTGCTGGTGTTGACCAAGACCGATCTCATTTCGATGGCCCCCGGATTGTCGCACAGGCTTCACGCGCTCAATCCATCGGTTTCTCACGCCGTGACGGGCGCGGTGACCCCCGCCATGTTGTTTGGCGGGGCGGACTCCGCGAACCGTGCCACCCGCCTCGCCCGTGTTCCCGACCAGCCCCAGGGTTCACCCTTCGACCGCGCTCGCCACGGTGACGGGGTCGAGACGTTCGTCGTCCGCCGCGATCGCGCCATGCCCGCCCTCGCCCTGACGCTGCTTCTCCAGGCCCTCGCCGAACATTGCGGGGATCGACTATTGCGCGTGAAGGGGTTGGTGGACATTGCCGAGATGCCCGGGCAACCGGCCTTGGTGCATGGCGTCCAGCACGTGTTCTCCCCGCCCGACTTCCTCCCCGCCTGGCCGACCGAGGACAGGAGCACGCGACTGATCTTCATCGCGCGCGGCATCCCGCCCTATTTCGTGGTCCGGCTGCTGGACGCTATCGAGGCGGAAGTCCGCGACGAACTGGGTATGTAAATCCCGAACACGCAGCAGGGCCTGATGGCTCTGCGTGACGCGTAGAGGACGGAACGCATGGACCCTTGAACGGGCCGCTGAAAGAGGCTTCCATCGGCTGCGGGGCCTCAAGCACGGAACGCCTCTTGGTTCGACGGGGATGGTGACTGGCACCGCATCGCACGATCGCCCGCTCAATGGGCCAAATCGCAATAAGTTGATCCGGGAGAGACCGAACAATGATCAAGAGACGCAGTCTGATGGCGGCGGCCGCGGCAATGCCGCTCGCGCGTCCGGCTATTGGGGCGAACGCAAAGACCCTCACGGTCGTGCCGCAAGCCGTGCTGAACACCATCGACCCCGTCTGGAGCAGTGCCCAGGTCGTGCGCAACATGGGGTTCATGGTGTTCGAGACGCTATATGGGCGCGACGAATTCATGAAGCCGCACCCGCAGATGCTGGAATTCGGCTTGATGGAGGACGGCGGCAAGCGCTGGACCCTGAAGCTGCGGGAGAAGCAGGCCTTCCACGATGGCACGCCGGTTCTGGCCCGCGACTGCGTCGCCTCCTTGCGCCGCTGGGCTCGCCGTGATCCCGCAGGCGCGACGTTGATGGCCCGAACGGATGACCTGGCCGCGGCGGACGACCGCACGATCGTGCTACGGCTTAACAAGCCGTTTCCGCATCTGCCGGAACTGCTGTCGAAATTCGTGGTGCCGGCGGTGATGATGCCGGAACGGATCGCCATGACGGATCCGTACAAGCAGATCCCGGAAGCCATCGGCTCGGGCCCGTTCCGCTTCGTGCACAACGAGCATGTGCTGGGCAGCCATGCCGTGTTCGCGCGGAACGAAAACTACGTCCCGCGGAATGAAAAGCCAAGCTGGACGGCGGGCGGGCGGCATGTGCTGGTGGATCGGGTGGAGTGGAAGATGATCCCCGATGGCGGCACCGCGGTGAACGCGCTGATGACCGGGGAAATCGATTGGATCGAGATTCCGCTGCCCGACCTGATCGGCTCGTTGCGCAAGACGCGTGGGATCAGGACCGGCCATCTGGACACCTACGGCCAGATCATGGCGCTCCGTCTGAACCACCTGGCCTATCCGACCAGCAATCCCGCGATCCGGCAGGCCATGATGGCGGCGATCGACCAGCGGGAGGTGATGATCGCAATCATGGGCGGCGATCCGGAAAACTGGTCGGTGCCGATGGGCTTCATGGCCACCGGCAAGAAGGAGGTCGACGAGGCCGGCCTGGAAAACGTGCGGGCGCGTCGGCCCATCGCCGAGGTCAAAGCCATGCTGGAAAAGGCCGGTTACAAGGGCGAGCGGATGCCATTGCTGCATGCGACCGAGCATAATTTCTATAACCCCGCCAGCCTGATCATCGCGCAACAATTGAAGGACGTCGGCCTGAACGTAGACGACCAACCGATGGATTGGGGCACGGTGCAAAGCCGGCGGACCAATCGGGGGCAGATCAATGAGGGCGGCTGGTCGATGTTTCCGACCGTAACGCCGGTGCCGGACAATCAATCCCCGCTGACCTCCAGCTTTACCCGTGCGAATGGCAAGGACGCATTCTTCGGCTGGCCGGAGGATCCCGAGATCGAACGCCTCTACCACCAATGGCTGGAGGTGAGTGATCCGGTCGAGCAGACAAAGCTGGAGCGGGCCTATCAATTGCAGTCCTTCGCGTTGCTTCCCTACATCCCGTTGGGTCGCTATCTGCAATCCTCGGCCTGGCGGGAGAATGTAACGGGGATCCTCAAAGGCCCATCCGCCGTGTTCTGGAATATTGCGAAGAGCTGAGCCTGCGACCGGGGGGAAACAGATGAAGCGACGCAGTTTGCTGACCGGGGCCGCGGCGATGTCGCTCGCGCGCCCCGCGATCGGGGCCGATCCGAAGACGCTGGTCTTCGTGCCGCAATCGCCTCTGGCCAGCCTGGATCCGGTCTGGACCAGTGCCATGACGACGCGAAATGTCGGCTTCATGGTCTATGATGTGCTGTTTGGCCGCGACGAGCATATGAACCCGAAGCCGCAGATGCTGGAAGGCTACACGGTCGAGGATGACGGCAAGCGCTGGGTCATGACGCTGCGGGAAAACCTGTGGTTCCATGACGGGGAGAAAGTGCTGGCGCGGGATTGCGTTGCCTCGTTGAACCGCTGGCGGCAGCGCGATCCGGGTGGGGCGACCTTGTCGGCGCGTCTCGATGCGATCGAGGCACCGGATGACCGGACCATCGTCATTCGGTTGAAGAAACCGTTCCCCGCGCTGCCCACCTTGCTGTCGAAATTCCAGACGGCGGCGGTGATGATGCCGTCCCGCCTGGCCGCGACTGACCCGCACAAGCAGGTGACGACGCCGGTCGGCAGCGGACCGTTCCGATTCCATCAGGATGAGTATGTCATCGGCAGCTTCGCGGCGCTGTCGCGGTTCGACAAATACGTGCCGCGTGACGAGCCGGCCAGTTTCACCTCGGGCGGGCACCGGGTGATGGTCGATCGGGTGGAATGGAAGATGATTCCCGATCCCGGCACGGCGGCGAACGCGCTACTGACCGGAGAGGTGGATTGGCTGGAAATGCCGCTGCCCGACCTCGTGCCGATGTTGCAACGCTCACCGAACATCGTCATCGGGCGGTTGGATGACTGGGGGTTTATCAGCCAGTTGCGGCCGAACCATCTGAATCCTCCCACCAGCAATCCGGCGTTCCGGCGGGCCCTGATGGCGGCGATCGACCAGAAGGAGGTGATGGAGGCCATGATGGGTGGAGACCCGGACGGCACCATCACGCCGATGGGGTATCTGGCAACGGGCAAGCCCGAGGTGGATCGGGCCGGCATCGAGGGCGTGACGAAACGCCGGAGTATCGCCGAGTTGAAGGCGATGTTCGCGGATGCCGGCTACAACAACGACCGGCTGGTGCTGCTGCACACGACGGACCAGCCTTTCTACAATGCGGCTACGTTGGTGGTGGCGGATTCGCTGCGGCGGATCGGGTTGAATGTCGATGACCAGTCGATGGACTGGGGCACGGTGCTGCAACGGCGGGCGAGCCGCGAGCCGTTGGACAAGGGGGGATGGTCGCTGTTTGTCAGCGTCACGCCGGTGCCGGAATATCGCGATCCGTTGCTGGGTTCGTTGTTGCGTGCCAATGGCAAGGATGCGTGGATCGGCTGGCCCGACATTCCGAAAATCGAGGCGGCTTATAATGCCTGGCTGGATACCGGCGATCCGGCCGAACAGACGCAGCTGGAGCGGGAGATCCATCTGACGGCGTTTGATCAGGTGCCGTTCATTCCGTTGGGGCGGTATCGGCCTCGGGTGGCTTGGAGCCGGAGCATTTCGGCACCGTTGAAAGGGCCGGCGCCGGTGTTTTGGAATGTCAGCAAGGGGTAGAAGGCGGGGCTTCCGCCCCGGACCCCGACCAGGGCTTTGCCCCTGGACCCACCAAAGGCGCGGCCTTTGGAATGCGATTCTTTTGTCGTTTGAACTCCGGGGTCTACACAGACCTCTCATGGTCCGCGTAGACCCCGGAGTTCAAACGACAATGATCCGGTTCCAAGGGCCGTCGCCCTTGGCGGGGATCCAAGGGGCAGAGCCCCTTGGTCGGGGTCCGGGGCGGAAGCCCCGCCCTTCTCACCCCCGAACCTTATACCAGGGATGCGGCATCCCCGGCGTCTTTACCCGCAACGTATAGACCGACGTACTGGCGGTAAACAGCAAGGTCCGCAAGTCCGGCCCGCCAAACGCGATATTGGCGCAGACCTCGGGAGTCTCGATGATCCCGATCAGTTTACCGTCGGGCGAGAACACCCAGGTCCCGGTGGTCCCGGTGCAGAACACCCGCCCTGCCGCGTCCACCTTCATTCCGTCCGGCACGCCGTTTGTCTGGCTGTGCGACATGTCGGCGAAAATCCGCCGCCCGGTGGCCTGACCGGCCGCGTTCAGGTCGATCGCGTGGATGTACTGCGCCCAGCGCGTGTTGGCGACATAGAGAGTCCGCTCGTCTGGCGACAGCGCCAGTCCGTTCGGATACTCAAACGGCACCACCATCGTCAGCGTGTCGTCCGTGGCGATCCGATAGATCGCGGCATGTTCCTGCTCACGCTCCTTCATCGGCACCCGCAGCGACGGGTCGGTGAACAGCAATGTCCCGTCGGAACAGCAGATGACGTCGTTCGGACGGTTCAGGCGCTTGCCCTCGAAACGATCGGCCAGCACCGTCACCCGCCCGTCCAGCGCGGTGCGGGTCACGCGGCGCCCATCGCCCTCACAGTTGATCAGCCGACCTTGCAGATCGAAGGTGGTACCGTTGCCGCCGGTGGTGGTGCGTACCAGTTCATGCGGCTGGCCCAGGGTAATCCGGAACAGCTTGCTGTCGCGGACATCGGTGAAATAGAAAAAACCGTCCGGATGCCAGAGCGGACCTTCGGTAAACACGAAGCCGCCCGCCACTTTCTCGAACGCGGTCGTTTCCAGGATGTCAGATAGGGTTTCCATGGTTATCCTCCCGTTCCGGCGCTTGAGGCCGAGGGCAAGGGTAGAGGGTCGGGCCCGCTGGCACCAGTCCGCGCCGGCGATGTACCGCGACTTGCGGGATGGGGGGACCGAGGCTAGCACGTGATGCTTGCAGCAACCCCTCACTCCCAGGTGTCGCATGGAACTGATCGACCTCAGCCGAGAGATTTTCCACCGCACCCAGGTGCATCCGTCGCATCCGCCGGTGGTGGTGACGGTCTGGAACGACCACACCGAGAAGAAACACGCCGGCCAGACGGTGTTTTCGTCGAAGGCACTGTCGATCGCGCTGTCCGACCATGCCGGCACCCATGTCGATGCCCCCGTCCATTTCGATCCGCGGCCGGGTGCTGCGTCGATCGATCAGGTGCCGTTGGAGAATTTCTATACCTCGGCCATCTGTCTGGACCTGTCGCACGTGCCGCTGAAACACGCGATCACGGTGCCGGAGATGGAGGCGGCGCTTGCCAAATCCGGGCAGGAGATCCGGCCAAGGGACACGGTCCTGCTGCATATGGGCACCAACGATCGGCTGCTGGGCAAACCCGGCTATCAGCATGATTTTCCCGGCCTGGCGTTGGAATCGGTGCATTGGCTGGCCGACAAGGGCATCGTGATGTTTGGTGTCGAGGCGATCAGCCCGGCCCCGGAAGGTGAACTCAATTTCCAGGCCCATATCGCCTGCGCCGAACGCGGCATCACCCACATGGAATGCCTGGCCTATCTGGACAAGTTGATCGGGCGCGGGCGCTTCCGCTTCATCGGTTTCCCGTTGAAAATCCGCGGTGGCACGGCCAGCCCAATCCGCGCGGTCGCGGTGTTCGAATAGAGGCGGTCCGGGTGTCCCCGGTCAGGCAATGTTCCGACCGCCGTCGATGAACAGATTCGTGCCGTTGATGTAGGAGCCGGCCTCCGAGCAGAGCAGCAGCGCCGCCCCGGCCAGATCGTCCGGACGGCCGAGGCGGCCGATTGGGATACGCTCGACCAGGGCGGCGCCTTCGGTCGCCATCTGGGCTCGATTGCGCGCGGTCAGGATCGCGCCGGGGGCCAGGTTGTTGACCGTGACACCCTGTCGCCCGAACTGGCGAGCCAGATTCATGGTCCAGTTCTGCTGCGCCGCCTTGGTACCGGCATAGACCAGCATGGCCGGATGCGGCCGAACTTGCTGCACGCTGCCGATGGTCAGCACCCGGCCCCAGCCGCGTTCGCCCATCGGCGGCACCAGTTCCTGCAACAACTCCAACGTAGTGCGCAGGTTGACGGCGATCTGTCGGTCGAAATGCTCACGGCTGATCCGGCGGTAGTCCTCGGGCAGTTCGATCGAGGCATTCAGCACCAGGATGTCAATTGGCGCCCAGGCGGTGACCGCGCGGGCCAGGTTCACGCCGGCATCATCAAGGACGAAATCCTGCCCGAAGGCGTCCGCCTGCCCACCGGCGGCCTGAATCTCCGCCACCACCGCGTTTGCATCCCGGGTTTCCTCCGCGGTACCCGCGTGGTGGACCGCGACCCGCGCCCCCGCCGCGGCCAGGATCAGCGCGATGGCCCGCCCGATCTCGCGGCGTGCACCGGTCACCAGAGCGGTCCGGCCGGAAAGCCGAAAGGAAGCGAAGGGATCGGTGGCGTCTGGCACGGGCTGGCTCCGATAGGCTGTTGACCGGAGGTTCTATGCCATGGCGCGGACCGCGCCGAGAACTAACCGACGGCCAGGGCAATCGGGGGACGGAAGCAAGGCCCCAGGGCTCCGCCCCGGACCCCGCGAGGGGCTTTGCCCCCTCGACCCCCACCAAGGCTGGGCCTTGGATGCCATTTATTGGGTCAGGGAAGAAAGGGGGCCGACACGGACATTGAAACGCCAAGGTCGGCCCCCTTTCATCCCTGACCCAACCGATCGCGGTCCAGGGGCCGTGCCCCTGGTGGGTTCGAAGGGCGAAGCCCTCGCGGGGTTTGGGGCGGAGCCCTGGGGCCTTGCTTCCGTCCCCCGATTGCCCTGAACCGACGGCGAGCATGGCTGGACCATGGGGGGCTTCCCGGTCAGGATGGTTGGGACGCCGAACAAGGCGCCGATCACACGGAGAGAAGGGAGCGTTGCATGGCTCGCGTGCCATATCTGGACACATCGGACCTGTCGGATGCGGACAAGGACCTGTTGAAGCGACCCATTTCGCTGCACCGCGCCTTGGTGAACTCGCCGAACGCAGCACGCGCGTTTTCCGGGCTTGGCACCTATATCCGCTATGGCAGCAAGCTGGACCCGCGGTTGCGCGAACTGGCGATCCTGCAGGTGGGTTGGCTCGCCCGCTCGCCCTATGAGTGGTCGCACCATGTGAAGATCGGCCATGATTTCGGGGTTACCGACTCTGACATCCAGGCGCTGATTGATGATACCGCGGGCAAGGCGACCGGCTTGGACGATATGGCCAGGCTGGTGCTGAAGGGCGCGCGGGAGATCACCAACGACGGAGAGATGTCCGCGAGTACCTTCGCCGCCCTGCAAACCGCGTTGGGCAACGAGCTGGTGGTGGACCTGACCTTGACGATCGCGTTCTACTGCGCGGTCGTCCGTGTGCTGGGCACCCTGAAAATCGACGTTGAACCCGACTACATGCCGTATCTGGAGCAGTGGCCGTTGCCGGCATAGGCCGAACAGAGGGGCGTTAAGGGGACGAGGGGGAGCCGGGGCGGGATGGCCCGGGTTCCTGACCATCGTCCCCACCCGGTCTCCTGAGCGGAACCCGCCTTCCCACGTGTGGCCCCCCTTGGCCGGCTCGTCGCGCGTGATTTTATCAATTTGTCACACACCGCCGGACCGGCGGGCCATATTCCTGCCGCCGAAGCCCGCAAGGGCAACGGCAAGGGGCAGGCAGGATGTTGACGATCGAGGGAATTTCCCGCCGCTTCGGTAGCAAGGTCGCGGTCGAGAACGTTACCCTGTCCATCGACAAGGGCGCCTTTATCGGGGTGATCGGCCGATCGGGGGCGGGAAAATCGACCCTTCTGCGCATGATCAACCGGCTGCAGGACCCCAGCGGGGGCCGGATCGTCCATAATGGCACTGACGTCACCGCTCTGACGGGAGACGCTCTGTGCGACTGGCGCGCCCGGTGCGCGATGATCTTCCAGCAGTTCAACCTGGTTGGCCGGCTGGATGTGCTGACGAACGTTCTGATGGGCCGGCTCAATCACGTGCCGACCTACCGGTCCCTGCTGCGGCTGTGGACCGAGGAAGACAAGGCCATCGCGCTGTCCGCCCTGGAACAATTCGATATCGGCAACCTGGCCGCTCAACGCGCCGACCGGCTGTCCGGTGGCCAGCAGCAGCGGGTGGCGATCGCCCGCGCCCTGGTGCAAGAGCCGGAGCTGCTGCTGGCGGATGAGCCAATCGCCTCGCTCGATCCGCGCAACACCAAGGTGGTGATGGACGCGTTGCAGCGGCTGAACCGGCATTTTGGCATTACCGTGCTGTGCAACCTGCACTCGCTGGACATCGCTCGAAGCTATTGCGGCCGCCTGATCGGCATGGCGCAGGGCCGGGTCGTGTTCGACGGTGTCCCGGCGGCGCTGACCGACCGGGTCGCGCGCGAACTCTACGGCCTGGAAGCCGGCGATGTGATCGACATGGACGCCGCCCATCTGCCCGATGCCTTGCCCGATGCCGCAACCCAAGGCGCGGTCGCCATCGCGGCCTGACATCCACACCAACAGCCGGACTCCAGGAGAACCGACATGCTCAGCCGCCGGACGATGACCCTTGCCCTCGCGGGTGCCGCCGTGATGCCCGCGACGGCGTTCGCACAGCCTGACTGGCGCGCCCAATATCCGGAACTCGTGTTCGCGGCGGTGCCGGCGGAAAACGCCTCGGGAGTCACCGAACGTTACGCACCGTTCAACGAGTACCTGGCGCGCGCGCTGGGGGTGAAGGTCACGATGCGGATCGCCTCGGATTACGCCGCCGCGATCGAGGGGCAGCGTGCGGGCAACATCCATATCGTGTCCTATGGCCCGGCGTCCTATGTCCGTGCCTGGAGCGTCACCAAAGGTGGCGTCGAGCCCTTCGTCACCACGATCAACGCGGATGGTTCCATCGGCTACTACTCAGTCGCCTATGTCCGGGCGGACGACAAGGCGAAGTCGCTGGAGGATCTGAAGGGCCGCAATCTGGGCCTGGTGGACCCGAACTCCACGTCCGGCAACAACGTGCCGCGCTTCGCGATGAACAAGCTGAACATCGATCCGGCCACGTTCTTCGGCAAGGTCGTCTACACCGGCTCGCACGAGAACGCGGTCATCGCGCTCAAGCAGGGCACCGTCGATGTGGCGTTCAACTGGTGGAACTCCGAGACCGACTCGAACCTGACCCGCATGGTCAACAAGAACATGGCAAAGGCCGAGGATTTCCGCATGATCTTCAAGTCGCCGCTGATCGCCGGTTCGCCCTATGCCTATCTGGCCAACATGCCGCAGCCGATGAAAGACGCGATCCTGAAGGCGTTCATGGACGCGCCGAAGGCCGACAAGGCCGCGTTTGACAAGCTGTCCGACGGCAAGGATCTGGGCTTCAAGCAGGTTACGCACGCCGACTACCAGACCATCGTCGACCTGCAGGAGTTTGTCGACCAGCTCCGCAAGAAGCGTAGCTGAGCCTAGGCATCGGACACGGGGGCGCGTTCTTGTGCCCCCGCCGTTGCAAGAGCTCCGATATCCATGACCTATGCCCTGACCCGCCTGCCCGATGCGCAGCTTGAGCCGTTGCGTCGGGCCTATGCCGATGCAATTGCCGCCAAGCGCCGCCAGACCACCCTGGGGGGCGCCATCCTGGTCGCCGTGATTGTCATCAGCGCCTATACCGCCGAGGTCCAGCTTGGCACCCTGTTCAAGAACATTGGCGATTTCTTCAACTATTTCATTCGGTTGTTCATATTCGACAGCGGATCTCAGGCGGGCCGCCCGGCCTGGACCGATTTCGCCGAGTGGTTCTGGGGCCTGCGCGAGTGGCTGTCCCTGCTGTTCGACACCATCCTGATCGCCTATTTGGCGACCTTGGCCGGCTCGGTGTGCGCGTTTTTCGCCTGTTTCCTGGCGGCAAGGAACCTGGGGCCGAACCCCTTGCTGCGCGGAGTGATCAAGCGACTGTTCGAACTCTGCCGCACCGTGCCGGAGATCGTGTTCGCGTTGATCTTCGTCGTCGCCTTCGGGCTGGGCCCGGTTCCGGGCGTGCTGGCCATCGCCATCCACACCATCGGGGCCAACGGCAAGCTGTTCACCGAAGTCGTCGAGAATATCGACATGAAGCCGGTGGAGGGCGCCATCGCCGCCGGTGGCACCTGGGCCGAATCGATCCGCTTCGCCGTGCTGCCGCAGGTGCTGTCCAGCTTCGCCAGCTATGCCCTGTTGCGGTTCGAGATCAATGTCCGCGGCGCCTCCGTGATGGGCTTCGTTGGCGCCGGCGGCATCGGCCAGGACCTGATCGAGGCGATCCGTAAGTTCTACTACACCGACGTGTCCGCCATTCTGTTGCTGGTCATGGTGACCGTGTTCCTGATCGACACCGGCACCCAGCAATTGCGGCATTTTCTTCTGGGCCGGGACGAATCGCGATGAGCGACGGGTCGCGCGATGCCGTCATCCGAAGTGCCGCTATTCGTAATTCCGCCCTGGCCGATATCGCCGGTCTGCGGGCCCGCCATCCCTCGGTTTTCAGTCCCGGGATGGGCGGCCGAACGGTCGGGTTCCTGGTGATGGCGGTGGTTGTGGGATTGCTGGTGATCGCGGTGGTCCGGCTGGATTTTTCGCTGGTCCGCATGCTGTCGGGTATTGGTGAACTCGGCCGGATCGTGGGTCACATGATCCCGCCGGTGCCGCATTCCTTGCCACAAGCCATGCTCTATCTGCACGCCCTGGCGGAAACCGTTGCCATCGCCTTCCTGGGCACCTTGTGCGGGGCGGTCCTGGCGATCCCACTGGCCCTGATGGCGGCCCGCAACACCACAATCAACTGGGTCGTGCAGTTCTTTGCTCGCCGGAGTTCCGACACCATCCGCAGCATCGACCAGCTTATCTGGGCGTTGATCTGGGTGAATGTCGTGGGGCTGGGCCCGTTTGCCGGGTTGCTGGCGGTGATGACGAGCGATATCGGCAATCTGTCGAAGCTGTTTTCCGAGGCGATCGAGACCGCCGACCGCAAGCCGGTCGAGGGGGTGATTTCCACCGGCGGGACCAAGGCCCTGGCGATCCGGTTCGGCATCATGCCGCAGGTGCTGCCGGTGATTGCCAGCCAGGTGCTGTATTTCTTCGAGTCGAACACAAGGTCTTCCACCATCATCGGCATCGTCGGCGCCGGCGGGATCGGGCTGCATCTGGCCGAACAGATCCGCACCCTGGAGTTTCAGGCGGTCGCGTTCATCATCCTGCTGATCCTGGCCGCCGTGATGGCGATCGACTTCGTCTCCGGTCTGCTCCGTCAGTCGATTACGGGGAAGGCGCAACTCACGCATTGACGGTGCGTGGGAGGCGGGGCGTCGAGGGTGCTACGGCGATGGTCAGGCATGGTCGGTCCTGTGTGTTCCTTGTACGTTCTAGTCTGGAAAGACGGCTTGTGGCAAGGAAATTGCCATCCGGTTCGAGCCGGGCCTCAGCCGCGTTCGGCAAACCATTGATCTGGTGTGGTTTGTAGAATAAACGTGCATTAGTTAACGGTAGCGGATGTCTTATTAAGATGACCTGCGGGACCGATCTTGCCGCTGGCGCTAAAGTTAAGACGAGACTCCAAGATACCGCCCTACCGGACTGATCTCACTTCGGAGTCCGGTCGTTCCTGAGATTCTACTTTAAGCTGGGGACTTCAGCATTCCGTTGCGAATCCATGCAGATATCCGGGGTTTCCGTTACAGAACCATGCGAGATTCGGGGGTATTTGTTCCGGATAGGCGCGGTTAACCGTCCATTCACACCTGCTGGGAAAATGGGCAGCATCGGCCCATGCCCTGTCTGATGGGTCGGATCGGTCCCGGCGCGGGTTTCCGCTTGCAGTCCCCCGACATGGTGCAGTGGCTGTGCCATGTCCTGGCCCCTTCCGGTGCCCCAAATGGCGTTGGGGCATAATTATTCCGATATCGGACAACCCCGGGATGCATCGACGGTCGTTCCATCCTGTGCCTCTCGCGGGAGGCATCCTGCCAATGGTCCGGCCTACGGTGCCTAAGCTGAACGATATCGACGGCCGGGACCGGTCGTCGCTCTCGCGGCAACCTTGCGGCCGCCCCGGTCACGGCCGATGATCACCCCACACGTTTCAAGGGAGTGAAACCATGCGACTCAAGGACAAGGTTGCCATCGTCACCGGCGGCGCGCACGGGATGGGGGAGGCCGAGGCTCGCCTGTTCGCCAAGGAAGGCGCGGCGGTGGTCATCGCCGATGTGCTCAACAAGGAAGGCGAGGCGGTCGCCGCCGATATCAGCGCCAGCCAGGGGCGTGCCCGCTATATCCGCACGGACGTGACCTCGGAAGCCGACTGGAAGAAGCTGATCGCCGAGACCATTGCCACCTATGGCAAGCTGGACATCCTGGTGAACAATGCCGGGATCAGCGGCAGCGCGGTCGGCGGCGATCTGTCGTTGGAGGGCTGGAACAAGCTGATCGCCATCAACCAGACCGGCGTGTTCCTGGGGACTTCACTCGCGGCGCAGGAGATGGCGAAGGCGGGGAAGGGCTCGATCGTCAATATCTCGTCCATCATGGGGTTCATTGGCGGGGCTGACGGACATTTGGGTTATTCGGCGTCCAAGGGCGCGGTGCGGATCATGTCGAAGTCCGCCGCGGTGCGCTGGGGGCCGCAGGGCGTGCGGGTGAATACCGTGCATCCGGGGTATATGCCGGCGATGCTGAACGGGACGAATGCCGGGGGGAGGGCTTCGAAGATCCCGATCACGCCGCTGCGTCGGTTGGGGGAGCCGATCGAGGTGGCTTACGGGGTGTTGTTCCTGGCGTCGGATGAGGCTTCGTTTGTGACGGGGACTGAGTTGGTGATTGATGGGGGGTATATCGCGCAGTAACGGGCGCGCGTGCTGTAGTCGTTACTACACCGGCCGGCCCGGGTCAGAGTGGCGGGCACAGCCTGCTACTCTGACCGAACCCGGGGGCGGCGGACGGCCCCGGAAACGCAACCGGGCGCGGGCGCATGGCTGCGACCCGGCTTGGGTTGCGGATATTGCGTTTGAGTTTCCCTTGGTTTCGATCATCTGCTATCGTGCCTTTTGAGAGGACGATGGCCAATGACCGCCCTGATGTCCGATAAGACCGATCCGGTAGCCCCAACCGAAAGCGACGCGCAGGTTGCTCGTGAATCAGCGCGCCGCTTGGCACCTTTGTTGGCTCAGGCGAACGGCACCAGGGAACTGCGCGTGCTGTTGCCCAACGGCGAGAATGAAACCGTGACCCTCCCGCCAGACGCATTCCGGTTGCTGGTTACAATTCTGACCGAGATGGGCAGCGGCAACGCGGTCCGCCTGATCCCGCATCAGGCCGAGTTGACGACACAAGAAGCCGCGGACCTGCTGAACGTGTCACGGCCCTATCTGGTGCGCCTTCTCGACGAGGGACGCATGCCCTGTCATCGCGTCGGCACCCATCGCCGCGTCCTGTTCAAGGACGTCATGGCCTACAAGGCCGAGCGCAGACGTGTTCGGCGGAGGGCGTTGGATGAGTTGACGGAACTCGACCAGGAGCTTGGGCTCGGTTGAATGGCCGGGGTGGTTCGGGCTTTCCTGGACGCTAGCGTGCTTTGTCCCGCCTCGCTGCGGAATCTGTTCATGCGCTTGACCCTGCAGGATTTATTTCGGGCGCGATGGTCGCGGCATGTTCATGATGAATGGATACGGTCGGAGCTGCGTGATCGGCCGGACATTTCGGCCGATCAGTTACTCCGGGTACGCAATGCGATGGATCGCCACGCCGAACATTGCCTGGTGACCGGATATGAAGGTCTGACTGGAACGCTGAGGCTTCCCGATCCCGATGACCGGCATGTCCTGGCGGCCGCGATCGTCTCGGGCGCCGAGATCATCGTGACCCGAAACTTGAGGGATTTCCCGGCAGGAGACCTCGATCGTTATGGGATCGAGGCGCAGCATCCTGATGTCTTCGTCCGTAGCCCCATTGATCTGGCGCCTGTCCAGGTGGTCGAGGCACTCCGTGAGCAGGTCGCGGGATTGACCCGGCCGCCGGTCAGAATCGCGGACTTGTTGGTCACGTTTGAGAGGTTGGGTCTTGTCGAGAGCGTGACCGAGCTCCGTCGTTTGATTCAGCAATGAGTGTCGTTTACAGACTGCAATATAATTGCTGGGAAACCCAAACTCGCATAACCGTCGCCCCTGAAGTACACGAGACATACTGCGCCGGTTAGGCTTCGTGGGGAAACGCCGCATGCGCTCCAAGCGCATGGGAGCGAACGACGCTGGCTCGCCTGACCCGGCGTATACGGACTCTACCCTGTTCGCCCCCCTCACTCCACCGTAACCAACTGCCGATCCTTCATAAACCCAACCAAAGACCGCCCCCCCAACTTCGGCCCATGCGCATGCAGATGGCACGAAGCCACCCCGCCACCCTCGACGGCAACCTTCGGCGGAGCCTCCCGAGAACAAATTTCCATCACAAACGGACACCGCGTCCTGAACCGACACCCACTCGGCGGCGACATCGGGCTCGGCAGATCCCCACCCAGAATGATCCGATGCACAGTCCGCTGGCGTTCCGGGTCCGGAAACGGCACCGCCGAGATCAACGCCGCCGTGTAAGGATGCGCCGGCTCGTCATAAACCCGCCCGCTCGGCCCCGTCTCCACAATCTCCCCCAGATACATCACCGCCACCCGAGGGCTCATCAGCCGTACGACCGACAGATCATGCGCCACCAGCAGGAACGCTGTCCCGGAATCCCCCTGGATCTTCTTCAGCAGATTGAGAATCTGGCTCTGAGTCGAAACGTCCAACGCGCTGACCGGCTCATCCAGCACCACCAGTTCCGGATGCAGCATCATCGCCCGCGCAATCGCGATCCGCTGCCGCTGCCCACCGGAAAACTCATGCGGGTACCGCGCCGCATACCCCGCATGCAGCCCGACCGATTCCAGCATCCGCCCCACCATCGAGCGTCGCTCATCCTTCGGGACATCGGCATGCACGACCAGCGGCTCTTCCAGCAATTGAGCCACCGTCATCGAGGGGTTCAGAGACGAATACGGGTCCTGAAACACCATCTGCATCCGCTTTCGCAGCGCCCGCAACTCGGTCCGATTGGCCCCGGCCACATCCGTCTCACCCAAGCGGACCGTTCCGGACGCGACATCGATCAGCCGCAGGATCGCCAGCCCGGCAGTGGACTTGCCACTGCCTGACTCACCCACCAGCCCCAGGGTTTCCCCCGCCGCGATCTCCATCGACACATCGTTGACCGCGTGCAATTTCCGCCGACCACCGAGGAACCCCGCCGAACCGACATCGTAAGAAACATGCAGGTTTTCCACCCGCAGACAAGGCTTGACACTCATGCCGGCACCATCGTCGCTCGTCCCAGGATTGGGCGCAGTTCCTCGGTCAACGCACAACGCACCAGCCCATTCCCGACCGAGGTCAACGGCAGCGCCGCCGTCGTGCAAGGCCCCTCCCGCCGATACCCACATCGAGGATTGAACCGGCACCCGTTCGGCCACGCATGCGCCTGGGCCACCGTCCCCGGGATCGCGATCGGGTCATGCCCGCGCTCCAACGCCACCTGAGGCATGGCCCCCAACAGTCCCGACGTATAGGGGTGCCGAGGTGCGGCAAACAGGTCGTCCACGGGGGCGGCCTCGACCACCTGGGCGCCATACATCACCACGACATAGCGCGCGATATCGGCGACCACACCCAAATCATGCGTGATGAACAGCACCGACATGCCGGAATCCCGTTGCAGTTCCCGCAGCAGTTCCAGAATGCGCGCCTGGATCGTCACATCCAGCGCCGTCGTCGGTTCGTCGGCGATCAGCAGTTTCGGATCGCAGGCAATCGCCATCGCGATCATCACCCGCTGGCGCATCCCTCCCGAGAATTGATGCGGATACTCCGCCGCCCTGCTGGCCGCGGAGGCGATATGCACCCGATCCAACGCCTCCACCGCGCGCTTCCAGGCGTCGGCGCGGGAGGCGCCCCGGTGCCGGCGCACGACCTCGGCGATCTGTTCGCCGACGGTATAGGCGGGGTTCAGGCTGCTCATCGGCTCCTGGAAGATGAAGCCGATGGCGTCGCCGCGGATGCGGTTGATCTGGCGGTTGCCCATCCCCACCAGTTCCTGCCCGTCGAAGCGAACGCTGCCCGACGTGATGCGCCCGCCCTTGGGCTGCACCAGCCCAACCGCGGCCTGCATGGTGACGCTCTTGCCGGACCCGGACTCGCCCACGACGCAGACGATGTCGTTGCGCCCGACATTGAACGACACCTTGTCGACCACGGTCAGCCAGCCATGCGGCGAGGGAAACTGCACCGACAGGTCACGAATTTCCAGAAGAGGCGCTGTGTTGTCCGACACGTCAATCTCCCGAGCGGCGCATGCGGCCAACGGAATCGCGGATACCGTCGCCGATCAGGTTGAAGCAAAGCACCGTCACCGAAATGACGACGCCGGCGGCAATGGTCGGCACGGGCGATTGCGCCATATACGGAAACGCCGTGCCCAGCATGGCCCCCCAGGACGCTTCCGGCGGCTGCGTGCCAAGGCCGAGGAAGCTCAAACCCGCTTCCGCCAGCAGCGCCTGACCCATCAGCACGGTCGCCTGCACGACCAACGGGCCGGTGACATTGGGCAGCACATGACGCGTGATGATACGCGCGTCGCTACAGCCGGTAGCGCGAGCGGCGCGGACATAGACTTCCTCGCGGACGCTGAGAGTGCTGCCTCGGACCACGCGCATGATGCGCGGCGCGTAGACCAGGCCGATCGCTGTCATGGCGTTGGTCAGGCTGGGACCCATCAGCCCGACGATCACCACGGCCAGGATCAACGCCGGAAAGCTCATCAGCGCGTCGTTGCAGCGGGAGATGACGGTGTCCACCCAGCCGCCGACATAGCCGCTGATCAGCCCCAGCGGCATGCCGATCACCAGTGCGATGGCCACCGCTTGCAGGCTGGCCACCAGCGACAGGCGAGAGGCGAACATCAACCGGCTGGCCACGTCGCGGCCCAGATCGTCCGAGCCAAACCAATACATGGCGCCGGGCGGCTTCAGGATGTTGCGCAGCGAGCTGCGGGCCGGGTCATGCGGCGCGATATAGGGTGCGAAAATCGCGATCAGGACGATGATCAGCAGGATGATCGCCGCGACCAGCGCCGTGCGGTTCTTGCAGAATCGCTGAAAGAACGTGCTGACGGGAGGCAGCGAGACGGCCGGGGCGGCCTCGACAGTCGTGGCGCTCATGCGGATGGTTCCATGCTCATGCCCGCACCTTCGGGTCGAAATAGCCGTAGGAGATATCGACGATCAGGTTGACCAGAAGCACGATCACCGCGGTGGTCAGCGCCACCCCCAGCAGGACCGGCAGATCGCGCAGGAACACGGCGCGCACGGCCAGCGAGCCGACGCCGTTCATGGCGAAAATCTGCTCCACGATCACGGTCCCACCCAGCAGGCGACGGACTTGCAGGCCCAGCACCGTCACCACCGGGATCGCCGCGTTCTTCAACCCGTGCTTGACGATGATGGACAGGGTGGACAGGCCCTTGGCGCGCGCGGTCTGAATATAGTCGCGCGACAGCACGTCGATCATGGCGCCGCGCACCTGCCGCGCCAGTTCGGCGGCCACGCCAAGCCCCAGGGTGATGGAGGGCAATGTCAGCCGCAACAGCCACTCCACCGGGTCTTCGGCAAAGGGAACGTAGCCGGTGGCGGGCAGCCAGCCGAGTTGCAGGGCTATCAGCAGCACCAGTAGCAGGCCGATGAAGAACTCCGGCGCGGCGATCCCCAGCGAGGTGCTGAAAATCGTCAGCCGGTCCAGCCAGGAGCCGCGCTTGGTGGCGGCGAACACGCCGAGCGGAACGGCGATCAGCAATCCGATCAGGGTGGCGCCGGCGGTCAGCGACAGGGTGATCGGCATGCGGTCGAAGATCAGCTCGGTCACCGGCTTGCCGCTGGTGAAGGACACGCCCAGATCGCCATGCAGCACGCGCAACAGCCAGGTCCAGAACTGGACCAGGAACGGCTGGTCCAGGCCCAGGCGGCGGCGCGCGTCCTCGATGGCTTCCTCGGACGCGTTTTCCCCGGCCACGACGGAGGCGGGATCGCCGGGCGTGATGTGGATCAGCAGGAAGGTGATCAGCCCGACCAGCACCAGCATGGGGATGGTCGAGACCGCTCGCCGGAGCAGGTATCGCAGTGCGTTCATGTCAGGATCGCTCCTGGTGGGAAGGTCACTTGCATTTGGCCCCGATTTTCGTGTCGTTGGTGCGGTCGTTACCGGTCGGCAGATAGGGCGGCAGGTTGATGATGCATCCGGGCTTGTAGGCATAGACCGCGGAGCGGGTCATCAGGGAGATATGCGACACGTTCTCCGTCGTCACGCGGCCGAGCTTGTGCAGGACACCGAGGCGAGCCGGATCAGCGGGATCCATGCCGCGGGCCTGGGCGATCAGGGTGTCGATCTCGGGCACAGCGGCGCCCCAGGGCACCGCGGTGCTGCCCGAGGTCTCCTGGAAGGTTTGCAACGGGTCGGGCCTTCCGCCCCAACGCACCATCAGGATGTCACCGCGCTGCGGCGGGCGGCGGAACGTGTAGAACTGCGACACGTCGATGATGTCGAACTTGATGCGGATGCCGACCTCGGCCCACATCGACTGCACCGCCTCACCGATCTGTTTGTATTCGTTCGTGTTCAGCAGCAGCCAGGTGATATCGACGCCTTTGGGATATCCCGCCTCGGTCAGCAGTTGTTTTGCCTTCGCCTGATCGAACGGATAGAAGCTGTCGTATTCCTTGACATAGGCCGGCGACGAACTGGCGAAAAACTGCGAGGTCGGGCTGCTGGAGCCGAAACCCAGCGCATCGGCCAGCGCCTGCCGGTCGACCGCGTGCATCATCGCCTGCCGGACTTTCAGCTTGCCGACATTCTCGCGGGAGAAATTCGCCTGGATTTCCCAGGTGCTGTTCTTCTCGTTCACCTGGACGGTGAAGCCGGCGGCCTTGGCCTCCCCGATCTGGCGCCCCTCGATCAGGGCCAGATTGGCCTGCCCGGAGCGGACCGCGTTCAGCCGCGCGCGCGAGTCGGGAACGAAATGATGTTCGTAGCCGGCGGGCCGGCCGGCGATGCCGCCCCAGTAGCCGTCGTTGCGCACCATCACTGTTTTCAGATTGGAGTCAAAGCTGCGCACGCGAAACGGGCCGGTGCCGATGGGCTTGACCGCGGCACCGAAGGCGTTGTCGCCGAACCCGGTTGGGCTGATCATCATGCCCGCCTGGAAGCCCAGCAGATACGGCATCTGCCCGCTCGCCGCCTTCAATTTCAGGCGTACGATGCCATCGCCCTCGGCTTCGACGGAGGCGATCTGCGCCAGGGTTTCCAATGTCGCCGCGCCGGCCTTGCTGCCGATCGACACCGAGCGTTCGAAGTTCTTCAGCACGACCGCGGCGTTGAAGGGCGTGCCGTCATGGAACACCACGTTCGGCCGCAACTTCATGGTGAAGACGGTCAGGTCCTTGTTGTATTCCCAGGACTGCGCCAGACCGGGCTGCGGATTGCCGGTCGCATCCAACTGGATCAGCGAGTCATAAACCGCCATCAGCGGCCCTTGCGCGAAGCTGCTGTTGTTCTGCGGCTCCTGCGGGTCCATCGTCTGGTTGCCGATGGCGTCGAAGTAAATCAGCGTGGCGTTGGTGTTGTATTCCGGATCCGCTGCCCGCAGAGGCATGGCGACCAGTAACATGAGGCCCGCGACGGCGACCGATAACCGTAGTGTCATTTGCATTTCTCTGCGATCTGCACATCGTTGATGCGATCGTTGCCGGTCGGCAGATAGGGCGGCAGGCCGCTGATGCAGCCGGGCTTATAGGCGAAGACGTTGGACCGGCTCATGATCCCGAAATGCGAGGCCTGTTCGGTGGTCAGGCGAGCCAGTTCATGCACCACCTCCATGCGCTTCGGATCGGCCGGGTCCATGCGGCGCGCCTTTTCGATCAACGCGTCGATTTCCGGCACGGCCGCGCCGCCCGCGGCGACCGAGCCGCCGGTGCCGGTCACTTCCCAGAAGGATTGCAGCGGGTCCGACCGACCGCCCCAGCGTGCCATCATGATGTCCCCACGGGTCGGCGGGCGGCGGAACTGGGTGAACTGGGCGATGTCAACCACGTCGAATTTGATGCGGATGCCGACCTCGGCCAGCATCGCCTGCAAGGCCTCGCCCAACTGCTTGTATTCGGTGGTGTTCAGCAGCAGCCAGTTGATATCGACCCCGTTCGGGTAGCCGGCTTCCTTCAGCAGGGCGCGGGCCTTGGCCTGATCGAACGGATAGCGCTTCTCCAGTTCCGGCAGATAGGCCGGGGAGTTGGAGGAGAACAACTGCACCGTCGGCTTGCTGACGCCGAAGCCCAGCGCATCCGACACCGCCTGGCGATCGATGGCGTGCATGAACGCCTGGCGCACTTTCAGGTTGCCGGTCGTTTCGCGCTTGGTGTTGACGTAGAAATCCCAGGTACTGTCTTTCTCGTTGGCCTGGACGGCGAAGCCGGCGGTTTTGGCCTCGGCGATCTGGCGCGGATCGATCAGTGCCAGATTGGCCTGTCCGGAGCGTAGCGCGTTCAGGCGGGCGCGACCGTCGGAGACGAAGCTGTGCTCGATCGCGGCAGGGCGGCCGGCGGTGCCACCCCAGTAGCCATCGTAACGATCCATCACCGTGCGCACTGTGGATTCGAAGGACCGCACCTTGAATGGGCCGGTGCCGACGGGCTTCAGCGCAGCGCCGAACGCGTCGCCTTCCAGCGCCGCGGGGCTGATCATCATGCCGGCCTGCCCTCCCAGCATGAAGGGCATCTGCCCGTTCGGTTCCTTGAAGGTCAGGCGGACGGTCAGATCGTCCAGTACTTCCACCTTCGTGAACTGCTTCACCGTTTCCGCCGATGCGGCGCCGGCACGCGTGCCCAGGGTGGTCGTGCGCTCAAAATTGCGGGCGACCGCGGCGGCGTTGAATTTGGCGCCATCGTGGAACGTGACGTTCGGCCGCAGCTTCAGGGTCATTTGCGTCAGGTCGGCGTTATACGCCCAGGATTCCGCCAGGCCCGGCGTCGGTTTGCCCTTGGGGTCCAGGTAGATCAGCGAATCGAACACCGCCATCAGCGGGCCCTGGGCGAAGCTGCTGTTATTCTGCGGCTCCTGCGGGTCCAGGGTCTGATTGCTGACCGCGTCGTAATAGATCAGGGTGGCCTTGGTGTTGGCTGGTGGATCGGCGGCAAACACGGCCCCCGCTGTCGCCAGCAAGGCACAGCCGGTCAGTAACCAGGTCTTGAGATCACGCATCGTGTCGGCCTTTCCGGTCATTTGCACTTCGCGGCGAGTTTCACGTCATTGAACCGGTCATCGCCGGTCGAGAGATAGGCGGTCAGGTCCAGAATGCAGCCGGGCTTGTAGGCATAGACATTGGACCGCGTCATCAGTGGCGCGTTGGCGACATCGACCACCTGCAACCGCCCGAGTTCGCGCAGGATCTTCAGCCGCTCCGGATTGTCGGGCAGCATGCCGCGGGCCTTGGTCATCAGGGTATCGATCTCCGGGTTGACCACGCCGACCGGGTTGTAGGTCGAGCCGGTGCCGATCAGTTCCTGGAAGGTTTGCAGCGGGTCCGCCCGTCCGCCCCACCGCGCCATCAGATAGTCGCCGCGATACGGCGCGCGCCGGAACAGGTTGAACTGGGAGGCATCCACGACGTCGAATTTCACGCGGATGCCGGAGTCGGCCAGCATCGCTTGCAACGCTTCTCCCAACTGTTTGTATTCGGTGGTGTTGAGCAGCAACTGGGTGATGTCGATACCGTTCTTGTGGCCCGCCTCCGCCAGCAGGGCTTTTGCCTTCTTCGGATCGTACGGGTAGATCTTTTCCAGCGCCGGGTCGTAGACTGGGGAGCTTTGGGCGAACAACTGCACCGTTCCCTTGGCGCTGCCGAACCCCAGCGCGTCGGCCAAGGCTTCGCGGTCGATGGCATGCATGAACGCCTGCCGGACTTTCAATTCCCCCAGCGGCGGGCGGGACAGGTTGAAATAGATGTCCCAGACGCCGTTCTTTTCGTTGATCTGCACTGTCAGGCCGGCGCCCTTGGCTTCCGGGATCTGGCGCGGATCGATCAGCGCGACATTCGCCTGACCCGAGCGCACCGCGTTCAGCCGCGCGCGTCCATCGGGGACGTAATGATGCTCGTATACGGCGGGGCGATCGGCGATGCCGCGCCAGTATTCGTCGAAGCGGGTCATGATGGTGCGGACATTCGATTCAAAGGACTTGACGCGATACGGTCCGGCACCGACCGGCTTGAAATTCACCCCGAATGCGTCCGGCGTCAGGGACGCCGCGCTGGTCACCATGCCGGCGATGCCACCCATGATGTAGGGCATCTGGCCGCTGGGGGATTTCAGGTTGAAGCGAACCTCCAGCGGCCCCAGAACCTCGACCGATGCCACGGTGCGCAGCGAATCGACCATGGTGCCGCTGGCTTTCGTGCCGAGCGACAGGCTGCGTTCGATATTCTGCTTCACCAGGTCCGCTGTCAGCTTCGATCCGTCATGCAAGGTGACGTTTGGCCGCAGCTTGAACGTGAAAGCCGTCAGATCGGGTGCGGCGGTCCAGGATTCCGCCAGTCCCGGTGTCGGATTGCCCGCATCGTCCAGCCGGACCAACGTATCGTAGATCGCCAACAGCACGTCCTGCGTGAAGCTGCTGCCTGCCTGCGGTTCGGCTGGATCCAGGGTTTCGTTGCCAACGGCGTCATAATAGATCAACGAGCCGGTTGTCGTGACATCCGCCGCCACACCGGGTTCGGACAGCATGCAACCCAGCACAGTGGCCAGTAGAACGGTTTTGAAGCGGTTCATTTACTTGCACCCCGAGGAAATACGCACGTCATTGAACCGGTCGTCGCCCGACGGCAGATAGGGCTCCAGGTTCAGGATGCAGCCCGGCTTGTAGGCATAGACATTGGACCGGGTGATCATCGGCATCGTGGCCACCGAAGCGGAGATTTCCCGTGCCAGATCCTGCATCACGCCCGCTCGCCGGGGATCGGTCGCGGCCATGGCGCGGGCCTGTCCCAGCAGCTCATCGATCTTCGGGCTGGCGACGCCGCCGGGCGCATAGGACCCTCCGGTGCCGACGATTTCATGCACCGTCTGGATCGGATCGCTGCGCCCGCCGTAACGGCCCATCAGGATGTCGCCGCGGGTGGGCGGGCGATAGAACTGCGTGAACTGGGAGACATCGACGACGTCGAATTTCATCTTGATACCGACCTCGGCGAAATTGGCCTGCAACGCCTCTCCCATCTGCCGGTATTCGCTGTTGTTCAGCAGAAGATCGGTCAGTTCGAACCCGTCCTTGTAGCCGGCCTCGGCCAGCAGCGCCTTCGCCTTCTTCAGGTCGTAGGGATAGGCGTTCTCCAGATCCTTGGCATAGAAGGGCGATTTGTTCGACCACATCTGCCATGTCGCGCGAGCGCTGCCGTTGGTCAGGGCTTCGGCCATGCCCTCGCGGTCGATCGCATGCATCATCGCCTGGCGAACACGGAGATCGCCGAGCGGGCCTTTCTTGAGGTTGGGGTAGATGAGCCAGAGGGCGTTTTTCTCGACCAGTTGGATGTACAGGCCGGCGCTCTTGGCCTCCGGGATCTGGCGCGGGTCGATCAGGGCGACATTGGCCTGGCCCGACCGTAGCGCATTCAGGCGGGCGCGTCCGTCCGGGACGTAATGATGCTCGAAGCCGGCGGCGCGGTCCTTGGTGCCGCCCCAATACTGGTCAAATCTTGTGGTGACCGTCTTGACATTCGCATCGAAGGTTTTCACCCGGAACGGGCCGGCGCCGATCGGTTGCAGGGTCGGGCCGATCACGCCGTCCTTCAACACGGCGGGGCTGATCATCATGCCCGGATTGGCGCCCAGCCAGAACTCGATTTGTCCGCTGGGGCGGCGGAGCTTCATCTTGACGATGTCCTCGCCCTGGTATTCCACGGATTCGATCAGTTTGAACGTCTCGATCACCGTGGTCCCGGCTCGCCCGCCCAGCGCCGCCATACGCTCGAAGTTGCGCTTCACCGCTTCGGCGTTGAACGGGGTGCCGTCGTGGAAGGTGACGCCGCGGCGCAGCTTCAGGGTCAGTTCGGTCAGGTCAGCGTTGCGGGTCCAGGATTCCGCCAGTCCCGGCTCCGGATTGCCGGCGTCGTTCAGACGGATCAGCGGTTCGAATACCGCCAGCAGTGCCTCGTGGGAGTAGGAACTGTTGTTCTGCGGCTCGACCGGGTCGAGCGTCTCGTTGCCCGCCATGTCATAGTAGATGACCGTGGCATTGGGATTGGAATCGGCTGCCATGGCTGGCATGGCGGCGAGCATCGCAACAGACAGCAGCCATCCTGAGAAGCGCATCGTCCAGTGTTTCCTGTTGTGTGGGGCTGGCATGGCGCGCGGCAACATCGATAGCGCCTGTCGCAGGGCGGGGCGGGCCCTAGCCGAACGAGTGTCACTCCCAGATCGCGGCGCCCCTTGCCGGGCCGGTCATTGTTGGTGCCAGCATGCCGGGACTCGTCGTGGCTGTCTACCGGGTTGGGCGGGCGGGACTCCGCTCCGGTCCAGCGCGCACACCACGTGACGCTGGAAACCGTCGCGCCATCGAGCGACGATCAAATCGTCACGCTTGCCGCACAGCCACCGTGATGGACCCGGCCAAGCCCGCCAGGAGCCGCAGGAACGACACCGTTCCTACACTCCGCCCGGGGGCGCGATCGTGGCGTTGCCCGTACCGGGATCGGGCAGGCCGTTGAATGTGGGGGCGAACCAGGACATCGGGCGAACTCCATCCGGGGTGGGGCGTTCATCAGAGAGTCCGTCTCAGCCCCGTTCGCCAGCATATTTTTCAGATGCGCATCTCGGCGTGTCTGCGCAACAGCTCGGTCTCGTGCCGCGTTGTGCAGCGCAACTTGCACGGCGCGGAGCCCCGCCGTACCAAGGGCAACAGGTTCGGCTACGGTGCGGTATTGTGCTCGGCGCGCAACCGGACTCGGCCCTTAGCTGCCGTCCCCGGCCGCGACCTCGTTACCCGGGCGGGCGTGATCGTCCTCGGTCAAAAAGCAGAAGCCGCCCACGGTAAAATCGCCGGCGCCAAGGATCAGACGACCGCAGCGCGCACGACCCGCTTCGGCACCGCCCACGGGGACGACGGAGCCCGCGAGCGGTCCGGTCGTCGGTGTGGGAGCCTCGGCTGGTGGGCTGGAGGCAGTCAGCGCGTTGCTGGAAGCCGTGCCCATCGATAGCGGCCTTGTGATCGTCGTCATTCAACATCTCGATCCCGCTAACAAGAGCCTGCTGGTTGAACGGCTGGCTCGGCGCACCGCCATCCCGGTGCGACAGGCTGTCGACGGCCAGGTCGTTCAGACCAATCACATCTACGTGATTCCTCCAAGCACCTATCTGGCGATCGCCAACGGCTGCTTTCAATTGTCCAAGAGCCCGACGCGCACAATGCGGCTGCCGGTAGATTTCTTCCTGCATTCACTCGCCCGGGATCGCGGGAGGCAAGCGATCGGGGTGGTCCTGTCAGGCACAGGTGCCGATGGAACTCTTGGGCTGAAGGCGATCAAGGAAGCCGGCGGCCTTACACTGGTGCAGGATCCAGCGGGGGCGACGTTCGACGGCATGCCGCGCAGCGCCATCGACGCGAGCGCCGCCGATTACGTCCTGCCGGTACACGACATGCCGGCCGCCATGCTCCAATTCGCCGCCCGTGACTATGTTCGGAACGGCGCGCTCCACACCACCGAAGACAACACCAACTCCGCCGAAGCCCGCGCATCGCAGGTCGTCGATGCCTTGCATGCGTCGGTTGACGAGGATTTCGCGCTCTACAGGATAGGAACACTGCTGCGCCGGGTCGATCGGCGGATGGCCCTCACGGCGACGGACGATTTCCCGACCTATCTTGCTCGCCTGCGAAGCGACACGGCCGAGGCGTCCGCAATCGCCAAGGACCTGCTGATCAACGTCACCGGATTCTTTCGCGACAGCGCGGCGTTCGCCTTCCTGGCCGAACATGTGCTGCCAGGCCTGGTCGCACGTCAGGCGACCGACCAACCGATCCGGGTCTGGGTGGCCGGCTGCTCTACCGGGGAAGAGGCGTATTCGCTGGGGATTCTGTTGCTGGAGCAGGTGGCAAACGCCGGCAAGCGAACCCGCATCCAGATTTTCGCCACCGACATAGACGCCGACGCCCTGGCCGTTGCCCGAGCAGGGGTCTATCCCGAGTCGATCGAAGCCGATCTGTCGCCGGATCGGCTATGGCGCTTCTTCACCAAGTTCGGTCACCAGTACACGGTCGGGGACGGGCTACGGAAAACCATCGTCTTCGCCCGCCATAACCTGCTCAGCGATCCACCGCTCTCCCGATTCGACCTGATTTCGTGCCGCAACCTGCTGATCTATCTGCGACTGGAAGCGCAGAAGCGAGTGATCTCACTGTTCCATTTCGCGTTGCGGGATCACGGTGTGCTGTTCCTTGGTACCTCGGAATCAATTGGCGAAGCGACGGACCTGTTTGATCCCATCGATCGCACGCATCGCATTTTTCGTCAGATCCGGCCGAACCATCGCCCCTGGGCGCATCTTCCAAGTTTGCGACGCGCGGATGTGCCCGCGGCACTGGGTGGGCCGCGGCCCAGTGCCACACCGGTCAGGCGGATGGCCGATCTGGCCCAAAATGCGCTGCTCGACCAGTGCGCTCGCGCCTCCGTGATCATCGATCGCAGCCGGAATACGCAGTACTTCTTCGGCCCCGTCGATCGCTTCATGGCACTGGCCAGCGGGGAACCCGGGCAAGACCTGCTATCGATGGTTCGCCAGGGACTGCGACCGAGATTGCGCATCGTAGAGGTATTCGAAAGCTCCGCGCGGCCGCGAGGCCAACCAAACGGCAATAGCATAAGATTTCGTTTCATTGCCTGAGTGACTGCATGGAGGTACCAAATGCTCCGCTCTTCGATGAGCCACTTGCAAGACCCAACTGCCAAATTGAATTTCGCCGTCAATTCGCGATAATTCGGCGAGACGACCGCGCCCAGTCTTTGGTATCATGCGTTTGCGAAGCCGACAGATACGAACAGTATATCCTCTTGCCGAAGAACACGTTGCACGAGTGACGGCCTGCATCCGATGGCGCTCGGGCATCAGGCTATCCAGGTTGCCTTGACCGTGACGAGGTGCGCCCGATCTGCCAAACTCCCGGTGTCGGCAACCGGAGGGGGGGACGAAGATGGCGCGCTTCGACAACAAGGTAGTGCTCGTGAGCGGTGGTGCGCGCGGCCAAGGTGCCGCGGAGGCCCGCTTGCTGGTAGCGCAGGGTGCGAAGGTGGTGATCGGCGATGTGCTGGACAATTTGGGCCAGGCGCTCGCCGCCGAACTTGGGCCGGACGCAGCCTTCGTCCGGCATGACGTGACCTCAGAAGCCGATTGGGCGCGTGCCGTTGAAGCAGCCCAGAAGTTCGGCGGCCTGCACGGCCTGGTCAACAACGCCGGGATCTACCAACCGGCCGCGCTGATGGAGACCGACGACGCGCTCTGGCAGCGGCACATTCAGATCAACCAGTACGGTTGCTTCCTGGGCATGAAGGCGGTCGTGCCGGCGATGGAGCGCTCGGGTGGAGGTTCCATCGTGAACATCTCGTCGGTCGCCGGCCTCAGGGGATCACCGGGGTCCTTCGCCTACGCGGCGACCAAGTGGGCGCTGCGGGGCATGACCAAGTCGGCAGCGATCGACCTTGGCGGCCGCAAGATCAGGGTGAACTCCGTTCATCCGGGACCAATCGACACCGATATGATCGCGTTCCGCACGCCCGAGCAGCGCGACCAGCGGATGAAGCAGGTGCCGCTGCACCGCCACGGGACGCCAGAGGAGGTTGCGCAACTGGTGGCATTCCTGCTCTCTGACGAGAGCAGCTACATCACCGGCGCGGAGATCGCCATCGACGGCGCTGTATCGGCATAGCCCTCAGTGCCGGGAATGCAATACCGGTCGACTCTATCGTCGACCGGTACGCGCGAGCGATTGCCCGGGAAAGACGGCATGCGGCTGCGCGCGAACCAAACCACTACCGGCTAAAGCCGGTAGGTTCGTGTAAGCGGCCAACTGAAGTCAACCTATAGGAGTGCGCTTCGCGCACAGGCTATATTGTACATTATACCGCATGAATGCGGTGGTTTGGAACCGGTAGAAGAGACAATCAAGAACATCCCAGCCGACCGACCGTCTCTCGACGAGTCAAGGGTTCGGTCGGCTGGAATAAGCCGGAAGTGTCACACCACACGGACCAAGCGGTGGGCTGAACCACCCCCTCATGGGCAATGACACCCATGCCTCGCGGACGGCACCACCACCAGACCGGGACCCTCCGGTCAGTTCGTGCGTCCAAGCAGACCCCTGGCGATGACCTGAGCCTGAATCTCCGCGGCGCCCTCGAAGATCGACAAGATGCGGGCATCGCACAGCACGCGGCTGATCGGGAACTCCACCGCATAGCCGTTGCCGCCGTGGATCTGCAGCGCGCAGTCGGCGTTGGAGAACGCGACGCGTGCCGCCAGCAGCTTCGCCATCCCCGCTTCGATATCGCAACGTTGGCCGGTGTCCTTCTGCCGCGCGGCGAAATAGGTCAATTGGCGGGCGAACATCGTTTCGGTGGCCATCCAGGCGAGCTTGTTGGCAACACGGGGGAAGTTCACGATCGACTTGCCGAACTGCTGCCGATCCCGGGCATAGGCCAATCCGAGCTCGAACGCGTTCTGCGCCACGCCCAGCGCCCGCGCGCCGGTCTGGATGCGGGCGCTTTCGAACGTCTCCATCAACTGCCTGAAGCCTTGCCCCTCAACGCCGCCGAGTAGGCAATCGGCCGGGACCTCGAAATTCTCGAAGCTCAGCTCGTATTCCTTCATCCCGCGATAACCCAGGACACGGATTTCAGTGCCGGTCATGCCGGGGGCGGGGAACGGGTTGTCCTCGGTGCCGCGGGGTTTCGGTGCCAGCAGCATCGACAGGCCGCGATGTCCGGCAACCTCCGGGTTGGTGCGGACCAGCAACGTCATCAGATCGGAGCGCGAGGCATGGGTGATCCAGGTCTTCGCCCCGGTCACGCGATAGACCTCGCCGTCCCGAATTGCGCGGGTGCGCAGGTTTGCCAGGTCCGATCCGGTGTTCGGTTCGGTGAACACCGCCGTCGCCAGCACCGTGCCATCGGCGATGGGCGCCAGCCAGCGCTGCTTCTGTTCGGCCGTGCCAGCCGACCCGATCAGTTCGGCCGCGATCTCCGCACGCGTGCCAAGTGACCCGACACCGATATAGCCGCCGCTGAGGGCCTCGGAGACGACGCACATGGCAACCTTGCCAAGGCCGAGGCCGCCGGACTCCTCCGGCACCGTCATGCCGAACACGCCCATCTCGCCGAGTTGCCGCACCACCGGCATCGGGATCAACTCGTCGTTCTGGTGCCATGTCTGGGCGTGGGGCGCGATCTCGGTCGCGGCGTAGCGCAGGAACTGGTCGCGGATCGCCTGATGCGTCTCATCCAGTCCTACCGTGCCGAACTGGCCATCCTGCGCCCCGGTGATGATGGCCTGACGCGCGGCGTCCAGCTCGGCGCGGTCAGCCAGCTGGGTCAGCACCGGCGCCGACAGAAAGCCCATGATCGCCGCGGTTGGCACACCCAGGTCGGCCGGACGCACCATTTCGGTCTGGCTGATCGGGATGCCACCGCCAAGCTGGGCAAGGAACTCGGCGAAACCGAGGCGCAGGATGGCGCATTCCACGGGCGACAACGCGCCGGTTTCGTGCAGCCCCCGCGCCCAGCGCAACGCCTGACGCAGCGCCTCGACATAAGTCGCCTGCCAGGCAAACCCGTGCGCGGCGAGCTGATGCATCTCCAACAGCGCGGGGTCGGGCTTGCCGGCATCGCCGACCATGAAGGCAACCGCGCCACGGCACGTCGCCAGGAACTGTTCCGCCAAAGTCAGCCCGGATTCGCACAGGCTGAGCAGGTTTTCCTTGGATTGCATGCTCAGGCCCTCCTTGGCCCGTCAGGTCCGGCGACCACGCCGGCATCGTGCAGTTTGCCGTATTGGGGAGCGGACAGGCCTAGCATCTCGGTCAGCACCGCCTCGGTGTGTTCGCCCAGGCGCGGGGCCGGTGCGGGCGGACGCTGTCCCAGGTCGAAGCGCAGCGGCGCGGCGTTGGCCAGGACCGTTCCGACGCCGTGCTGCTCGACCTCGGCGAACATCGGGTTGGCGGGGGAGACGCGAGGGTCTTCGGCGACCATCTGGCCGAAATCCTGATAGGGTCCCCAAAGCACGCCCTTGCCGTCGAACGCGGCCCGCACCTCGGGCAGGGTGCGAGCGGCGAACCAGGGTTCCAGCACCGCGCAAATGGCGCCGCGCGCGGCGAAGCGGCCGCCTTCGGTGTCCATGTCCACGTCCATCAGCGGGCCGACCATCGCCAGTTTCGCGGCCAGTCCGGTGCTGGTGCCGATCGCGCGAAACTGGCGGTTGGAGATGGCACACAGCATGATCCGACGTCCGTCCTTCAGCAGGAAGTCGCGGCCGAAGGCGCCGTAGAGGTCGTTGCCCATCGGCGGGCGGACCGATCCGTTGACCTGCACATCGGCGACGTAGCCCAAGTTCGCCACGGTGGCGAAGGCCACGTCGGACAGCGCCAGCGTGATCTCCTGCCCCTGTCCGGCGCGGCGGCGGTGGCGGTCGGCAGCGAGAAAGCCGGTCGCCAGGTACAGCCCGGCGGCGACGTCCCAGGCGGGCAATACGTGGTTGATCGGTTCCTCGGTGCGACCGTTGGCGATGGGAAAGCCGGCGGCGCTGTTCACCGTGTAGTCGATGGCCTGGCTGCCGTCCGAACTGCCGGTCAGCCGCAGCATGATCAGGTCGGCGCGCCGCTTCGCCAAGGTCGGGTAGTCCATCCAGCCGGAGCCGGGCAGGTTGGTCAGCAGGGTGCCGTTGCCCTCACCGGGCGCGCAGATAAGCGCCTGGGCCAATTCCTGCCCCTCGGGCTTGTTCAGGGCCAGACAGACGGAGCGCTTGGCCTTGTTCAGGCTGGCCCAATAGAGGCTGCTGCCGTCCGGGGCGAGCGGCCAGCGGGCGATATCGATATTGCCGCCGATCGGGTCGATGCGGATCACATCGGCGCCGAGCTGTGCCAGCGTCATCCCGCCCAGTGGCGCGGCGATGAAGGCCGAGACCTCGACAATGCGGACGTCGGTGAGTGGTCCTGTCACCCGGGTGTATCCTCTTTCCTGCCTTCCTGGCGGGGCGAGGCATAGGGCATGCTTGGGCGCGCTGGAAGATGCGGGTTCACACATGGTGGTCGTGGCCACAGGACACCCCGGTGCGGAAAATGCGCCAGGCTATCGCCTGCCCCGCGAAGCGTTGCCGCGACGTGAGTGGCGGCAAGTGTTGAGCTGCTCGATATAGCCGCGAATGGCCGCAAGATGCCTCAGCGACTGCTTCGTCCGGACGACTTCGTTCACCGCGTTTCGGGTTTAGGGCAAGGCAGCACCGTGTCGGTGCCCACGAATCAAGCCACGCGGCGACTGTGGCAAGGGTCACGACGCGGCCCGCCCGATAATCGGCCATCGCCTCGGCATCAAGGCGGGCGTCCTCGGCCTCGTCCGGCTCACTGTCGAAAATCGATCTTAATTCTGTGCCGGCGATGAAAAACCTCTTGGTATGTCAGCATGCCGAGATTCACGGCGCAGAATCAACGCGCGATGGATGCCCCGCCGGTCACCTGACAAACCTTCAGAATGGCCTGCTGGCGCGGTAGGATGGCACCCATATCTCCGACGGTGGATCATGCGCGGTTTCGATCGGATTGCGCTGCGTCCTGGGGTCATGGGCGGCAAACCCTGTATCCGCGGCATGCGGGTCACGGTTGGGATGATCGTGGGTCAGGTTGGCGCCGAGCGGAGCATCGATCAGCTACTGGCCGATTATCCATGTCTTGAGCGGGAGGACATCCTCCAGGCGCTCCGCTACGCAGCCTGGCTGGCCGAGGGGCGGGAGATTGAGCTGACCACGGCGTGAAGCTGCTGATCGATATGAATCTTTCGCCGGATTGGGTGCGTTCCCTAGGGACGGCGGGGATCGAAGCCGTGCACTGGGCTTCCGCTGGCGCGCCCGACGCCCCGGATACCGACCTCGTGGCATACGCCGCCGCCAAGGATTATGTTGTCCTGACAAATGATCTGGATTTTAGCGCGATTTTGGCGGCCACGAACGGCGCCAGGCCAAGCGTCGTGCAATTCCGCGCCGACGATCTCAGCACGGACGCAATCTGACGCCATTTGATCGATGCATTGCGCCGCACGGAAGCCGAGTTGGAACAAGGGGCGTTGCTTACGATAGAGCCAGGACGTGCGCGCATGCGGCTTCTGCCGCTGCGAGATTGATTGCGTCTCCGCCATACCCCTCAGCCAACCGTCAGGTCGGCCAAGTCCGGTTCGCGCAAAAATCCCGACATCTCGGCCGTGTAGAACGGGTTCATCGTGGCCGAGCGGCCGTGTTCGGTCCAATAGTAGTTGTGGGCGCGCGGGTCGCTCCACACCTTCTCGCGGTTGCGTTCGTCCACCAGGCGGTTGTAGCGCCAGAACGCGTCCGGACGGACCTCCATCGCCGCGGCGTTGCCCAGGACCAGCGCCTCCAGGCATTGGAGCGCGTAGAGCGCGACCTTCTCGTGGAACGACGCCACGGTCAGGCCGCCATTGGTGTTCGGGCCGTAGATCGACCAGAGATTGGGAAAGCCCGGCATCATGCAACCGAGATAGGCGCGCGCGCCATCCTTGGCCCACAGCTCATCCAGCGTCTGTCCGCCTCGACCGGTGATCGTCATCGGATACAGGTATTCCGTGGCGTGGAAGCCGGTGGCGTAGACGATCACATCGGCCTGGTGCAGCGTCCCGTCCTTGGCCACGATGCCGCCTGGCTCGATGCGCTCGATCCCGCTGGTGACCAGCGTGACATTGTCGCGCCGCAGGGCGTCAACGATGGAATAGTCCGGGTCGATGACAACCGCGCGGGCCGACCAGACCGGGTGCGGCGGGGTCATGGCCGCCACAAGCGCGGGATCGCCGAGCTTGCGTTCCAGGAATGCGACGCAGCCGTCGCGGGCGCGCTTGTTGAGCGAGTTGCAGGCGTAGGGATCCTGGAATGCGAGATCGATCTGCGCGACATGGGCAATCCGGTCGAGCGAGCAGGTGCGGGCGCGCATGAAGTTGGTGTGGAACGGCATGTTGCGGTCGAGCCAGTTGACCTGCGGCGGGAACGGCGACCGGTAGCCGGGCACGGGAAACAGCCATTGCGGCGTCCGCTGGAACGCGGTGACGTGGGCGACTTCCAGCGCGAGCTCGGGGATCATCTGATAGCCGGTGCAGCCAGTGCCGATCACCGCCACCCGCTTGCCCTTCAGGTCGACGTCCTGCGGCCAGCGCGCGGTGTGCCAGGACGCGCCGGCGAAGGTCTCGGCGCCCGGGATCGCCGGGATGTTCGGCCGGCTGAGAAAGCCGACGGCCGTGATCACAGCGCGGGAGCGGATCGTGCGGGCACCGTCCGGCCCCTCGATGTCGATCTTCCATTCGCAGGCGGCCTCATCCCAGGTCATTGCCTTGACCTCGGTCTCGAACTGGATGTGCCGGCGCAGGTCGAATGTGTCGGCGACCCAGTCGAAATACTTCACGTTCTCCCGCCACTCACAGAACGGGTTGGGATAGGGGAAGTCGACTCCGAAGGTGTGGGTGTAAGATCGGCTGGGCGTGTCGACCCGGGCGCCGGGATAGCGGTTTTCCCACCAGGTGCCGCCGACGCCGGTGTTCTTCTCAATGACGGTGAATGGGAAACCGGCCTTGCGCAGTTGCAGCGCCGCGTTCAGCCCGCCCATGCCGGCGCCGATGACCGTGACGGTGAAGTCCTTCAGCCGATCGGGATCGGGCTTTTCCCGCCAGTGCAGCGACCGCGCCTCTGGGTCAATCGCGAGTTCCTCCACGTGATGGCGCAGGTTCTCGCCCTCCAGGGTCTGCCCCAGCATCAGACCCAGGCTGGCCGCGAGCCGGTCGCGCGGGCCGATGTCGATATCGCCCGCGCCGCTGTCGCGATAGCGTTTCAGGAACTCGGCGGCCTTGCGGCGGAGCAGCGCCGCATCCGCGTCGGTGGCCGGCGCGGGGACATCGAAATAGCCGGCCAGCACGGTCTTCACGCCCGTCGCCGCGACCTCCGGATCGCCAGTGAGCTGGTAGAGCAGGCCACGCAGGACCATGGGATCGGCGTGGGCGATCGCGTCCTCGATCGCCGCGTCGCTCGCGGCAAGCAGCTCTGGTCGTGAAGACATGTCCTGCGTGGTCATGGTGTTGGAATTCCTCCGCGTCGTCATGCTGGTGCGACCTGACGGGCCTGGGCACGCAAAGTCAAGTCCGACCGGCGTGGGGCGCTCTCAGTCGACATGTCCCCTAGTTAGGTCGTGAGGGAGGCAATGAAGCCTTTCAGAACGCACGGGTGGCCGCCTGGCGTGACCATGGTTGCGCCGCCACCGGTGCTCCATATGTTATTCGGGGTCTGCTGTGCCAGGCCGGCCGGTTGGACTCCATTACCGATAAAAAACTATCCCGTGATCTCGCCAAGACTTTCCTCGACGCTGCCGCCTGTCCCGCCAGTAAGTACCTATCGGAGGCTGACAGGGCGCGACTCACCGCTATCATCAGTGCCGCGACGGTGCCTCGATAGAGTGGTCCGCGGTGACTCGCACTTGCGGCGTTCAAGAGTGCGAGGAGCAACAGTGTCGCCATGCTGGTTCACCACTCATCGGCACCCATCGGTGCGTGAGAGTTGACCGGAACGATACGCTAAGATTCTTAGTGTCCGTCTGGAACGTTAGCGAGTAACTTGGGTTGGTTAGCCCACGGGGCTTGAAGTCATTGCATTGGCCATGATTCGGTGCGGGCACCAATTCGCGAGGTGCCTATGCGGACGATTGAAATTCGCCCCGGTTACAACCGGGACAAGCTGCGTTACCCAAGTGATATGACGGACGACGAGTGGGAACTGAGTGCGCCTATTACCCCGCCCGCGGAGCGCGGTGGGCATGATCGTTCGGTGAACCTCAGGGCGGTTCTGAACGGGATCATGTATGTGCTGAGCACGGGCTGCCCGCTTGCGACTGATCGCAATTCGGATGATGCTCAGACGGTTATGTAATCCTTGAGGGACGTCCCGGACCGCTTCTTAGGCAGGTGCTCATGCAGACAACCCGAGGTTCAAGCGCTTCGCCTGCATGGGGAGCGTCCGCACCTTGCCCTCCAGCGAGGAAGGTGCGAGGCCGCTTCCGGCTGACGAACCGACGGAGCGCGGGCTGGCGGCGTCGGATGAGCAACGCGAACTGGCGGGCACCGGCCGATCGAGAAGGCGACCCCGACGGGGATAACCCCCAGAGGGATAATCCCCAGGCTGCGCCGCTTCGGCAATATGCGATAATGCCGTGCCGATGCGCTCGTCACCGTCGCGTTGGTTGAGCGGGCGCAGAGATCTTATGAGAGGAATCGACACCAAATGAACGCCATCAAGGACGCCATCAAGTCGGGCAGAACCGTTGTCGGGACTGCCGGATCTCCGGCGGTAGACGTCTCACTCCTGGCTGATGCCGGGTTCGACTTCCTGCTGTTCGACACCCAGCACTCGCCCTGGGAACTCAAGCAGCTTCAGGCGCCGATCCAGGCGATGCGCGGCAAGAAGACGGCGCCGATCGTGCGCGTCGCCGCGAACGAGGCCTACCAGATTTGCTTCGCGCTCGACGCCGGAGCGCGCGGCCTTATTGTTCCGATGGTGAACACCCGCGCGGAGGCTGAGGCCGCCGTACGCGCCTGCCGCTACTATCCCGCTGGCAACCGCAGCAACGCCGGGGTACGCGGCGAGTGGGGTGAGTTCAAGACTTACCGCGATTACATGGATGCCGTGAACAACGAGCTTCTCATCGTGCCGATGATCGAGACCAACCAGGCGCTGGAGAATCTCGATGCGATCGCCTCGGTCCCCGGTGTCGATGTCCTGCTGATCGGCCCGTCGGACCTGTCGATCGAGCTGGGGGTGCCGCTCGACTACGCGTGCGACACCTATCAGCGAGCGCTCGATAAGATCGCGGCAACCGCCGCAAAGCACGGCGTCACCGCCGGGATGTATTTCATCCCGCCCGGGATGGACCCGAATTTCTATGTCCAGAAGGGGTTCAAGTTCTTCACCATGCCCTGGGGACCGTGGGCGCAGGCTGGGATTCAGAACGCCCTGGCCGGGATCAAGCGCTAGCACCGATCCACACGGGCGGTCCGGCGAGTACCCGGACCGCCCAGCGCGCGTGCTGACCGGTCGTAACGGCGCGCCGACATGGAATTCACCATCGGAACTGTGGTCACGGCTCGAACATTCCGTTCGCGCGCTGAGCCGCTAACAGACAGCTTGGCGGGCCACCGCTTTCGGGACGGTCGGCATTTTCCATCTATGGCCCGGTAGGGACGATACCCAATCGGTGCGATTCAACGTTGTGCGGAGCAACATCGGCGGCTGTAACCATGGACCGATAGACTCGCCTCACCGCCATTGCCGGGGTCGACTTGGCAAGCCGCCCCCAAGGTTGAAGCGCGGGTTGCCGGGTCGAGCCCGACAATGACGGTGAGGCGTGAACTCGATCGCACAACTTTGGTTCGCACCCATACCCAATTTCCAAACCGAATCACGGCTGTGAAGCCGCCGTACTTGACCACCTTCGCCCCCCATCGGACACTTTCCCTGGCCGCAGGCTATCCGCGGCCGGTTCGCGCATCCTGGGCGATCGCGGACCTCGTACAGAAAAAATGGGGAGGCTTGGCATTGTCCGGAAACGGGGTCGCGACCAACGGAAGTTTTCTCAACGGCCTGCGCGTCATCGAGGTCGCGGACGAACTCGGCGAGTATTGCGGCAAGGTCCTCGCCGGCCTGGGCGCCGACGTCATCAAGGTGGAACCGCCCGGCGGCGAGAAGACCCGCGGCTATGGCCCATTCTACAACGACGATCCGCACCCCAACCGCAGCCTGCATTTCTGGCATTACAACTTCGGCAAGCGCGGCATCGTGCTCGATCTCGATTCCGAGACGGACCGAAAACAGTTCATGGGACTGGCGGAGAGCGCCGACATCGTGCTCGACACGCGACCGCGCGAATACCTGAATGAACGCGGCATCGGCTACGACGCCATGCGCACGCGCAATCCATCCTTGATCTACGCCCGCATCAGCCCCTTCGGCGACGATGGTCCCGGGGCCGACTACACGGCGAGCGACCTGGTGCATCTCGCGCTGGGCGGCGTCATGATGAATTGCGGATACGATCCGGACCCATCCGGCTTCTATGAAACGCCGCCGATCGCGCCACAGGCCTGGCAATCGTATCATATTGCCGGCGAAGTCACGGCCGTGCAGATCATCGCGGCCCTGGTCTACCGGCTGAAGACCGGGCGCGGTCAACGCCTGATGACATCGGTGCACGACGCGGTCGCGAAGAACACCGAAACGGACATTCCGGATTGGGTCTATTGCCGCCTGCCGCATTACCGGCTGACCTGCCGTCACTCCCTGCCATCCGCGAGCCCGACGATGCAGGGTATGGCCGCCGAAGCCGCGTTGCGTCCCGGCCTGTCCCGCACCAAGGACGGGCGCTGGGTGCTCGCCTATCGCACCTACCTGCTGGGCGGCGTGGCGTCGTTCGAGGCGACCGTGCGGGTGCTGCGGAAATTCGGCGGCGAGGGCGACCTGGGCGACGAGAAATACAAGGACGAAGCCTTCGTCCTGAAGCCCGCCACGAACGCCCATATCGCGGCGCATGTGGAACGGCTGGTTGGTCGGTATCAGTTTGAGCGCGATCTATGGAAGGACGGCCAGGACGAAGGTCTTCCCTGGTCGCCGGTCCGCCGGCCCGAGGAGAATGTCGGCGAGGAACATTGGGCACAGCGCGAGACCTTCTTCCAGGTCGAATATCCCGAACTGGGCAAGACATTCACCCAGGTCGGCGCAAAATGGGTGGCCCCCGGACTTCCATGGCGGACCGGACCGCGCGCCCCGCTGCTGGGAGAGCACAACGCCGAGGTGCTCGCCGAAACCAGCGTCCGCACAGCGCCAGCCGCTCGCCCTGCCGTAAAAGCTGCCTCTGACGCGCCGCTTCTCAGCAAGCACGGTAAACCCTTTGCGCTGAGTGGCGTCCGCATCGTCGACCTGACATGGATGCTCGCGAGCGCCGGCGCGGGGCGGTTCTTCACCGCGCTGGGCGCCGAGGTCATCAAGGTCGAGCACCTGTCGCGGCTGGACGGGATGCGGATGGGCATGGGCAACGCGCCCCTCGGCGGTCGGGCCGAACGCGACGCGGCGACTGGCCCGATGGTGGTTCCGGCGACCAAGGATGTGAACCGCAGCGGCTCGTTCATGGAAATCAACGCCGGCAAGCGCGGTATCAGCCTGAACCTGAAGCATCCACGCGCCAAGGAACTGCTGATCGAACTGATCCGCGACGCGGACATGGTCGTGGAAGGTTTCTCGCCCGGCACGATGGACCGGATGGGCCTCGGCTATGATCGCCTGCGGGAGATCAATCCCAAGATCGTCTATGTGCAGCAGTCCGGCATGGGACAGATCGGCACCTATGGCCGCCTGCGCAGCTTCGGGCCGACGGCGCAGGCATTTTCCGGGCTGAGCGACATGTCCGGCCTGCCCGATCCCTATCCGCCGGCTGGCATCGGCTATTCCTACCTCGATTGGTTCGGCGCCTATCAGATGGCGCTGGCGATGATGGCCGCGCTGTACCGCCAGCGGGCGACCGGCCAGGGCTGCTGGATCGATTCGTCGCAGGCGGAAGTAGGAATCTACCTCACCGGCGCCAGCATCCTGGACCACGCGGCGAACGGGCGGTCATGGGCACGGTACGGTAACCGCTCACCCTACAAGCACGCCGCGCCACACGGGGCCTACCGAGCACGCGGCGAAGACCGATGGATCGCCATCGCCGCGTTCACCGAGGAGCAGTGGTGGGCGGTGACGCGCGTGCTTGGCGTGCCGCAATGGGCGGCCGATCCCAGGCTGGCGACACTGAGCTTGCGGCTCGCCAACCAGGACTATCTCGACCGCCTGATGAACGAGACAACCGCTACCTGGGACGCATTCGAACTGATGCACGCCCTGCAGCGCGCCGGTGTCGCGGCCGGTGTCTGCCAGACATCGGAAGATCGCTACGAGCATGACCCGCAACTGCGGCATCTCGGCTGGATGACGGAGCTACCGCAGTCCACAATCGGCCGGTGGCCAGTGAAGGAGGTTCCCGTCAAGTTCAGCGAGACGCCGCCCTATATCGGCGGCTTCCTGGACCGGCATGGCCCCAGCTACGGCGAGGACAACGACCACGTGCTTCGCACAATCCTCGGCCTGAATCAGGAACAGATTGAACAACTGGCGCGGGAAGGCGCTTTCTGAGGGATGTCCCAGAAAGCGCGATGCGTGTACGCACGAGCATTCGGTCATTGGTCTCAGAGACTATCCAAATGTGGCTCTTCGACGCCTCAAGTGGAAGCCGCTCCATCGAACAAGTCACCGCTCGGCGCGCCGATCAGATAGATAATGCACGTGAAGGTTGTCGTGTTACGTTAGCCTCTGGCCCTGGCCCGGGCCGCCTGGAACAGGCTGTTCAGGGCCTCCAACCGCGCATCTGAATAGCCTGAGGTCCAGCGGTGGATAAATGGGGCGACATGGCGCCGGACGGTCTCGACCGCTTCGCGCACCGGATCGAGGATACCGTCCGCCTCCTCCAGGCGTTCCGAGTTCGACCCGCCTCGAACCTGTAGCCTGTCTGGTTCGGTTGGACCATGAGCTTCGACCAACCAGGGCATCACAATCGCGCTTTCACAGGTCGTCGACTGCCTGCGCTGTGCAAATTGGGAGCCGGGCACCGAACAACCTACCAAGCTGACGCCCAACCGGGCACCCGCCGCACCTTCCGCGGCGCCGCAGCCCAGATTGCCGCAGCGGAAACGGCACACAGAACGATGGCAAGTAGAAACGCCAATCGATAGCTCCCGGTCACATCGTGGATCACACCGGTCACGAACGGCCCAGCCGCACCGCCCGCAATCAACGCGATCGTCAGCGTACCGAAGATCGTGCCGTAATGCGGTCCCTCGAAAATCTCGGCCACGATCGGCCCCATCACCGATGTGGCCGCATAACCGAGGAATCCCTGGGAGAAGATCATGACATACAGCAATGGCAACGACACCGATATCCCCAATCCAATCAGCGCCGCGTAGCACACGGCGAAACCGGCGCACGCGGCGGTCCAGATCCATTCCCGCCCCAACCGGTCCGACAATGCGCCGAGGCTGATCTGGCCGGGGATGGCCACGGCGCTGACGATTCCGAGGCTCCACCCCGCGAGGCCCGGACTGCAACCAACCTCGATCAGATATTTCGTCTGATGGACCTGCACTGCGTACCACGCGAACAGAGCGCAAGAAAAACCAAGGACAAGCCACCAAAATCGACCGGTGCGCGCGGCCCGTGCCAAGGTCCATTCAGTGCCGGCCCACACTGGATCGACGATCACCAGGCCATGCCGGCCGGCACCCGAAGCGGGCGCGCCGCTATCGGGTAGAAGCCCGACCTCCTCCGGGCGTCCGCGTGCCAGCAGACCCAGCGGCCCCACCACCAGGAACACCAAAAGCGCCATCGCCACGCAGGCAGCGCGCCATCCGTCATGCAGGATGACCGACTGCTGCCATGGCAACAACACGATGCCGCCTACACCCACTCCGGAAAACGCGATGCTGATCGCCAAGGCTCGACGGCGCACAAACCAGTGCGGCAGGAACTGCGAGTGGGCCGTGTAGCTCATCAGATTGGCCCCGCCGCCCACCAACACCCCCAGGGTTGCGTAAAGCTGCCACGGTACCGAGATCGACGGTGCCAGTACCAGGCCTAAGCTCAGCATGCCGACCCCGACCAGGAGCACCGGCCGCGGACCATGCCGATCCATCACGCGCCCGACCATCGGGCTCAACACCGCGGAGACCAGAAACCCGAAGGAAAACGCCCCGGCTGTCATCCCACGATTCCAGCCGAACTCGTCAATCAAGGGTGGCAGCAGCAGCGAGAACGCCGTGCGCGCCGTCACGCCGATCGCCATCGTCACGAACGCGACCCCGATGATCACCCATCCATAGAAGAACGGGACCGGCAGGGGCGGCCGCGGCGACGGGTGCGCCATCTCAGCCCGCCCGTTCGACCAGGCTATGCGGTGCCTCCCCGCGCGCAACCCGCGCGATGTTTGCCGCGATCAGGTCGACGCGCGCGTTCAGCATGCCCTCCGTCCAGCCGGAGACGTGCGGCGTCATGATCACGTTGGTCAGGTCGTGAAACGGTTGCGTCGCCGGCGCCACCAAACCCGGCGCGGTGGGATAGCGGTACCACACATCCAGCGCGGCCCCCGCAAGCGCACCGGTCGCCAGCGCGTCATACAAGGCGACCTCGTCGAAAATCTCCGCCCGCGCCACATTCACCACGTAAGCGGTCGGTTTCATCAATTGCAGCCGGCGCGCATCGAGCAATCCTCGCGTCGCCGGGGTCAGCGGAAGCGTGACCGCAAGGTAATCGGCCTGAGCCAGAAGTTCCTCCAGCCGCTCCGGTCCGCCTATGAACTCGACACCGGGCGGAGATTCCGCCTGTATCTGCTGACGTATGGCACAGACCCGCATGTCGAACGCCGCAGCCCGCCGGGCGAGCGCCTGACCGATATGGCCGAACCCGAGAATCCCGAGGGTCTTGCCGTTGAGTTCGGGCCAGGGCGGCGGCGGCTCCACGCCCACGGCCCATTGGCTTTTCCATTCGCCCCGCCGCAGGCTCGCATCCAGATGCGCGAAGGATCGTGTCAGAGCGATCATCGCGCCGACGATATACTCGGCGATGCCGCTTTCATGACCATACGCATTCGCCACCTTGGTGCCCGGACGCAATGAACCAAAGTCGATGCGATCGACGCCGGCACCAGGCACCTGCACCAGCCGGAGCCGCGGTGCCGCGGCGGCCATACGCGCGGTCAATGCCATGGAAACCAGCACATCCACATCGGCCAGCCGGTCGACGATGCCAGCTTCGTCATCGACAACGATCTCGCACGGTTCGGCAAGTCTCGCTCGCACGGGTTCGGCGATCCGCGTGGCAAACGCACCTGCAAAAGCGATCTTCATCTTCCAACCCCGCTTGATCGACTGACATGTCGCGCCCCGCAAAACGCGTTGCGTTCGGCGAACCAGATGCGCAGTATCCCGTCGCGAAGTCGTAGATCAACTACGTGACAGGTAGTTATGGACACTCAGCCTGGTTTTTCCGCCCTGCTGATTGCGTGGCGCAAGCGGCGCGGACTGTCGCAGCTTCAGCTTGCGATGGCGGCGTCCTGTTCGCAGCGTCACGTCAGTTTTCTGGAACTTGCGCGCTCAAAGCCGAGCCGTGAGATGGTATTGCGACTTGCGGCGACGCTCGATATTCCGCTTCGGCACTCAAATGAAATGCTGCTCGCCGCGGGCTTCGCGCCGCAATGAGGTCAGGCCGGCTTCGACGCGGATGTGCTTTCCCCGATCCGCGATGCGCTTGAGCATATGCTGGCCCAACAGGAGCCGTTTCCCGCGGTCGTGGTCGATCGTCGCTGGAACCTGCTGCGTGCCAACCAAGGGGCGGTCCGCCTGGTGGAATTCCTCGTCGGGCCACTGACCCCAGGCGCGGCGATCAATCTCGCGGACGCACTCGCCGCCCCCGATGTGCTGAGACCGTATCTATCGAACTGGGCGGATGTGGTCCGGTATTTCGTGCATGGTGTCACAGCCGACGCGGCCGCCGATGGTTCGGCCGAGACCGCCGGATTGTTACAGAGACTCCTGGATTATCCCGACGTTCGATCGGTCATGCTGTCCGCACCGTCGCCGGTCACGGACGGCCCGGTCCTGCCGATGGAGTTCCAAAAGGGCACGATCACGCTTCGGCTGTTCACCACGATCGCCACACTCGGCACGCCTCGGGACATCACGTTGCAGGAACTTCGTATCGAAAGCTTCTTTCCCATGGATGAGGAAACGCGACGCGTGTTTCATGACTGGACTGTGTCCTCCAGGAAGACTTGAAGCCACCGATTGTATCGCTGCTTTAAGCGGTAAACCCGTCTCCTGGATTTAAGAACCGTGCGACGATGGAAAGTCCGAACGGAGGTTATTGACGCCAGAAGAGAGTCCCTCATTAACCGGGGTTTGTGCGACAGGCGCGGGTCATGTCAGGATCATCGATCCGCCCACGCTGCCGCCCGCCCCTCCAGCGAGGCAACGGGCCGCCACTTACCACGTAGACTCCAGCAGAGATCATGATGATAGCGACCCATTCTATCCCGTTAGGCCATTCACTGAGGATCGGAATACCCAGCAGGGCAGTCATCGCTGGGGAGAGTGCAGCAAAGGCCGCTCCGCTTGACGCGCCGAGGATGCTTACGGCTCGGCCATAGAGTATAAGAGAGATGATTGCTGTCAGGACGCCTTGGACGAAACCCTGCAAGGCAATATCACTCCATGGAGCATTGACGAGCGTCGTCCCAGTTGTGAGCGGGAAAACAGGCAGATACAGGAGCATCGCGCCGACCGCTGAGATAGCCGCCGCATGTAATCCGCCGAGGCGCGCCCGTCGCATCGCGATCGTATAGAAAGCCCATGCTAGTCCAGAGCCAAGGAACAACAGGTCACCAACATTCGCGGACGAACCGATTTCTCCATTCGAACCCCAAACGATCGTAAGTACGCCGGGCAAGATCAAGGCAAAACCAATTTTCTTGGCTTTGGTGAAGGTCTCCCCCAAGAACGCCGCCGCGAGTAGCGCTACCATAAGTGGCATCACGCCAGGAAAGAGCGCCCCAGCATGGGCAGCCGAAGCGAACAGCAATCCCGAATTTGCCAGCAGAACGGGTGCGGCACCGCCAAACACGATCGCCGCCAGGCCGGCACCGCCAAGACGTTCAAGGGCAAACCCTTTGATCAACACATAAGGAAGCAAAAGCGTCCCCGCTACGCCAAACCGCAGCGCCGCTATGTCCCATGGTGTGAGGCTCGTTCGAAGGCCAAGGCGTGCAACGACAATCCAGCCTGACCAGATGCTAACGGCTGCGAGGCCGTAGAGCGCCCCACGCATATACCGCATGGTGGGCTCGCCACCCGTCGCCGCGTCGCTCATGCCTCTCTCCCGGGCCAGACACTGGATGACGTAACCCCTAAAACGCACTATATAGGTTATATATTGAGTGGCCATGGACGGAGCAAGGGATCATGAGCAACCGCGCGGACATATTCGATTGGAGTGGCGGTCATCCCGCGCTTGATCTGGTCAACACCCTCGACGAGAGGCCGTCCGACCTGCCCATTGAAACGCTGGTCATGTACCGGGATTTGGTAAGGTTTGTTGAGTTGGCCGGTTTGGTTGATCGGTCTACTGCGGCCGGGTTGGAGAAGCTCAGTGGACACAAGTGCTCGGACACTTTGCGGCGGACACGTGAGCTTCGCGAGCAACTGCATGATGTCCTCCAGGCGATGCATTCGCAACGGTCGATTCCGACGCACGATTTGGATGCGATATCGGACGCTATCCAGTCTGCCCACGCGTCGCGAAAGCTCGTCGCGTTGACCTCGCAAAACCTCGCAGGTTACGGGTGGTCCGACGTCGGGGCGCCCGAGATCCCGCTTCATGCCTGCGCAATTGCCGCGGAGCACCTGCTTGTCGACATCGACCGCATGATGGTTCGAAAGTGCGGTGCGTCGGACTGTGATGTCTATTTTGTCGATACGAGTAAAAGTCGTCACCGGCAGTGGTGCAGTATGAAGGGATGCGGGAACCGCGAAAAGCAGAGGCGCAGGCGATCGCCAACCTAAGAATCCGTCCGAAACCAGCATGGATGATTGCAACGAGTTACCATGCTGCCTAGATCGTCGAATCTTTCATGGAATTACAGGTGCGGTCGCCTGGCTGGTCGAACATTCCCTGCCACGACAACCGCGGCAGCGGCCACGTCCAGGGCCGCTGCCATGATCAACGCGTACCGGTAACTTCCGAAAGCGTCATGCAGCCCGCCATAGAATGTCGGCCCCAAGGCCGTGATGAGCTGGATACCGCAGGACGCGACACCGAAGATCAATCCGAATGCCGACGCTCCGAATTCCCTGCGAACGATGATCGGTGACAGTGTCGTTATGTTCCCGACGGTCAGACCAAAGACGATACTGGTGCCGATCAGTACGATCGGAACCGGAAACAATGCCATCACACCCAGTGCCGCCGCCGCAAGCAGCAACACCGCAGAAGCCGTCAGTCTCACATCGATCTGATCGGCGAACCGCGCCAGCGCGAGCCGCCCGCCAAGCGCGGCAATCGCGGTCGCGGAGACGGTCATCGAGACCGCCGTTGTGCTCAGGGAATGCGCCAGCAACATGACCTGATGAGTGAGGAAGCCGATCTGCACCATCATGCCAATGCCAAACGTCACCATGACACTACGCAATGCCGTCGTTCGCAAGGCGGCTACCCGGGTCCAAGGCACGGCTACAGCCGCTGTCACTTTCTCGTCAGCCGGGAGACCATCCGGCAGCAACCCCATGTCCTGCGGACGGTGCCGCAGCACGAGACCGGCGAGCGGAAGCAGGATGGCGATCGCGAGAACGCCAGCAACCAAGGTCGTCGACGCGAATCCGATCTGCCCAATGCCGAACAGCAATGCGGGAGCACCCAGCATCCCGCCTGCGCTGGCGCCCAACGACGCAATCGATGTCGCTCGTCCCTGGTGTCTCTCGAACCAGGGAGCCAGCGTCGTGGCAATGGCTGTCGTCGAGAGGCAGGCCCAGCCGGTTCCCATGAGCAGGAAGGCCAGATACACCTGCCACAGCGCGCAGGCGTGCCCGATCCCGGCGACGCCGGCGGCCATCGACAGACCACCCAACGCGAACACCGGGCGGGGGCCAAAGCGACTGATCCCGCTGCCGACCGGGATCAGCAACACCGCGCTGACCACGTAGAACAACGTGGTGGCTCCCGAGACGAGACTGACATTCCAGCCATTGGCTGCCACGACAGTGTGTAGATACACGCCCACACCGAAAAGGCCGAGCGCATTGCCGAGCATGGCGGCGATCATGCAGGCGATGACCATCCACCAGCCGTAGAAGATTCGGAAGCGCATCAGCGGGTCAATCAACCATCGGTCACCTGTGTACCACCAACGCCCAACTCCGTGTTTCGGCCAGCGCCGAAGCATTTGCTTACCCGACAGGATGGGTGGCACGGAGAAGGCGTACGGGCTTTCACGCCGAACCTCTCAGTGTCCGTCCGGGAACATAGTGTGCCTTTTCAGGGGGATACCGTGGCGCGGCTGGCAGGCGCGGCCCCGAAAGCGATGCGGGGCCATCGACGAGGGGCCGCAACGCACCAGACGGCCACGGTATCCTTCTGAAAAGGTGCATTATGTTTGCGGACGGACACTCGGGTGTGGTCGGCGAGGCAACGGCCCTCCGCTCACGACGTAAACGCCGGTCGAGATCAAGATGATGGCGATCCAGTCAATCCAGTCCGGCCATTCCCCAAGAACCGGAGTGCCCAGCACCACGACCATCACCGGGACCAGGGCGGGGGACGTCGCGCCGCCCAATGCGCCAAGAATGCTGACGGCGCGCCCATACAGAACGAGTGAAACGACGGCCGTCAGAAGCCCTTGGACGAATGCGACCTCGGGGCTGAACGCCGCCACATTCGCGGCGGCCGGCGGTGCCGGTCCCGCAGCGGTCGTGGTGATGCTGATGACGCCGCCAGGATCCCCGCGAGAATGGGCGGTCGGACTCATCAGCACCGTTGTCTCGAGCGTCGGCAGCAGCGACTGCGCCGACAACCCCAGACTGAGCCTGTCGTCCATGACCAATCGCGTGTCACGGCGCGCGGCCATAGCCCATCCACCTGGTTAAAGGTGGCTACCCGGGCGGGCGAGTCACCCGCGCCGGGTCAAAGCCGAGCGACTACTCGGCGGCCGCCATCATCTTCAATTCCTCGGCCGCCGACAGGATCGGCAGGCCCTCGATCGACCTCGATGGTTTGCCATCGACGCCAACCAGCGGTTCACCCACCAGCGTGATGCGATACAGCTGTCGATCGAAGTCGGATTGGAAGATGTCTCTCGGCGCCAAATGCGCGGTTGAGCGATTGTCCCAGAACGCGATGTCACCCGCGTTCCATTTGAAGCGCACCGTGTATTCCGGGCGAACGACATGCTCCCACAAGATCTCGAGGATCTTGGCACTCTCGCGCGGGGTCAGCCCTACCACGGACTTGAGGAACGAGGGACTGGCGAACAACACCCGTTCTCCGGTCTCGGCATGAACTGTCACCAGCGGATGCTCGCTTCGCAGGACCCGGCGTTTGACGCGTTCATTGTAGGTGCCGCCCGTCTTGCCATCGCCGCGTGGCTCGAAGGCGTGAATGCCGCGCAGCCCGTCGACAATCCCGCGCATCGTTTCCGATAGACCGGCATAGGCGGCGACAAGATTGGTCCAAAACGTATCCCCACCGTACGGCGGTATCGTTACGCCACGCAGGATCGATGCACAGGGCGGGTTCACGGCGGCCGTCACGTCCGTGTGCCAGCCATACCAAGGCGTTACCATCATCGCCTCGTACTTCTCGTTCGCGGTACGGTTCTTCGCGACCGAGTAGATCTCGGGATGGCCGTCCACATGGCCAAACACTGCGTGCCCGATGGTAGGGTCGCCGAACTGACGCGCCATGGCGACATGCTGTGTGTGATCGAGATGCTGTTCGCGGAAGAAGATCACCTTCCACTTCAGGAAGGCATCACGCACGATCCGCAATTGATCCGGCGGCAGTGGCCGGGTGAGATCGACGCCCCGGATCTCCGCGCCAATATGCAGGGTGAGGGGAACGACCTCAATCGTGCCGATTGTTCCCGCGCCGGCGGCCTGTTGAAGAGATGAGACCATCTGTTTCCGTCCTCTGTTTTGGTGAGCGGGACACACCTCGCCGCGGCTGTCAACGCCGTCCGGTGGCGGCTTGAAATTGCTGATCTCTGGCGACAGGCATCGGCAGGATACCCGGTGAACCGACCACCATCAGCCGCGTTGATTTCCGCGTTCGAGCGGCGCACAGCCCGCCTGCGGAGTCCACAAGTTACGGAGCAGAAAACCGCCGCACCACATTCTCGAGCAGCTTCGATACCGGGCTGTCCCAGCCGCCGCGCCACAGGCTGCCCAGGAACGTGATCGATCCCACCGAGAACACCTTCCCGCCCCCACCGGTCTCGAAATACACGATCTCGGCTCGCAGCAACGATTCCAGCGTCTCGCCTGTCACCGTACGGCGACCGGCCAGCACCTCCTCGGGCACGGTGAAGAACGACCGCGGCGGGTCCTCCGACCGGGCCAGGATCGCAGTGTCGTAAGGCGTGCCGAGGTCGGTGTCAGCGCGATCCAGTTCGAACCCAGCCGCGCCGCCACCCGACAGGCCGTAGTCGCCCAGGATGTCACCCTCGATCCCCTCGAACATCCAGGCATGGCGTGGGTCGCGCGCGGCGGGCAGCAGCCGATAGTGGGATCCCTCGAACGCGCCTTGGCCGGAAAACCCGACCCCGGCCAGCATCTGCGGCGGGCGACGGTTGCGCCGCCACAGTCCGCCATACTGGCCGTCCAACTGATGGTAGTACTCGCCCGGTTCGGCGGCCCAGGTGCGCACCCCGCCCTCGGTCCGGCGCAGCTCGATCGCCCAAGGCATCGCGCGGTCGCGGGCCACGCGCCAGTAGAACCCGTTGCCGCCCAGATACGCGAGCCTGCCCCCGTCCCTCGTGTAGTCCGCCAGCGCGTCCAGAGTCCCCAGAGTATGGTACTCGGGATGCGATCCGGTCAGCACCGCGCGATAGGGACGCAGAAGGTCGATGCCTTCGTCGTCCAGATCCTCGTCGGTCACGATATCGAACGGGATACCCTTGGATTCCAGCCACGCCAGCAGATGCGTGTCCGCCGGGTAGTGCCGCAACCCCGAACCGAGCGGATCGTTGAAGGTGAGGTAGCCGGGCCGCATGGTCAGCACCGGCCGGCGGCGCGACGAGAACGCGATGCCGCTGCCGTCCAGATGCACATTGTACATCGACCTGCCGTACAGCGGATAATCGTCCGGATTGGCGGGATACGCACCCCAGGCCGAAACGCGGTCCCGGTACGCCTGGTCGGTCGAACTCCGAGCATGGTTCGCGTACGCCTGGTATGTGAAGGTCGAGGCGAGGAACGCGATCGGCGCGAACGGGCCGCTCCGCTTGGGCAGCACATACAGCGGCAGCCGGTCCTCGCCCTGGGCGCAGGCCAGGCGCAACGCGTAAGCCCCGCTGGGCAGATCGTCAGGCACGGTCCAGCGGAAGCTGGGTTCCCACTTGCAGTCGCCCAGGTCGTCGGCGTGGAAATGGATCGCGGCGTAGTCGCGCGGCGCGTGGCGCCAGCACATCTCGGCGCCGGACCAGCGCGCGCCAGCCATCGCCCGCGTGGGCAGGTTGACCAGAGTTCCGTGGCAACCGGATGGGCCAACGTCGATGACCGACTGGCTCGACATCTCGCGCGAGAAATCCCAGCACGCGACCAGACGTTCCCTTGCGTACTCGGCCGGGTCGGTCGGATCGCTCCACGACCGAACCAGGCCGCGCAGGATGGCAGGGTCTTCCAGCTTGCCGGTGAAGTGCGCGGTCGGGGCGTCGGAGTCGCACGCGGCGATCAGCAACTCGGCTTCGGACGGCAGGGTGATGTCCTTCGCGTTGGTTTCCGCGATGATCGGCGCTCCGCCGTCCAGCGCCTGCTGGCCGACCAGCACGATCCCCGCCGCCGGGTCGACACCGACCCAGACCCGGTACCACCGCCGACGGTGCATCGGCGCACCGGTGGTCAACGAAATCGCGCCGTTGACGACGGCCGCCGCGCCCGCCGCGCCGACGGTCAGCAGCACCGACCGATGCTCGTCGTGTTCGTGCATGACGGCTTGCCCGTCGGACACGTCGCCGAACCAGACCAACGCGGTCCAGGTCGCGGCCGGCGTGCGCCCGCGTGACGGCGTGCGCTCGACGCGGGCATAGGATCCCAGCGCGATCGGCTGGTAGACTCCATCCGCGCGCAAATCGAGCACGTTGGACAGATCATCCAACCGCATGCCCGGCCCGTCGGGGTTGGGATCGCCGGAAACGACGCGTTCCAGCGTGATGCGATAAGGGCCCGGCTCGCGCTGGCTGGCGTAGCCGGTGAACGTTTCCCCGGGGCGGTGGGAAAACCGGTCGAGATAGCCGGATATCGGCAGGGCTGCATCGTTCATGGCGGAAGGCTGATCCCGCGCGGCGGGCGCTGTCAACGGCCCCCGGCCGCCGGGTTGCTGCCCAATGGAAATGTCGCCGTTTCCTTCGAAGCCGGAACGAAGGCCGCATGATGAAAGCTGTCGTGTCGATGAACGCGAAGGATGCTGAGGACGGGATGCCGCCAGTGGAAGCGACAACGAAGATCCGGCCCGCGGAGCAGCCTCTGCCGCGGATCGGACCGTGCCAGGAAGAGGCGGCTCGCCTGCTGGAGGCCAACGAAGCGACGCCGTTGCGGGAACGTCTCACGCTGATCCGGATTTGCGCGGATCCGGATTTTCGCGACTTTGCGCGCAGGCGGCTCCCAGTCACAGGCAGTCCCGGACCAACGAGGACAAGTGGCGGACAGTGCTACCGCTGTTTGGGGGCAGAGCCCTGGTCGGGGTCCGGGGCGAAGCCCTGCCCTACCCTGTCACCCGCCGCAAGAAAGCATCCATGCGCGCCGACGCCGCCGCCGACAGGCTGTTGGGGAACAGCGTGAACCCGTGCGCTCCACCCGGATAGATCGCCAATTCCGCCTCATTGGCGGCCGCGACCCAACGCGCGTGCATGAATAACGTATCATCCAGCAGGGCATCCGACGTCCCCACGCTGAACAACGCCGGGCACAGCCCCTTCAGGTTGGCATAGAGCGGCGATATGTCCGGCACCCGACGATCCGTCACGGTGGGCAGGAATGCGTTGTAGAACTGCTGCATGTCGATCGTGCGCAAGACCAACCGAGTGTCACCGAACAGGCGCTGGCTGGGCGTCATGCTGAGATCGAACGCGCCATAGACCAGGTTCGCACCGCGGAAGCCGGCGTATCCATAACGGTCGCGCATCCGCAGGATGTTGACCGCCGCCAGATGTCCCCCGGCTGATTCGCCTCCGGTAGTGATCACGTCAGTGCCGAATTCTTTCTTGGCGTTCTGCAGCAGCCACACGGTCGCGGCCTCACAGTCATCGGGGCCGGCCGGATAGGGATGTTCGGGCGCCAGACGGTATTCGACGCTGACGACAGCCAATCCGGCATTATCGGCGATCCGCTCCAGCATAGGGTCCTGCAAGTCGGCCGCGCCCAGAACCCACCCGCCGCCATGGATGTGCAGATAGATCCCGCGTGGATTGTCGGGGGCGATGACCCGCAGTGGGATCGCGTTCCCATCCTTGCCACTGATCGTGATCGTCCGCGCGCGCGGGGATTTCTGCGCTACCGGGAACGGGCCGTCGCCACGACGGCGAGCCTCGCGCGTGACCTCGGCGCCCACCACCCACCACTCGGGCAGGCCGGTCAGCAGTTGGATCAACTGCTCGTTCAGTTTCGCCGTGTCAGGCGCGATCGCGTTCGGCGCAAACAGGGCTGGATCGAAAGGGTCGGGCATGAGGCGCTCCATCCATGGGCACCGGTCGCGGCTCGACCGGATCGCGCGTCGGCGATCGGTCATTGGGGCGACAACCGGCGGTAATAGTCTGCTCAGCTTCGACGATCGAGGTTATGATGGCAATGTCCGGGGACGGTCAGCGCCTGGGGAGGGATCCGGTCGGCGGTGCCCATCCGGCTGTCTGGCTTGGCGCGGATCGTGCGGACGAACGTGCTCCGCCGTGGGCGCAACTGTTCGCTCCGCCCGCTTTGAACCCCGGATCGTACGCCAGTCCGTGGCAGGCATCGGATCCGCCAGGCGACCGTTCAGACGGTCGGGTTCGCGCGTCCGATGCCTCCAGTCCCGGCGGGTGAAGGCGTCAACATTTTGGCCCAGAACAGCAAGGACAGATCGCTGTCAGCGGTCCCACCAATTTCCCGCCAGGTCATGGTGCAGCGGAGATCGGGCACGGGCGCATAACCCAGCTTGCGCCAAAACCCGTCCAACGGCCGAGCGTCAGCGGGTCGGGCGGGATGGGCGAGAGGGCGCTGTATGGTGCAAAAGCAGGTGACATCGCAATTCGACACCGCGCGCACATGCGCCTCTCGCATGGTAAAGAACGCCGCGCCAATCCCTTGTCCCCGCCAGTTTGGCAGCAACACCGATTCCGCGAAGTAGAAATACCGACTCAGGGGCCAGCCCCGCGTCAGAAAAGGCGCTTGGACATTGGCCGTCGCGTCCGCCAGCGGAAGACAGGTGGACATGCCGACCGGCCGAACGCCGTCATGGGCGACAATCAGGGCCCCCCTCGGGCTGGCCGCCAGCGCCCGTAAGTGGTCGTCGTCGTAGGCGCCGTCACCATCGTACAGATGCGGCCACTCGCGAAACACGACGGTGCAGAGCCGCGCCAACTCCGGAAGCAGCGGGGCCATATCCTTGCCAATGTAAGTCGAAAAGCGCGGTGCCATGCGGGTCAGCCTGCGACCATGCCAGAGTGTCGGGCAAGAGGTACCCGGCCCACCACCGGCCCCACCGGTTACCCCATGGCGGCGGCGGATCGCGTTGCGTCACCCAGTCGGCGAGCCACCACCGCCACTCGACCGGCCGGACGCGGTCACTTCCATCCCGCCGATCCGCTTCCAATAGATCAAGGTCCCGGTCAGCCCGCCATGGGGTTTCAGCGCATAGTCCGGGATCTCCCCTGCCAAGGTGAACCCCAGCCGCTCATACAACCTGGACGCCCCGCCATCGGTCGCGGTGTCCAACACCAACAGCGTCCGCCCGTGCTGAACGGCTAACGCCTCCGCCGCTCGCATCAACGCTCCCGCCACCCCATGACCGCGATGGCTCATCCGGGTCATCAGCTTGGCGATCTCCGCCCGGTGCGGCTGATTGGGCGGGCAATCCAGGAGCAGCGACACAGTGCCCGCCAGCACCTCCCCGTCCCAGGCGCCGAGGACCACCCGTTCCCCCCGATCGGCCGAGGCCAGCGCGCCCTCCCAGAACGCGTCGGCCGTCGTTCGCGCCAACGGGTGCATGAAGCTGACCGAGCCACCCTGCGCGACGACCTCCACGATGATCTCGGTCAGCATGGCGCGGATGGCGGGTGTGGCGGTCAATGGCCGGATGACGATCTGGGACATCATTCTAGCTCCGAACGAGCACAACGAGGTATGCGCAGGGTTCGGCGCTTTCATTGGCGAAGGTCACCTCGGAGGGCGGCCCGAGACCCAGGCAGTCCCCGGGATTCAGCACATGACGCTGCTCGCCTTCCAGGATGGCCAGCGTCCCCGCCTGCACCCAGACCGCCTGGCGGATATGCGCGTAGGAAGCGGACGGAAACTCGACACGCTGCCCAGAAGGCAACTCGATCCGGGCGAGTTCCAACGGATGGTCGGGTCGGCTGAACACTTGCGTGCGGCGATATCCGGTGGCGGGATCGCGCCAATGCGGTTGGTCAGCGGCCTTGGACATAAGCTGGCCCGCCCCCTCGGCGCGGAGCAGAAGTCCCGCGAGCGTCAGGTCGAAGGCGCTCGCCAGCCGCACCAGGATGACGGCGGACGGGCTCATGTCCTCGCGTTCGATCTTGCTGATCGTGGCCTTGGCGACACCGGCGCGTTCGGCCAGGTCCGCCAGGGACCAGCCGCGGGCGGTGCGTTCCAACCGGATATGGCGCGCGATCCGGGCACCGGTATCGTCCACGATAGTATCCATGTGTCTCTTATCGTGGATTATCGATCGCGTCGCAAGGCACCATTGCCACCCGATCGACGTGGCATTGTTCTATCCGCGTCCAGCGGTCTGCATCATGACCCGAAGCCGTCTCAGCCAAGGCCATCCGTCTCTGACCGATCCGACCCGCCTTGAAGGCAGCCATTTGCCCAATCAGTACGCAATCATGAACGACGGGATTAACCGCATGGGACCGGAACAATACCCCCCGAGTCCCGCATTGGCTCGTAACGAATCACCCCCTTATCCGCGCCTGTTCGGAACGGATTACCAAAAGTCCATATTTAAAGTAGAATCTTAAGAAGTCCGATAAATTCTGTTATATCAGAGATTCACAACCCAATCCGAAACCCGGATATGAGCTTTGGTGAAAATCGCCGACAGCCGGTTTCGCGCTCAATTAACCTTTCGGGGTTTTTGTTAACCATCGCCCAAAAGCCGGGCAAAACACCTCAGACCCGACGGCCGTCCGAGGGTTTCGACCCCAGGAGCCCGCATCTTGGCGCCGAAATCCACTTTTGGCTTGCCACCGATACCGCGCCCAGACTAGAACAAAAAGCAAACGTTTGGTCCATTATCTTGCCCCAGGATCCCCGCACCATCCCAATGCTCCCCGCTTGGAACATCAAAACCGCACACCCACATTCGAAAATGGCGCGATGAAACCCGGGTCAGGGCCGAACCTGATGAGGAGAATGCCTCATTCGGCCATAATGGGAATTGCTGATCTGCGTCACATCTCACGTGACCGTCGACACCGGGTCGCGATAGGATCAGTCGGATACGCCCGTGCCTGTCTAACCCGCCAACACCCTGCCATGGAGTGCTTGCATGCGTCTGTTGATCGCCATCGTCCTACCCTGGCTGGCGTTTTTCACCATCGGACGGCCATTTGCCGGCATTATCTGCCTGATTCTGCAGTTGACCCTGATCGGGTGGATCCCGGCGGCAATCTGGGCGGCCTACTCGGTCAGCCAGTATCATACGGACCGGAAGATCGAGGACGCGTTCCGTTATGGAGGTCCGCCGCGATAGGACGAGGCCAGCCCAAGGGCGCGGCCCGTGACGAGAACCGTCCGACCCGTACAGTGCAGGGCCCACCTCAGCCCGCTGCAAGAACGCCCATGATCCGGTTCCAAGGGCCGTCGCCCTTGGTGGGGTGTCCAGAGGGGCAAAGCCCCTTTGGTCCGGGTCCGAGCCGGAATCCCCGCCCTAAATGACCCCCTTCGCCCGCAGCTCGGCCAAAGCCCCCGCATCCAACCCCAACCGATCCCGCAACACCGCATCCGTATGCTCACCCAGCAACGGCGGGGCGATCCGGTAATCCGCCGGGGTTTCCGACAGCTTCACCGGATTGGCGATCACCTTCACGTTCTGCCCGGACGAGTGTGCCATCTCCAGCACCATGTTCCGCGCCAGCACATGCGGGTCGGAGAACACCTCCGACAGTTTGTTGATCGGTCCGCACCCGATCTTCAGAGTCTCCAACTGCTCGATCCACCACAGGGTCGGGTGCTGCTGCATGACCGGGGTCAGGGTGTCCGTCACAAGCTGGCGGTTTTCCACCCGGGCGGCGTTGGTGGCGAAGCGCTGGTCTTCCAGCAGATGCGTCAGGTTGAACGCCTCACAGAAGCGCTTGAAGGTGGGATCGTTGCCGACCGACAGCACCATATGGCCGTCCGCGGTCGGGAACACCTGATAGGGCACGATATTCGGATGCTGGTTGCCCAGGCGCGCCGGATTCTCCCCCGTCGCAAGGTAGTTCATGCCCTGGTTCGCCAGCCAGGCAACATGCGTATCCAACATGCCGATATCGATCTGTTGGCCTTGCCCGGTCAGGTCGCGATGGCGCAGCGCCGCCAGGATGCCGATCGCCCCATAAAGCCCCGCGAACAGGTCCGCCACCGGCACGCCGACTTTCTGCGGCAGGCCCTCGGGTTCGCCCGTCAGGCTCATGACGCCACCCATGCCCTGGATCAGGCTGTCATAGCCCGGGCGAGGCGCATACGGGCCGGTCTGGCCAAACCCGGTGATCGAGCAATAGATCAGCCGCGGGAATTTCGCATGCAACTGCTCGTAGCCCAGGCCGTATTTGGCGAGCGCGCCGACCTTGAAATTCTCGACCAGGATATCGCATTCGGCGATCAGCTTCAGCGCGATCTCCTGGCCTTCCTTCTGGCCGATATCCAGGGTGACCGACAGCTTGTTGCGGTTGACGCCGGTGAAATAGGCGCTCTCCTTGGTGCCCGCCATGTAGGGCGGGGCAAAACCACGCGTGTCGTCGCCGGCGCCCGGCCGCTCGATCTTGATCACATCGGCGCCGAGATCGCCCAGCATCTGCGCGCAGGTCGGGCCCGCCAGCACACGGGTCAGGTCGAATACGCGAAGGCCCTTCAGGGGCCCGGTGGGTTCGCTCATGCGTCTCTCCAACTTGCCGGTCCGTCACTTGCCGGTCCATAACCGGCCGGTCCATCGAGACCGGCCCATACCAAACTCCCTTATAGGTCCGCCTGCCAGTCCGGCAAACCCGAGGCCGCGGGCCGGTTTGACCGGCACCGGCCCACGCGCCCAAAATACCCCCATGCGGGAACACTTCCGTGGGCGCCCGGGCAGCGGCGCGGGGCTCCTACGGTCAGGCTGCACCACGACCGAACCGACCAGCGATCACGGGAAGGAACCCAGATGACCCAGCCGCCCGCCAGCATCGAAAGCCGCGGCTCCTGGGTGGCGGCCAGCATCGTCCTGGCCATCCTGTCGATCTCCTACGGATCCCCTCTGCTCGTCGTCGTCGGCCTGAAGGTGATGACCGAGGCGATGCACACCGACCGCTCGGTCGTCGCCCTGGCCGCCGCCCTGGTCTGGGTCGGCACCGGCGCCGGCGGCATCGCGATGGGCTGGCTCGCCGACCGGATCGGCCTGCGCCCGGTGGTGGCGTTCGGCACGGTGATGACGGCGATCGGACTGGTCGTTTCCACCCATGGCAGCGTTTGGGCGCTGTATATCGGGCACGGCGTGCTGATCGGCTTCCTGGGTAATGGCGCGATCTATGCCCCGCTTCTGATCTATGTCAGCCGCTGGTTCGACCGCCGGCGAGGCACCGCCATCGCGCTGATCTCCTCGGGCCAATATATCGCCGGAGTCGTTTGGCCGTCGGTCTTCCAGATCGGCATCGATGCCTATGGGTGGGAGTCGGCGATGGCGGTGTTCGGCGGCGTTGTCGTCGTCCTGATCCTGCCCACGCTCGTACTGCTGCGCCCCGCGCCCGACGCACCAATTCGGGGCACGGTAGGCGGCCATGCGGGGGAACGACGGACCGTCCTCGGCCTGCATCCGAACGCGACGCAAGGACTGATCTGTGCCGCCGCCTTCTGCTGCTGCATCCCGATGGCGGTGCCGTCCTCCCATCTGGTGGCATTCTGCTCTGATATCGGCATCACCCCGGCGCACGGTGCGGCGATGCTGTCCGTGCTGCTGGGCTGCGCCTTCGTGTCACGCCAGTTCTGGGGAGCGCTGGCCGACCGGATCGGTGGCCTGAAAACCGTCCTCGCCGGATCGGCCTGCCAGACCGTGGCCATTGCCGCCTTCATGCTCACCCAGGATGAGCTCGGCCTGTTCGCCATATCCGCCGCCTTCGGCCTGGGGTTCAGCGGCATCATCCCGTCCTATTCGGTGGCGATCCGAGACCTCTATCCCTCGGCCGAGGCTTCATGGCGCATCCCGACGGTGCTGTTTTCCGGGATGTCCGGCATGGCGTTCGGCAGTTGGTTCTCCGGCGCCCTGTACGATCATTACGGCTTCTACGGACCAGCCTTCACCGCGGGCGTACTGTTCAACCTGGTCAATCTGGCTGTGGTGGGCTTCCTGGTCCTGCGCATCACCCAACGCGACCGTGCGCTGCTGCAGTCAGTCCGCGCCTGAACCCTCATCGCCGCGCCGTCGTTTGACGCATCAAGTCCGCCGGATTCAGATAGGATCGCGTCACACAATCTGGCCCGCGCCATCAACCAGCGCCTCATCGACTGGAGGACTCTCATGCATCGCCGTTGGCTCCTGGGGACCGCGCTCGTTACGCCCGCCCTGTTGGCGAGCGGAGCCTCGCCGGCCAGGAGCAAGGGCAAACCAGCCTCTGGTTCCGTGTCGCTGGCCGATATGCTGCAACCCTATCTGCACAGCCACGGCCTGCCCGCACTCGCCGCCGCGGTGGTTCGGAGCGGAGCAGTCGTCGCCGTCGGGGCGGTCGGCGCCCGCCGCGCGGGCACCCAGACCCCGGTCACGACGAAGGATCGGTTCCATATCGGGTCCGACACCAAGGCCATGACATCGTTGCTGGCCGCGACCTTCGTGGAACAAGGCGTCTTGCGGCGGACCAGCACCGTGGGCGAGATCTTCCCCGACATGGCGGACGGCATGAACCCCGATCTGCGCAGCGTTACCTTGTTGCAGCTGCTGTCACACACCAGTGGCATCCCCGGCGACAACGACGCGTTGGACAACCTGCTCGTCCGCTCCCTGTCACAGGACGGGTTGATCCTGGATGAACTGCGCGCCTGGCTGGTCCGGGAGTGGCGCATGCAGCCCTTGGCGGCGCCGCCCGGCACGCAATTCGCCTATTCCAACATGGGCTACACCTTGGCCGGCGCGATGCTGGAACGGGTCGGCAAGAAGACCTGGGAAGAACTGATCGTCGAACGTGTGTTCACGCCCTTGCGCCTGCGTTCGGCCGGATTCGGCCCGCAATCCTCGCTGGGCCGTGTCGACGCACCGTTGGGCCACCGGGTCCTGCCAGACGGGACGCTGAAGCCGATGCTCGCCGGCCCCGCCGCCGACAATCCCCCGGTCATCGGCCCGGCTGGCGTGGTGCATCTGTCGATCCAGGATTTCGCCGCCTGGGCCGGCTGGAACGCCGGCGAAGGACGCCGGCCCCCGCGCATCGTCCGGCCCGAGACGCTCCGCAAACTTCACACCAAGGTGATCGACGTGCCGGCCGGGCCGGACGCGCCACCCGGCACACCGTCACGCGGCGGCTATGCCGTGGGATGGGGCGTGGTCAGCGTGCCATGGGCCGAGGAAAGACTGGTCACGCATGCCGGCTCCAACACGATGAACCTGGCGATGGCGTGGCTGCAACCATCCCGCGATTTCGCGATGGTGATGGCGACGAATGTGGGCGGCACAAAGGCCGATGCGGCGTTGAAAGCGCTCGCGGAGAGGTTGTATCGGCGATTTGGATAGGATGGACCAGGCAGGCGCCACAGGCGACCGGTCAACCCAGGACGCCGGGTGGCAGGTGCTTGCCGCATCCCAAGAAGCCGCGTTAACAATCCGCCAACACAGCACTCAGGCGAAACAAAATGGCCATCAAGGACGCCGTCGAGCTCGGCCAATCGATCCTGAATTTCATCAAGAACGTCGCCGTCACCGGCTTGATCGTGATGGTGCTGATCTGGCCAGCTCAATTGGCAACCGTACTGCGTGGCCTCGGCATCCAGGAATTCGAATTCATGGGCCTGAAGGGCAAGACGGCATTGGTGGACCTGGAACAACAGCTCCGCGACCAGAAATCCGTCTCACAAGAACTCGAACGGCAACTTCAGAGTTCGGCCGAGTTGCTGGAACAGGTCCGGGCAGGCCGAGCACAACCGGCGGTTCCGGCGGCGGGGGCAGATGCCGGTGGTGCGCCGGGTGGCGGCAGCGCGACCGGAACCACCGGTGCGACCGGAGCCACCGGTGCGCACCCGGCTCCGCCGCCGCCTCCGAGCGCAGCCCCCGGCTCCGCGGGCACGCCCAGGGACCCGGTTCCATCATGGCCAGAGGCGGGCCAATTGGCGGGATTGGACCAGTCGCTTGCCAAATCGATCGACCAGTCATACCGGTTGATCGCCCGCTCCGCCTCGACCTCACAGGCAACGCAGGCCACGCTGGATACGGTGGCCCCGGCGGTCGCTGTCGCGCAAAACGCCATCGGTAGCTCAGGATTGTGGGCGATCGTTTTCAGCGCCGATGCGTCGGAGGCAGCGGCCGCTCCCGAAATCGACAGGGTCCGCCGCCTGAACCTTGGCACCCCGCGGCTCTATCTTCGGCAGAACTGGTACCGCGGCACCTTGACATTCCCCACCCAGTCCGACGCCCAGTCCCACCTGGCCCAGGTTCGCATGCTTGGGGGCACATTCAAGGATGCCTATGTCGTGAACATCTCGACCTGGTGCCCGGCCCCGGCGCAGACATCGCCAGCGGTGTGGGACTGCAAGAGTTGAGGCAAATCGGTCAGACCGCTGACCACGCTCCAATTTCCGTCCGCACCGGCCGGCATCCTCCCGGTCACCACGGGTCAATATCTCCGGCAGCAATGCCGACGGCGAGGCAGCGCGCGACCGGCGCCCTGCCTCATCCGATCGTCATTCGGCGGTCAGTTCGTCCCCGCCTGCCAGCAGTTCACACAGCTTCGCCATTTCGGTGTGGTCGGCACCGGGGCCGAATCTCGCCTCGGCCGAGACAATCATCTCCTTGACCAGAGCCGACAGCGGCGCGGCCGTACCCGTCTCCCGCCCAACCTGCAACGCGATCGACAGATCCTTGGCCAACAACCCCATGGTGAACCCGGCATTGAACCTCCGCGACAACACGAACTGGCGGAATTTCTTCTGCGTCGAGTTGTTCATCCCCGTCGCCGCGTTCAGCACATCGGTCATCACGCCAGCATCCAGCCCGAAGCGTTGACCGATCAGCAGCGCCTCGATCCCAATCAGAAACCCACCGGTCGAGACCAGGTTGTTCAGCGCCTTCATCGCCTGACCCGAGCCCACGGCCCCGGTCCGCAAAACCGAGGTGCCCATCGCCGACAGCACCGGCATCGCCTTGTCAATCGTCGCGCCGTCGCCGCCGACCATGATGGCCAATTCCCCGGTCTTGGCGCGGGGGACCCCGCCGGACACCGGAGCGTCGATCATGATTGCCCCGAGGGATGCGACCTTCTCGGCCAGCGCCTGAGTGACGGACGGGACGCCGGAACTCATCTCGATCACGATCGTGCCTGGCTTCATGCCGGAGAAGATATTGTCATCTCCCTCGGCCAGGACACGTTCGACGATCACACTGGTCGGCAGCATGGTCACGATGACGTCGGAGGACGCCGCGAGTTGGCGCAGAGTGTCCGGCGCGGTCCCGCCGACTTGCTGGACGAAGTTGTTCGCGACCTCCCGCCGGGAGTCGTTGACGTTGACGGTGAACCCGGCCTTCACCAAGCAGGCCGCCATCGGCCATCCCATGTTACCGACCCCGACGAAGCCGACGGTTGCCTTGGCAGCTGGTGCTGTTGCGGACATCCGGATCAGCCCTTCTTCGCCGCGTCGTCGACTTCCTTGAACACCTCGGTGGCGATCTTGAACGCCTCCAGGCAGGCGGGGATGCCGCAATAGGCGCCGACCTGCATCAGGATTTCCTTGATCTCATCCCGGGTCACGCCATTGGTCAGCGCCGCGCGCAAATGCAGCCGCAACTCCGAGCCACGGTTCAGCGCCGACAACATGGTCAGGTTGATCATGCTGCGAGTCTTGCGATCGATGCCAGGGCGGGTCCAGCACATCCCCCAAGCGATCTCGGTCGTCATCTGCTGGAAGGCGGCATTGAAATCGTCCGCCCGCGCCAGTGAGCTGTCGACATAGTCGGCTCCCAGCACTTCGCGCCGGACCGCGAGGCCCTGCTTGAACAGTTCACTTTGGTATTCCGGACGGTTCGGGACATCGACCATTGCACATCTCCCCTCGGGTTATCGCGGGCGGCACCCTAGAGCGTTTTCCGGCCGCCTGGAACTCCGGCCGAACGGCCAGAGGCTTGATGCGCGTCGGGAGGGGCTTTCCCGGCACCCTGGTGTCCATGCGAGTCGTCGACCAGACTTTTCCGAGCCGTCCGATTGGCAGCAGGCGGTCGCGGCCTGGGAAACCGATCTGCCGCCTGGCCGCCGGGACGGTATCGGCCAGCGACTCCGCATCACCGGGCGACCCCGTATCGCCCAGAGCGTTTGCCCGACAAACGGCGATCTGATCATTATTTGATGGTGCTGGTGCCCCGCATCAATGCTGGTTTTCACGATAACGCGATATGCAAGTCTTGCCAGCCGAAACGAGCTGGGCCATGGACAAGACCGTGATAAAATTGAGGAGCGTGACATGACCATGAGCAGACGTCTCGGCGCCGAATTCTTCGGTACATTCTGGTTGACGTTCGGAGGCTGCGGCAGCGCCGTCCTCGCTGCCGCTTTCCCGCAGCTCGGTATCGCCTTTGCCGGCGTGTCGCTGGCCTTCGGCCTGACGGTTCTGACGATGGCCTACACGGTTGGGCATATCTCCGGCGGCCATTTCAATCCGGCCGTTACAATCGGCCTGTGGGCCGGCGGACGTTTCAGCGCCAGTGACATCGTCCCCTATATCGTCGCGCAAGTTGTCGGTGCGGTAGCCGCGGCGGTGGTGCTGTACCTGATCGCGTCCGGCAAACCTGATTTTACCATCGGCGGGTTCGCATCGAACGGCTATGGTGCGCTCAGCCCCGGCAAGTACGGCCTGGTCTCCTGCCTGGTGATGGAGGTCGTGGCGACGTTCTTCTTCCTGCTCATCATTCTGGGCAGCACCTCCTCTCGCGCTCCGGCCGGGTTCGCGCCGATTGCCATCGGCCTGGGCCTGACCCTGATCCATCTGATCTCGATTCCGGTCACCAATACCTCGGTCAACCCCGCCCGCAGCACCGGCCCCGCCCTGTTCGCCGGCGCCGAATATGTGGGCCAGCTCTGGTTGTTCTGGGTGGCGCCGATCGTGGGCGCGCTGCTCGCCGGCGCTGTCTCTCGCTGGCTGCAGGAAGAGTAACCGATTCCTCCAACCGATACAGGCCCGGACTGTTCGCGCCAGGTGCGACAGCCCGGGCAACCCGGTTGCATTGTGCCCTTCTGCTCTGACGATCCGACCGATCAACCCAGGCGGGCGACGATCGCTCCGACCACGGACGTGAACATGGCCGGGGTGAGCCGTCCGGTATTCGTGTTCAGCCGGGACACATGATAGCTGTCCGCCAGCAGCAGCCCGCCGGGCAGTTCGTGCAAGGCACCATGCTCGAACTTGACGTGGCTGGCTCGCAGCCCTCGCGCGCGCAGCACCGCCTTGTGCGCGACCCCGCCCAGAGCCAGCACAGCCCGCAGCTTCGGCATGGCGCTCAGCTCCTCGGTCAGGAAGCCGTTACAGGCGTTGATTTCAGCCGGAACCGGCAGATTGCCAGGCGGGACACAGCGAACCGCGTTGGTCACCCGGCAGTCGGACAGCACCAGGCCGTCACCGGCATGGGCGTCATAGCCACCCGTGGCGAGGCCAAACGCCAGCAAGGTCCGATAAAGCAGCATGCCCGCGAAATCGCCGGTGAAGGGCCGTCCCGTGCGATTGGCGCCGCGCACACCGGGGGCCAGGCCGACCACCAGAATGCGCGCCTCCAGCCCGCCAAAGCTCGGAACCGGCGCATTATGCCAATCTTCATGCGCATCCCGGTTGGCTTGGCGATACACCACCAACCGCGGACACAGCGCGCAATCCCGAGATGGCGTTGACGGTCCCGTCACCCTTGCTCTTGCGGATCGGCATAGGGTTCGGCCGGGGTCTGGCGCACCGGAGCCGGTCGGGTACGAGGCTCGGTCTGCCGACGGGTGAATTCGGGAGCGATTTCAGCCAATTCCAGGAACTGGTCAGCCTGCCGGCGCAGTTCGTCAGCGACCATCGGCGGGGTGGTACGGATCGAGGATACGACGGATACGCGCACGCCTTTGCGCTGCACCGCCTCCACCAGCCGGCGGAAATCCGAATCTCCGCTGAACAGCACCGCGTGATCGATCCTGTCGGACAGTTCCAGCATATCGACGGCAACCTCGATGTCCATGTTGCCTTTGATGCGCCGGCGACCGGCGGCATCCGTGAATTCCTTTGCCGGTTTGGTCACCAGCGTGTAGCCGTTGTAAGCGAGCCAGTCGGTCAGCGGCTTCAGCGGGGAGTATTCATCGGTCTCCAACACGGCTGAGTAGTAATATGCGCGGATGATATGCGTCTTCCGGCGAAAATACTCCAAAAGATTCCGATAATCGACGTCAAATCCCAAATTGCGAGAAGCGGAGTAGAGGTTCGCCCCGTCGATAAACAGAGCAACGCGCTCATTCGGCAGGAAATGCATTTTGCTTGGCCTCGTTCGATAGTGGGTGAAAACATGGTGGCGGTCAGGTTCGAAACGGCGCGGGCCGGACAAACGAATTGGCCGGTGCGGGACGCACTATAGCCGATCGTCCCAGTCGGAAAAGATGGGGTATGGTACCGATGATGCCTCGGGTCACGGGGCAATGGGGTAATCGGGATGCTGCTGCTGGTGGCGATCGGAGCCAATCTGCCGGGGCCGGACGGGACACCGCCGCTCGATACCTGCCGCCGAGCGGTGGGACTGTTGGCGGAGGGGACACGACTGGTCGGGCTGTCACGCTGGTACCTGACCGAGCCGGTGCCGCCGTCCGGCCAGCCCCCCTATGTCAACGCGGTGGCCCATCTGGACGTTGCCCCAAACGCCGACCCCGCTGACATACTCGCTCGGCTGATGCGGATCGAGGAGCAGTGCGGGCGGGTCCGCAGTGTGCCGAATGCCGCGCGGACATTGGACCTGGACCTGATTGCCATGGGTGCGCTGGTGCGGCAGGCGCCCGATCCGATCCTGCCGCACCCGCGGGCGCATGAGCGGGCATTCGTGTTGGCACCGCTGGCGGATGTGGCACCCGGATGGGTGCACCCCGTGCTGGGACGGAAAGTGGAGGACCTGTTGCGAGACCTATCCTGTGCCGGCGTTCGCGTCATGTGAGCGAGAGCCTGACGACAGCCGCACGCAACGCCCCTGCCAGCGCTTCACCCAGCCAAACCGAGGTCCCGACCACACCAAGATACAGAGCCGCCTTGTGCGCCACTCTTGCGTTCCCGCTCTGACGGTTTCAGTGTCCCGCCCCATGTTCTTCGTACCTCCCAAGGAAATCGCCGCGCGCGTCTTAACGCGCATGCCGGACCATTTTAGGCGCCTGGAGAGCACCGAATGGGCCGACGCCAACCGTGGCGGAGAGCCCGTCGATTGCTTCCTGGAAGGCCCGTGCTTTGACGCTCAGGGCCGACTCTATGTCGTCGATATCCCGTACGGCCGCATCTTTCGGATCGAGGACGGCGCGTGGACGGAAATCACCGCCTATCCTGGTTGGCCCAACGGGCTGAAGGTGCAGCCCGACGGCATCCTGCTCGCCGCCGATTATCGGCACGGCGTGGTGCGGATCGACCCGGGCACCGGCGCCACCTCCGCCGTTTTGCAAACTATCATGAGCGAGAGCTTCAAGGGTCTGAACGACCTGACCCTGCACGACGATGAGTCGATCCTGTTCACCGACCAGGGCCAGACCGGCCTGCAGGACCCTTCCGGTCGGGTCTGGCGGCTGCACAAGGACGGCCGTCTGGATCGGCTGATCTCGACCGGCCCAAGCCCCAACGGGCTGGTGCTGAACACGGCGCAGACCCATCTGTATGTGGCAATGACGCGGTCCTGTGAGGTTTGGCGGTTTCAGTTGCGCGCCGATGCGGTGGTGGCCAAGGCGCAGTGTTTTGCCCGTGTTCCGCCCGGTCTGGTGGGGCCCGACGGCTTGGCCATGGACAGCGCGGACAGGCTGTACATCGCCAATCCCGGCCATGGCTGCGTCTGGGTGATCGACCCGTTTGGCCTACCGCTCTATCGTATCCAGTCAACCCATGGCCGCATGACCACCAACTGCGCGCTGACCCCAGACGAGCGTGGGCTCGTCATCACCGAATCCGAAACCGGCACCATCCTGATCGCGGAGATACCCCCACCATGAGCCCCTCCCCCCAATCCGGCGAATTCGTTTCCATTTGCGAGGTCGGCCCGCGGGACGGGCTGCAAATCGCCAAGACCCGCATGACCACCGACGACAAGGTCGCGTGGATCAAGTCGATCGCCGCCGCCGGCGTGCCGGAAATCGAGGTCGGCAGCTTCGTCCCTCCGCGGGTCATCCCGCAACTCTCCGACACGGCCGAGGTCGTGTCCCGCGTGCTGGCGGAAATCCCCGGCCTGGTGGTGCAGGCGCTGGCTCCCAACCTGCGCGGTGCGCAGAACGCCTACCATGCCGGCGTGCACAAGATCAGCATGCCGATTTCCATCAGCGAGGCGCACAGCCGTGCCAACCTGAACCGCTCCACGGCCGAGTCGATCGAGGTCATGCGGGCAGTGATGGACTGGATGAAGGCCCAGCCGCGCCATGTGCCGGTGATCGTCGGCGGCTCGACGGCGTTCGGCTGCTCCATGGATGGTGTGGTGACGACCGCGCAGACGGTGGCCATGTGCAAGGGCCTGGTCAGTGCCGGCGTGGAGCATATCATGCTGGCCGACACGGTCGGTTACGCTCATCCCGCTCAGGTGCGCGACGTGGTCCGTGCCGTGCGGGAAGAGATTGGACCGGCACTGTATGGCCTGCACTTGCACGATACCTGCGGCTTGGGCATCGCCAACGCTCTGGCGGGACTGGAGGAAGGCATCCGCGCCTATGATTCCTGCCTGGCCGGCCTGGGTGGCTGCCCCTACGCCCCCGGCGCGTCGGGCAATGTGGTGACCGAGGATTTGGTGTTCATGCTGGAAAGCATGGGATTCCGCACCGGCATCGACCTGGAAAAACTGTTCGAGGCCCGGAAAGTGCTGCATGCCGGTCTGCCGGCGGAGCCGCTGAACGGGCAAGTCTCCAAGGCCGGCCTGCCGCCCACCTTCCGACGCGCAGCGTAAGGCGGGGTTCCCGCCCCCAAACCACGTCCCGGAATTCCATCCCGGGATTCCGCCCGATCCGGCCGAGGGTGAGGCCGTGCCTTACCAATTGGCGGGCATCGCCGAGGCCGCGGTCATCGGCGATGCCCGACGCGGGTTGGGGGGAAGTTGGACGCGCCATCGTCGCGGTCGAAGCGGCTCATGCGCTGACCGAAGCCGATATCATGCGCCACTGCGATACCAACCTGGCACGCTAAAAGCAGCCACGGTCGGTACGGTTCGTCGATGCACTGCCACGCAACGCCCCCGCCCGCGACGGGAAAGGTGCACAAGCCGATGTTGCGTTTGGCGCTTGGGGGGCCGTTCGACGGCATTTCCGACGGGTTGGCGAGACTCGGACCGCCGTAACCAGGGATCGCCCAGCCGGCACCCTCGAAACGCGGATGGCCGTGCAAAGTTCGCCCACGTCACTGGAGTATGGGTCGGCAGGGTCCGGCTCGCAGAGCCGCGACCTTTCGGCTCGCCACGTTGTTGAGCCACGCGGGGCCGTCGCGCAAACCATTTCTTAACCCGGCCCGCCTAGGTTGCGACGGACCCCAAAAGAGTCCGAACCATGCATGCCGCCGCTCCACGAACCACCTTGCGCAATCTGCTCTATGTCGGGGTGTCCGCCGCCGCCCTGGCAACAACCGTTGTGCAGGCCGTTGAGGTGACCAACGATCACGCAGGCCCGACGACGGTCAGTTCCGGCGACACGGTCACGTTCGGCTCCGCCACCACATCAGGCGGACTGCCGCTGGACGAGGCGCGCATCGCGGACGGCGTGAATATCGGCGCGGGCGGCATCGTGGTCTCACCGACCACGACCAATGGGGGCGGTGTTCTGAGCTTCCTCGGGAACAGCACGGCCACCGGCACCATCGGCGCTTCCGGCCATTCGCTGCTGGCCCTGTGGGCCGGCGGCGGCACTGGGACCACGGTCACGGTGACCGGCGAAAGCTTCATCAACCTCATATACTTCAGCCTGAACGGCAGTTCGCCCGCCAAGGCAGGCGGCACGGTGAATTTCCAGGGTAATGTGACCAGTCCCGGTGTCACCGGAGTGGGGTCATTCTATTTCTCAGCCGACGGAACCGTGAAACTTTCCGGTTCGACAAACAATCTGACGGGCGGAGCCTTCGTCGGGTCCTCCGGCACGGGCAACATCGTCATCAACAACACCGGCGCCACCACGATCAGCGGCAATATCGGCACCGCCAACGCCCAGCTCAACTCCTTTGCATTCGATCAGGCTGGCACTGCGACCTTCGGTGGCAACGCCTTCATGAACAGTCTGAAATTCAACGCCGATGGATCCGCGATCTTCTCTCAGAACGGGGCAACGATGATTGCCGCGCCGATCACCAACGCGACCGGGACGGCCGGACGGGGCACGGTCGAGCTGACTACGTCGGGAAGCGGCGCCTATACGGTCACCGGCGACATGGGCGCCTCCGGCACCGGCACGCTGAAGCGGGTGCAGATCGGCGGATCGGGCCGAGCGGGGGCGGTCACATTGAGCGGGGGGTTGTTCGCCGATACGGTGGCCTTTGCCACCGATGCCACGCTGACCCTGGCCAAGAATGCCTCAATGACGCTCCCGGGCGTGTGGGTGAATGAGACCGGGACTGCCGGCAAGGGCGCCCTCGTCTTAGATCTGGGTGCAACCGGGACAAGTACCTACACGATCGAACAGGCGATCGGCACGTTGGGCACGGGGCAGTTAAAACGGATTACCATCGGCGCCAACGGCCATACCGGCACGGTGATACTGAACGAGGCGCCGCAGGTCGGGACGATCGGCTTCGGCACCGATTCGACGCTGAAGCTGGTCAAGGATGCCTCGATCAGCCTGTCAGGCGCCATTACCAACGACAGCGGCACGGCCAGCCGGGGCACGCTGGTGCTGGACCTGGGAGCGGCGGGGACCAACACCTACAGCATCGCCGGCAATATCGGCGCGTCCGGGACCGGGACGCTGAAACAGGTGACAGTCGGCGCGAATGCCCATACCGGAACGGTCCAGGCGCTTGGAGACCTGTTTGCGACGACAATCGCCTTGGCCACCGACAGCGTCCTGGTGCTCGCCAAGGATGGCGCCGCGACGATCACCGGCAATATCATTAATGCCAGCGGATCAGCCGGCAGCGGCAGCGTGGTATTCGATCCGGGGAAGCTGGGGACGAATATTCACACGGTCACCGGCAATCTGGGCGCCAGCGGCAACGGCGTGCTGAAAAAAGTCACGATCGGCGCCAACGGAAATACCGGCACGGTGAACCTGAGCGGCAACATCTTCGCTCAGGCAATCAATTTCGGCACCGACAGCACATTGAATCTGACCGGTTCCTACTCCGGCCCGGTGACGACCTCCAGCAACGGCACCGGCACGCTGAACCTGATGCAAGGGATCACGACCGGAGGCGATATCGGCGCCGGCGGTGGCGTCTTGAAAGCGGCCTCCTTCAGCGCCGGCACGTCGACACTGCATCACAACATCATCGCCCAGGCGGTCTCGATCGGCGCTGGCGCGGTGCTCACCGTGGGCACGACCGGAAAGAGCCTGGGCGTCGGCACCGGCAGCGTCGTCAACCAGGGAACCATTGCGCTCGGCAGCAATGCGCTGATCGTTCCCGGCAACTACGAGCAAAAAGGGGCGGCGGGCGCCCTGACCTTGACGGTTGGCGCCTTGGCGGGCGGCATTCTGCGGGTCAGTGGCAATGTGGACACCAAAGGCGGCCTAACTGTCACACCAACCGTGTCCGGCCGTTCGATCGCCGCGGGAGACAAGATCCTGGTTATCGACGTGACGGGCGTGGGCGCCACCACACTAACCGGTGGGTCCGCGACCCCGGGCGGCGGCGTAACCTGGACTTTGGTGAAAGCCACCGCGGCCAGCGGTAGCGACATCTTCGGCAACAAAATCGGCGCCGAAGACGTTTATCTGATCGCACCGACCGCGGGCGACCCAACACAAACTCCAAGCCCAACTCCAACTCCAACTCCAACGCAGACGCAGACGCAGACGCCGACTCCAACGCAGACGCCTACACCAACTCCAACATCAACCGCGCCCGGATCACCATCTCCGTCAGTCGCGGAACCAACGACGTCGATCGAGACAGCCGCATCCTCGGGTAGCGTAGTCGACACGCGGCGTGCGTTTTTCACCCTGGCCGACCCCGAGGGCAGAGGCACCACCATCACCTTCGACGGTGGCGTGTTGAAGGCCCAGGGTGTCACCCGGACCAGTCAATCGCTGTTCGTGATGGCGGGTGGCGGCACGCTCGATGGCAACGGCCGCTCGGTCACGATCACCGGCGATGTGACTGGCGACGGTCAATTGACCGTGACCGGCGGCGGCGAGGTTCATTTGAACAGCATGGTCAGCGTGCCAGTGCTGGTCGACGGCTCGGGCGTGCTGCGCGGCACCGGCATGATCTCCGGCCCGACCAGCATCTTCGGCACCCTGGCCCCGGGCAATTCACCGGGCACGCTAACCTTCGCGGCACCGGTCACGATGCAATCCGGGTCGACTTTGGCCCTGGATATCGACGGCACCGGAACGGGTTCGGGAGCCGGCAACTACTCCCGTGTCGTCGTCATTGGAGGCAGCTTCACCGCGGCCGGAACGATCGCCCCGCGTCTGCGAGGCATCACCTACGCCAATACCGAAACGGCGGGGACCGACAGCTATACACCGCCGCTGGGTCAGCGCTTCGCCGGTGTGGTGCAGGCAAGCGACGGGTTGCTCGGCGGGTTCTCGGGCCTCACCCAGCCCACCGGGCTGGCGGCGGGGACACGGTTCGACGCGCTCTATGGCACCAACTCCCTCGACCTGATCGTGACGCCGGCGCTGTATGGTAATCTGGGCGCCGCGGGTCTGACTCAAAGCGCCAGCCAGTCGGCACTCGGTAGTGGGCTGGATGCGGCGCGCCCGGCCGCCGGAACGGTGATGACGGCCGCGCAATCGAACGTTTTTGGCACTCTCTACAGCCTGCCCCCGGAGGCCATCACCATGGCGCTGGATCAGCTCTCGCCGCTGATCTACGCCGATACCATGATGACCGTCCGAAACGGTTGGAGCATGATGTCGGGCGCCGTCAGCAGTCAGATGGCGGCAAGGCGTGGCCTGGCACCCGAAACGGGCGTGAACACTGCGCCAGGACCCGGTGGCAGCACGATCTGGATCAGCGCGCTGGGTCAATACAGTGCAACGCGGTCCGGTGCCGGTTCTCCTGGCTATAGCGCAGGTATCGGCGGCACCGCGGCTGGTATCGACATGCCGATCGACCCGAACACGATGGTGGGGGCCGCAATCGGGGCCAGCGGCGGCAAGGTCTGGAGCAAGACTGGCGGTCAGGCCACGCTGGCCACCGGACAATTGCAGGTCTACGGCCAATGGCGCCAGGATGCTTGGTTCGTCGAGGCACAACTGGGCGGAATTTACCAAGAAAGCAATGTCCGGCGCGACATGCCTCTGTTCGGTGTGACCGCACGGGGCTCGGTGGACGGGTTCGCCGGCGGTGGCGGCATGCGCGCCGGCAGACAATACCGCGTCGATGACTGGCTGATCGAACCGAGCGTCGGGTTCGGTGGCTTTGCATACACGCAGAATGGCGTGACAGAGAGTGGCGCGGGCGCGGTGTCGGCCGCGATTGCGCGCCAGACCATGGGCAGCGCCCAATCCACGGTCGGCATTTCGGCACAACGCGGATTTACCCTGACCACCGACATCCATGTCGTGGCAAAGGGCCGGCTGGGGTGGTCGCACGAATTCGCCGATAATCGCGGCGGGGTCCGGGCAAGCCTGTCCGGCTTGTCAGGCAGTGGCTTCACCCAGTCGAGCGCGCCGGTCGGGCGGGATGCGGCTTTGATTGGCCTATCAGCGGACGCGACGGTGAAGGATTGGCCGGTTTCATTCTACGCGGGGTATGGCGGGAGCGTCACCAGCACGAGCAACGCGCAAACGGTGACCGCTGGGGGACGGTTCGTCTGGTAGACACACAGTCCGAGCGGTTCGCCCATCAACCAGGCCTCGCGTCCGCGGACCTGGTTCAACCGGATAGGCCGCAGCCGCTCGCGGCGCCGGTCGTCAGCCGATTGCTTGCGACACCGCATGCCGCGTGCGATGTCGTCAGCACAACTGACAAACCGAGGGCACCATGCCACCCGCTCGTTCAGGCCCCACGCGTCGCGGCCTGCTGAAATCCGCGGGCCTGCTCGCCGCGGGCCCAATGGCGAGCGCGAGTTTGGCACGGCCCGCGATTGCAACCCCGGTCTTTTCCGCCAATCCGTTCACGTTAGGTGTCGCATCGGGCGATCCGGTCAGCGACGGTTTCGTGATCTGGACGCGTCTCGCCCCTGACCCGCTGAATGGCGGAGGCTTGCCACCGGATGCCACCTACGAAGTCCGCTGGGAAGTCGCCGACGACGATCGCTTCCAACGCCCCATCCGCCGCGGCACCGCCCTCGCTCGGCCGGCCCTCGGTCACAGCATTCACGTCGACGTCGAGGGCCTGGATCCCGACCGATGGTATTTCTACCGTTTCGTTGCCGGCAGCGAGGCGAGCCCGATTGGGCGGACCCGCACCTTCCCGGTCGCCGGGACGCCGAAAGACCGGCTGCGCTTCGCCTTCGTGTCGTGCCAACATTACGTGCAGGGCTTCTTCAACGCGTATGACGCAATGCTGGCCGATAACCTCGATTTCATCCTGCACCTGGGTGACTACATCTACGAAAACGACACCGGCCCGAAAATCCGCTGGCAACTGGAAGAGCCGACCGACCTGATTGGCTATCGAAACCATCACGCCCTGTACAAGATGGACCCGTCGCTGCAGGCCGCGCATGGCGCCTATCCGTTCCTGGTGACCTGGGACGATCACGATGTCCAGAACGATTATGCGGGCGCATTCAGTGAGGATCGGGCCCCGATCGATGTCTTCCTGGCCCGTCGCGCGGCCGCCTATCAGGCTTACTACGAGCACATGCCGCTGCGCCGGACTGCGCTTCCCTCGGGTCCGGACATGCGTCTGTACACGACGTCCATCTTTGGTGACCTGACCCAATTGGTCACCTTGGACAACCGCCAATATCGCTCGGATCATGCCTGTCAGGGTCCAGAGCGGTTCGGCGGGCAGCTCATCTCCAATTGCGACGAGCGGCTCGACCCTGCCCGAGCCATGCTGGGTCCAACGCAGGAGCGTTGGGTGATGCGCCAACTGTCCAACGCCCGCCCCGCCTGGAAGTTGATTGGCCAGTCCCTGCTGATGGCCGAATTGCGCCAGGGCCCCAAGGGTGAGTCCTTCTGGTCCGATGGCTGGGACGGCTACCCGGCGGGGCGACAAAGGCTGCTGGACCACGTCGCTCAACGAAAGATCAAGGACGTGGTGGTCCTGGGGGGCGACATTCACAGTTTCTGGGTGACCGACCTCAAGACCGATTTCCGCGATGCCACGGCGGCACCAGTGGCGACCGAGTTCGTTACCACATCGATCACGACCGAAGGACCCTCGCACGAGGCTTTCCAGGCCGTGCTACCCCAGAACCCGCATGTTCATTTTGCCGAGACGCGGTATCGCGGCTACAGCCTGGCCGAGGTGACGCCGGAACTGCTGCGGGTCGATTTGCGCGCCATGCGTACCGTCGCGCGCCGCGATCCGGTGGCGACAACGCTGCGGTCCTACGGTGTGGAGCGCGGGAAAGCAGGGGCGAAGCGGATCTAGGTCCCCAACATAAAACGGCGCGGAAGCACGGAACCCCGCCCCAAAGGCATGTGGGGCTATTCGAACAACGCGGCCGCCCCCCGCGCTGCTTGCGAGCGCTTTCGATTGACGCCCCCGACTGGTCTTCCTAGTTTGGTTGATCGGAGCCCAAGCCATGAACAAGCCTGTCCACCCGCCCGGTTCAGCCTCGCGCTTCCTGGGTCGCGTCCCGGGCCTGGGCGCCGCGCTACCGCCCGGTCTCGACGCTCGCTCCGCCGCCGTGTTGCGGGAGATCGTGGAGCAGTATGTCGAAACCGGTGATCCCGTCGGCAGCCGGACCTTGTCGCGACGCCTGCCCATGCACCTGTCTCCCGCCACGATCCGCAATGTGATGGCGGATCTGACCGAATCAGGCCTGCTGTTCGCACCGCATACCTCGGCCGGACGGTTGCCGACCGACCAGGGGCTGCGGCTGTTCGTGGACGGGTTGCTGAATTTCGGCGAACTAACCGAGGATGAGCGGGAATCGATCTCCGCCGCCCTCGGGGCCTCCGGCCGTAGCCTGGAAGACACCTTGGCCGAGGCAAGCTCCATGTTGTCCGGCCTGTCCGCCGCCGCCGGACTGGTACTCGCCCCCAAGTCCGAAGGTGACTTGCGCCACATCGAATTCGTGCCGCTCGGCCCCGGTCGAGCCTTGGTGGTGCTGGTCGCCGGCGACGGCCATGTGGAAAACCGGGTCATCGAGACCCCTCCCGGCCTGCCCCCCTCGGCCCTGCAACAGGCCAGCAACTACCTGAATGCGCGCCTGTCGGGCCGGCCGCTGAACGAATTGCGCATACTGGTCGCGGACGAGATGGCCGCTAACCGGACCGAGCTGGATGAGCTGTCGGCCCATGTGGTGGCCGCCGGCCTCGCAACCTGGACCGGAGAGGGCCGCTCCGGCAGCCTGATCGTCCGCGGACAGGCCCGCTTGCTGGCCGATGTGACGCAGATCGAGCGTCTGGCCTCCATCCAATCGCTGTTTGAACGGCTGGAGGCACAGGAAACCATGTTGCGCTTGCTGGAACTGGCGGAACAGTCCGATGGGGTGCGCATTTTCATCGGCGCCGAGAGCGGCGTATTCGCAACCTCGGGCGTGTCGATGGTGGTCGCCCCCGCCCGCAGTGAGGGCGGGCGGATCGTGGGCGCGATCGGCGTAATCGGCCCGACCCGGATCAATTATGGGCGGATCATCCCCGTGGTGGATTACACGGCGCGAGTGATCGGCCGGTTGTTGGGATAGCGCATTCGATCGGCGCGTCCCCTCGTAATGGGCGTATGCTTGACCTTGGTCAGGTGGCCCTGGACCTGACCCATGGACGTTCGTGACAGTTGAGCGGGCCCGCCGCGACTCTTTTGTTATGATGGCCGGGACTGGGTCCCGGGACTGAGTCGCCGGGACTGGGCTGTAAGCGCACAAGTGCTCGAACAGGTGAGCGAGCCGGGAACCGACCCGAGCGGAAGCGCCAGGCAGCGGTCCACAACGCAGCCCACTGCCGGCCCCGCTGTCGATGCCCCTGTCGATGCTCTTGCGCTCGGCGGCGTGGGTGCATAGGCTGCTGTCAAAAGACGGCTGTCCCACAAGTAAGAACACGACGCCGGACAGCCCCAAAAAGACTAACAGGGAGGCGACAACACCATGGTCGACCGCAATAACAACCAAATATCAGATCCAGCGTCTGTCCCGCATGTCGAATGGCCCAGGCGGCAGTTCCTGGGAACCGGTCTGGCAGCGGCCGCCGGCGCGGCCGGTCTGCTGCCAGGGGCGAGTTTGGCACAGGGCGTTCCGAATCAGTTCGACGGCACCAAGTTCCAACTCGCCGCGGCGGAACCCAATCCGAAACGCGGCGGCGTCTTGAGGGTGGGCTTCACCAGCCGCCAGCCGCATTTCGATATCCATCAGTCGGGCACATTCAACAACCTGGGCACCCAGGCCTGCATGTTCGACAACCTGATCCGGCGCGACCCGCGCGATTCCGGCAAGACCATCATCCCGGACCTCGCGCATAGCTGGGATATCTCTAAGGATGGCAAGACCTACACGTTCATGCTGCGCAATGGCGTGACATTCCATGACGGTGCTGAACTGACGTCGGAGGATGTGAAGGCGACATTCGATCGCATCGTCAAACCACCCGCCGAAATCTCCATTCCCCGCTCCGTCCTGTTCAAGGCGGTGGAGGAAATCACCGCGCCGGACAAGTACACCGTGACCTTCAAGCTGTCCGAACCACGGCCGGTGAACTTTATCATGTCCTCGATCGCGTCCGGCTGGAACGTGATCGTGCGCAAGAAGACGCTGGAGGACAACGGCTACAACTTGCGCCGCCTTGTCACCTATCCGGGCACCGGCCCCTTCAAGTCCGTGCGGCGGGTGGAGAACGAGGTCTGGGTGATGGAGCGCAACCCGACCTACTGGAACCAGCCGCTGCCCTATCTGGACGGCATCGAGTTCTACCACGCTTTGCCGTTCTCGCCGGAAATGGGATCGGCGATTCTGTCCAACCGGGTGGATTACGTGCGCGCGACCGATCCGGGCACGATGCAGCGCGCCAAGGCGACGCCGGGAATGACGGGCGCCGACTATTATCAGAGCGTCATTTATGGCACCTGGGTGAACACCAAGAAAAAGCCGCTCGACGATCCACGGGTGAGGCGCGCGATGCACTTGGTGATCAACAAGGAAGTGCTGGTGGACGTGATCAAGGACGTGGCACCACATATGTTCGGCGGTTTCATCTACCCGTTCTCGGAATTCGCCACGCCAAAGGACGAGCTTGTGAAACGCCTCGGCTATCAGCCCGATCCGACCGCGGCGATTAAAGAGGCCAAGGCGCTGATGGCCGCGGCCGGCTATGCCAACGGGTTCAAGTCGCAAGACTACCTGGTGCGCGATGTGGCCAGCTTCAGGCTGATGTCGCAGGCGGTCCAGGCGATGTTGCAGCAAACCCTGAACATAGAAACCAAACTGCGCATCGTGGTCGAGTCGGTCTGGTTCGACGACATCGCCAGCGGCAACTACGACCTAGCGATCGGCGCCGTCGTTTCCACGCTGCTGGACCCGTCGGACTATTTCAACGCCTGGTATGTCAAGGGCGGACCGCAGAACTACTCGTCATGGGATAACAAAGACTTCCAGGCGTTGGCGCAGCAGATCGACCGGGAAGTCGATCCGGCCGCACGCATGGCGCTGATCCGCAAGGCCGAGGCCATCATGGAGTCCGATCCGCCGGTGCTGCCGATGACGTGGGAGAAGATCAACGACGTTTGGTATCGCTACGTGAAAGGTCACAACCCAAGCGAATATTTCGGCGTCTACGATGTCACCCGCCTCGATACGGTCTGGCTCGACAAGTGACATCAGGCGCCCGAGCCATCGACTGATGGCGCCGCACTCTACGCGTCGTGGCGGGCGAGCGCCATGACGCGGGCGCGGCCCGGCTGTTCTGCCCCTTTGTGGCCCACCAACCGTGTCCGATCTCGGACAGCGAACATCAATCGTCGCCCCCCGCTTGTTCCGACGCACCAGCCGCCCTAACTGATGCGCGCCATGAGCAACGATCCCCCACACACCCCGCACCGCATATTCGACCCGCCCATGCCGGAGTCGGATCCCGCCAACCAGAATGCGTCGCTGTCCCCCGAGCAGACCATGCAAGCCGCGGCCGCACGCATCGAAGCGCTCGAAGCCGAACTGGCTGAGATGAAGGACCGCTGGATGCGCTCGGAGGCGGAGAACGCCAATGTGCGCGCCCGTGCCAAACGCGACGTCGATGAGACGCGCCAATACGCGGTGCAAAAATTCGCGGTCGACGTAGTCGAGGCGGCCGAGAACCTGAAGCGCGGCATCGACAGCCTGCCCGCGCCCTCCGAGCACCAGCCGGAAATCGTGACCAAGGTGCGTGAGGGCCTGGAAGGCGTGGAGCGCAGTTTCATCAGCCTGCTGGACCGCAACGGCATCAAGAAAGAGGACCCGGTCGGTCAGATTTTCGATCCCAACCTGCACCAGGCCATGGCCGAACAGGAGACCGATCTGCACAAGGCAGGAACGGTGATTCAGGCCTGGACGGCCGCCTGGACCCTGCATGGCCGTCTGCTCCGCCCCGCGATGGTCGTCGTGGCCAAGGCTCCACCGGCCGAGTTGAGTGCTCCCGGCGCCAACGTGAATACCACTGCGTAATCCGGGACTGACCCTTGTGAAGGCACAGTGTGGAAAAAACCGCTGCGATCCCTTGCCTGGAACCCGTCAGCCCCATACATCCCAACTATTCCCCGACTGCTACCCGGGGACGCACGCGGTGCTTCGGGCCGCCTGTGTCCGCTGAAAGGAACTGTTTATGAGCAAAGTTATCGGTATCGATCTCGGCACCACCAATTCCTGCGTCGCCATCATGGAAGGGTCGGATGTTCGGGTCATTGAGAACAGCGAGGGTGCCCGCACGACGCCCAGCATGGTCGCATTTTCCGACAATGGAGAGCGTCTGGTCGGCCAGTCGGCCAAGCGCCAGGCGGTAACCAATCCCACCAACACGCTGTACGCCATCAAGCGCCTGATCGGGCGCCGTTATGAGGATCCGCTGGTCTCCAAGGACAAGGGCATGGTGCCCTATGAGATCGTCCGCGGCGACAACGGCGATGCGGCCGTTTCGGCGCGCGGTGAGAAATACGCCCCCGCCCAGATCAGCGCATTCATCCTCGGCAAGATGAAGGAAACCGCCGAGGCCTATCTCGGCGAGACGGTGTCCCAAGCGGTCATCACCGTTCCTGCCTATTTCAACGACAGCCAGCGCCAGGCGACCAAGGACGCCGGCCGGATCGCCGGCCTTGATGTGCTGCGCATCATCAATGAGCCGACGGCGGCCGCTCTCGCCTACGGCATGGACAAGAAATCCGCTGGCACGATCGCGGTCTACGACCTGGGTGGCGGCACGTTTGACATTTCGGTCCTGGAAATCGGCGACGGCGTGTTCGAGGTGAAGTCCACCAATGGCGACACGTTCCTGGGCGGTGAGGATTTCGACCTTCGCATCATCGACTATCTGGCCGATGAGTTCCGCAAGGAACAGGGCATCGACCTGCGCAAGGACAAGCTGGCACTGCAACGGCTGAAGGAAGCCGCCGAGAAGGCGAAGATCGAGCTGTCCTCGTCCAAGGAGACCGAGGTCAACCTGCCCTTCATCACCGCCGACGCCTCCGGGCCGAAGCATCTGGTGATGAAACTGTCGCGGGCAAAGCTGGAATCGCTGGTCGACGACCTGATTTCGCGGACGATGGACCCCTGCCGAGCGGCGCTGAAGGACGCGGGGGTGACGGCGGGAGAGATTCAGGAGGTGATCCTGGTCGGCGGCATGACCCGCATGCCCAAGGTCATCGAAGCCGTAAAGCAGTTCTTCGGCAAGGAACCGGCCCGCAACGTCAACCCTGATGAGGTTGTGGCGATTGGCGCGGCCGTTCAGGGCGGCGTGCTGAAGGGCGACGTGAAGGACGTCCTGCTGCTGGACGTGACACCGCTGTCGCTCGGTATCGAAACCCTGGGCGGCGTGTTCACCCGCCTGATCGAACGCAACACGACGATCCCGACCAAAAAGAGCCAGGTGTTCTCGACGGCGGACGACAACCAGCAGGCCGTGACCATCAAGGTGTTCCAGGGCGAACGCGAGATGGCCGCCGACAACAAGCTGCTGGGCAATTTCGACCTGCAGGGAATCCCGCCCGCTCCGCGTGGCGTACCGCAGATCGAGGTCACGTTCGACATCGACGCCAACGGCATCGTTTCGGTCCAGGCGAAGGACAAGGCCACCGGCAAGGAGCAGCAGATCCGCATCCAGGCCAGCGGCGGTCTGTCGGAAGCCGACATCCAGCGCATGGTGAAGGAGGCAGAGGCCAACGCCGAAGCCGACAAGCAGCGGCGCGAGGCGGTCGAGTCGCGTAATCAGGCCGAGGGTCTTGTTCATCAGGTCGAAAAGAACCTGAAGGAGCATGGCGATAAGATCGGCGCCCAGGAAAAGGGCGAGGCGGAAGCCGCCATTGCCGCTGCGAAATCGGCGATCGAAGGCAATGACACCGAAGCGCTGAAGCAGGCGACCGAGCGGCTCAGTCAGGCGGCGATGAAAATCGGCGAGGCGATGTACAAGGCCGAAGCCGCTCAGGCTCAGGCTGGCGGCGATGAAGGACCGGGCGGGCCGCAAGGTGGCGCTGGTCCGGGTGGCAAGCCTGGCGAAAAGGTCGTCGATGCCGAATTTGAGGAAGTCGACGACAAAAAGAAGAAGTCGGCCTGACGGTTTCGGGCGGATTGATGACGCGAGCGCGCCCGTGCTTCCCTGAAGCCGGGCGCGCTTCGTTTGTGGTTCGCGCGGGGCGATGCTGGATTACGCTTTCCTCGCGCATCGGCGCCTGACGACCCACATGCCGGAAGTCGCAGCCCGGCAGGGTCGCATACCGCGGCGCGATATGATGCCCATACGCACGGGCGACCTAGAATGAAGGGCTGAAATGGCCAAGCAAGACTATTATGCCACGCTGGGTGTGGCCCGTGACGCGGACGCCGAAGATCTGAAGAAGGCGTACCGCAAACTCGCCATGCAGTTTCACCCGGACCGCAATCCTGGGGACAAGGCAGCCGAAGCGCGCTTCAAGGATGTCAGTGAGGCATACGAAATCCTCAAGGACGATCAAAAGCGAGCGGCCTACGATCGCTACGGTCACGCGGCATTTGAGCAGGGCAACGGTGGCGGGCCGGGCGGGTTCGATTTCTCGGCCTCCGGCGATCTGGGCGGTATTTTCGACCAGATGTTCGGAGAGTTCATGGGACGCCGCGGCGGCGGTAACCGTCCCCGTACCGGCGCCGATATCCGTCAGGCGGCGGAAATCGATCTGCCCGATGCATTTGCCGGCACGAAGGTCAATTTGCGGGTGCCGACCCGGGTCAGTTGCGATGCGTGCGCCGGTACCGGCTCCGAAGACAAGGCGCATGCCGCCGACACGTGTCAGACCTGCCAAGGCGCCGGCAAGGTTCGGGCGCAACAAGGTTTCTTCCTGATCGAACGCACCTGCCCGACCTGTGGCGGCCAGGGCCGTGTGATCCGTAATCCGTGCCGAATCTGCCGCGGCGCGGGCACGGTGCAGCGCGAACGCACCTTACAGGTGGCGATCCCTCCCGGTGTGGAAGATGGAACGCGGATCCGTCTGCAAGGGGAGGGAGAGGCCGGCGGCGCGGGCGCGCAACCTGGCGATCTTTACGTGCATGTCGCAATCCGGCCACACGAATTCTTCCAGCGCGAGGGTGCCAACATTCTGATGCGGGTGCCATTGCGGATGACCCAGGCGGCCCTCGGCGGCGACGTGGAGGTACCGGTCGTCGATGGCACCAAGGCGAAGGTAAAAATCCCACCGGGCACGCAAACCGGCGACCAGTTCCGACTGCGCGGCAAAGGATTCTCCGTTCTACGCAGCGCCGCCCGTGGCGACATGTTCATCCAGGTCGCGGTGGAAACCCCGCAGAACCTCACCGCGCGTCAGCGGGAACTGCTGGAACAGTTCGAGACCGAGGCGGAGAAGGACACCAAGGGCAGCCCGGAGAACGAAGGCTTCTTCGCGCGCGTCCGGGAATTCTTCGAGGGTGGGCGCGGCTGAAACGATAACAGGATCCGTGGGTCAAAGCTTCGGTTGTCCCCCTGAGGGCCCCTGAATGGCCCCACTGGCATCGCGTCACCTAACCGCACTGACTGCCCGCCAAGGCAAGCTCACCACCCCGAACCAATGGGGCATGATAGCGCGGTGCGGAACGTTGCCGCGCTATCACTGGACCAGCGGAGGTCCGCGGCGGTTTTCCGTTTCCGCAGACTGAGATTGCCCCAGCCGCGATCTGGACCGGTCAGGCGTCGGTCTTGACCTGGATACGACCCAGGGCGGAGATGTGGTCGGCCGCGACCGTCAGCGCGGCGGCCTCGATCGCGCGGTAATGATCGACGATCGCAGCCCCGGCCTCGGTCAATCGCGCGCCGCCGCCCCCACTGCCGCCAGACGCCGTCACGACCACCGCGCAACCGAGACCTTGGTTCAGTTCCTCCACCAACTGCCAGGTACGGCGATATGACATTCGCAGCGCACGCCCGGCCGCGGAGATCGACCCGGAGCAGGCGATCTGCTCCAGAACCGCAACTTTCCCCGGCCCGATCCGGATACCGGAAGCCAGGTCGATCCGGATGCTCAGCCGGTCGGCCTGGCTCGCCGGTCCGGGCAGTTTGCGTTTGGCCATGTAGCGACTGAACCATGGGCCACGGATTGGATCAACACCGACCATGCCACCATTTGGCCGGCAACCACGCTCCTTGCTTGCGGCCACGCCCTTTGTCTTGCCGCCACGCCTTTTGCCTTGGGGAACGCCCAACACCGGATCGATGAGGCCTTGACGTTATATTCAAATGGATATAGCGAACTGCCGGAACGATTGAGGCCCCGATGCGCATTCTGATCCTCTTGCTCGCATTCCTGGCGCCGCTGACGGTCCGGGCTGAACCGCTGACCATATTCGCCGCGGCGAGCCTGACCGATGCATTGAAGGACGTGGCCGGTCTTTGGGTCTCGGCTGGGCATGAACGCCCGCGCCTCTCCTTCGCTTCCAGTTCAACCCTGGCCCGCCAGATCGCCCAAGGTGCGACGGTCAATCTGTTTGCCTCCGCCGACGAGGCCTGGATGAACTACCTGGCCGACCGGCGCCTTGTGATCACCGAGACGCGACGGGATCTGCTGGGCAACCGGTTGGTCCTGGTCGTGCCGTCCACGGCGCCGCGGACGGTCACGATCGTGCCGCAGTTCGATCTCGCGGGCATACTGGGTCCAGGGGGACGCCTGGCGCTGGGCGATCCGGCACATGTCCCGGCAGGGCTTTATGCGTCACAAGCGCTGCGCAATTTGGGGGTCTGGGAGCAGGTCGCTCCCCGTCTGGCGCGGGCGGCCGATGTGCGCGCCGCGCTGCTGTTCGTGGAACGCGGCGAGGCGCCGGCGGGCATCGTCTATGCCACCGATGCCATGGCGTCCAAGGGTGTCGCGGTCGCCGGCACCTTCCCCGATGAGACACACGACCGTATCACCTACCCATTCGCGGTGATGGCGGGCGGGGACACGCCGGACGCGCGGGCGTTTCTGATGTTCCTTACGACCGCGGAGGCGCGCGATGCCTTCATCGGACGCGGCTTTCGCATCGAATAGCGCCGCCGCGGCGATTTCCCGGGATCGGGGCAGCGCGGCTTGATCGCATCTGCTATAGGCGGTCGAACGGACATGCGCGGGGGAGACGACAATGGCAGCCGGCAAAGCGGGAACAACCCGGATGGTCATCACCGAACGCCTGACCCCGGTCTTCGGCGGTCGCGAGTTCGGCTCTGTCGGTGCCTATGAATGCGTCTCCGGAACCGTCCACGGCACGCTCGATCCCGCGCACCCGCTGAACGCCGGCATTGTCAATCTGGACAAGGCGCCGCGCAACGCCGACGGGTTGGTCGAATACGAGTCGGAATTCTCATTGATCAAGCCGATCGACCTGAGGCGAGCGAGCGGTTGGCTGATGTATGACGTTGTCAATCGCGGCAACAAGATCGCCTTGGTCCGGCTGAACCGCGGCGCCGATGGCAACCGCCCCACCACGGCCGCCCATGCCGGCGACGGATTCCTGATGCGGCAAGGCGTCTCGTTGATCTGGAGTGCCTGGCAGACCGGGGTGCCCGCTGGCCTGGATCGGCTGAATGCGCGTTTCCCCATCGCGACTCAGCCCGATGGCACCCCGATTATCAAGACCAACCGTGACGAGTTCATTCCGGAAGGCCTGGGCGGGCCCGGCGATGCATTCATCCAGGAAACTTCGGCGGGCCGCTTTGTCGGAACTCTCTCCTATCCGGCCGCCGACCTAGATCCATCCAAGGCCAGCCTGACGGTACGTCAACGCGAACAGGATAAGCGCGCGATCCCGCCGGATCTGACCTGGCGCTATGTCGATGCCAATCAGATCGAAGTCACGCGGCCAGCGGGCTACGACCGCGGCTCGATCTATGAGTTCATCTATCCGGCGCGCGATCCCGCCGTCATGGGGATCGGGTTCGCCGCGATCCGCGACCTGGTGGCGTTCCTGCGCCACGATACCAGTGCCGAGAACCCGCTGGCCGGCTCGGTCCGCCATGCGGGCGGGTTCGGCATTTCACAAAGCGGGCGGGTGCTGCGCGATTTCGTCCACCTTGGGTTCAATCAGGATCTTTCCGGCCGGCCGGTGTTCGATGGGGTCATGCCGGTGGTAAGCGGATCGCGCCGGACCTTCATCAACCACGCATTCGCGCAACCTGGACGCTATTCCCGCCAGCACGAGGACCATGCCTTCCTCGACGACCAGTTCCCGTTCACCTATCCGACCTTGACCGACCCGATCAGCGGCAAGACCGACGGGATCCTGCGGCGCGCCAACGCTGCCGGGGTCTGCCCGAAAGTGATCCATATCGACATGGATTCCGATATGTGGGTCGGGCGGGCCTCGCTGGTTGCGACCGACACCACGGGCGCTGATGTGGCGATGCCGGACAACGTGCGGCTCTATCTGGGGACCGGCATCCAGCATGGCGTTTACAAGCCAGCCACCCTCCAGGTGACGCAACTGCCCGGCAATCCGCTGGGCTACAGTTCCTGGATGCGGGCGCTTTGGATGGCGCTGACGGCATGGGTCGAGCACGGGATTGTTCCACCGGCCTCGCGCTTTCCGTCCCGTTCGGCGGGCACGCTGGTCACCCGCGAGGAAGCGGAGGAAGGCTTCCCACGCCTGGACGGCGTCGATTTCCCGCAGGTGCTGAACGCATTGCATCTGCGGGACCACTCGGTGGAGCCGCCGGTCGATGGCCCCGCCTATCCGGTGCTGGTCAGTGCGGTGGATGCCGACGGCAACGGCCTCGGCGGGTTGCGCCACCCTCTGCTGTCGGCGCCGGTAGCCACACATACCGGCTGGGCGGTGCGCATTCCCGGCTACGCGGCGGGAGATTTGTTCACGGTCCAGGGCTCCTTCAGCCCGTTCCCGGCAACCGAGGCAGACCGGGCACGGACCGGCGATCCACGGCCATCGGTGGAGGCACGCTACGGGTCACGGGAAGCCTGGGTGGCGAAGGTGGTGGATGCCGCTGAGTCGCTGGTCGCGGGACGGCTGCTGCTGCGCGAAGACGCCGACCGCTTGCTCCAGGCGCTGCAGACCGGAGGTGACGTGTTCGAGGTGTTGTAGGGGACAACCCCCATCTCTCGCGTCCACAAGTCAAAGCTTGCGTGGGATCCGATGGGATATCAGTCGGTCAGTGTCTTGACCGGATTGTCCAGCCCACAGATCGCGCAACAGGTCTTGCACCGGTGCTTGTTGTTCGCGCCCACGCCCCAGTAGGTCTGGCCGCCACCGGTCGGCCAGCCGCCATAGCAGATTTTCTCGCCACGTTGGCAGTTCAAGGTGAAGGTGTGAACTTTGGAATCGTTCAGCGGGTAGGCCTTGCCGCCGCCCGGCCAGACGGCGTTCCGGTCCTGGGAGTAGAATTCCAACTGTACTCGGTAATCGTAGCTGCTGCTGATCTTCCAGGTCATTTGTTCGGCGGTCGCGGGAGGCGCCGCTAGCCCCAATCCCCAGCCAAACATCACGAAAGCCAGTAGGCACGCAAATCGGCGCATCGAAATCTCTCCGACATCGGTCGAGGGACGGCCTTACGGGACAGCGCAACCGCGGGTCAAGCCGGGTCTCAGGTGAGATACACACCATTTGGTGCGGAACGCGTGCCTTGAAACGATCGAGAGATCCTGACTTTGGCCGGGACAATCCGCGGTGCCATGCCTATCCGGCTTCATACTCATACCAACCCTCATAGACATTGACCTTCGTCCAGTCGCTGGTTGGCCAGCATGTCACCGGATTGGGGTATCAGGGGATGAGTCGAGAACCATGCGGGCTGGTATCACAGCGGCGCTGTTTGATCGGCGGATGATGTCTCGGGCAGCACCACGCGAATAGCCGCCAACAATGTTTCCACATTGAATGGCTTCGCGACATAACCATTCGCACCGGCATCGTGACAGGCACGTATCTGATCCGGGCTGGCATCCGCAGTCAAAGCAATGATCGGAACGCGGCCGGCGGCACCGGGCAGGCCCCGTATGTGCCGTGTTGCCGTGATCCCATCCATCCCAGGCATATAGACATCCATCAGCACAACGTCTGGAACCCGTCCTTGCGTCAGCGTCGTTACCGCCTCCGCCCCATCGACGGCAAGGTCTACCGCAAATCCGGCCTGCCGCAGCAACACTTCCGCCAGTCTCCGGTTGGTCGTCACATCATCTACAACCAGCACCCGGAGTGCGGTCAGGTCACGAGGACTGGCCGGGGGCTCCGGTTTCGCTGGCATGGACGCGGGCGGCGCGGCATGAGGCAAGGGAAGATCGACCGTAAACAGACTGCCGGTCCCCTGCGGTGCGGGTTGGTAACGGATCGTGCCCCCCATCGCCTGCGCCAAAGACGAGCATATCGACAACCCCATCCCGGTTCCGTCCGGCGTCGCATGGGCGATGGGACACAGCATGAAGTCATGAAACAGATAGGGGACGATCTCCGACGGGACGCCCGGACCGGTATCTCGCACCGACAGGCTGATACCGTCGGCGCCCGCCCGCTCGACCACCGACAATGTCACCCGGCCACCGGGCGGCGTGAATTTGATCGCATTGCCCAGCAGGTTGAGGATGATCTGCCGCACGCGCACCGCGTCCGCCATCACAGCCTCTGGCGTGCCAGGCGCGACCGCAAGCCGCAATTCCACCCCCTTGGCCATCGCGGTCTCCATCATCAGGTCACGGCTGCCATCAACAATCTCGCGCACCCGGACTGGTCGTGGGGTCAACTCGAACGTTCCGGCCTCCGCCCGCGCGAGGTCGAGGATGTCGTTCACGATTGCCAGAAGATGCTGCCCGGATTGCTCCAACAGCACAGCCCATTGCCGTTGCTCATCCGGCAGACCGGGGTCACGGGTCAGGGCCTGGGCCATACCCAGGACACCATTCAATGGGGTCCTCAACTCATGGCTCATTCGCGCGAGGAAACGGGTCTTCGCAACATTCGCCCGTTCGGCGGTATCCCTTGCCTCGGCCAGGGTTTCCAGCGCATGACGCTGCACATCGTCCTTTGCCATCGCGATCAGCAGGACCGACGTCACCATCGCCAGCACGAGGCCACCGGCCATCACGAGTGCGAACCAGTTCGCATTCGGCAGGTCGAAGGCGCGCTGCTCGAACCCGATTGTCCCGGCGAAAAAGGCGCGTCCGCACTGCATGATGGCATGGCTCGCGAAGACCGCAGCCAGGGCTCGACGCAAAGGTCTGGCGCCGGCGTCATGTCTTCGCAGGAACTCTCGTAAGGTCAGCAGATCGTATGCCGCGATGGTCGTGGACAACCAGACCGCCCGGGCGACGAGGCTGTCGTAGAATTGCGGCACCTGACACAGCACCAGCCACAGGACAGCACCGCTCACGACGACGGGGATCGACACCGGCCGTTGCTCGAACCGGCGGGCGCCGGCCCATACCAGTCCATAGCTGACCAGGACCAAAGCGTTGGCAGCGTCGATCGACAGGCGATAAGGGATGACATGTCGCCCGATCAACAGAAGCAGTCCGCCAGCGGCCACGACATGGGCCGCTCCCCAGATGGCCAGCACCGTCAGAGCCCGATCCTGGCGCCACAGCCATAGCTGGAGCACACCCAGGACACCGATCAACACAACGGATGTCGCGGCGAGCGTGCGCAGATCCCACACCACCCCCACGATCAGATACGCCTCGGGCCGATCGATGGGTGTCGGACAGTGCCTGTCATGACGATGACCCCAGCTCGCTGCGTCACGCCGCGCATGATGTCGATTGATGTCATGGGCCGGGTCCAGTCATCCTCGCATCTTACCCGGTTTGTGTCACGTGGTGATGACCAGACGCAATCTTGGGAATCTGCACACCGGCCATTCGGGCACCACCGCCGCCGGATCCTCAGTGTCGCCGCGATCGCACCGGCGGAGAAAGGTCCATGGTGCGAGCGCCCCTACCCCAGCAACACAAGGTCGTCTCGATGGATGATCTCATCTCGCCCGCGCCAACCCAGGATCGCCTCAATGCGATCCGATCGGTGCCCGGCGATCCGTTCGGCGTCGCCACTGGCATAGGCCGACAATCCCCGGGCCACGGCAACACCACCCGGCCCGACCACCATCACCGGATCACCCCGCTCAAACGTGCCGGCCACACCCCGCACCCCGGCGGGCAGCAGGGACCGTCCCTCCGCCAATGCCCGGGCCGCGCCTGCATCGACCGTCAACACGCCGAGCGGTGCCAGGGATCCCGCGATCCAACGCTTGCGGGCGGAGCGGCCCTCGGGCGCCGGCAGGAACCAGGTGCAGCGGCCGCCGGTTTCCAGCGCGGTCAGTGGTCGGTCGATATGGCCCTGCGCAATCGCCATGGCGCATCCGGCCTGGGTGGCAATCCGGGCCGCGACCAGCTTCGTTCGCATCCCACCCGAGGAATAGCCCGGGGGCGGCTCACCACCCATCGCCTCGATCTCCGGCGTGAGCACCGGAACCACCGGGACGTGTTCGGCCGACGGATCGCGACGCGGATCGGCGGTGTATAATCCATCGATATCGGACAGCAGGATCAGTTGATCGGCCTGCACCATCTCGGCCACCCTTGCCGCCAGCCGGTCATTGTCGCCGAAGCGGATTTCCGCGGTGGCGACGGTGTCGTTTTCGTTGATGACAGGGATGCAGCCCAGACCCAGCAGCGTGTTCAACGTGGCACGGGCGTTCAGATAGCGGCGGCGGTCCTCGGTATCGTCCAGGGTCAGTAGAAGCTGTGCGGCGGTCAGCGCCTTGGCCGACAGAGCCTGGCTCCAGGCCTGCGCCAAACGGATCTGGCCGACAGCGGCGGCGGCCTGCTTTTCTTCCAGCCGCAGGCGGATCTGGGTCAGCCCCAGGGCGCGGCGCGCCAGGGCAATGGCGCCCGAGGATACCACGATGACATCGACACCACGGACCCGCAGGGCGGCGATATCGGCGGCAACCCCGGCCAGCCAGGCGGACTTTGGCGTGGCTTCCTGCGCATCGACGACCAGAGCGCTACCGATTTTCACCACCAGCCGTTGGGCACGAGAGAGCGCTGGAATCACGGCTCGACAGTCAGTGGCAGGCAGGTCAATCGAAACACCGGGCTCACGCCGCCTTCTCCTGGCGCCTCGCGGTGATGCTGTTCTGTAGGGCCCGCAATACCTCCGGCACGCCCTGCCCGGTGACGCCGGACAGCAGCATGACGGGTCGGCCGGACGCCTTGCGCAGCGCCGCGGCGCGCGCCGAGGCTTCCCGCGGGGTCATCGAGTCGGCCTTGTTCAGGCCGATCAACTCGGGCTTTTCGGCCAGGCCATTGCCGTAGGCGGCCAATTCCTCCCGCACCGTGCGCCATGCATGCACGACATCGCCGGCAGCGCCGTCGACCAGGTGCAGCAGGACGGCGCAACGCTCCACGTGGCCCAGGAACCGATCACCGAGGCCAGCACCTTCATGCGCGCCCTCGATCAGACCGGGAATGTCGGCGAGCACGAACTCCTCGGAATTGGACAGCCGGATGACGCCCAGTTGCGGATGCAAGGTCGTGAACGGGTAGTCGGCGATCTTGGGACGCGCCGCGGTAACCGCGGCCAGGAAGGTGGATTTGCCGGCGTTGGGCAGCCCGACCAGGCCGGCATCGGCGATCAGTTTCAGCCGCAGCCAGACCCAACGCTCCTCGCCCGGCCACCCCTTGGTCGATTTGCGAGGCGCGCGGTTGGTGGAGGTCTTGAAGTGCGCATTGCCGAACCCTCCATCGCCGCCGCGCAGCAGGGTGATTCGCATGCCGGGCTTGTCCAGGTCGGCGAGCAGGGTTTCACGGTCGTCGTCCATGATCTGGGTGCCGAGCGGGACGCGGATGACGACGGGGTGGGCACCGGCGCCGGTGCGGTCGCTGCCGGACCCATTGCCGCCCTTGGGCGCGCGGAAATGCTGGCTGTAGCGGAAGTCGATCAGCGTGTTCAGATTCTCGGCAGACTCGAAGATGATATCGCCGCCCTTGCCGCCATTGCCGCCGTCGGGGCCGCCGAACTCGATGTACTTCTCACGCCGGAACGCGACCACGCCGTCGCCCCCGTCACCGGAGCGGAGATAGATCTTGGCCTGGTCGAGGAACTTCATGGGGACTGCCAAATGCAAACGGGGGTCGGCTGGCGCCGACCCCCGTCAATGAAAGCCAAAGGGTGCGGCGGTTATTCGGCGGCGATCGGAAGCGGCCGGACGGAGACATGCACGCGGTCTTCGGACTTGCGGCTGAACTCCACCTTGCCGTCGATCAGGGCAAAAATCGTGTGGTCGCGACCGAGGCCGACATTGGTCCCAGGGTACCACTTGGTGCCGCGCTGACGCACCAGGATGTTGCCGGCGATCACGGATTCACCGCCGAACTTCTTGATGCCGAGGCGCCGACCTTCAGTATCACGCCCGTTGCGGGATGAACCGCCGGCTTTCTTGTGTGCCATGCCGAATTACTCCTTCGACTCGAAGATTTCGACCGCCGCGGGATCGTCACCATAAACCACGGCGGCAGATTCAGCGGCATCCATGGCGGCGGCGGGAACCTCGATTTCGTTGGCGGAGGGTGCCATGTAGGTTTGGCCGTCGGCGGTGATGCTGGCCACGCGCAGCACGGTGACGTGCTGGCGGTGGCCATTGCGGCGGCGGCTGTTCTGCCGGCGGCGCTTCTTGAAGATGATAACCTTGTCCAGCCGATCCTGGGCGATCACCGTCGCCGCAACCGACGCGCCCGCAACGACCGGGGAACCGATGATCAGGCTGCCGTCACCACCAACCGCGAGCACGTCGCTGAAGGTCACGGTCCCACCCGGTTCGGCGTCCAGTTTCTCCACCTTCAGCAGCGCGTTTGGGGTAACGCGGTACTGCTTCCCGCCGGTGCGGATGACAGCAAACATGGTTTCAACTCTCTACGACAACGCGGACCAAGACGGAACGGGCAGCCGGGAGTCCCGGCCGCCGAGGAAGCGGGGGTTATAGCGGCCGCCCGTCCGGTGTCAACGCGAATGTCTGGGCCTCAAGGCAGGCGCCCGGTCCCAACACCGCCCGGGTGCACGCGCTGGATGACGCCGCGTCGTTTCGGCCTTATATTGGGCGGACAGATCAGGATGCAGCCGCCGTCGCGGAGCCCATGGCGCCATCTGGATCACGAAAGGCGCAAGAACGGCGGCCGCAACGGCCGCTGTGCCGAGCGATCGCCTCGGCGGGACCGTCGGGAGGGAGCATGCCGGGCTTGTTGTTCAGGCTGACCGCGACAATCGCATTGGCTTCTCTGCCGCTCTGCGGCGCGCGGGCGCAGGACCCCATGCCCTGGTTGGAGGATGGCAGGAGTTGTTTCTGCCTGCATCATGACTCCGGCCAAGTCATCCGCAACTGCACCGGCACGAAACCGGCCCATGATTTCGTCGCTACCGCCACCTGCCGTGGCCAGGACCCGGCCGGCCCAATCACGACCCTTGCCGTGCGGGCACCCTGGACGCCGATCAAGGCCGCCGATCCCGGCTGCGATCCGTGCCGCCCGAAGCCGCCATCGGGCGGAATTTACCTGCAGGTGCCCCGCGAATGACCGACGGCGACACCGGGCCTTCATTGGGCGATATCGCCTCCGCCGCCGGTCTGGCGGTGGCGCTGGTGACGGCCTGGCTCTACGCCGCCGGCTGGACCTACGCTTACGTCTACTTCCAGAATTTCCATATACCGCTGCTGATGCTGGATATCCCAGTCGAACACATGCTGTCCTATGGCGGTCTGGTGGTGATCAAGGCGCCCTGGTCGGCTGTCGTGATCCTGCTCCTCCTCCTCGCCGCCCTCCTTGCCCTGGTTCGCTTCGCGGCTCGGCTTGGACGTTTCGGCACCAGTGCCGTGCTGGTCGGACTGGTCCTGCTGCTGTTCGGCCTGGCGCATCTCGGTGGCCGCAAAGCCGCGGGGGCGGACGTGGCGACGATGCGGCAAACCGATTATGCAGCCTATCCGCGCGTGCGACTGGGCTGGACCGGCACTGACATGCCGCCAGTAGCCGTGATGTCCGACGTCCTGAAAACCGATTGCGGCCGGCTGCTGGCGGTAAGCAAGGAGCGGTTATTTCTGATCCGCCCGGTGCGCGACGCCCCGCAACTCGATCTGCATACAATTGTCGTTACGAGTGCGAAAGCTCACGCTATGCTGGTCCATGCCGACGACCACAGTTGTTGGTGAGGCTTACGGGGCAGGGGGAGACGGTGATGCGCCAAGGTGCCAGGACAGACCGGGTCGGGCGGTGGAGCCGGAGGCTCAACGTCACCATCGCAGCGCTGGCCCTGATGCTGTCCCTGTCTACCGCCGCACTCGGTCAGAGCGAGGCCTTGACGCAGGCGTGGCTGGCGTTGAACCGCCAGGTGATCGAGGCCTATCAGGCCGGGCAATACCAGGACGCGGAAGCCCCGGCGCGCCAGGCACTGGACCTGGCAACCAGGGAATCCGGTCCGCGCCACCCCAGCACGCTGACCAGCATGAACAACCTGGCGTTCGTGCTCGACGGCCAACGGCGCTACGCGGAGGCCGAGCCACTCCATCGCGAAACCTTGCAACTGCGGCGGGAGGTGCTGGGCCCGCGCCACCCCGACACGCGGGGCAGCATGAACAACCTAGCGTTCGTGCTCAACCGCCAAGGGCGCTACGCGGAGGCCGAGCCACTCTATCGCGAAACCTTGCAACTGCAGCGGGAGGTGCTGGGCCCGCGCCACCCCGACACGCTGGGCAGCATGAACAACCTGGCGAGTGTGCTCAACCGCCAAGGGCGCTACGCGGAGGCCGAGCCACTCTATCGCGAAACCTTGCAACTGCGGCGGGAGGTGCTGGGGCCGCGGCACCCCGGCGCGCTGGGCAG
>Ga0082335_1000466_pt1 | contig 103007 bp, 95 predicted proteins | sample Subgrocontami58m_FD_72375 | JGI IMG/M metagenome (GOLD analysis project Ga0082335, IMG submission 72375) | Subsurface groundwater microbial communities from S. Glens Falls, New York, USA - GMW37 contaminated, 5.8 m (SPADES assembly) (version 2) ... | reverse complement strand
GCTGGTTACAAGCGCATGATCGATCGCTACAAGATCGCGGAAATCGAGGCGGCGGCGGATGTCGTGGTGTGGAGCTGCGATGAAGAGCCGGGATTCACGCCCGACCGGCCGCAGGACCGGAGTATGGTCGGCAATATCGTGCAGGCAATGCATGCTTATGCCGTCGGCAATCTGGGGAATCCTGTGATTGCATTGAAATCCGCCGACCGGCTCATTGCGATCGGCTCGGACCACATGATGGCGGCGGTGGCGCGCGCGCGGCATGAGAAGCTGAAACCGTTTCTAAAACTGCACCATTTCGCGATCGGCTCGATCAACTCGCCGATGCAATGCATGATGAAGGAAATCTGCGCCCAGTGCCTGCAGCCGCACCGCGACCCGGCAACCGGCAAAGTGAGCTACGTATTTTCGTGCTTCAACCAGGACCAGCCGCTCGACCGCGTCGATTGGGCCGCGCTCGACCAGCGCCTGCGCCAGAATTCGACGCAGGAAAAACTCACCGCGCTGTGGATCCGCCATTGCCTGCGTGCGATGGCCTAGTCCAGCTTGCGCAGCACGTCGGTAATCGTGCCGACGATTTGATCGATCTGCTGCTTGCTGATAATCAGTGGCGGCGACAGCGCAATGACATCACCGGCAACTCGCGTGAGCACGCCCTGCTCGAAACTGCGCAGGAACACGTCGAACCCGCGCGCGCCGGGCTTGCCCGGCCGCGGCTCGAGATCGATGCCCGCCATCAGGCCGAAATTGCGCACGTCCGTTACGTGCGGGACACCCTTCAGACGATGCACCGCATTCTCGAAGTATGGGGCAAGTTCGCGCGCCCGGTCGAATAATTTCTCCTCGTGATACAGTCCCAGCGTCGCTTCCGCCGCTGCGATGCCGACCGGATGGCCGGAATAGGTGTAGCCGTGAAACAGCTCGACCATTCCCGGCGGCGCGTTGTTGACCACGGTATCGTAGATCGATTTCCGCACGATCACGCCGGACAGCGGTATGGTCGCGTTGGTGACTCCTTTGGCGAACGTGATCAGGTCCGGAACTACGCCGAATGTTTCGGCCGCAAACGCGCGTCCGGTGCGGCCGAACCCGGTGATCACTTCGTCGAAAATCAGCAGCAGGCCATGCTTGTCGCAAATCGCGCGCAAGCGCTCGAGGTAACCCTGCGGCGGCACCAGCACGCCGGTCGAGCCCGCAACCGGCTCCACGATCACGGCGGCAATGTTCGACGCATCGTGCAACGCGATAATGCGGGTTTCGAGATCGTCGGCCAGATGCGCGCCCCACGCCGGTTGCCCACGGCTGTAGGCATTCTTTTCCAGATTGTGGGTATGCGGCAGATGATCCACGCGCGGCAGCAGGCTGCCGTAGACCTTGCGGTTCGCGGGTATGCCGCCGACTGAAATACCGCCAAATCCGACGCCGTGATAACCGCGCTCGCGGCCGATCAACACGTTGCGATGGCCTTCGCCGCGCGCGCGATGGTAGGCCAGCGCGATTTTAAGCGCGCTGTCCACTGCTTCGGACCCGGAGTTGGCAAAAAATACGTGATCGAGATCGCCGGGCGCCAGTTGCGCGATCAGATCGGCGACGCGAAATTCACCGGGATGCCCCATCTGGAACGCGGGGCTGTAATCCATGGTATCGAGCTGACGTTTGATGGCATCGACGATTCGACTCCGGCAGTGCCCTGCGTTGACGCACCATAACCCGGCGGTTCCGTCGAGTACCTGGCGTCCGTCGTCGGTGGTGTAGTGCATGTCTTTGGCGGAAACGAATAGGCGCGGCGCCGCTTTGAACTGGCGGTTTGCGGTGAATCCTTTCCAGAGTGCCTGCAGGTCGTAATCGCGGGGTTTCATGATTTTCCGGTTGAAATTTGGAGGTTTGGGGCAGATGCTATTTTGCCGCGTCTGCGATGATTCGGCTACTATCCTTACAGTGTCAGAAAAGCCGATTCCCTCCCCCTTGACGGGGGAGGTGCGTCGGAACGTGGAGCAGGGACCCGTTTACGGGATGCGACCGTGAAGGCGCACAATAGCACGCGGATATCCGGCGCTCAGCATCCCGCTGCGGGGTCACATCCATCGGCAAGCCGACGGAACCTGTTCCGCCCTCCGCGGGCGCAGGGTGGGGGTGAGGTGCCATGACTCGCAACGATTTCACCCCCATCCCAGCCTTCCCCCTTCAAGGGGGAAGGAGTTTCTTTGGAATGTTGTGACACAGTATGACTATTGATACCATGAATTTCTGCTCTCGAATTGCGCTGGTCGCACTCGCATCCAGCCTGATGTGGGGCAGTTGCCTTGCCGCCGAACTCACGGTCGGGTCCAAGCGCTTTACCGAGTCCTACATCCTCGGTGAAATCGTAGCGCAAACGGCGCGCAAGGCCGGTGAGGCACGCGTCACCTTCAAGCCGGGGCTCGGCAATACCGCCGTGGTGTTCGCCGCGCTGAAAAGCGGTGCGATCGACGTCTATCCCGAATACTCGGGAACGATCGCGTTCGAGCTGCTCGGCGGTCAATCCGGAACCACGCTCGCTGAAATCAACCGCGCGCTGGCGCCGCTGGGGCTTGCCGCATCGGTGCCGCTCGGCTTCAGCAACACCTATGCGCTGGCGATGGCGGAGACGGCGGCGCAACGCTACGGCATACGCAGCATTTTCGAATTGACACGGCACGCGGGCCTCGCGCTCGGGTTGTCGCAGGAATTTCTCAATCGCAAGGACGGCTGGCCGGCGCTGAAGCAGGCTTACGGGCTGCCGTTCGATCCACGCGGGCTGGATCACGGTCTCGCCTACGAAGCGCTCGCGGCGGGGCGCATCGATGTCATGGACATCTACAGCACCGATGCCAAGATCGCCCGTTACGGTTTGCGTGTGCTGGAGGACGACCAGAAATTCTTTCCCGCCTACACGGCGCTGCTCTTGCATCGCGCAGATTTGCCGCAGCGCCTGCCGAAGACATGGGCGGCGCTTACCCGCCTGGAAGGAGCGATCCCGGCAGAGCGCATGATTGCGATGAATGCCGCGGCCGAACTCGATTCCGTACCGTTCTCGCAAATCGCTGACGGTTTTGTGACCAAGGGCGAGGCGCGTGGCACGATCCCGCAGCACGGCTTTCTCGAACGGCTGCTGGGTGAGGACTTCTGGCGGATCACGTGGCAGCATCTGACGTTGGTGTTCGTGTCGCTCGCCGCGAGCTGTGCTGCCGGCATTCCGCTGGGCATCTGGGCTGCGCGCTCGCGGGCCGCGCGCGGCGTGATTTTTCCGGTGGTCAGCGTGCTGCAGACGATCCCGTCGCTGGCGCTGCTCGCTTTTCTGATCGCATTGCTCAACCGGATCGGAACAGTGCCCGCGCTGGTCGCGCTGTTCTTGTATGGGCTGCTGCCCATCGTGCGCAATACCGCAACCGGTCTGGCAGAGATCAAGGCGGGACTCACGCAGGCTGCGTCGGCATTGGGGCTGCAGCGCGGCGCTATCCTGAGACTGATCGAACTGCCGCTTGCGTCGCGTACCATCGTGGCAGGAATCAAGACTTCGGCGGTAATCAACGTCGGTACGGCGACCATCGCAGCTTTCATCGGCGCCGGCGGCTACGGCGAGCGCATCGTCGCGGGCCTCGCGGTCAACGACAATGCGTTGCTGCTCGCGGGCGCGGTACCCGCAGCGTTGCTCGCGATCCTGATTGAAACGGGATTCGGCACCGCCGAGCGCTGGCTGGTGCCGGCCGGGCTGCGCACAAAATGAACGTAGGCAATTAGTTGAGATAATTCGTGGTACGATCCAGTTGTTTGTGGGCGATGTCGGTCCCATGAAGACGGTCTGGTCTAATTGATCCAGCGTCGGGATCCATATCAGGAGACGAGTCATGGAGGCCGCATGAAGAAATGGAATCTGGTCATTGATGTCGCCAAGTGCACCAACTGCAATAACTGCTTCCTGGCGGACAAGGATGAGTACGTCGACAACGATTTTCCCGGTTACGCCGCGCCGCAACCCCGCCACGGGCACCGCTGGATCGACATCCTGCGCCGGGAACGGGGACGCGCGCCGATGGTCGATGTGGCGTATCTGCCGACGATGTGCAACCACTGCGACGATGCGCCGTGCATCACGGCGTCCACCGGCGGCGCGATCTACCAGCGGCCGGACGGTATCGTCATCATCGATCCGCAAAAAGCCGTCGGAAAAAAGGAACTGGTCGCCGCGTGCCCGTACGGCGCCATTTGGTGGAACGAGGAAAGAAACGTCGCGCAAAAATGGATATTCGACGCCCACCTGCTTGATCAAGGCTGGAAAGAGCCGCGCTGTGCTCAGGTGTGTCCTACCGGTGCGATCAAATCGTTCAAAATTGAAGACTCGGAGATGGCGAAACTTGTTCAGAGCGACGCGCTGGAAGTGCTGCATCCGGAGTTCGGCGCGAAGCCCCGCATCCATTACAAGAACCTCTTTCGATATACCAAGTGTTTCATCGGCGGCAGTGTGGCCGTCGAGAACAACGGCGTCATCGACTGCCTGGAAGGCGCCAAGGTGACGTTGACCAGGGCGGGCGCGCGGCTGGCGGAATTGACGACGGATAACTATGGGGACTTCAAGTTCGACAAGCTGGACCCGGGCAGCGGCAGCTATACGCTCGAAATCTCGCATCCCGATCGCGGCAGCGCGGTCGTTGAGGCGCGGTTGGGGGATAGTCAATACGTGGGAGTCATTAACCTGAAATGACTCGCCGCCCGGGGAGGAAACGATGCGCCCGTTCATTCGTTGTCTGATTGCCGCTGCATTTGTATTCGCGCACGCGCCGCTCGCCGCGGCCCAAAGCTGGCCCGTCAGGCCGATTCGACTGATCGTCAACTCCGCGCCTGGCAGCGGTGTTGACGTCGCCACCCGTGCTTACACGCCGCAGTTGAGCGAGGCGCTCGGCCAGTCGGTCGTGGTCGACAACCGCGCCGGCGCGGGCGGCAACATTGGTCTAGAGGCGGCTGCCAAGTCGACCCCCGACGGCTACACCCTGCTCAGTTCGCCCGGCGGCGGCATCGTCATGGCCCCGCACCTGTACAAACTCGGTGTCGACGTGGATAAGGATTTGGTGCCGGTTGCCCCGACGGCACGGCTTACGATATTTCTGGTGGTGCACCCGAGTCTGCCGGTGCGCAACGTCGCCGAGTTGATCGCCCACGCGCGTGCCAACCCCGGCAAACTCAACTTCAGCTCTTCAGGCAGCGGAAGCTCGCTGCACATCGCGGGCGAAATGCTGATGCGCGCGGCGAAAATCCAGGCGATTCATGTACCATTCAAAGGTGGAGGGCCGGCGCTCATTGCGCTGCTCGGCGGCCAGGTCGATTTCATGTTCGATCCGGGCCCGGCAGTGCCGCACGTCAAGGCCGACAAGCTGCGCATGCTAGCCGTGGCGCGCGCTACCCGCTCGCCGGTCTTCCCCGATACGCCGACCATGGCCGAAGCGGGAACGGACGTGGATTTGGACCTCGTGCAGGGCGTGTACGCGCCGACTGGCACGCCGCGTCAGATCATCGCGCGCCTGAACCGCGAGATCGGCCGGATCATGCGGACTGCGGAAGTGCGCGCCACGCTCGCCGCCATCGGAGGCGAAGCAGTCACGGCCTCACCCGAGGAGTTCGCAGCGCGGCAGCGGCGCGAGCGCGAGCGCTTCGGCGTGTTCATACGCGAGGCCAACATCCGCGCTCAGTGAGAAGACGGGAGCGAGCGCCGTGTTGCTTTGCCGGGGAAGATTGCATCCTATAGACTATGGTGCGCGCGCTTTCGTAACCACGCAACTAAGGTTAAGATGGGTGCTGATTGACTCTCCAGAGTGATGGTTGAGGGGGCATGAGTATTCGCAAAATTGATGTCGCGCGGGGAATCCTGTGGGTCGAGGTCCCAGAGGCCGGCCTGCGCGTGCTGTGCGGATGCCCGGCGGACGCGGTCAAGCACCTGATCAAGCGCGGGCTGATCGTGCCCCAGGAGGTCAAAGGCGTCCGCTGCGAGAGCGGTCCCAACGCCATTCTGCTTTCTGACATTTCGCCGCAGGGCGACGAGTTTGCCAATCTGGCCGAGTTTCCGGTTCTGCAGATGCTCTACATGCAGGGTTTGATCCTGCCCGGCCACCCCAACAACACCGGCCGCAAGCCCGTTCTGATCGGTTCGGCCGAGCAGGTCGAGTCCCAGATGCGCTACGTCTACCGGGGGAACTACGGACTGGTGTCGCGCGAGGAAATCACCCAGGCAGGCGTGCCTGCGGAGCAGGCCGCCGAGATGATGCGGCTCAAGCTCAAGTTCGCATTCGGGCGCATCCGGCCAACCCGCGATTTTGTCGACACCTACATCGTCGGCGACGGTCCTGTAGAGGTAGCCAAGGGCGTAAGCGTGCGCCGGCTGCGGCCCAATCTCTTCGAGTTCACCCATGGCGGCGAATCAGTCACGGTGGACCTCAACCTCCAACCCGCTGAGACCTACGAATGCGCCTATCCATTGGATTATCACCAGTTCGAACCGGAATATTTTGGCGTGATCCACTCGGGCGAGGGTGACGGCTGGGATGTCAACCGCCCCTGCATGGCGAGCATCATCACCTTCCAGGGATGTCTCTACCTGATTGACGCCGGCCCGCATCTTGCACACAGCATGGCGGCGCTGGGCATAGGCATCCACCAGGTGGACGGCATTTTTCACACCCATGCGCACGATGACCACTTCGCCGGAATCAGCGAGCTGATGCGCGCCGACCGGCGCATCCGCTACTTTGCGACACCGTTGGTGCGGGCTTCGGTGCAGAAGAAACTGGCCGCCTTGCTCGGCATGGAGGAGGATCGCTTCGCCGACTTCTTCGACGTGCGGGATCTTGTCGTCGACGAATGGAACAATATCGACGGCCTGGAAGTGATGCCGCGCTTCTCGCCGCATCCCGTGGAGACCAATACCTTCGTCTTTCGGGCCTTGTGCGGCGACGGCTATCGCAGCTACGCGCATTTGGCCGATATCGTCTCAATGGACGTCCTGGAGGGCATGGTTACCAGCCAGGAAGAGGCCCCGGGGCTCACCCACGCAGCCTGCGAACGCACCCGCGCTGCCTACCTGGTTCCAGCCGATCTGAAAAAGATCGATATTGGCGGCGGCATGATCCACGGTAGCGCCAAGGATTTCCGGGGCGACACTTCAGCCCGTATCCTGCTTGCCCATCGTGCCAGCGGCCTGACAGCGGAGGAAAAGGAGATAGGCTCCAGCGCCGCATTTGGTACCGTCGACGTACTGGTGGCCGGGCAATCGGAAGGGCTGCGCCGCCATGCCTTCACCTGTTTTGCGGAGCGTCTGCCGGGAATTCCGCTCCACGAGTTGCGGATGCTGGTCAACCACCCCATAACGCAGATCAACCCGGGGGCCATCATCCTCAAGGAAGGCGAGGCGCCCCGGGAACTGCTGCTGCTGCTAAGCGGACAGGTCGAACGAATGCGTGCCCGCGACAAGCTGCACGCCACCCTGTCGGCCGGATCGCTGATCGACACCAGCGTCGTGCTCGACAATCGTCCCTCCCAGTTCACCTACCGTACCGCCTCGTTCGTCAGGGCGATGCGAATCCCGCTCGGCATCTACACCGAGGTGGTGCGGCGCAATGGTTTGCTCGATCGCATGCGGCGTACGGCCGATCTGCGCGGGTTCCTGGACGCGACCAGCCTTTTCAACAAGGGCTTGCCGGTTGCGATTATTGGGAGCATCACAGACGCGGTGTCGGAACGGCATTTCCGTCCAGGCGAAACCGTCACCGGCCAGGATCTTCAGGTGCTCAGCGTCCTGCGCAGCGGCCGGGTCGAGCGCACCGTTGGCGGCAAGGTTCTGGATATCCTGAAAGAGCGCGACTTCTTCGGCGAGGAAGGCGCCATCTTCAACGTTCCCTACCTGTTTCATCTGCGCGTGCTGGAGGAGACGTCCGTGGTTCAGATTCCCGGCGAACTCCTGGCTGATGTGCCGATCGTGCGCTGGAAGCTTTTTCAAAGCTACCAGCAGCGGGTGGCGCGGGTCATCTACGACGGGGACCGCGCCGAGGTCCTCACCTGGCGCGACAGCTTTTCCGTCCAGGTTGCCCAAATGGACAACCATCACAAGCGGCTGATCGAAATCGCCAACGCAATCATGGAGCAACTGTACGGGGAAGTCGACCGCGACTCACTGGCCAGGGCGCTCGATGCCCTCGTGGATTACACGCACTTTCACTTCGATGCCGAGGAAAAGCTGATGGCGCTCTACGACTATCCCGGCGCCCCCGGCCATTGCAATGATCACCGCAACATGGTTCTTCAGATTGCCGAATACCGGCAGCAGGTGCTCGGGGGCGACCTGCCCACGAGAGCGCGCTTCCTGCAATTCATCGAATCATGGCTGGTGCACCACATGCTGGATGAAGACCGCAAGTACGGCGCATTTCTCAACGCAAAGGGTGTTTACTGAATCCTGCCCGCAGCGGGTATCGCAATTTGCCTTGCTACTTTGCCTCGAGTTTCGCGTCCTGCACGACCTTGGTCCACTTCGCAATTTCCGCCTTCACATGCGCGGCAAACTCCTCAGGCGAGGCCGGTGAAACATCGATGGCCTGTTCTTCGAGACGTTTTCGGAGCAGGGTGCCGCTGGCCAGCAATTTGTTCATGTCCGCGTTGATCTTGGCGATGATGGGCTGGGGCACCTTGGACTGAGTGCAGAGCCCGTACCACCCCGTGACGTCGTACCCCGGCACGCCCTGCTCCTGGAAGGTCGGTACGTCCGGCAACTGCGCGCTGCGTCTGGCCGAGGTGACACCCAGTCCCCGCACCCTGCCGGACTTGACTGCTGCAAGCGGTCCCCCCGCCAGATTGCCGACTGACGATTCGATTTGGCCGCTGATCGCATCGCCAAGCGCCGCCGCCGCACCCTTGTACGGCACGTGCACGATGTTGATGCCGGTGATATTGATGAGAAGTTCGATCGACATATGGGGGGACGCGCCGACGCCGGAGGAACCGAAGTTGAGTTTGCCTGGGTTTGCCTTGGCATAGGCAATGTACTGCTTGAGTGTCTTCATGGGCATCGAGGGATGCACCATGAAAATGTTGGGCACGCCGCCAATCTTGGCGGCAAACGCAAAATCGCCGACCGGATCGTAGGTGAGTCGCTTGCCGAAGCGCGCCGGTGTCACACCGTGCGTGCCGATATTGCACAACACCAGCGTATAACCGTCGGGAGAGGCCACCGCCGTTGCCTCGGTGGCGATGTTGCCTGCCGCGCCGGGCCGGTTTTCGACCAGCACCTGGGTGCCCCATAATTCGGTCAGCGCGGCGGCAACGATGCGGGCGGTGGTGTCCACGCCGCCGCCGGGCACGTAGCCCACCATGATGCGCACCGGCTTGGCTGGATAACTCTGGGCGCCGGCGAGTCCCGCTGAGAGCAGCGCAACGGCAAGCCATGATGCGGCAACAGCATGTAATTGCAGTTTCATAATCTTCCTCCACTCGTGCGCGACGGTGTCCCGATTTTATCTCTGTCACCGGCTGAGAGGGTAGAATCCGGTTTTCGCCAGTCACTAAGGAGTTTACATGGTCACGCTGGAATTCTACGATCCATCGGGCACGCTCGAGGTGACGCAGCCGCACGCGCCGCGTCTTGCTACCCTCGCAGGCAAGCGCATCGGCTTCGTCAGCAACGAGCAGTGGCAGGCCTTCCGCATGCTGCCGATGCTCAAGGAAATGCTGGAGGTTGATTTCCCGGGTATCGAGGTGCTGCCGGTCGATACCTTTCCGCAGGGCAATGCCCTGATCGGCGACGAGGAAACCGCTGCCCTCGTGAAACAAAGTGGCGTCGACGCTGTCATCGTCGGCAACGCGGCTTGAGGGGCCTGCGCCACAGCATGCGGCCGTGCAGCCGCCAGGATAGAAACACTGGGGATCCCCACCGTCACGCTCACGCGGGCGGATTTTGTCGGGGTCATGAAGAACGCCGTGACGGGGCTCGGGCTCGCGCCCGATGCCGCGATGGTGACGTTTCCGATCGACATGTTCCTGCCGGGCAGCGAAATCGCGTCTATACGGGCCCGCAAGCGCGAATTCTACGACGGCCTGACACGCTGGCAATCCGCGTTTGCGCGCAATGCGGCGGGCGCGCCCACTATGCTCTCCGTCGAGGGTGAGAGCCACGAAGACGCCCTCAACAAGGCCAACAATCTGTTGATCACCAACTTGTGGGGCGACGGTCTGCCGCTGTGGCCGGCAACGCGCGAGCGCGTGGACTGGATACTGCGCGGCGCGGTGCTTCCGCGCGCGCACGTGATCGGCAAGTTTCCGCCGCGTGGCGGCGTCACCACGGTCGAGACCTGCGCGGTGGCGCTCGCGATGGCGGGCGGCAGACCGGAGTACCTCCCGGTGCTGATTGCCGCCGTCGAGGCATTCCTCGATGCGGAGTCGGGCAGCGACCAACTGCAGGCGACCTCCGGCGGGCCGTTCCCGGTGGTGATCGTCAACGGACCGATCGCCAGGGAAATCCGCCTGAATTCCGGTTTTGGCTGCCTGGGCCCGGATCCCCAGCGTCCCGCCGGCGCCAGCATCGGGCGTGCACTGCGCCTGCTGCAGCAGAACGTGGGCGGCGCGCTGCCGGGTATCGGCACGATGGCGATCTTCGGCGCCATGCGCTATACCAACGTGGTCTTTGCCGAGGATGAAGCTGCACTGCCGCATGGCTGGCAACCGCACGCGACCGAGCGCCACAGCTACGCGCCGGGGACGAATTCGGTATCGCTCGTTTTTGCGAGCGGCGTAAACAATGTCCAGCGGCGCGGCGCGAAGAAGGAGTCCCCCGAGGAAGACATACTCAACGGCATGTGGCGCATGGCGGACTTCATGCGCACGCCTAACGTCGCTGCGCTGCAGGGCTACGAGAAGGGTACGCCCGGCATCATGATGATCTCGCCGGTGGTGGCAAAGATGATGGCGGAACAAGGCTGGACCCAGGCGTCGATACGCCAGTTCCTGTGGGAGAACTCGAAGATCCCGCTGGCGCAGCTAAAGCGCGCCGGTATTCCCGCCTGGTTGGAGATCGACGCCAATCCGGTCACGCGCGCGAGCATCATACTCGACCCGTGGCCGATCGCGCTCAAGCCTGAAAACCTCGTGCTCGTCGTTGCCGGCGGCAACCATCCGACCCACTACCATTGGCTGCAGGCGCACTCGCCGCGCGTGATCGGGCGCGTGATGCGCGTACCGGAGACGTTCGACCGGTTGCTGGCCGATGCCGACCGCGACCTGGGCTGCGGGACGGATGAGTGCAGGATATGAACTCGTGAGCAAAAAGATCGCCGTGCTGGGTACGGGCGCGATCGGCAGCTGCGTCGGCGCTGATCTTGCCAAGGCGGGACATGATGTGGCGCTCATCGATCAGTGGCCCGCCCACGTCGAAGCGATGAAGGCCAACGGCGTGCGCGTCGTCATGTCGGATCAAGACTTGCACACACCAGTGCGTGCGTATCATCTTTGCGAAATCTGCACGCTCAACCAGCAGTTCGACATCGTGCTCCTCACCGCGAAGTCCTACGACACGCGCTGGATGATGGAATTCATCAAGCCCTATCTCAAGCCGGATGGCGTGGTGGTCGGCTTGCAGAACGGCATGAACGACGACGCGATCGTTGGCATAGTCGGCTACCCCCGCACGATCGGCTGCGTCGTCGAGCTGTCGGCGGAAGTTTTTACTCCCGGGCTCATCCAGCGCAACACGACCCACCAGACGACGTGGTTCGGCTTTGGCGAACTCGATGGCAATATCACTCCGCGGCTGAGGGAGCTCCAACAGATCATGAGTTGCGTCGCGAGAGTCTCGATCACGACCAACATCCGGGGCGCCAAGTGGGCGAAACTCGTCAACAGTTCGATGATTCTTTCAGTATTCGGGATGCTGGGTCTGCAGTCATGGGAGGCAACCGACATTCCCGAAGTGTTCAAGCTCTGCATACAGGTCGGCCGGGAAACCATGGCGGTAGGGGCGGCGCTGGGTTACCCCATGGAACCGATATTCGGTTTCACTGCCGAAGAATTGATGGGCTCGAACGATCAGGTTGTGGAAAAACTGCTCAGAGCGGTCCTCGGGCATCTCGGTCCGAACGCGCGCAAGGCCCGTGGGGTGGTGCTGCAGGACTACCTGAAAGGCAGATATACTGAAGTGGACTTCCTGAGCGGCGTGGTGGTGAAAAAGGGCAAGGAAGTCGATATCCCTACGCCCGCGAACGCGGCCGTCGTCGAGATCAACCATCAGATCCGGCTCGGTCTGCTGAAACCCGAGCGCTTCAATCTGCAGTTGGTAAGGGAGATGCTGCCTCAATGATCGTGCGGGCACCTCGAAAAAAACCATGAAGCGTTTCTTATTGCCGTTCGGTGTCTTGGTCCTTGGAATGGCCGTAACCTCCGGTGCCGCCTGTGCGCAGTCGGCTTCAGCCTCGGACTACCCGCGCAAATCGATCCGGCTGGTGGTGCCGTTTGCGCCGGGCGGGCCCGTCGATATCGTCGCGCGCGGCATCGCCCCGCGGATGAGCGAAATCCTGGGCCAGCAGCTCGTCGTAGACAATCGCGGCGGCGCAGGCAGTACCATCGGCACCGAAATGGTGGCGAACGCGCCTCCCGACGGCTACACCCTGGTCATGGTGTCCGGCAGCTATGTCATGAATCCGGCCATGGTCAAGAAGCTCCCCTATGACCCGGTCAGGGACTTCGCATATATCTCGATCGTCGCGGATGTCCCGTCGGCGCTGGTGGTCCACCCGCTGCTGCCGGTGAGGAATGTAAAGGAATTCATCGTGCTTGCGAAGGCGCGGCCGGGAGAGCTCAACTACTCCAGCCCGGGCCGTGGCGCTCTCGGCCATCTCGCAGCCGAGTGGTTCAGCTCCATGGCCGGGATCAAGATGGTGCACGTGCCGTACAAGGGGGCCGGCCCCGCGCTGGTAGATCTAATGGCAGGCCATGTACAACTGCTGTTCGCGGCCATGCCGGGTCTGATTCAGCTAGCGCGTGACGGCAAGGTGCGCATGCTTGCGCAGGGTGGCAAGACTCGCTCGCCATCAGCGCCCGCCGTTCCCACTTTTGTGGAGTCGGGACTGCCCGGTTTCATACTCTCGAGCAATTTCGGGCTGCTCGCGCCGGCAGGAACGCCGCGCCCCATTATCGAGCGCGTGCGCAGCGCGTTGCTGGAGGCGCTCGCCGACCCGGCGGTCAACAACAGGCTCGCGGGGCTGGGCGCGGAGCGGGTCGGCAGCACGCCGGAGGAGCACGCCGCGTTCACTAAATCCGAGATCGCCAAGTGGATAAAGGTGACGCGCGAAGCCGGCATTCAACCCGAATAGGGGTTTATCGCACCAGCACGGTGTGGCGCGCCTGCGGCAGCGTGTTCGGGTAGTCGCGGCTGAAATGCAGCCCGCGGCTTTCGTGCCGCGTCATCGCGCTGCGCACGATCAGCTCGGCGGTGAGAACCAGGTTGCGCAGCTCGAGCAAATCGTTGGTTACCCGGAAATTGCGGTAGTAATCGTTGATTTCGTCCTGCAGCAGCCGGATGCGGTGCAACGCGCGCTCGAGCCGCTTGGTGGTGCGCACGATGCCGACGTAATCCCACATGAAGCGCCGCAACTCGTCCCAGTTATGCGAGATCACGATTTCTTCGTCGGCGTCGGTGACGCGGCTTTCGTCCCACTCGGGCAATGCCGGCGGGGGCGAGGGCGATTGTTCCAGAATATCCTGCGCGGCCGCCATGCCGAATACCAGGCACTCGAGCAGCGAGTTGCTCGCCAGACGGTTGGCGCCGTGCAACCCGGTGCACGAGGACTCGCCGATCGCATAGACGCCGGGTATATCGGTGCGGCCCATGCGATCGACCATGATGCCGCCGCAGGTGTAATGCGCGGCCGGCACCACCGGAATCGGCTGGCGCGTGATGTCTATCCCCAGCGCTTTGCAGTGCTCGTAGATGTTGGGGAAATGCTCGGTGATGAACGCGGCGGGCTTGTGCGTGATGTCGAGGTAGACGCAGTCGAAGCCGTGTTTCTTCATCTCGAAGTCGATGGCGCGCGCGACGATATCGCGGGGCGCCAGTTCTGCGCGCTCATCGTGCGCCGGCATGAAGCGCGTGCCATCGGGGAGCCTCAGGACGCCGCCTTCGCCGCGCACCGCCTCGCTGATCAGAAACGGCTTGGCATGCGCGTGATACAGGCAGGTCGGATGGAACTGGATGAATTCCATGTCGGCTACCCGGCAGCCGGCGCGCCAGCCCATTGCGATGCCATCGCCGGTCGAGGTATCGGGGTTGGTGGTGTAGAGGTAGACCTTGCCGGCGCCGCCTGCCGCCAGCACGACATGCGGGGCGGAAAGCGTCGTCACGTGCGCGCCGGCCGTATCGAGCACGTAGCAGCCGTAGCAGCGATTGTCAGACAGGCCGAGCTTGGCGCCGGTGATCAGATCGATCGCGATATGGTGCTCGAGCACCTCGATATTGGGATGCGCCCTGATCTTGGCTTCGAGCGTAGTTTGTACGGCGTGCCCGGTCGCATCGGCGACGTGGATCACCCGCCGGTGGCTGTGGCCGCCTTCGCGCGTGAGGTGGTAGGGGAACTCATTGCCGGCTTCCGGTGTGAACGGCACGCCTTGCCCGATCAGCCAGTCGATACAGGCGCTGCCGCGCTCGATCACGTAGCGGGTGGCGCCTTCGTCGCACAGCCCGGCGCCTGCGATCTGGGTATCGCGGATGTGGCTCTCGGTGGTATCGTCGCTCGCCAGGACTGCGGCGATCCCACCCTGGGCCCAACTGCTCGCGCCGTCGAGCAACTGTCGCTTGGTGACCAGTCCGACCTTGCGCTGCGGGGCCAGATGCAATGCCAGCGTCAGCCCAGCCAGCCCGCTGCCGATAATCAGTACGTCAAAACGATGCGCCATCGCAACCCGCGTAAAAAATGGGATTTTAGCGTAAAGGGTGTCATGTCTACCGGCCATCTGATACCCACACTGTGGAATGAACTAATTGCATGTTACGCTTGTCTGTTCGCATAGTAGTTATGCAGCGCGGTCCCGGACACGCTGCCTGAGGTATACTTAGCGCTTTGTTTTCGCGGGTTTAGCGCCTGCAAAGCATAAGTACTCAGGGACCGGTTTCATGGGCGATCGTGAAGTCGACCAGCAGCTGGTCGAGCGGGCGCAACGCGGCGACAAGAAGGCTTTCGGGCTGCTGGTCGTCAAGTACCAGCGCAAGCTGGCGCGGTTGCTGTCGCGCTTTGTCCGCGACGCGACCGAAGTCGAGGATGTAACGCAGGAGGCATTTATCAAGGCATATCGCGCTTTGCCGTCGTTCCGCGGCGACAGCGCGTTTTATACCTGGCTGTACCGGATCGGCATCAATACGGCCAAGAATCATCTGGTTTCGCTGGGGCGCCGTGCGCCGACCGTGACCAGCGTCGACAGCGAGGAGGCGGAGGGTATCGAGGAAGGTGATCAGCTGCGCGACCTGAATACGCCGGAAAGCCAGATGATGAGCCGGCAGCTCGGCGAAACGGTGAACCAGGCGCTGCAGGAATTGCCCGAGGAATTGAGGACCGCGATCACGCTGCGGGAAATCGACGGCATGAGTTACGAGGAAATTGCCCAGATCATGAATTGCCCGATCGGCACGGTGCGATCCAGAATTTTCCGGGCCCGCGAAGCAATCGCCGAACGGCTGCGGCCGCAGCTCGGCACATCGAAGGACAGGAGATGGTGATGGATCGAATCTCGGCTTTCATGGATGGCGAAACCAGACCGCACGAAACGGAACAGGTAATCCTGCATCTCAGGCAAAATGAGGAACACCTGGAATCGTGGCACACCTTCCACCTGATCGGGGATGCGATGCGAGGGGAACCGCCGCTGGCAAATGATTTCGCGACGCGCGTGCGCAGCCGGCTGGAACAGGAGCCTACCGTGCTGGCGCCGCGGCTGCGCTGGCGCAAACCCCTGAACTTCGCGTTGTCCGCCGCGGCCTCGCTCGCGGCAGTTGCCGTCGTCCTGACACTGGTGACCTTCGATAATCCGCTCAAACCCCAGGCGCCGATCGCCGTGGCTCCGCCGTCGGCGGTTGCGCCTGCTCAGGTCGCGCAAGGCAGCACACGGCCGCATCCCGTGCCGGCCGCAAATCAGGCCAGAGTCAACGAATACCTGATGGTTCACCAGGAGTTTTCGCCGAGCACCGCGTGGCATGGCGTGGCACCTTATGTCAGGTCCGTGTCGTCCACGCACGACGGCAGCGGTCGATAGGGCACGGCGGCGGCATGCGGCTGGCGCTTGCAGGATTACTGATACTGCTTGGCGGCATAGTCGTCGCCGGGCGCGTTCAGGCCGAACCCGCAGCGCTGCCCGACGCGATGGTGTGGCTGGCAAAACTTGCCGCCGCATCCCGTCAGCATAATTACGCCGGCACCTTCGTCTATCAGCACGGCGGGAAGGTCGAGACCTCGCGCATCGCGCATTGGGTCGATGCCGGCGGCGAATCCGAGCGGCTCGAAACGCTCGATGGTCCGGCGCGCGAAATCATGCGCAACAATGACAACGTGATCTGCTATCTGCCGGACCTCAAGACGGTTGTTATCGAGAAGCGTGCGACACGCCAATTTCCCGCGGCGCTGCCCGGGCAGCTTTCGGTTATTCCGGATAATTACGTGGTCAAAAAGGGCGAGCGCGACCGGGTGGCCGGTATCGAATGCCAGGTGATCGCGCTCGAGTCCAAGGACAACCTGCGCTACGGCCGCGAGTTTTGCGCGGAAATCGCGACCGGTCTGCCATTGCGGGTTCGCACCATCAACGAGAGCAACGAGCTGGTCGATTCGTTTGCGTTTACGCAGGTCACTATCGGCAGCGGCGTCAGCAAAGGCCTGCTCAAGTCCCGCTACGCGGGCAAGAGCCAGGCATGGCGCATCGATAAATCCGCGCTCGATCAGATCGACACAAAAGCCGATACCGGCTGGGTGGTCAAGAATCAGCCGGCGGGCTTCAGAAAGCTCACCGAGATGAGGCGCTCGATCGCGGGGCGCCCGGTTTCGGTCTCGCATATCGTATACTCCGACGGGCTTGCCGCGGTTTCGGTTTTCATCGAGCCGATGCCGAAATCACCGCCGCCGGTGGGCCCGACGTATCAGGGGGCAGTCAATATTTACGTCAGGCCGCAGGCCGACCAGATGGTGACGGTGGTCGGCGAAACGCCCGCGCGGACTGTCAAGCAGATTGCCGAGTCTCTCAGTTCGGCGGACCGCTGACAATTTGTGTTGCGCTCAAAAAAGGGATGAAAGTCAGATGTTAAGAAAATTCGTGCTGTTCATGCTCGTGTTGCTGCCGGTTACGGCGGCGGCGCAATTGCCCGATTTCACCGAGCTGGTCGAGAAGCAGGGCCCCACCGTCGTCAATATCAGCACCACGCAGACGACCCGCAGCCCGCTCGGCGGCCTGCCGCAGGCCCCGCAACTGCAGGAGGACGACCCGTTCTATGAATTCTTCCGGCGCTTCATTCCCAATCCGGGCCCGCGCGAATTCCAGTCCAATTCGCTAGGCTCGGGCTTTATCATCAGCGGCGACGGCTATATCCTGACCAATGCCCACGTCGTCGAGGCCGCCGACGAAATCACCGTCAAACTCACCGACAAGCGCGAGTTCAAGGCCAAGGTTATCGGCAGCGACCGCCGCACCGACGTGGCATTGATCAAGATCGAGGGAAGCTCCCTGCCGACGGTCAGGTTCGGCGATCCCAACCGGCTCAAAGTCGGAGAATGGGTGGTCGCAATCGGTTCGCCCTTCGGTTTCGAAAACAGCGTGACCGCCGGCATCGTCAGCGCCAAAGGCCGTTCGCTGCCGCAGGAGAACTTCGTGCCGTTCATCCAGACCGACGTCGCCGTCAATCCCGGCAACTCCGGCGGCCCGCTGTTCAACCTCAGAGGCGAGGTGGTGGGCATAAACTCGCAAATCTACAGCCGCACCGGCGGCTTCATGGGCCTGTCCTTCGCGATCCCGATCGATGTCGCCAACGACATCGCGTCCCAGCTCAAAACGACCGGCAAGGTGACACGCGGCCGGATCGGCGTGGTGATTCAGCCGGTCACCAAAGAACTCGCGGAATCGTTTGGTCTGCCCAAACCGAGCGGCGCGCTGGTTAGCTCGGTCGAAAAAGGCAGTCCTGCCGACAAAGCGGGAATCGAAGCCGGTGACGTGATCCTGAAATTCGACGGCAAAAACGTAAACTCGTCCGAAGACCTCCCGCGGCTGGTCGGGGCTACCCGGCCCGGCGCGAAGACGGCGGTGCAGCTGATGCGCAACAAGGCCACGCGCGACGTTGCATTGGTGGTCGGTGAAATGCCGGCCGAGGCACGCACGGCGCAGCGCGCACTGCGGCGTGGCCCCGGCGGCAAGCCGCCCGCGGAATCGGTGAGCCGCTTCGGTATGACACTATCGGAACCCACTGCCGAGCAACGCAATCAACTCAAGATCGCCGGCGGAGTCCTGGTCGAGGACGCGCAGGGCGCTGCGGCGCGCGCCGGCATACGTCGCGGTGACATCATCCTCGCGGTCAACAACCAGGACGTGAAAACGCTCGAGCAGTTCGAGCAGCTGATGGGCAAATTCGAAAAAGCCCAGGTCGTCGCGCTGCTGGTGCGGCGCGGACCGAACGCGCTCTACATCCCGTTTCGCATTGAATAAGCGCGCGCCCAGACTCACTGTCTACAGTCGCACGTATTATCTTGATGAATATTTGAGCAAAATCGACTAAAATCGCGTTTTTCCCTGAACCAGGGCACGATCAGCGTGCCCTTTTTTATATTCGTGGATCACATCCGCAATTTTTCCATCATCGCCCACATCGATCACGGCAAGTCCACGCTCGCCGACCGCTTCATCCAGTTGTGCGGGGGCCTCAGCGACCGCGAGATGGAGGAACAGGTGCTCGATACGATGGACCTCGAGCGCGAGCGCGGCATCACCATCAAGGCGCAAACTGCAGCGCTCGAATACCGCGCGCGTGACGGCAGCGTCTACCAGCTCAACCTGATCGACACCCCCGGACACGTCGATTTTTCGTACGAGGTATCGCGCTCGCTGGCGGCCTGCGAAGGTGCGTTGCTGGTCGTGGATGCGTCCCAGGGCGTCGAAGCGCAAACGGTGGCCAACTGCCACACCGCGACGGAGCAAGGCGTCGAAGTGGTGCCGGTGCTCAATAAAATCGATTTGCCATCGGCGGAACCTGCCCGCGTGATCGCTGAAATCGAGGACATCATCGGTATTCCGGCCAAGGACGCGGTGCACGCCAGCGCCAAGACCGGCGCGGGCGTGCAGGACATACTCGAAGCGGTGATTGCGCGCATCCCGCCGCCGCAGGGCAGCCGTGAGGCTCCGCTCAAGGCGCTCATTATCGACTCCTGGTTCGACAACTACGTCGGGGTGGTGATGCTGGTGCGCGTGTTCGACGGCGAACTCAAACCGAAGGACCGCATCCTGCTGATGTCGACGCAGGCGCAGTACCTGTGCGAAAAAGTCGGGGTTTTCACTCCCAAGTCGCGCGCCAAGGACGCTCTGGCGGCAGGAGAAGTGGGCTTCATCATTGCCGGCGTCAAGGAACTCAAAGGCGCGCGCGTCGGCGATACCGTTACGCTCGCCGCCCGTCCGGCCGCCGCGCCGCTGCCCGGCTTCAAGGAAATCAAGCCGCAGGTTTTCGCCGGACTGTACCCGGTCGATGCCAATCAGTACAACGCGCTGCGGGAAGCGCTCGAGAAGCTGCAACTGAATGACGCGTCGCTGCGCTACGAACCCGAGTCGTCGCAGGCGCTCGGTTTCGGCTTTCGCTGTGGATTTCTCGGCCTGCTGCATCTGGATATCGTGCAGGAACGACTCGAGCGCGAGTACGGGATGGAGCTGATCACCACCGCGCCGACCGTGGTCTATCAGGTGCTGCTCAAGGACGGCACTTTGATCGAGATCGAAAATCCCTCCCGGCTGCCTGATCCGTCGAAGATCGAGGAGATCCGCGAGCCGGTCATCACTGCCTTTATCCTGGTGCCGCAGGCTTACGTCGGCCCGGTGATCACGCTGTGCAACCAGAAGCGCGGCGCGCAGAAGAACCTGTTGTACGTCGGGCGGCAGGTGATGCTGACCTACGAACTGCCGCTCAATGAAGTGGTGATGGATTTCTTCGACAAGTTGAAATCGATCAGCCGCGGCTATGCCTCGCTCGACTATGACTTCAAGGAGTACCGCGCCGACGATTTGGTGCGGCTCGACATCCTGATCAACGGCGACCGCGTCGATGCGCTGTCGCTGATCGTGCATCGCGTCAACTCGGCCTATCGCGGCCGCGATCTGGCGCAGAAAATGCGGGAGCTCATCCCGCGGCAGATGTTCGACATCGCGGTGCAGGCGTCGATCGGAGCGCATATAATTGCGCGCGAGACGGTCAAAGCGATGCGCAAGAACGTGCTCGCCAAATGCTACGGTGGCGACATCTCGCGCAAGAAAAAACTGCTTGAAAAACAAAAAGCCGGCAAGAAGCGCATGAAACAGGTCGGCAACGTCGAAATTCCGCAGGAAGCGTTTCTGGCGATATTGCAGGTGGAGAAGTAGATGAACTTCGCATTGATCATGTTCCTGCTGCTGGTCGCAACCGGCGCGGTGTGGCTGCTGGATCACTACGTGCTCAGGCAGCGGCGCGCCGCCGATGCCGCGGAACCGTGGTGGGTCGAGTATCCGAAAAGTTTTTTCCCGGTGATCCTGATCGTATTTCTGCTGCGCTCGTTCCTGGTCGAGCCGTTCAAGATTCCCTCGGGCTCGATGCTGCCGACGCTGCTGGTGGGCGACTTTATCCTCGTCAACAAGTTCACCTATGGCATCCGGATACCCATCATCAACCAGAAGCTGATCGACATCGATCTGCCGCAAAACGGCGAGGTGATGGTGTTTCGCTATCCCGAAAATCCGTCGCTCGATTACATCAAGCGCGTGGTCGGCATCCCCGGCGATCAGATCACCTACCGCAACAAGCGGCTCGCCATCAACGGCCAGGAACTCGTGACCCGCGCCGACGGCGAATACAACTACGTCGAAGCCGGCCTGAGCTTCGTGGCGGCGCGGAAATTCGAGGAAATCCTCGGCACCCGCCGCCACGCCATCCTGATGCTGCCCGACATTCCGGTGGTGCGGCTGTCCGATGTCAGGAACTTTCCATTTCACGCCAATTGCGCCTACAATGAAACGGGTTTCAGCTGCACGGTTCCGCCAGGACATTATTTCATGATGGGGGATAACCGCGACTCGAGTTCGGACAGCCGCTACTGGGGATTCGTGCCGGAACGCAACATCGTCGGCAAAGCATTCATGGTCTGGTGGAATTTCGACGATTTCAAACGCATCGGGCAATCGATCAAATGACAGGAGGCACCATGAACAAACAACGTGGCGTCACTTTGACGGGGTTGATCCTGGTCCTGGTCGTGCTGGGCATGGTCGGACTGCTGGGTATCAAGCTGTTCGACCCTTACTCGCAGTACTTCGGGATCAAGAAAGCATTCAAGGCGCTGGTCCAGAATCCGGAACTCAAGAGCGGCAATCCCAGGGACGTTATGAACGCGTACCAGCGCTACGCGGTCATCGACAACCTCACGGCGATCAAGGAGGACCAGATCGAGATTTCGAAGGACGGCGGTAGACTCGTGATCAGCGCGACTTACGAGGTCAAGGTACCGTTGTTCTACAACTTCAGCCTCGTGATCGACTTTGCGCCGAGTTCGGCCTCGAAATGATCCCCGTCGCCGCCTGACTCCGGAATGGACAGGGATGCCATTGCCGGCAGGATCGGGCACCCATTTGGAAATCCGGAACTGCTGCGCCAGGCGCTGACCCACCGCAGCCACAGTGCCACCCATAACGAGCGGCTGGAATTCCTCGGCGATGGCGTGCTGAACTGCGTCGTTGCCGCCGAGCTGTTTCGCCGCTACCCGCAGCTCGCCGAGGGGGAACTCTCGCGCCTGCGTGCAAGTCTCGTCAATCAGCAAAGTCTCTTTGAAATCGCCCAGCAAATCGATCTCGGCTCGCAATTGCGGCTCGGCGAGGGCGAACTGAAAAGCGGCGGTGCGCGGCGGCCCTCGATGCTGGCGGATGCGCTCGAAGCGCTGATCGGCGCGGCATTCATAGACGGCGGCTTCGACGCGGCACAAGCGGTCGTGCTATGTTTGTTCGAGCAGCCGCTGGCTGCCGCCGATCCGCTGACTCTCGGCAAGGATGCCAAGACCCGGTTGCAGGAATTGCTGCAGGCGCGCCGCGTGGCGCTGCCGCGGTATGCCGTGATCGCGACCGCAGGCGAGGCTCACGAGCAGGTGTTCCGCGTCGAGTGCGTGATACCCGAGCTCGATATCCGCACGGCAGGAGAGGGGACCAGCCGTCGCAGCGCCGAGCAGATTGCGGCAAGCCGCGCCTTTGACCTCGCCAGCCAGTCTTAAGGCCGCAGTGATGCCGCAAGCAGCGAAATTCCGCACCGGTTACGTCGCGATCGTCGGCCGTCCCAACGTCGGCAAGTCAACTCTGCTCAATCGCCTCGTCGGCCAGAAGGTAAGCATCACCTCGCGCAAGCCGCAGACCACGCGCCAGCGGATCAGCGGCATCCTGACGCTCGCCGACGCGCAGCTCGTGTTTGTCGACACGCCGGGCTTCCAGACCAAACACGGCAGCGCGCTCAACCGCGGCATGAACCGCGTGGTCACGCAATCGCTCGCGGCGGTCGACGTGGTGCTGCTGGTGATCGAGGCGCTGCGCTTCAGCCCCGAGGACCGGGCGCTGCTGCAACTGTTGCCCGCCATGCGGCCGACCTTGCTCGTGATCAACAAGACCGACAAGCTTGCCGAGCGCCGCCTGCTGCTGCCGTTCATCAAGCAAATGGCGGAGCAGCACGCCTACGCCGAAATCGTACCGGTCTCGGCGACCAAAGGCCATTCGATCACCGAGCTTGCGCGCACCATCAGCGGCTACCTGCCGGAGCAGCCGGCGCTTTACAGCGCCGACGAAATCACCGAGTCGAGCGAGCGTTTCATGGCCGCCGAACTGATTCGCGAGAAGCTGTTCCGCCTGCTCGGCGACGAATTGCCGTACGTCAGCGCGGTGCTGATCGACCGCTTCGTGATGGACGGCGCGTTGCGCCGAATCGAAGCCTCGATCATCGTCGACAAGGAATCGCAGAAAGGCATCGTCGTCGGCGCCAAAGGCGGGCAGTTGAAGGCGATCGCCACCAAAGCGCGTATCGACATGGAAAAACTGTTCGGCGGCAAGGTCCACCTCGAAGTGTGGGTCAAAGTAAAAAGCGGCTGGACCGAGAACCCGCAGCTGCTGCAGCAGCTCGGTTACTGAATCCGGGACGGCATTGCCATGCTTGCCGCGCACAGATCGCGTCAGGACGCCCAGCCCGCGTTCGTGCTGCACAGCTATCCCTACCGGGAAACCAGTCTGGTGCTCGAGGTATTCACCCGCAATTTCGGCCGCATTGCGCTGGTGGCGCGCGGGGCACGCCGACCGCGCTCGGCTCTGCGCGGCGTGCTGCTGGCGTTTCAGCCGCTGCTGCTGAACTGGGCGGGCAGGTCCGAGCTGCGCACGCTGCACAAAGCGGAATGGCAAGGGGGATTGCCGCAACTCAAGGGCACGGCACTGCTGTGCGGGTTTTACCTCAATGAATTGATGGTCAAGCTGCTGCCGCGCGAGGACCCGCACGAGTTGCTGTACGAGAGCTACTGTGAGACCCTGCACGCGCTCAGCAACGGTGGCGACCACGCGGCGACGCTGCGCCGTTTCGAAAAACAACTGCTCAAGGAACTGGGCTACGCGCTGACGCTCGACCGCGACGCGGCAAGCGGCGAGGGGATCGAGGCCGGGCGCAGCTACCGCTACCTGATCGAGCGCGGGCCGGTGCGTGGCCACGCTGGCGGTGCTGAAAACCAGTTAGAATTGAGCGGGCAAACGTTGCTCGACATCGCGCGCGACGATTACTCGAATCCGGTCACGATGCAGCAAAGCAAGGCGCTGATGCGCATGCTGATCAATCATTATCTTGGCAACCAGACGCTCAACACGCGCCAGCTATTAATGGATCTGCGGCAACTATGACGCGCCTGAGCGTTAACCTCAACAAGATTGCGCTGCTGCGCAACACCCGCACGCTGGGCATTCCCAGCGTGACGCGCGCGGCGAGAATCGCGCTGGACGCCGGGGCGCACGGCATCACCGTGCACCCGCGGCCCGACGGCCGGCATATCCGCGTCGCTGACGTACACGCGCTGGCGGGCCTGCTCCAGAGCCGCCCCGATGCTGAGTTCAACATCGAGGGCAACCCGTTTCATGCGTTGCTCGACATCGTGGCGGCGGTGCGCCCTCAACAGTGCACGCTGGTTCCCGACGATCCGGGCGCGTTCACCTCCGATCACGGCTGGGACGTCAAGCGCGATTATGAACGGCTCATCCCGATGATCGCCCAGCTCACGGCGCTTGGCATCCGCGTCAGCTTGTTCATGGATCCGCTGCCTGCGGCGATGCCGGCCGTACACGAACTGGGGGCCGACCGCGTCGAGCTCTACACCGAACCGTACGCGCGGGCGTTCGGCACGCCGGACGAGGCGCGCGTCGTTGCGCTTTACGCGGATGCCGCGCGCGCCGCGCAACAGGCCGGACTCGGCATCAACGCCGGACACGACCTCAATCAGGACAACTTGCCGCGATTCCTGTCCGCGGTGCCGCGCGTGCTCGAAGTGTCGATAGGACACGCGCTGGTCGCCGATGCGCTCGAAGCCGGGCTCGCGCCGACGGTGCGCCATTATCTCGCCGCAATTGCCAAAGGTGCGGGAACCGGCGCACCATGATCTATGGCATCGGCATCGACGTGGTGGAGCCGCAGCGGGTCGCGCGCCTGCTCGAGAAATACGGCGAGCGCTTTGCGCGGCGCGTGTTGACGCAGCGCGAATGGTCGCGTTACGCACGGACGGTCAACCCGGTGTTGTTCGTCGCCAATCGTTTTGCCGCCAAGGAAGCATTTTCGAAGGCGATGGGCACTGGTTTCCGCTATCCGGTGACATTGCAATGTATCAGCATCGTGCAGGACCCGCGCGGCAAACCTGGTCTTGAATTCCATCCCGATCTTGCGCAACTGGTCGCCGACGAGGGCATTACCGGACATCACGTGACCATCAGCGACGAAAAAAGTCTCGCCTGCGCCTGCGTCGTGCTGGAAAGATCATGAATCCGGGACGCCCTGTCGCGCTGGGCCCGGTGGTGCTGGATGTCGCAGCCACCGAGCTGAGCGAAGATGACCGGCGGCGCCTCGCGCACCCGCTGGTCGGCGGCGTGATCCTGTTTACGCGCAACTTCGCTACGCCCGAACAACTGGCCCGGCTCACGCAGGACATACACGCGCTGCGCCAGCCGCCGCTGCTGATCGCCGTCGACCATGAAGGCGGCAGGGTGCAGCGTTTCCGCGACGGGTTCACTGCGTTGCCAGCGATGCGCGAACTCGGCACGCTCTGGGACGCCGATCCGAAACAGGCGCGGAGCCTCGCGCAGGAAGTGGGTTACGTGCTGGCCGCCGAATTGCGCGCCTACGGCGTGGATTTGAGCCTGACGCCGGTACTCGACGTCGATCATAGCCACAGCAGCGTGATCGGCGATCGCGCTTTCCACAGCAATCCGCGCGCCGTCAGCGAACTTGCGCTGAGCCTGGCCCACGGCCTGCAGCAGGGCGGCATGGCAGCGGTCGGCAAGCACTTCCCGGGGCACGGCCACGTCAAGGCCGATTCGCACCACGAAATCCCGGTTGATGACCGGTCTTACGCCGCGATCGAGGCGTCCGATCTCCAGCCATTCCGGCGCCTGATCGACAATGGGCTCGGCGGCATCATGCCGGCGCATGTGATTTTTTCCCAGGTCGACGCCAATCCGGCCGGCTTTTCAGCAATCTGGTTGAAACAGATTCTGCGGCACAAACTCGGTTTCGACGGCATGATATTCAGCGACGACTTGTCGATGGCCGGCGCGAGCAGCGCGGGCAACGTGGTCGAGCGCGCGGTCGCAGCACTCACCGCCGGCTGCGACATGGTGCTGGTCTGTAACGACTCCCGTTCAGCCGATCAGTTGCTGGCGGAACTCGATTATCAGATGCCGGTAACGTCGCTTGCGCGGCTGGCGCGCATCCACGGCCGCGGCGGACCGGAATCCCCCGCGCAGTTGCACCGCGACCCGCGTTATCTCGATGCGGTCGCCGCGGTGCGCACCATCGGCGTCAAGACCGGCGAGCTGCCGCTGTACCGCTCGTGACGGGCACGCCGGATGAAGTTTGCTCCTGATTGTCGCGACTGCCCGCGGCTGGCCCGGTTCCTCGACAAGGTCAGGCGCGATCATCCCGACTATCACGCGCGGCCCGTAGCGCCATTCGGCGATGCCGGGGCCAGCTTGCTCATTGTCGGGCTGGCGCCCGGGATGCACGGCGCCAACCGCACGGGCCGCCCGTTCACCGGCGATCATGCGGGCATTCTGCTGTATCAGACACTGCACCGTTTTGGTTTTGCCAATGCCGCTGCGTCGGTCGCCGCCGATGACCGTTTGAAGCTGATCGGTTGTCGCATCACCAACGCGGTCAAGTGCCTGCCGCCGCAGAACAAGCCGGAGCTCAGGGAAATCAAATGCTGCAACCGCTATCTGAAAACCGAGCTGGCAACACTGGGGGAGGGCAACGTGGTGCTGGCGCTCGGCATCATCGCGCACCAGGCGGTACTGTTGACGCTGGCGGATGTCAGGAAGACGCAATTTCCATTCCGCCATGGCGCACGGCACGAGCTGCCGAACGGCCTCGTTCTCTACGATAGCTATCATTGCAGCCGCTATAATACGCAAACTCGGCGTCTGACTCCGGCGATGTTTGCAGGGGTCTTCGCTGACATCTCAAACTATTTGCAATCACGCGAGAGCCCGGCCATTGTCAGCAAGCAACCCGACGGCGCGCGCTAGTCCGGCGGCTGCGGACGGGCAGCCGGTTTTCGATCCGCTCCAGGTCATCTCGGGCCTGTCGCATCTGCCCGGCGTCTACCGTATGCTCAACGCGGCCGGCGAGGCGATTTACATCGGCAAAGCGCGTGATCTCAAGAAACGCGTCTCCTCCTACTTTCAGAAACAGTCCGGGTTGTCGCCGCGCATTCAGCTCATGCTCGGTCAGGTGCGTGCCATAGAAACCACCGTCACACGCTCTGAAGCAGAAGCATTACTGCTGGAAAACAACCTTATTAAGTCTTTAAGTCCCCGCTATAACATACTGTTTAGAGACGATAAGTCGTATCCATATTTGATGCTGACCGGGCACGGGTTTCCGCGTCTGGCGTTTCATCGCGGCAGTCTCGACCCGCGCCACCATCATTTCGGTCCGTTCCCCAACGCGGGCGCGGTACGGCTCAGCATGCAATTGCTGCAGAAAGTTTTCCGGCTGCGAAGCTGCGCCGACAGCGTGTTCGAAAACCGCTCCAGGCCCTGCCTGCTGCACCAGATCCGGCGCTGCACCGCGCCGTGTGTCGGGCGGATCAGTGCAGCCGACTACGCCGAAGACGTGCGCAGCGCCGAGCTGTTTCTGAAAGGCAAGGACGGCGAGGCGATCGAACGGCTGATCGCGCGCATGAATGCCGCCGCCGAGCGTCTGGACTACGAGCAGGCCGCGGCCTATCGCGATCAGGTTGGCGCGCTGCGCACGGTGCGTGAAAAACAATTCGTCAGCAGCGGCAGCGCGCGCGATGCCGACGTTATCGCCTGTGCTTCCGAAGGGGAAATCGCGTGCGTCAACCTGGTCATGATCCGCGGCGGACATCATCTGGGTGACAGAAACTTCTTTCCGCGCAACGCGGCGGGCCATGATGCGCCCCAGATCGTCGAGGCATTCATCAGCCAGCACTATCTGAACCACAGCGCGCCGCCGGTCGTCGTCGTCGGCCTCGATATCCCCCGCGACGTGTTCGAACCGTTCCTGAGCGATCAAAGCGGCCACAAGGTCCAACTCGTGGTGAACCCGGCAGGCGAGCGCCGGGTGTGGCTCGAAATGGCCGCGAAAAACGCAACGCTCGGCGCGCAACAGCAGCTGGGCCTGCACGCGACGCAGGAAGCGCGGTTGCAGGCGCTGCAGCAGGCGCTAGGCGTGACGGAAACAATCCAGCGCATCGAATGCTTCGATGTAAGCCATACGATGGGCGAGGCGACGGTTGCGTCATGCGTGGTCTACGACCAGGCGGCGCTGCAGAAAGCCGAATACCGCCACTTCAACATCACCGGCATCGATCCCGGCGATGACTACGCGGCAATGCGCGACGTGCTGAGCCGGCGCTACCGCCGTATCGTCGCAGGCGAGGGCAAGCTGCCGGACCTGGTGTTGATCGACGGCGGCAAAGGCCAGGTCGGCATTGCAGTCGAAGTCTTTGCCGAACTCGGGCTATCCGACGTGCTGCTGGTCGGCGTCGCCAAAGGGGAGGGCCGCAAACCCGGCCTCGAGCAATTGGTTCTTCCCGGCCACGCAAACCCGCTACAATTGCCGGGCGGGCATCCGGCACTGCACCTGATCCAGCAGATTCGCGACGAAGCGCACCGGTTCGCAATCCAGGGGCACCGCGCGCAACGCGGCAAGGCGCGCACCACCTCGACGCTGGAAAGCATCGCCGGCGTCGGCGCCAGACGGCGCCAGCGGTTGCTCGCGCGATTTGGCGGACTCAGGGGCGTGCTTTCGGCAAGCGTCGACGAGATCGCCCAGGTGGACGGCATCAGCCGCGCCCTGGCCGAGCGCATTTACGACGAACTGCACTGACTGGCGTTATCAGCTCATGCCGCTCAATATTCCGAACCTCATTACGTGGCTGCGGATCATACTGATCCCGCTGATCGTGGGCGTGTTCTACCTGCCCGATGACGTACTGTCTTTCCAAGGCAAGAACATCGCGGCGACCACCATCTTCATATTCGCGGCAGTCACCGACTGGCTGGACGGGTATCTTGCGCGCGTGCTCGATCAAATGTCAGAGTTCGGCGCCTTTCTCGACCCGGTGGCAGACAAGCTGATGGTCGCCGGCGCGTTGATCGTGCTGCTGCAACTGGAGCGCGTGGAGTCGGCCGTGGCACTGATCATTATCGGCCGCGAAATTGCGATCTCCGCGCTGCGCGAATGGATGGCGCAGATCGGGCAGTCGAAAAGCGTGGCGGTAGCGTTCATCGGCAAGGTCAAGACTGCCAGCCAGATGATTGCCGTCCCGCTGCTGCTGTTCCACGAGGACTTGTTCGGGCTGCTCAATTGCCAGTGGCTGGGCACCATACTGATCAATATCGCCGCGGTTCTGACCGTGGTTTCAATGCTTTATTATTTGCGCCAGGCGATGCCCTACGTGGCCGACAAGGATTGAGAAAAGCAATGAGTATGCGTATAATCGACCGTTCATTTATGCGGGAATAGCTCAGTTGGTAGAGCGCAACCTTGCCAAGGTTGAGGTCGGGAGTTCGAGCCTCCTTTCCCGCTCCAGATTCTTTCTGATTTTGCACCAGACCGCGGCGGGGTGGCAGAGTGGTCATGCAGCGGCCTGCAAAGCCGTCTACGCCGGTTCGATTCCGACCCCCGCCTCCAATATTTGCCCGGGTGGTGAAACTGGTAGACACAAGGGACTTAAAATCCCTCGGCCTTAAGCAAGCCATGCCGGTTCGACTCCGGCCCCGGGCACCATTCCGCGATCGATCCGTATGCCGGCCAACTGGACAGCCCCGCCAACGGTGGTAAGCTTGCATTGGTTGAACTTGTACGCGCACCGGGCTGTCAGTGTTTATTTGGGGCATCAATAGCGTGATCGTCTTCAATCTGATCTGCGGCAATGAACACCCCTTCGAGGGCTGGTTTGCGTCGGCTGCCGATTTCGATCAACAGCAGCAGTCGACGCTGCTGAGCTGTCCGACCTGCGGCAGCAGCCAGGTCAACAAGACGCTGCACGCGCCGTATGTGAACACCGGCGGCACGCGCCCGCCTTCCCAGGGACAGCCCCAGACGAACAACGGGGTGGAACAGTACGCCAACATCGCGGACCACGTATCGCAGCTGGTCGAGCATCTGATTGCGAATACCGAGGACGTCGGTGACGCATTCCCCGAGGAAGCGCGCCGGATTCATTACAAAGAGACGCCTGAGCGCAGAATCCGCGGCAATGCGTCCCGCGATGATGTCGTGGAGATGCGCGAGGAGGGTATCGAAGTCATCGCGGTGCCGATTCCGCGCTACCGTCTGGACAAATCGCACTGATCACACGCGTTGCGGTGGCGTCGAAATCATTCACAGGAGGTCCCATGTACAAGCACATTCTGCTGCCGACGGACGGCTCCCCGCTGTCGGAGAAAGCGGTTAAACAGTGCATCCGTCTCGCCAAATCCGTCGGGGCAAAAATCACCACCCTCAATGTCATACCCGAATTCCAGATGATCATGGATGAAGGGTTTGTCATGCCTAACGCGGCGCAGGTCAAGAAACGCTTCGAGGACGAGACCGGAAAGCGCTCGAAGAAACTCCTTGCCGATGTGAAAGCCAGCGCGGGCGCGGCGGGCGTCGATTGCGACTGTGTAACGGTAACCAGCGGCGTGCCCTATGACGCGATCATCAAGCAGGCGAAGAAAGCCAAGTGCGACCTGATCATGATGGCCTCCCATGGCCGCAAGGGCCTGTCCAGCATCCTGCTCGGCAGCGAGACCGCGAAAGTTCTGATGCATTCGACGATCCCGGTGCTGGTGGTACGGTGATCGGGCGTGGGCGGCGCCCGCAACTAGCGTGGTGGTGCTGACGCGAGTATTGCTCCCCTGGGCGCTGGTGCTGGGCATGCTGGCAGACAATGCCTGCGCTCAACTGCGGGCCACGCCGCTCGTCGCACCCGAAGCCGCCTACGAATTGGGCGGATACAGCATCCTGTCGCCGCCGGGGAAAGACTGGTTCGAGTTGAAGCGCGATCCGCGGGCCGTATTTTTCGGCAAGAAGCTGGCCTCGCGCACGCACGCCTTCATCGCCACTGCAATGTCGGCATCGGTCACTGACAAATTCGAAAATCCCGAAGCATTCCTCGATTATGTCGGCAGAATGTTGCCCCTGCGCGGCGAAGGCCGTCACAGGGTAATCGAGAACCGGGTGGAGTTGGGCAATCTGCCGGGCCGTTTTTGCGTCAGGCACTACACCAAAGCCGAAGACCGTGATGCGCCGTACGCCCAGGGCAAGACCTTGCTGGCGGAAACTTTCGGCATCAGTTGCCTGCACCCGGACAATCCGGGCCTGAGCATCAGCGTCACTTACACGGAGCGCGGCAGCCCGGGTGAGACCAGCAGCGAACTGCGCGCCGAGGGCGAGAGCTTCGTGCGCAGTCTCAAATTCACTCCGCAAGTGAATACGTTACACTAAGCGCTTTGCGCGCGAAAGGAACACGCATGGATATGCAGACACTCACCGAGAAACTGGTTGCCCGCAAGGATGGCGCGATCGGCTGGATCGTTTTCAACAACCCGCAGAAGCACAATGCCGTTTCGCTAGAAATGTGGCAAGCCTTGCCGGTGGTGCTGGACGAATTTGCGAAAGATGCGCAGATCCGGGTCGTGATTCTCAAGGGTGAAGGCGAGAAAGCATTCATCTCCGGCGCGGATATCTCCCAGTTCAAGGAAAAGCGCGGCAGCGCCGAAGCCGTGCAGATCTACAACACCGCGTCCGATGGCGCCAGCCGGGCGCTCAACAATTTCCCCAAACCGCTAATTGCGATGATCCGCGGCTATTGCATCGGCGGAGGCCTGGGGGTCGCGACTGCTTGCGACTTGCGCATCGCGTCGGACAATTCGCGCTTCGGCGTGCCGGCTGCCAAGCTCGGGCTCGGCTATCGCTATTCCGGTATCAAGCGTCTCGCCGAACTCGTCGGGCCGTCATTCACCGCTGAGATTTTCTACACCGGGCGCCAGTTCGATGCGCAGGAAGCGCTGCAGATGGGGCTGGTGAACCGCGTGCTGCCGGTGGCCGAGCTTGAAAAATACGTGCTCGATTACGCCACGACGATGACCAACAACGCGCCAATGACGATCGCCTCGGTCAAACGCAGCCTGCTCGAATTGCGCAAGGACGCCGGCGAACGCAACCTCGAGTTGTGCCAGAAAATGGTGGAAGACTGCTTCGCGAGCGAGGACTACGCCGAAGGCCGCACCGCATTCATGGAGAAGCGCAAGCCGGTTTTCAAAGGCCGTTAACGACTCGTCACCCCGGCGTACCCCCACACTTCGCCACCACGGCATACGCGCCATACTTCGTCGCCCCGGCGTACGCCGGGGTCCAGGTCCTTCGAACTTCGTAATTCTGGTTTCTGGCGTACGCCGGAATGACGAGTGGTGGTTTTCACCGGAATGACGCGTGGGGTTGTGACTGCTATAATTCGCGAACCCGTGCTCGATTCCCCATCGCCCCTCCTGAAACCGAGGTAATTCCCATGGCACTTGACGCAAACAGACCCGATCTTCTTGTCGGCGTGCTTGGCACCGGCGCGATGGGACGCGGCATCGTCCAGGTCGCTGCTGCCGGCGGAATTCACGTGATGATGATGGACGCGCGTGCCGGCGCAGCGCAGGAAGCGCATGATTTCATCGGCAAGATGCTGCTGCGCGCGGCCGAAAAAGGCAGCATCACGCACCTCGATGCGCAGGCCGCGCTCGGCCGCATCAAAATTGTCAACACGCTCGTCGATTTCAAGCCGTGCCACGCGCTAATCGAGGCGGTGGCGGAAAATCTGGACGTCAAGCGCCAGGTATTCGCCGAACTTGAAGCCATCGTCGCCCCGGACTGCATCCTCGCCACCAACACCTCCTCGATGTCCGTGACGACGATCGCCGCCAAACTCAAGACGCCGCAGCGCTTCGCCGGATTTCATTTCTTCAATCCGGTGCCGCTGATGCGGCTGGTCGAGGTGATCTCCGGGCTGCAAACCGAGGAATGGGTGTGTGAAGCGCTGGTCGCAATCGGCAAACGCATGACGCGCGAGCCGGTGCGCTGCACCGATGCGCCAGGTTTTCTCGTCAACCAGGTCGGCCGCGGCTTCACACTCGAAGCCTCGCACCTGGTGTATGAAGGCATTTCAACTTTCGCCGACGTCGACCGCGTGATGCGGGATGTTGGCGGCTTCCGCATGGGGCCGTTCGAGCTGATGGAACTGACCGGCCTCGACGTGACCCAGCCGGCCTCCGCGCTGATCTACGACCAGTTTTTCCAGGAGCCGCGCTACCGCCCGAACCTGATCATGCAGGCGCGTTACGAAGCAGGCGTGCTGGGCCGCAAGACCAAACGCGGCTTCTATAACTACGATGCGGAGATGAAGGCGATCGTGCCGCCGGAGGCTCCCGCGCCGAGCGCACGCCCAGACAGTGTATGGGTCAGCCCGGCGGAGCCGCATGGCTACAAGGCATTGACCGAATTGCTCGAGAAAATCGGCGCGCCGCTTGAATCCGGCTCGAAGCCCAGCGCCAAGGCGCTTTGCCTGGTGACGCCTATCGGCGACGATGCGACCAGCTGTGCGGTGGAGCAGAACCTCGATCCCAAACGCACGGTCGCGGTCGATACGCTGTTCCCGCTGGTCAAGCGCCGCACCATCATGGGTACGCCGCTGACCGAGCGCTCCTATCGCGATGCGGCGCACGGCTTGCTCGCCAGCGACGGTGTGCCGGTCACGGTATGCCGCGACAGCCCGGGCTTCATCGCGCAGCGCATCGTGGCGATGATCGTCAATATCGGCTGCTCGATCGCGCAAAGCCGCACCGCGGCGCCGGCCGACATTGACAAGGCCGTGACGCTGGGCCTCAATTATCCGAACGGCCCCTTCAAGTTTGCGGATGTGCTCGGCGTCTCACGCATCCATCAGGTGCTGTCGACGATGAATCGGATTTATGCCGATCCGCGTTACCGCCCGAATATCTGGCTCACGCGCCGCGCCAGACTCGGCGTCTCGGCGCTGACGCCTGAACCATGAGAAGCGGAAAGAACTCCCCTCTCCCTTGATGTGAGAGGGGTGGGGGAGAGGGTGAATCGCCGATTGCCCCCTCACCCTGCCCCTCTCCCACGAGGGGAGAGGGAACCTTCTGCGATTGCCAATCACCAGTCACGGACTTTTTGAAAGGAACGATCATGCTGAACGCCTATATTTATGAAGGTCTGCGCACCCCGTTTGGCCGCTATGGCGGCACGCTGGCGAAAGTCCGTCCGGACGATCTGCTCGGCGGCGCGATCAAGGCGGTGATGGCCAAGAGCAAATTCAAGGCCGAGCAGCTCGAAGACATCGTCGTCGGCTGCGCCAACCAGGCCGGCGAGGACAGCCGCTGCGTGGCGCGCCATGCGGGCCTCGTGGCGGGTCTGCCGATCGAAGTTCCCGGCACGGTCATGCAACGCAACTGCGCGAGCGGCCTGGGTGCGCTGGTACACGCCGCGCACGCGATCACGTCCGAAGAAGGCGAAGTTTTCATGGTAGGCGGCGTCGAGAGCATGAGTCGCGCGCCGTTCGTGATGGGCAAGACCGAAAATCCGTTTGGGCGCGACATGCGCTTTTTCGACAGCACGATCGGCCCGCGTTTCTCCAATCCCAGACTGACCAAGCAGTTCGGCGATGACCAGATGCCGCAGACGGCCGACACTCTCGCACGCGAGTACGACATCAAACGCGCGGACGCGGACAAATTCGCGGTCGCGTCACAGCAAAAATACGCGGTCGCCAAAGGCGAAGGTTTCTTCGCGGGCGAAATCACGCCGGTCGAGCTGCCGCCAACGCGCAAGGGCCCGCTGCCGCCGGTCGCCGACGATGAACATCCGCGGCCGGACTCCAGTCTCGAAGCGCTCGCAAAAATGAAACCGCTTTACGAGGGCGGCGTCGTCACTGCCGGCAATGCATCAGGCGTCAACGACGGCGCGGCGGCGATGATAGTCGCCAGTCTCAAGGCTGGTGAAAAAGCGGGGGCCAAGCCGATTGCGCGCGTGGTGGCCAGTGCTGCCGCCGGCGTGCGGCCGAACATCATGGGAATCGGCCCGGTCGCAGCCTCGAAGAAAGCACTCGCGCGGGCGGGCCTCACCATCAATGACATGGATGTCATCGAAATCAATGAGGCATTTGCAACGCAGGTGCTGTCGTGCCTCAAGGGGCTTGGCGTCGCATTCGACGACAAGCGCGTCAACCCCAACGGCGGCGCGATTGCGGTCGGCCATCCGCTCGGCGCCTCCGGCACGCGTCTCGCGCTGACCGCGGCTCGCCAGCTGCAGCGCACCGGCGGCCGGTATGCACTGGTCAGTCTTTGCATCGGCGGCGGGCAGGGCATGGCCGCGATCCTCGAGCGCGTCTGAAAAGAGCAATGAAGCTCAAAGGATTCAATCACATCAACATCGGCTGCAGGCGGCGCGATCTGGCGGCAATCGAGAAGTTCTATGGCGACGCGCTCGGCCTCAAACGCGGCTACCGCCCCGAATTTCCGAACGGCGGGCTCTGGCTATACCTCGGTGAGCGGGCGATTATTCACGTCGTGGCGCGCTACCCCGATAGCTGGAGCCCGCTCGAAACGCGCCCGGTAAGCTTCGATCATATTGCGTTCACCATCACCGGCGCCGCGGATTTTCGCGAGCGCCTGACGGGACTGGGCATCGCGTTCGACGAGCAGAACGTGCCAAACGCGGGTTACCAGATCTTCCTGCGCGATCCGGCCGGCAATAAACTCGAATTCAACTTTCCCAATGCAGAGGCGCCGCAAACGGTTGCGCCGGGCACGCTCGCGCCGATGCAGTTTCCGGCGTAGCCGCCGCCGTTTCCTGAGCAGTGCGGAGTCGACGGAACAAGTGATGACCCAGCCAATATGAAAGATACCTCCACAGTCACACTCATGGGCGGCCGCTTCGACTGGCAGGATCCTTTCCTGCTCGAACAGCAGCTGACTTCGGAAGAAAAGCTGATCCGCGACACGGCGCGCGATTATGCGCAGGAAAAGCTCGCGCCACGCATCCTGCACGCCAACCGCACCGAGACTTTCGATGTCGAGATCATGCGTGAAATGGGCGCGCTCGGTTTTCTCGGCGCACCGCTCGAAGGCTATGGTTGCGCGGGAATCGGCTATGTCGCCTACGGTCTGGTCATGCGGGAGCTCGAGCGCGTCGATACCGCTTACCGCTCGGCGTGTTCCGTGCAGGGGGCGCTGGCGATGACGCCCATCTATGCGTATGGCAGCGAGGAACAGCGCCAGAAGTATCTGCCGCGCATGGCCACGGGCGAACTGCTTGGCTGCTTTGGCCTCACCGAACCGGATCACGGCTCGGATCCCGGCAGCATGATTACCCGGGCGCGCAAGGTCGATGGCGGGTATGCGTTGAGCGGCACCAAGCTGTGGATTACGCACGCGCCGATCGCGGACATCATGGTGGTGTGGGCAAAGGACGACGCCTCAGTCATACGCGGCTTCATTCTCGAGCGCGGCATGAAAGGCCTGTCGACGCGCAAAATCGAGGGCAAGTTCTCGGTGCGCGCTTCACCCACCGGCGAGGTGGTGATGGACCAGGTGTTCGTGCCGGAAGAAAATCTGCTGCCCGGCGTAACAGGGCTGAAAGGGCCGTTCGGCTGCCTCAACAACGCACGCTTCGCGATTTGCTGGGGCGCACTCGGCGCCGCGGAATTCTGCTGGCACGCAGCGCGCCAGTACGCACTCGATCGCAAGCAGTTTGGCCGGCCGCTCGCGGCCAATCAACTGATCCAGAAAAAACTCGCCGACATGCAGAGCGAGATTTCGATCAGCCTGCTGGCGTGCCTGCACGTGAGCCGGTTGCGCGAGCAGGGCAAAGCCACGCCGGAGATGGTGTCGCTCATGAAGCGCAACTCGACGGGCAAGGCGCTCGAGGTTGCGCGCATGGCGCGCGACATTCATGGCGGCAACGGCATCTCGGACGAATTCCACGTGATTCGCCACATGCTGAACATGGAAACCGTGAACACGCTCGAAGGCACCAGCGACATCCACGCGCTGGTGCTCGGCCGCGCCCAGACAGGAATCTCCGCATTTAGTTCGTGATCCGTATTTCGTTGTTCGTGGCTCGTGGCTCCAGAGGAGGATGAAATGAATTTAACTTTGCGCAAGGTATTGTTGGCATTGTGGTCCGTGCCGTTGATGGGGGCAGGCGCTGCGGCTGCGCAAAGCTACCCGGTCAAGCCCATACGCATCATCGTGCCATACGCGCCGGGCGGTTCCACCGACGTGGTGTTCCGCATACTGGCGCCGCGGCTGACTGAAATTCTCGGTCAAGCGGTGGTGGTCGAAAACCGGCCCGGCGGCTCATCGACGATAGGCCTGGACGCCGCGGCCAAGTCGCCGCCCGACGGCTACACGCTGGGGATACCCAACATCACGTTCGGGGCAAATCCCAGCCTGATGAAGAAAATGCCGTTCGATTCGGAAAAAGATCTGCTGCCGGTGAGCCTGGTTTCCATCGTTACGCTGGTGCTGTCGGTGCACCCGTCGGTGCCGGCCAAGTCGGTCAAAGCGTTGATCGCGCTTGCCAAGACCAAGCCAGGAAGCCTGAATTACGGATCAGCGGGCAACGCCAGCGCAAACCACCTGGCGACGGAGCGCTTCAGTTACATGGCCGGCATCAAGATGGTGCACATCCCCTACAAGGGCGGCGGTCCCGCCGTCATTTCGATAGTAGGCGGTGAAACGGCAATCCTGTTCGCGACCATCCCGTCTGCGTTTCAGCACTTCCAGACCGGCAAGCTGGTTGCGCTCGGCGTTAGCAGCCTCAAACGCAATGTCGCGTTACCCAATGTTCCGAGCATAGCCGAGGCGGCCATTCCCGGGTTTGAAGCGATCGAATGGAACGGCGTGGTGGTGCCGGCAGGAACGCCCGCTGCGGTGATCGAGCGGCTGCACCAGGCGCTCGCCAAGGCCCTGGCCATTCCCGAGGTGAGAGAGCGCATTATCGGCCTGGGTGCAGACCCCGTTGGCAACTCACCAGTCGAGTTCGCAGCCTTCATCAAGAAGGAACTCGCGACGTGGTCGAAGGTGATCAAGGAAGTGGGGATCACGGTTGAGTAACGGCATTCCGGCTCCCCTCTCCCTCGCAGGGAGAGGGGCAGGGGAGAGGGTGAATCATCGCGGCGCCCCCTCTCCCTAGCCCTCTCCCCCGCCAGCGGTGGAGAGGGAACCTTCTGCTATGCGTCCGACGACATGTTCAGGACCATCACACCGCACAAGAGTCCGATGAATCTTTTTTGAAGGGAGCAAGCAATGTCTTTGAACGGTACCTGGATCGATCATTTTCCCGACAGCTTCCAATGGTCGAACGCGACCCTGATTGCGAAAGGGATGGCGCCCTATGGCGCTGTCGCGCTGGAGGAGATCGACCGCATCGGTGAAAAGCTGAAAGCGCGCATGGGCGAGCCCGAGGCGTGGTGGCAGGAATGGTCTGCAATGGCAGGCCAGATCGAACAGGCGGCTGATAAGGCCGTTGCAGAAGGACGGCAAGCGACCGCGGGCAATTACTATATCCGCGCCGGCAACTACTATTTCACCGGCGAGCGCTTCATCGCGCCGGGCGAGCAGAAGTACGCAATGTATCGCAAAGCGCTGCGGTGTTTTCACGCGGGGTTCGAGCGCCGTCATCCGAATATCGAACGGGTCGATGTTCCTTACGAAGGCGCGTCGCTGGCCGCGTATTTCATGAAGGCGCCTGGTGTGACTGGCAAGGCGCCGACCGTGGTGCTGTTCGACGGCCTCGACAACTGCAAGGAAATGAGCGTGCTGTTCTGCGGCCTCGAGTTCGCCAAACGCGGCTGGCATACGCTTGCGATCGACGGGCCTGGGCAGGGCGAATCGCTGCGCCTGCGCAAGATACACACGCGCCACGATTACGAGGTTGCGGGCACGGCCGCCTACAACTACGTCACCTCGCGTCCGGATGTGGAGCCGAAGAAGATTCCGGTGATGGGCTACAGCTTCGGCGGGTACTACGCGCCGCGCATCGTGGCGTTCGAAAAGCGTTATGCCGCATGTGCGGCGTTCGGCGCCATGCACTGGAATATCTACGATTGGGTCAATACGATCAAAAAAGTGACGCAGGTCGATGCGACAAAAAGCGCGCAATCGTCATTCCAGGTACCGTGGGTGTTTGGCGCGAAGGACCTCGACAGCGCGCTCGAGATGGCGAAGCGTTTTGACCTCACCGACGTCGCCGGGCGCATCGAATGCCCATTGTTGATCCTGCACGGGGAAAACGACCGTATCGTGCCGCTCGATTCCGCCCAGAAGCTCTATGACGCCGCCGGTACGAAGCGTAAGACCCTGAAAATTTTCACGACCGGGGAGGGCGGCGCCGAACATTGTCAGGTCGACAACCGGCAGGTGGGCGTCGATTACATCGCGGACTGGTTTGCGGCGAATATGTAGAATGCCAACACCGCTGAATGAATTAACCGCGACCGAGATCGTCGCGGCAATCAACGCCGGCAAGACCACCTGCGAAGCGGTCGCGCGCGCGTGCCTCGAACGCATCGCGGCGCGCGAGCCGCAGGTGCAGGCGTGGCAATACCTGAATCCGGATCAGGTGATCGAACAGGCACGCATGCTCGACAAGAGCGGCAGGCGCGGGTCGCTGACCGGGGTGCCGATCGGCGTCAAGGACATTATCGACACTTGCGACATGCCGACCGAGTACGGCTCGCCGATTTACCAGGGTCACCAGCCCCGCAGCGATGCTGCCTGCGTCGCGCTCAGCCGCAAGGCCGGCGGCGTAGTGATGGGCAAAACGGTCACCACCGAGTTTGCAAACATTCATCCGGGCAAGACGCGCAATCCGCTCGATCCCTCGCGCACGCCGGGCGGGTCGTCGAGCGGCTCGGGCGCGGCAGTCGGCGATTACATGGCGCCACTCGCGATTGGTACGCAAACAACCGGTTCGACGACACGGCCTGCTTCGTTCTGCGGCGTGTTCGGCTATCGCCCGACATGGGGCGATCTGCGCACTACCCGTGTCATGGAAGCATCGGGTTCGCTCGACACGCTCGGCATACTCGCGCGCTCGATCGACGACGTCGCGCTGTATCGCGACGTGCTGCTCGGCGTCGAGCCCGTGCCGATCCCGGGCGATGTGCAGGCACCGCGCATCGGATTTTGCCGCACGCACGTGTGGTCGCGGCTTGAGCCCGTGACGCAGCAGTTGCTCGAAGATGCGGCACAACGGCTGGCGCGTGCCGGCGCCGTCGTCGAAGAGGTCACGCTACCCAATGACTTCGAAGGCCTCGAGGCCGCGCACCGCTGGATTTCAGGATTTGAATTCGCGCGCAACTTCACCTGGGAAATCGAAAACCGCTGGGAACAGATCAGCACGACGTTACGCAACGGGCGGCTCAAGGACGGCCTGGCGTGCACTTACGAACATTATGTCGGCATGCGCGAACTGGTCTCACGCTGCCGGCATTTGCTCGCGCCGATCATCGGTAAATACGACATACTGCTCGCCGCGTCGGCAGCGGGCGAAGCGCCGCTCGGCACCGACCCGACGGTCCACCCCTGGGTGTACATGATCTGGACGACCATGCACCTGCCGTCGGTGACGCTGCCGGTATTCAAAGGCCCGCACGGCATGCCGATCGGCGCGCAACTCATCGCGAAACGCAGCGACGACCGCAAGCTGTTCGCGGCCGCGCGCTGGGTTTACCAGCGGCTGGTGTAACTTATACCCCTCACCCCGGCCCTCTCCCCGAAAACGGGGCGAGGGGGAATTCTGCGCATGAACGCTTTTCCACATCTCTTCGCACCCGGCCGCATCGGACGCCTCACTGTTCGCAACCGGATCGTGATGGCGCCGATGGAGAAGAATCTCGCCTTGCCCACGGGTGCTGTGACGCAGCGTTACATCGATTATTGCGTAGCCCGGGCGGAAGGTGGAGCGGGGCTCATCATGCTGGAGTCGATGTATATACACCCGGCGGGCATGGGACACCGCCACCAGCTCGGCATGCATGACGACGAACTCATACCGGGCTATCGCCGTCTCGTCGAAGCGTGTCATCGTCACGGCGCGCTCGTCGGCGCGGAAATATATTTCGCGGGCCGGGAAACGTCGTCGCCCGTTACATTGACCCAGCCAGTTGCGCCTTCAGCAGTGCCGTGCACTGCGGTTGCGGGCGGCGAGACGCCACGGATACTGACAATCCCGGAAATCCGGGAATTGATCGAAGCGTTCGCAGTCGCCGCGGTACGGGCCGTCGCTTCCGGATTCGATGTCATCGAGATCCACGGCGCTCACGGTTATCTGATCGGCCAGTTCCTGTCGCCATTTTCGAACCGGCGGGACGACGAATATGGCGGCGATTTCGAGCGGCGCCTGCGTTTTCCGCTTGAAGTCATACGCGCCGTGCGCTCCGCCGTCGGATCTGAGGTGCCGCTCCTGTATCGCATCTCCGCCGAGGAACACATCGAAGGCGGCCTGAAGCTTGCGGACGCCTGCCGCATCGCACCGCATATGGAAGCAGCCGGCATCGATCTGATCGATGTTTCGGCTGGAATCTATGAGTCGGCGCCGTGGATCGTCCAGCCGATGGAAATGCCGCAGGGCTGTCTTGCTGCATTGGCAGCGGCGATTCGGCCAACGGTCAAGATCCCGGTGAGCGTCGCGGGCCGGATCAGCGACCCGCAGGTCGCGGAAAATATTCTGGCAGCCGGCAACTCGGACTTCGTGACGATAGGCCGGGCACTGCACGCCGATGCCGAGTGGCCTCGCAAGAGCCGTGAAGGCAGAGCGCAGGAAATCTGCTACTGCGTAGCGTGTCTCAAGTGCAGCGATCTGCTCGGCCAGAATGAGCCGGTATTGTGCCTCGCGAATACGCAAACGGCACGCGAGCGTCAGTACGCAATCCGCCCGGCGGCGCGCCGGGAATCCATCGTGGTGGTCGGAGCCGGCCCTGCAGGCCTGGAAGTGGCGCGGGTTCTAGCCTTGCGTGGACACGCCGTGACCGTGCTGGAGCGCGAAGCGGAGCCCGGGGGCCAGTTGCTGTTCAATCGCCATATACCGGGTCGCAGCGATCTGGCGGCGCTCGCTGGATACCTGGCGGGTGCGGCCGCGCGTGCCGGCGCCAGCCTGCAGTATGGCGTCGATGCAGATCAGGACCTCGTACTCGGGTTGCATCCGCACGCGATCGTGGTCGCAACCGGAGCTTTGCCGGGTATACCGTGCATTCCGGGCATGGATGATGCGCCGCTGGTGGACGCGTTTTCCGTAATCCAAAAGCGCGGCGGCAATATCCGGCGCGCATTGGTGATCGGCGGCGGCATGCTGGGCGTGGGCGTTGCGCATGCGCTCGCCGAGCGCGGAGGAGAAATCATCCTGGTGGAGCCTGGCAATGACCTGTGCACGGAATTGGGAATGCGCCCACGCTGGCAGTATGTTGCCGACCTGCGGGCGCGCAAGAATGTGACCGTCCACCTGGCAACTTCAGTTGAAGCGCTGGCAAACGACCGCGCGCGGCTTCGCAAGGCCGGGCAGAATATCGAAGTACGCGATCTCGATCTCATCGTCCCCGCGCGCCCCATGATGTCGCAGATGAATCTGGCCGAGATCCTCAAGGCGGTTCCCGGCGGTCCTGCCGTGTTCGACGTCGGAGATTGCGTGGTGCCGCGAACCGCGTTCGAGGCGATCCATGACGCGGCTGCGCTGGGACATCGTCTGTAACCGCACGTTTACTCACTCATGATGAGCACGCCCACTGCCAAGCTCCCGTCCACGCTCAACGCCAACCGGCGGCTCGACCGCTGGCTGCAGATTAATGCGGACGGCACGGTCACGGTACGCACCGGCAAGGTGGAGATCGGGCAGGGTATCGTCTCCGCGATGGCGCAGATCGCGGCAGATGAGCTCGACGTCGATTACGCGCGGATACGCATGGCGCCGGTCGATACATCGCTGAGCCCCGACGAAGGTTCGACCACGGGCAGCCGCTCGATCGAGGAGGGCGGTTCAGCGTTGCGCCAGGTCTGCGCTGAAGTGCGCGATCTGCTGCTGCAAACCGCCGCGCGCAAGCTCAACGCGAGTCTCGAAAGCCTGACGGTGAAAGACGGCACGATCCGGGTACGCGCCCGTAGTGAGAGCGCCACCTATTGGGAATTCGCCGCGGAAGTCGATCTCGCGCGCGACGCAACCGGACAGGTGAGTCCCAAGCAGTCCGGCGAGCTCGAACTTGTCGGCAGGGCCGTGCCTCGTCTGGACATCCCTCGCAAGTTGACCGGCGCAGCGTTCATTCAGGACCTCGAATTGCCCGGGATGCTGCATGGCCGCGTGCTGCGTCCGCCATCTTATCGAGCCACGCTGGTTTCGCTCGACGCCGCTGTGGTGCGCTCAATGCCGGGCGTCACGGCAGTCGTGCGCGAAGGCAACTTTGTCGGCGTGGTCGCCGCGCGTGAAGAGCAGGCGATCAAGGCAATGCAGGCCCTCGCGCGCAACGCCGTATGGGACGAGCACGCTGACCTGCCGGATGCCGACGCGATGCCTGAATTCCTGCGCGCGCAACCGGCCGAAGACGAAATCCTGAGAGAAAAATCCTCCGCGTCTGCCGCGGGTGGTAAAGCGCTGGTTTCAACCTACACCCGCCCGTATCTTGCGCATGCCTCGCTTGCGCCTTCGTGCGCGCTCGCCTGGTGGCATGACAGCCGGCTTGAAGTGTGGTCACACAGCCAGGCGATCTTTCCGCTGCGCGCCGAGCTCGCCAAGACATTGCGTATCGATGCCGCCAATATCGTGGTCAGGCACGCGGAAGGCGCGGGATGCTACGGACACAACGGCGCCGACGATGCCGCGCTCGATGCCGTGCTGCTGGCACGCGCCGTCGAAGGGCGTCCGGTCAGACTGCAGTGGATGCGCGAGGACGAGTTCGGCTGGGAACCGTTCGGCCCGGCGATGGTGGTCAGGATGGAGGGGACCCTAGATCGAAGCGGAGGAGTAGCAAGCTGGCGGGAGGAGGTCTGGAGCAACCGCCACATCACGCGGCCCGGCCGCCACCCCAACCCGGGGCTGCTTGCCGCGTGGCATATCGACCCGGGAGTCGAGCCGCCGCCGGCTATCGACATGCCGCTCGCGATGGGCGGAGGCAGCCACCGCAACGCGCTGCCGTATTACGATTTCCCCAACGAGCGGGTCGTGAACCATGCGATAAAGCCGATGCCGTTGCGCGTGTCCACGTTGAGAGCGCTCGGCGCCCATCTCAATGTGTTCGCCATCGAATCGTTCATGGACGAACTGGCCGAAGCTGCTGATATCGATCCCGTCGAGTTCCGGCTGCGCCATCTTAAGGATCAACGCGCGCGCGCGGTGATCGAGGCCGCTGCGGCCAAAGCAAGTTGGAAACCCGGCTGCAAAGGCGACGGCGCGCGCGGCGTGGGAATCGGCTTTGCCCGCTACAAGAATATCGGCAACTACGTCGCGGTCGTCGCCGAGGTGGCGGTCGAACAGGACGTGCGCGTGCTGCACGTGGTGGCCGCGGTCGATTGCGGGCGCGTGGTCAATCCCGACGGAGTCATCAACCAGGCCGAAGGCGGCATCGTGCAGGCGGCGAGCTGGACGCTCAAGGAGCAGGTGCGCTTCGACCGCACGCGGATTACGTCCCGTACGTGGGAAGACTATCCTGTCATTACGTTCAGCGAGGTGCCGCAAATCGAGACCGTGCTGATCGACCGTCCTGACGAGGCATGGCTGGGAGTGGGCGAGGGCATGGTGGGTCCCACCGCGGCCGCGATAGGCAACGCGGTGGCCAATGCCATGGGAATACGGGTGCGCGACCTGCCGCTCACGCGCGCGCGTATCATGAAGGCGTTGGACGATCGATGAAACTACAGAATCTCCTGGGCACCGGCTTTCTCCGGTGTGACGATTTTTTCAACTACCTGCAATGAGGAAAACATGGACCTTACACGGCGTAGCCCGGTTCTGGTACTGATTGGCCTATCGGCTGCTATGAGCGCGAGTCTCGCTGCCGCGCAGACGTATCCGACGCGGGCAATTCGCATCATCGTGCCGTTTGCGCCGGGCGGCGCGACTGACGTGGTCCTGCGCTTGCTGGCGCCGCGACTATCTGAAAATCTCGGGCAGCAGGTGGTGGTCGACAATCGTGGCGGCGGCGCTGCGACCATCGGCATGGATATGACTGCCAAAGCCGCGCCGGACGGCTATACGCTGGGCGTAGCCACCCTTACCTTCAGCATCAATCCAAATCTGTTCAGCAAGTTGCCCTACAACTCCGAGAAGGATCTCATGCCGGTCAGCCTGATCGCGATAGTCCCGCTGGTGCTCTCGACACATCCATCGGTGCCGGTGCGATCGGTCAAGGAGTTGATCGCATTTGCAAAAGCGCGCCCCGGCAGCCTGAACTATTCGTCATCCGGCAACGCCAGCGCGTCCCAAATGGCGGCCGAGCTGTTCGCCTCCATGAGCGGGATCAAAATCGTGCACGTTCCCTACACGGGCGGTGGTCCCGCTCTGCTTGCGATACTCAGCGGGCAAGTCTCGATCCTCTGCGGCGCCGTGCCGGTGATGCAACCGTATTTCAACTCCGGCAAGCTGATAGGCCTGGGCGTGACCACGGCAAAGCGCGATCCCGCCATTCCCAATATTCCGACCATAGCCGAGGCCGGAGTGCCCGGATATGAATCGCGCGAATGGCAGGGCATCGTCGTCCCCGCGGGTACCCCCAGCGCGGTCATCAGCCGGTTGAACCAGGCATTCGTCAAGGTGCTCACGGCCCCGGATTTGAAAGAACGCTTCGCCGCCGCGGGCGCCCAGCCGGTGGGCAGCACGCCGGAAGAGTTCGCGGCTCACATCAAGAAAGAAATCGCCCTCATGGGGAAACTGGTCAAGGAAGCAGGGATACGAATTGAATAACATTACCAACGGTCCCTGGATCGAGCATTTTCCGGGCAACTTCGTGTGGTCGAATGCGGTGCTCGTCACCAAAGGGATGGCGCCTTATGGCGCGGTCGCGCTTGGCGAGATCGACGAAGTCTGCGAACGACTCAGGCAGCGCCAGAGCGAACCCGACGCATGGCGGGAGGAATGGTGCGCGCTGGCGAGCCGGCTCGAAAAAGTTGCCGATCAGTCCGCTGCCGCGGGACATCAATTCAGCGCGGGCAACTATTATCTGCGGGCCGGCATGTATTACTTCACCGGCGAGCGTTTCGTGGAGCCCGGCGAAAAGAAGCGTGAAATCGGCCGCAAGTCCCTGCAATGCCAGCACGCGGGATTGGCGCGGCGCTACCCGAACATCGAACGCGTCGAAGTTCCGTACGAACATACCACGCTGCCCGCGCTGTTCATGAAAGCACCCGGAGTGTCGGGGCGCGCGCCGACGGTGGTGGTATTCAACGGCATGGACAACTGCAAGGAAATGAGCGTGCTGTTCTCCGGGCTCGAGTTTGCCGCGCGTGGCTGGCATACGCTGGCGATCGACGGGCCGGGGCAGGGCGAGTCGCTGCGGCTGCGCGATCTGCATGCCCGTCACGATTATGAAGTTCCGGGCAAGGCTGCTTACGAGTATGTTGCCGCGCGGCCGGAAGTCGACCCGAAAAAGGTCGTGATCATGGGCTACAGCTTCGGGGGCTATTACGCCGCACGCATCGCGGCGTTCGAGCACCGCTACATTGCCGGCGTTGCGTTCGCGGCGCTGCACTGGGACCTTGCGGCGTGGCAACTGGAGATCAAGCGCAGGCACGAGACCGATCCCAAGACGACGGCGCAATCGACTTTCCACTTCCGGTGGGTCATGGGCACCGATACGATGGATGCGGCGATCGAAAAGGCAAGAAAGTTCTCGCTGGCAGACGTCGCCGGGAAAATCACCTGCCCGTTTCTGATCGTGCATGCCCAGGACGATAAAGTCGTGCCGGTCGCATCCGCCCACAAGCTCTATGCTGCGATTGGCTCGAAACGCAAAGCGCTGAGAATTCTCACCGCCGGGGACGGGGGCACCTACCATGCCCAGGCCGACAATCGGCAAGTAGGGGTGGACTACATCGCCGACTGGATTACCGACAATTTGTAGCGATATTGGTAATTTGACATAATATACATTATACGAAACGACTAATGCGAATTTCCCTCTTACGGAAGACCCAAGCCCCCGCGTTTTGTTAAACCCTGTCAGGGTTCCCCGACAAGACAAAACCACCCCCCGCCAGTAGCATCAACCCATGCAAGACCTGTTCGGCGAGGTGCCCGTCACATGGCCCGAAATATGGGATTGGATAGAAGCAGTCCCCAAGATCAACCGCCACTCATGGCGAGCACCCTATTACGCAGAGCACTGGCACGTAGCCGACAAAGTGCGAAATGCAAAAATCAACGGCACCTATCACGCTACCATAAGCAACGCCTGGTCTGAGAACCCGCAGCCGTCAATTTTCTAAAACCGCCTGAATTGTCTCCAGGAAAGGGTTTAAATCCTGCCCAGGAACGCCATAGCGCGACGCTACGACTCCGATCGATACCCTGACCCCTGCCAATTCACGTCACGCACCGCCTGCACCCTCCGGCACCGAAACGCTTAAAACGTCACCAGCCGGCACGCGCGACATGTCACGACCAGGACCGCCCGACGCGTAACCCCTGGGCCCGCAAGACGCGTGACCGCCGGATCCGCACGACGCGTCACCAAGATCTTGACACGACAGATTGAAAACCGACCACGCCCGAGAAACACCACCAGACCCAGGAAACATGTCTACCAGATCATCGCCAGGCAAAGCACCAAGCAGAGAAAATAGCCAATAACAAAACTTCGCAGGCTTAGCGCCCATCACCCGCGCCGGATCAGTCAAACGCGCACGACTGACAAAAACCAACGAATCGTCACACGCCGCGTGGAGAGACACATCCCGCCTACCACCGGAGAAAACAACAGGCTCCCAGGAAGAAGACGGCCAAACCGACTTACCGCCCCTTGACCCACGAACCCACGCCGCCACCCGTAACCGAAGGCCTGCCGCTACACCTAACGACAATATATCCGGCAAAGCCCTAGACGAAGTAGATAACGCCCATCCGTCGAAACCATCAAGCGACGACAACAACGCCCGATGATCAACCTCCCCTGCATAGTCAGGATGACCACGATAATATTTACTGAGACCAGGATACGGAGGATCAGCGTAAGCAAACCGCATTTTCTGTCGCGAACGGCCGGCCGAAACAACTCCCTGCCCGAAACGATGCGAGGCTTGCCGGCAACGCTGAGAACAAAATTTCGCGTCACGACGAACCGTCGCCCCCAGGGCACCACGACACCAACCACATGAGCGCGTATCCATACCCACGCCCTATTTCTTCAACGGAGATGGTGGCAACGCCGGACCTCTCGTAGACCCACCCGAGCCAGCATACCCCGACGCTGCGACAAGCGGAGTTTCACCGACAAGAACCATAGGGGAACCCACTTCCGATTTTGTTGCCGCCGATCCAGACGCCATTTTTTGATCGCCAGGCAGAGAACCCGACATCTTGCCCGAACGATCCGGAGGAAGCTCCCAATCCACAAAATAACCGTTAGCTACTATCGACGCGCAGACCTCTTGATCCATGTCCACGATTTTGGTGCCTTGCTGCGTGTAACAAATACAACCCTTCGACTTCGACACGATACACGCGACCGGAATCGGCGCAATTTTCGGCGCAGTGATCTGATGATAGACCGGAGCCGTATGAGGAAAACCCGGAAACACCGGAACGCGCTCAGCGATGAACTCGCTTGCTGTTTTCGCTTTGACAACGTTGCTTGCTTGACCACCGTAATTAATCGAGTGCAACCCCGCAGGAAGTTTCACCGCATCCTTCCCTTTCGTAACCGCTTCCGGTTCAGTCATACCCCACAAAACCCGCATCGCACCATAGGCGAGCGCAAAAATCAGAAGCGGCCCGAGAACAAGGAAATAAACTCGCTTCGGCACGCGCGCTTTGTGAGTGTGAACTTCAGCACTCTTGTAAAGCGCGTAATCCTGTTTCGGAAATGAAAACACTTTGCGAACCGAGTTTGCCCGCGACTTATCACAATTCGTGTTGACTTCCATCCACTCGTGAACCGTCGACCTCTGAAGGCCGAACTGACGCACCAGATGCAGATGACGACCCGCCAACCGTCGCACATTGTTCTCAATCAGCATCGGGTGTTGCGTGATAAACACAAGGTCGATACCTTCGTGCCGATGCGTTTCAAGCTTGCTCACGAATTCAGGAACCGCCGCACCATTCCCACGCGGCCGAAAAATTCGTTGCGCTTCGTCCACCACAACCACGGAGCCGGCTGGCATCTTCCACCAGTCCCGCGGATCTTCGATTTCCTCCCATGCAAGTTTTTCCTGATTAAGATCACTGATACCGCTATAGTAGCAAAGCCGCCCCGCCGCCAGCTGCCGCACATAGCCAAGTGCGAAAAGCGTTTTGCCAGCGCCCGGCAATCCTGTAATCAGATGAATCATTTTTTTTTCTCCAATCAAAAAAAAGGGTGATACCTTGGCATCACCCACACGTTTTAAATCGCGCTATCGCGATCCTAGCGCGAATTTTTTAGTGAGCTACCAGCCTTTTTACGATTCCTGACGTCAAACCCTGAATGATCAGCCGGACCGCGATCGCCGAAAAAATCATGTTGATCGCGACTCCCACCTTGAGCAACGACAAAAGCTGAATCGCTTGAGCACCCATCGCAGTGACCTGCGCCAGCAGCAATGCCTTAAGCGTGTTGAGCAACGTGTCAATGCCCTGATAGGCCACGAACCCGAAACCAAGCGACAACAAGACCCGACCCGCAAGCGACCCCGCAGACGCAGCAAGACCGCCAAGAAGCGCAGCAACGAAAGTTGGCATACCGTTACCCCCAAATTCCAACGATGCGCGCACAGCCCAATGCCGCCGCGAACATCATAGCGAAGCCCATCAATTCAAACGAGCCGCACAGCTGCGACCAGGGAAGCGTGTATGTCTGCCCCCCGACAAAATCGAATGTCTGATCACTCAAACAACCCGAACCGCCGCCAAGCGCATCCGTGGTGTCCAACATCCCGGAGACGTTCACCGTAGTGAAATTGGTAGAAGAAGGTAAAGTGCTGGCAAGCGGATCATTGCCCGCAGCCAGTGAATCACCGAGCGCAGACAACGAAGACGTTGTTGAAAGCTGGCAATTGCTCGCGAACGTGGCCCGCGCAACCGCACATTGAATTGCGTCACCGTCACACGTTAAAGTTGCTCCGCACGTGCCGGAGAAACTCGTGATTTTGCACAACGGTGACTGTGGATTGTCCACGCAGAATTTATCTAAATCCGACTTCGGCACCTCTGCCATTGTTCGAACCGTCGATTGCGACACCTGCGCGCCGCTCGCCGTATCTTTAATCGTGGTCACCACATCCGTTGCACCGTTCGGAGCCGTCGTAGTAGCCACATAGGTTGTAGTCCCGTCACCATTGACCACGGGCGTTGCATTAACTGTAGTCGTTGTCTGAGGCACCGGAGGAGGAACGCTCGATGAGGAAAAACAGCGAGGGATGCCGTTGATCACGCCCATATTTTGGCCAGACGGACACGGATCACTGGCCGAAGGTGTCGATGGAGTAGCCTCACCGCCAACAGGCGCCGCCCCGGACGCCGTGTAATTCGCGTCACAATAAATTTTCGTAGGAGCTCCCGAATACGAGTAGCAAGCGAAATCCACGCTCGCCGCCGCATTGATTTGATAAGCACATCCCCCGGTGACCAACGCTTCCGGGTAAATCGTGTTCGGAAAACTGCGAACCGTCGCACGCCCAATGAGCCCCGGATCATAGCCGGCAAAATACGTCAGGCGTTGCGTGTCTCCGGTGCAGCCGGAAACGCACGTAGAACCGCTCTCAGAATATCCTGGATTACACGTGCAGCTTCCACCAGTGCAAGTTGCACCCGTTGGCGTAGTTGCAGCCGTCGTATACGCCTCATAGTGAATCGAGCCCGCACACGCGTTGCTCTGAGTGCCCGACCCGTCAACCCAAATACACACAGCATTTGGTGGCGATATCTGGACATGATGAAAAGACATCCCGACAGAAGCGCAATACGCGTCATAGCCGGAAGACCCACACCACGCGGCATCACATGGCCCCGTGCTGCACATCGGCCCCGTCGGTTGAGTAAAAGCCGCCGACGCCGTTGGAACAGCGGACAGCAACGCGAGAAAACCCGCGACCGCAGCAGCGAGCCAGACGCAGCCGTGCATTAACACCCTTACGAAAACATCAGCCATAGTGCCGCCACGATCGCGATCAGACATATCAGTCCCATGTTTTTCCCCTGAAAACGGAGGCGGACCGAAGCCCGCCCCCGTGCGAGCGTTAGATCGCTCCACGAACTTTCTTGTAAACCTTGATCAGCACCACGACAGCCAGAGCCGCCGCGCCGACCAGACCCACCGTGGCGAGCGCCGACGTAAGCGTCGCAACCACCGGATCAGCGATCGCATCGACAGCCATCGCAGGAAGCGAGGCACCAGCTGTCAGCGAAACCAAGGCCAGACGTTGATACAGAATTTTTTTACTCATGATTCATTTTCCTTTTCATCGTTAAGTTGCTTAATCACCACGCGAAAAATCCACGCAGCGGCCAAAAGTAGCGCTATAGCAGCGACTATTTTCATGCTCGTTTCAATTTCCATGTTCACCCAATCAAGAGGAGGCGGATACACCGCCGTAACCGTAAACCGAAACTCCCCATTCGAGTAAGAACAACAAGTCCCGTGGGGCTCAGGCCATAAGAAAAGAACGTAGCTCGCGTCCACAGCCCCCGCCATAGAATCAAATGAATCGTAACGATGAAACCAGAAAGCTTCCAGATTCGTGTAAGACATTTTGCGCGGAATGTTCTGAACAGCATCATAGAACGCTGCACGCGTATTCACATCGAGGAACGCCACCAAGTCAAAAGCCGGTAACGCTGCCGGGCTCGTAGTGTCCAGAAACGTATAGCGCACTTCATACTGATGTGCACGACTCGAAAACTGCGCCCCCTGGGCAACACCCGGACACCCAAGGCCAGCCCACACCAACAAACACAAAACCGAGACACGACCGAAAAACCCCCAACCCCACCAACGCTGAGACAACGACCATTCAAACGGAGATTGATGCACAACCACCCCACCAGTTAAAAACCCTCGAGGAGCACCGCAACACGGTGTTCCCCCAACGCTTTCCCCTACCGATTCGGCACGGCCCCCGCGCGATCCGGAGCTTTCAGAATCTTGATATCGCGTAGCTCTACGCCTTTTTTAGTCCCCGTCGTGACCGTCAACAACTTTGCTTCAACCTGACACGGAAAAGACGCCGCAGAAAATTCCTCGAACCGCTTCGAGTCACCGTAGGAATACGCCACCGTCGAAGAGCCCAACCCGTCTTTGTTGTCCTGCCCGAAGCGCTCTTCTACAAACACTTGTGTCATGTCCACTGACTTTCCACCGTCATCCTTAAAGTTCATCCGACGCACCCCAGTCACCACGCATTTCACCGTTGCTTCCATGATCATTGCCTTTCATCCCGCATTGCCGTCAACCCCGAGCGCGGTAATTCTCGGGCGGATTTCAAAAAGGTATCTCTGTCCTATGCATCGTTGGCGTAACACGAAACCAAAATCCCGAGTCATCCGGGAAAACAAAAAAACAACCCTTATGAGTCAAAATCACCGATGCAAAATCAATCCCGAAACGACGCCCAATCTCATCAATCGCTAGCTCAGGCGTCTTAGCCTGCAGCAAAATCCGCTGTATTTCCTCTTTCGGCAACCGAGTTGCCCAATAATTTTTTTTGTTGAACTGCAGCAACAGATTTTTACCAACATACTTTGCAATGTAAGCCGCGATCACCGACGGAATATCATCTTGCGCTGTCCGCAACGTGAAGGTCTTAACGTTAATACTCCCATTCACCGGGTGCTCTTCAAAATCATAAGCGCACAACGCGTGCCAAATATTCAACGCCACCGAAAGTCGGAACCACCCCGCAACCGCCACGTGCAGATGATAATGAACGCCATCCTTATGCAACTCAGGCACGGCCACGCGAAGCCATTTTTCCTTAACCGAGTATTCGTAAGCATCAACGAACCGCTGATACCGAACCAACAAATCAGACAGAGAAATCACCGCCCGAGTCCCGAACGTCAACATACGATCAGCCCCGATCCGTTGACACACCGACCGAACAGACACCCGAGCACGTTGAGAAGAAACCCGCAGCGATTCGTCCGAACGCTCCGCCGGTTGAACACGAGGACCCCGATGCCGCTTACGCGGATCAGAAGCATCCATAACTTTCTGCAGATTCACCACCTTACACACGCCCTCGATACGCCCCTCGCCGCGATGCGCGATCTTGGCAACCACACCGTATTGCTCAAGCAAAGAGGGATACCGGTGTAAACCCCCTTCCGGCAGCTCCTCGATTAACCATTCATGCGGCTGTTGCCAGCACTGTTCACCCAAAGTCAACGACACTATTTTCCTTTTTTCCGGTAAGTGTTCTTTACACAAGTTAAAGGCCGGCGCGCTGCGCGCGCCGCCGCGCTACGCGCGTCGCCACGCACAACACGCCGAATAAACCGAACGGTCGATCCCAGCACCAAGACCAAATCATCCGGATCAACCGAAGTCAAAGACCGCCGAATACGACCGTAAGGATATTTAACGTCCGGGTGAGACATCATGACGAACGCACCGCGACCGCCCGAACCACGAACGAATGCACAGACTCCACACTGACCCGCTCGCCGATCAGCCGCAGACCACAATCGTATTTCCGGAAAACCTGATAGCGCTGAACAGCGCCCGAAGGAACACACTTACGCACCACCACCACCGATGTGCCGCGCGTTAACTGCTGGACATCCTCAAAACACAACATATACCGCCCCCCATACCGGCAACACCTATATACAGGTGTCACCTATATCAGAGACACTGACACATTGTCAACCCCTACATAAAAGCGTACCCTATGCACGCCATAGAAAAGGAGCAAACAACATGAGTTTTCAAGAGCTTATCGACCAAGCTGTCAAAAACATGACGCCGCCCACCCGGTACCGCTTGGCAAAAACTCTAGGAATTACCCCGACATCGGTATACGAATGGGAAGCAGGCCGCAGCAAACCCAACGGCGAGCACGTCCTAAAATTAATCGAAATCGGGAAGAAGAAAAAACAGAGGGGACTTGCAGCAATCGCACTACTCGCAACCCTTGCAGCAGCGAGCGCCCTACCGGCGTTAACGCGTCTACCGGCGGACCTTTTTATACATTATACGACTCAACGGAACGCGGAAACCGCCGTTCCGCACGCTTTGAAAGGCATCTCCAATCGCTATTCCGCGCCCGCCTTGACCAGCAACTCGACGATGTCCTTGCGCTCTCCCTGGCGGGCAGCGGCAAGCGCCGTGACGCCCGCATGGCTTTTGAGGTTGGGATCCGCGTCGCTCGCAAGCAGAAACGCCAGAAGTTTTTCGTGGCCTTCGCGCGCCGCCATCATCAGTGCCGTCAGGCCGTTGCTATCGGCAGCGGCATTAATCTGCGCCCCGTAGGCCAGTAACAGGCGGCTGATCTCTACACTGCCTTTGACCGCTGCGTAAATCAGGGGTGTCCAGTCCCCCGCTGGATTGACCTCCGCGCCGTAGACCAGCAACTGCCTGACCACCTCCAGATCCCCCCGCAATGCGGCCATCATCAATGCCGTTTCACCGAGTGCGTTGCGCGAATTGACGTTGGCGCGCGCCGCAAGCAGCGCCTTGAGCGACCCGACGCTGCCTTCCCTGATGGCAAGTATCAACAGCGAATTTCCCTCCCGGTCGACAGTACCGGCTTCCACGCCCCGTTTGAGCAGTTCACTTACGGCCCGAACATCGTCCTTCTTGACCGCATCCAGCATGTCCTCGTAGACACCTGCCAGCGAAACCTGCCAGGCCAAGGCCAGGACAAGGCCCGCGATAATCTTTATATACCACATTAGATTAGTCCAGTATTATATTGAATAATCTGTAATAGTTACCTGTAGTTTTCTGTGCAACCTGCTCCAGGGTCACGCCTTTGAGGCGGGCAATCTCTGCCGCGACGTGCCTGACATAGCCTGGCTGGTTGGTCTTGCCGCGGTGAGGCACGGGCGCCAGATACGGCGCATCGGTCTCGACCAGCATGTTTTCGAGCGGAACTTGGCACGCGACTTCTTTGAGTGCTTTGGCGTTCTTGAAGGTCACGATGCCGGAAAACGAGATATGGAAACCCATATCCATGGCCGCTTCGGCCGTTTCCCAGCTTTCCGTGAAGCAGTGCATCACCCCGCCCGCCTCGCTGGCGCCCTCTTCGCGCATGATGCGCAGCGTGTCGTCCGCCGCTTCGCGCGTATGAATGATCAGCGGTTTTCCACACTCGCGCGCGGCACGGATGTGCGTGCGGAAGCGTTCGCGCTGCCATTCCAGGTCACCTTTGAGCCGGAAATAATCGAGCCCGGTCTCGCCAATCGCGACGACCCGGGGATGGTCGGCCAGCGCGACCAGCTGCGCGACCGTCACCGCCAGGCCTTCGTAATCCGGATGCACGCCAACCGAGGCATGCAGAGCGGGATAAGTCTCCGCCAGCTTGCGCACGCGCGGAAAATCCTCGAGCGTCACCGACACACACAGCGCGCGCTCGACATCGTTGACGCGCATCAGTTCGAACACCGAATCCAGCTTGTCCGCGAGATCCGGAAAATCGAGATGGCAATGCGAGTCAACCAGCATAGGCGCCCGTCGTTGATTCGCCGCGCAGCAGCGCCGCATATGACAACAGCAACTGCTCGATGTACAAGCGCGCATTGAGTGGATGATTGATGCTGCGCTGCTGGCGCACCAGGTGGCGGTGATAGCGCGCGAGATCGACCGCGCGCAGGGTGCCTGCAATCCGTGTCAATGCGTTTTCGAAATCAGGGTTGTAACGTATCCTGCCGCCGGAGCTCGCGCTCAGCAAATCGTAGGTCCAGCGTTGCAGCCAGCCCAGCAGCCGGCCAACCGGAAATTCGCGCACCTGCTCTGCCAACGTCAGCGCATCGACCTTGGGCGCAGCCAGGCTCCCCAGCAACGCTTTGCGCTGGGCCCAGAACTCCCCGTCATCGAGCGCGAGTGCCGCGAGCGGGGCATTGCCGGTTTGCGCCAGACTCAGCGCCGGGTTGGCGATCCCCTGCTCGACCAGCCATTGCTCGGCCGCTGCCGCTTGCGGCGCCGGCAGGGCGATCTGCTGGCAGCGGCTGATGATGGTCGCCGGCAGATAGCTCGGCCGGTGCGCGATCAGCATGAAGCGCGTTCCCGGCGGCGGCTCTTCGAGGTTTTTCAGCAGCGCATTGGCGGCATTCGGGTTCAGCGTCTCGGCCGGATAGAACACGATGGTCTTGCCGCTGCGGCGATGCGCCGTCAGATTGATGAAATCCTGCAGATCCCTGACTTCTTCCACCCGGATTTCCTTGCTCGGCTTGCGTTTGCCGCCCGCCGGCTGATCGGATTCTGCATCGGTTTCGTCGCCAGGGAGTTCGGTCGAACGCAGCGCTTCGGGTTGGAGTTCGCGGTAATCAGGATGGCCAGAGGCCGCGAACCAACGGCAGCTCTGGCACGCGCCGCAAGCGGCGCCGTCAACGGCGGGGCTCTCGCAGGCGAGCGACTGTGCGAGCTTGCGCACAAAATCGAGCTTGCCGATGCCTTCCCTGCCCCTGAAAAGCAGCGCGTGCGGCAGCGTTGCCTTGCGTTGCAGCAGTTCCCGCCATTGCGGCTGATGCCAGGGATAGACCGCTATTGCCATAGCACGCCTGCAATGTCCATGAGCTGCTGCTGGATGTGGGCGACGCTCTGACTGGCATCGATTACGCGGATGCGCGACGGGGCCTCGCGCGCGCGGCGCAAATAGGCCTCGCGCACGCGGCGGTAAAAATCGTCCTGTTCCTGTTCGAAACGGTCGGCGCTGCGCGCGCCACGCGCGCGCAGCCGCCCGATTTCAGGCGCCAGATCGAACAACAGCGTGAGGTCGGGCTGCAGTCCGCGCTGCGTCCATGCCTCGAGGTGTGTCAGGCGCGTCCAGTCTACGCCGCGCCCGCCGCCCTGGTAGGCGAACGATGCGTCAGTAAACCGGTCGCACACTACCCAGTCACCCCTGGCAAGCGCGGGCTCGATGAGCTGATGAAGATGCTCGCGCCGCGCGGCGAACATCAGCATCACCTCGGTTTCCGCGTGCATGGGATTTTCCGGGGCGAGCAGAAGCCCGCGCAGTTTCTCGCCTAACGCCGTGCCGCCAGGCTCGCGCGTGACCTGCACGGTAAACCCGCGCTGCCGGAACACTGCCGCAAGCCACGTCAGATGCGTGCTCTTGCCCGCGCCGTCGATGCCTTCGAGCGTGATGAATTTTCCGCGCATGATTCAGTAGCTGCGACGCCTGCCTGGTTCGTTAGGTTACGGACTCTCAGCGCTTGCCGCGCTTCTGATATTTTGTCACGGCACGCTCATGCTCGGCCAGCGTGGCCGAAAAATACGACGTGCCGTCGCCGCGCGAGACGAAATACAGCGCCTTGCTTGACGCCGGATTGAGCGCGGCAGCGAGAGAGTCCGCGCCCGGCGTCGCAATCGGCGTCGGCGGCAATCCTGCACGCGTGTAGGTATTGTAGGGGCCATCAGCAAGCAGGTCGCGCTTGCGCAGGTCGCCGTCAAACTGCGCACCGAGACCGTAGATGACGGAGGGATCGGTTTGCAGCCGCATGCCGAGCCTGAGACGGTTCACAAACACCGCCGCTATCGTGGCCCGCTCGCCGGGCTGGCCGGTTTCTTTTTCGATAATCGACGCCAGGATCAGCGCCTGATAGGGGTTCTCCAGCGGCAAGCCGCCAGCGCGCGAATCCCACAACGAATCGAGCTGGACCTGCATGGCCCGATAGGCGCGTCGCAGTATCGCAGTATCGCTGCTGCCGTTGGTGAAATAATAAGTGTCGGGAAAGAACAGTCCCTCGGCGGACTCATGGGGAATGCCCAGGCGCTTCACGATTTCAGATCCCACGACCCCTTGCGTGTCATGCTTGATCGCGGCGTGGGAGTCGAGCGCAGCGCGTATTTGCTCTAAAGTCCAGCCTTCGACGAAAGTGACCCGGTCGAGGCTGTGATCGCCGGTAGTAATCTTGCGCAACAGCGCGACCGGCGTGAGGGCGCCGCCGATTTCATAATTGCCGGCCTGAATGCGGCTCGCTACGCCATAGATCCGCGCCAGCAGCTCGAATTGCCACGGCGAACGAAGTACGCCGGCTGCCTGCATCTGGTGCCCGGCGCTGCGCAGGCTGCTGCCATGTTTCAGGCTGAACTGCAGCGGCTGCTTGATTGCAAGGTCGGTGTAACCATAGCCCGCAAACCATGCGGCAAATGCCGCCAGCAGCACCCCCGCCAGCCAGGCTACGCGCTTAAACCGGCGCATGACTGCCTTGAGCGTGCTCGAGCCAGCGCCGGATTCGCGCAGTCATTGGCCCGGGACTCCAGGATTTCCGGTCGAATGCGGCTATCTGCCAGATGCCAATGACGCTGTTGACGAGGAACAATTCGTCGGCCGCAAGCAGTTCATCGATGCTGACGCTCGCAATGCGGACTGGAATGTTGTTGCTGCGCGCGAGCTCGATCACCCGTTGGCGTTGCACGCCAGTGACCCCGCAACGCGCAAGGTTCGGAGTCGCCAGTTCGGCGCCTCTGACAAGGAACACATTGCTCATGGTGCCGCAGATCACATTGTCGTCGGCGTCGCACAGCAGGCCTTCGGCAATCCCGGGATCACTCCATTCCGCGCGCGCCAGCACGTTTTCGAGCCGGTTCAGATGCTTGATCCCCGCCAGCGCCGGCTGCGCCGCCAGCCGGATCCGGCACAGCTGCACGCGCACGCCGCTGCCGTAATAACTCTGCGGGTAATCAGGCAGTGGACTGGCGGATACCACGCGCAGCGGTGATGCGACGGCAGGTATCGCATAGCCGCGCTCACCGCTGCCGCGCGTGACGACGATCTTTACGACACAATCGGGAAAACGCGTGGCGATCGCCGCCAGGTCGCGCTCGAAAACTGCGGCGTCCGGACAGGCAATGCGCAGCGCCCCGCAATCGGCGGCAAGTTTTTCGTATTGGCGCGGCCACAGTAATGGCTTGCCAACGCGCAGCAGGAAAGTGCGGAATACTCCATCGCCGTACATCAAGCCGCGATCGCGCACGCCGATCGCATCGCTCTCTACGCCATTGACGAGATTCATCGCAATACCGGGGTGCGGGCCGGCAGCGGGTGCCGGCGGAGCAACGGGGAAGGTGGCGTCAGACGGCCCGGAACACCAGAGAGCCGTTGGTGCCGCCGAATCCGAATGAATTCGAGACCACGACCTTGATCTTCATCTTGCGCGCGGTGTTCGGCACGTAATCGAGATCGCATTGCGGATCCTGGCTGTCGAGATTGATGGTCGGGGGCGCGATCTGCTGCTGCAGCGCCAGCGCCGAAAATACCGCCTCGATGCCCCCCGCAGCGCCGAGCAGATGACCGGTCATCGACTTGGTCGAGCTGACCGCCAGTTTGCCTGCGTGCTCACCGAAGCAGCGCTTGACTGCGACGGTTTCGGCGATGTCGCCGAGCGGCGTCGAGGTGCCGTGGGCATTGACGTAATCGACCTCGTCGGGATTGACGCGGCCGTTGCGCATCGCGTTGACCATGCAGCGCGCAGCGCCTTCTCCATCTTCGCACGGCGCGGTGATATGGTGAGCATCCGCGCTCATGCCGTAGCCGGCCAGCTCGCAGTAAATCCGCGCGCCGCGTCGTTGCGCGTGTTCATACTCTTCGAGCACCAGCACTCCGGCGCCCTCCCCCAGCACGAAACCATCACGGTCCCGGTCCCACGGACGACTCGCCTGCTCCGGCGCGTCATTGCGGGTAGACAACGCGCGCGCGGCGCAGAAACCACCGACGCCGAGCTTCGAAATCGTCGCTTCGGCGCCGCCGGCGATCATGACATCGGCGTCGCCGTATTCGATCAACCGGCCGGCCTCGCCGATGCAATGATTGGCCGTCGTGCACGCGGTGACCACCGCCAGATTCGGCCCTTTCAGGCCGTACATGATCGAGAGCTGGCCGGAAATCATGTTGATGATCGTCCCCGGCACGAAGAACGGTGAAATCTTGCGCGTGCCGCCCGCCAGCATCGCGTTGTGGGTATCTTCGATCAGCGGCAGCCCGCCGATGCCGGAACCGATGCAGACGCCGACCTGCTCGCGCCGTTCCCGGTCAAGATCGATCCCCGAATCCTTGAGCGCGTCGATCGCCGCGGCAAGACCGAAATGGATGAAGGCGTCGAAGCGGCGTGCTTCTTTCGGGGACAACCATTTCGCGACATCGAAATCCTTCACCTCGCCGGCGATCCTGGTGGGAAACGTGCCGGCGTCGAAATGCGTAATGGGGCCGATGCCGGATTTCCCGGCAACGATGCTGGACCAGGCTGCGGCAATGCCGATCCCGACCGGGGAGATGATGCCGAGACCGGTGACGACTACTCGACGTCGTGCCAATTGAAATCCGTAGCGTTGAGCCGGAGATTTATTTTTTGAGGTGTGCCTGGATGTAGTCGGTAGCCTGCTGGACCGTGGTGATTTTTTCTGCTTCCTCGTCGGGAATTTCACACTCGAATTCCTCTTCGAGCGCCATCACCAGTTCCACCGTGTCGAGCGAATCCGCGCCGAGATCATTGACGAACGACGACTCGTTCTTGACGTCGGCTTCGTTGACCCCCAGTTGTTCGGCCACGATCTTCTTGACGCGCTGTTCTATGTTTTCCATCAATGTCCCCTTCTATGGAGTGGGTTGAATCCTGCAGCCGGGTATTTTACCAAATCCGGCGGTTGTCACCTAACGCGAATTTTGTGGTCAATCCATCAGCATGCCGCCCAACGTCTTCCATCGCTTGCATGTTTTTTGCAAGCGATCTCGCACCTCCCCTCGCCCGCTCGCGGGAGAGGGGACGGGGGTGAGGGATGGCGGTCAATCCATCAGCATGCCGCCATTAACGTGCAGGGTCGCGCCGGTTATGTACGCCGCCGCCGGCGATGCCAGAAACGCAACCGCAGCGGCAACGTCCGCGGCTGCGCCGAGGCGGCCGAGCGGGATCTGGCCAACCAGCGCGCGGCGCTGATTCTCGTCCAGCGCGCGCGTCATATCGGTATCGATGAATCCGGGCGCAACGCAGTTGACCGTGATGTTACGGACACCTACTTCACGCGCGAGCGCCTTGCTGAACCCGATCATGCCCGCTTTGGCCGCCGCATAGTTGGTCTGGCCGGCGTTACCCGTCACGCCGACCACCGAAGTAATGTTGATGATGCGCCCGCCGCGCGCCTTCATCATCGGGCGTATCACCAGCTTGGACAGCCGGTAGACCGATTTGAGGTCGGTTGAAATGATCTCGTCCCATTCCTCGTTCTTCATCCGCACCAGCAGGTTGTCGCGCGTGATGCCGGCATTGTTGACCAGGATCGTAATAGCACCGAGCGCCTCCTGCACCGTGCCGGCGATCGCCTCGCATTGCGCTTCACTGTTGACATCGAGCACGAGCCCGAGGCCTTTAATGCCGGCGCCGCGTAACGCGCCCTGAATCTGCGCGGCGCCCGCGTCACTCGTGGCAGTCCCCGCGACTTGCGCGCCCTGCCGGCCGAGTTCGAGGGCGATCGCCCTGCCAATGCCGCGCGAAGCGCCCGTTACCAGTGCCACTTGTCCGTCGAGCATCATGTCAGTTGCCCCAGAGTCTGTAACGCCTGCGCGAGAGATGCGGTGTCCGCAATCGCCATGCCCTGCAAACCACCGTCGATGCGCCGGCTCAAGCCGGAGAGTACCTTGCCGGGGCCGCACTCCGCCACGTGCGTGACGCCCGTGCGCGCCATCTGCTGGACGACTTCCACCCAACGCACCGGATTGTACGCCTGGCGTGCCAGCGCCAATTTTATCTGCTGCGGTTCGTTCGCCATCGCAACGTCGACGTTGTTAATCACCGGAATCCGTGGCGCGCTGAAAGCAACATTCGCAAGATATTCTTCGAGGCGCAGCGCTGCTGGCTTCAGCAGCGAAGAATGGAACGGCGCGCTGACGGGCAGCATCACCGCACGCCTGGCGCCCCGGGCTTTCGCTGCCTCGACGCCGCGCTCGACTGCCGCCTTATGGCCGGCGATCACGACTTGACTGGGCGCGTTGAAATTGACTGCTTCGACCACCTCGCCTTGCGCCGCCTCGCTGCACGCCGCGCGCACCCCATCGTCATCGAGCCCGAGTATCGCCGCCATCGCGCCGGTGCCCAGCGGCACCGCATCTTGCATCGCCTGCGCGCGGAAGCGCACCAGCGGCAGCGCGTCGCGAAAACTGACGACGCCGGCAACCACCAGCGCGGTGTATTCGCCAAGGCTGTGTCCGGCAACGACTGCCGGCTGCACCCCGCCTGCCTCGCGCCATGCGCGATACACCGCGTAGCCTGCGGTCAGCATCAACGGCTGGGTATTGACCGTCGAATTAAGGGCCTCGGCCGGACCTTCGTCCGCGAGCTGCCACAAGTCCTGTCCGAGCACGCTGGAGGCTTCGGCGAACGTGTCGCGCACCGGCCGCGAATCGGCAAAGCTTCGCATCATGCCGACCGACTGCGAACCCTGACCCGGAAAAACCAGCGCGAACTTCACCATTTGATCAGCACCGCGCCCCAGGTAAAACCGCCACCGACGGCTTCCAGCAGCACGCGGTGTCCGTCGCGTATGCGACCGTCGCGCACGGCTTCGTCAAGCGCCAGCGGAATGGATGCCGCCGAGGTATTACCGTGACGGTCGACCGTGACGACGACTTTTTCCATGCTCATGCCGAGTTTTCTTGCGGTCGACTGGATGATGCGGACGTTGGCCTGGTGCGGAATCAGCCAGTCGATATCGGATTTCTGCAGATTGTTTTTGGCCAGCGCTTCCGCGACGACTTCATCCAGGACCTTGACCGCAAATTTGAATACCGCATTGCCTTCCATTTGCAGGAACGGCCGGCCCTCGACCTTGCCGCCGCATACCGATCCCGGCACCGACAGGAGGTTTTGATAGCTACCGTCGGCGTGCAGATGGCTGGAAAGGATGCCCGGGGCGTCGCTCGCCCGCAGCACCACCGCACCGGCACCGTCGCCGAACAGCACGCAAGTGCCGCGGTCGTTCCAATCCAGTATGCGCGAAAAAATCTCGCTACCGACCACCAACGCGTATTGATATTGTCCCGCACGCAGGAACAGGTCGGCCGTGGCCAATGCGTAGACAAAGCCGCTGCATACCGCCTGCACGTCGAACGCCGGACCGTTCTTGATGCCGAGCTTGGCCTGCAGTATGCAGGCGGTGCTCGGGAAGATCATATCCGGCGTGGACGTCGCGACTATGATGAGGCCAATGTCCTGCGCGGCGATGCCGGCGGCCTCGATCGCCCTGCGGCTGGCCGCGAGCGCGAGATCGCTGCAGCGCTCGCTGGCGGCGGCGATATGGCGCTGACGAATGCCGGTGCGCGTAAATATCCATTCATCGGAGGTGTCGAGCGTCCGCTCCAGATCGCGATTGGTCAGGATCTTGGCCGGCAGATAGCCGCCGGTGCCGACGATGCGCGAATAGATCACGCCACACCCTCCTGCAGCGCCGACATCTGTTCCGTGATGTGAGTCAACACGCCGCCGCGCGCCTCATCGACCGCGCGGCCGATCGCGACGCGAAACGACAACCGGTCCGCCGCGCCGTGGCTTTTCACCACGATGCCGCGCAACCCGAGCAGACTGGCGCCATTGTAAAGGCGCGGGTCGACCCGGCGCTTGAACGCGTTGAGCACGGGCAACGCCACTGCCCCGGCCAGCCGGGTCAGCACGTTGCGGTTGAATTCGTCGCGCAGGTAAGTGCTGAGCATCTTGGCGAGTCCCTCGGAGGCCTTGAGCGCGACGTTGCCGACAAAGCCGTCACATACCACGACATCCGTCGTGCCCTTGTAAATATCGTCGCCTTCGACGTTGCCGTAGAAATTGAGCCCGCTCGCGCGCAGCAGCTCCGCCGCCCCCTTCACGATTTCATTGCCCTTGATGTCTTCGGTCCCGATATTGAGCAGACCGATGCTCGGCCGGGGCTTGTTTTCGACCGAACTCACGAGGGTGGAACCCATGACGGCGAACTGCAGCAGATGCTCGGCGGTGCAGTCGACATTGGCGCCGAGGTCGAGCACATAGGTATAGCCGTGCAGCGACGGCAGCACGGAACAGATCGCGGGGCGCTCGATATCCGGCAGGGTTTTCAGCACAAAACGCGAAATCGCCATCAGCGCGCCGGTATTGCCGGCGCTGACGCAGGCGTGCGCGGTGCCGTCCTTGACCAGATTGACGGCAACGCGCATCGAGGAATGCTTCTTGCTTCGCAACGCAGTTGCCGGCGGCTCGTCCATGCTCACGACTTCGCTCGCGTGCTGGACCGCCAGACGCGGCTCCGCGTCCGCCTTGAGCTTGCGCAGCTCGGCTGCGATGACCTCCTGCTGACCGACCAGGATGATATTGACGTCCTTACCGCGCCGCAGATAATCGAGCGCGGCCGGAACCGTCACGTGCGCGCCGTGATCGCCTCCCATGCAATCGATGGCGACCGTTACGTCCATCAAGGCTGCTCCTTACGGCGCACGGTATGGCGTGCCGCACGGCGACATATGAGCATCGGCACGACCGGGCCGGACCAGGCCGGGTCCTTATTCGCTCTTGGTCTTGACGACTTTTTTGCCGCGATAGTAGCCGCTGGGGCTGATGTGATGCCGCAGATGCACCTCGCCGCTGGTCGGCTCGGTCGCGAGCGGCGGATTGGTCAGAAAGTCGTGCGAGCGGTGCATACCGCGTTTCGACGGCGACTTCTTGTTTTGCTGAACTGCCATGTTGGAACTCCTTCGCCTTTAGTTTAATTCTGCTTCAATTTTGCCAGCGCCGCGAACGGCGATGCAGCGCCGTTCCTGGTCGTCTTCACCGCCGCGCTGCATTGTCCTTCCGGGTGCCGCGGCGCGATCGGGATCGCCAGCAGCACTTCATCCTCGATCAGCGCCCGGACCTCGGTATGAGGGTCCGCCGGTATGCCGTCGAGATCATCCATCCCTGCAGTTTCGCCGCCCGCCTTGCCCGTCAGCACCAGCAGACTCGATTCAACCGCCACCGGATAAACAAGGCTGCCCAGACAACGCTGGCATCTGAGGTTGATTTCGCCTTCAACCGTCACGCTGAGCCGGGGCCGGCGCTCCGCATCGTCCCCGCCGGCAAGCGAAAATCTCAAATCGCCGCCCGCATCGTACAGGCTGTCCGCAAGACGCGTCAGTTGCGCTACCTTCACCTCGCCCTGCATGCGCTGGCCGGTGTGCGCAAACTCCAGACTATCTATGACAGCCTGTGCAGACATAAGTCGCGCATGATAGTATGAAAATTCATTCGGCGCAAATACTTAGGGGCCCTTCGCTGCTGCGCCCCAACCGCCATGCCTGATCCGTCCCGCCCACGACTCGTCCTCGCTTCCACCTCGCGCTACCGGCACGAATTGCTGGCGCGCCTGGGGTTACCGTTCGAAACTGCGGCGCCTGGCATCGATGAAAGCCCGCTAGCCGGCGAAACCCCGCAACTGCTCGCGCTGCGGTTGGCCTGCGCCAAAGCACAGGCGGCTCGAGCCGCGTTTCCCGATGCGCTGATCATAGGCAGCGATCAGGTCGCCGTGACCGGCGCCACGCTGCTCAACAAGCCCGGCACGCATGCGCGCGCGGTTGAGCAACTCATGCTGATGAGCGGCAGGCCGGTCACATTCTATACCGCTCTGTGCCTGCTCAACGCGCGTACCTTGCGCTGCCAGTCGGCGATAGTGCCAATCACGGTGCACATGCGCGAGTTCGGCATCGACCAGATCCAACGCTACCTGCGAGCCGAACAGCCGTATGATTGTGCCGGCAGCGCGCGCATCGAGGGACTCGGCATCGCGCTGGTAGCGCGGCTCGAAGGCGACGATCCGAATGCGCTGATCGGCCTGCCGCTGATCAGGCTGTGCGACATGCTCAAGAACGAGGGAATCGAGCTGCCATGAACGCCGGCGCAAAAGGCACGCTGCATCTGCTTCCGGTCACGCTCGGGGACCACGACATGCGTGCGGTGCTGCCGCAGGCCACGCTGGAACTCGTCACCACGCTCGATTACTTCATCGTCGAAAACGAAAAAACCGCGCGCCGGTTTCTGAAAAACATCGCGCACCCGACGCCGTTGCAGCAATTGCAAATCGAACGCTTCGACAAAAACAGCGACGCCGCGCGCGCAGCCCAACTATTGCAGCCGCTCGACGCCGGCCGCAGCGCTGGGTTATTGTCGGAAGCGGGCTGCCCTGTAATCGCCGACCCGGGCGCGCTGCTGGTGGCAGCCGCGCATCGCGCAGGACTGCGGGTCGTGCCCCACGTCGGGCCTTCATCGCCGCTGCTGGCGCTGATGGCCTCAGGCTTCAATGGCCAGCGCTTCGCGTTTCGCGGCTACCTGCCGGTTCCCAAAGATCAGTGCCGCAGCGAGATCGCAAAGCTCGAACGCGATTCACGCGCGCACGACATGACCCAGATCTTCATCGAAACGCCTTACCGCAACGATGCGCTGCTGCAACTGCTGCTCGAGACCTGCGACGGCAAGACCCGGCTGTGCGTTGCGAGCGACCTGACGCTGGCGTCCGAAACGGTCCGCAGCACGACGATTGCTAATTGGAACAGGGAAAAAACCGCAATCGGCCGGCGGCCGAGCGTGTTTCTGCTTTACGCGCGCTAGCGCAGTTGCGCGCCGCCGATGGCGGAGACTTTGAGCAGCGCTTCCGCCATCGCCGCGCCGAATTTGCGCGCGACGCGCTCGGCGATGTTCTCGCGCAGCGTAAAATCAACCACATCCTCCGCCTTGATCACGTCGCGGGCGACCGATTCGACGTTGCCCAGCGCGTCGGCGAGTCCGAGTTCGATGCTCTTCTGCCCGACCCACACCAGCCCGCTGAACGTTTCAGGGTTCTCGTGGAGGCGTTTGCCGCGCCCATTACGCACCACCGTGATGAACTGCTGGTGGATCTCGCCGAGCATTTTCGCGGCGAACTCCTGGTGCGCCGGGTTCAGCGGCGAAAACGGGTCGAGAAACTTCTTGTTTTCGCCCGCCGTGATCGCGCGCCGTTCGACGCCGAGCTTTTCCATCGTGCCGGTGAAGCCGAAGCCGTCCATCACGACGCCGATCGAACCGACGATGCTCGCCTTGTCGACGTAAATCCGGTCGGCGGCAACCGCGACATAATAGCCGCCGGAGGCGCAGATGTCCTCGATCACTGCATACAGCGGAATGTCCGGATACTTGGCGCGCAGGCGCTTGATTTCATCGTTGATGTAACCCGCCTGCACCGGGCTGCCGCCGGGGCTGTTGATGCGCAGGATTACACCCTGGGTATTGCTGTCCTTGAAGGCCGCCTGCAATCCAGCGGTAATGTTGTCGGAGCTCGCCTGGCCTTCCGCGGCGATCACCCCGCGCAATTCGACCAGCGCGCTGTGTCTGCCGGGCGAGCGGTAATCGCCGAACTTGAGCCAGCCGATGCCGGCGAACAGCACCACAAACAGGTAGATCAGGACGAGCGACTTGAAAAGCACGCCCCAGCGGCGCGCCGCGCGCTGCTCGGCAATTGCCGCCAGCGCGACTTTTTCCAGAACCTTGCGTTCCCAGCCCTCGCCCGAATCCGGACCCATCTCAGCCATCGTGATTTCCGTTTTCCATCAGATAAACGTTGCCGCCATGCTCTGCAACTTTCAGGGCGGTCAGATGCTGCCCTTTGCACGGCCCCATGATGCAATGCCCGGTCGCCGGATTATAGGTTGCGCCGTGCGTCGAACAAATTAAGTATAACCCGAAATTATCGAAGAATTCACCTTCGAGCCAGTCAAGCTCGATCGGGATGTGCGCACAACGGTTAAGATAGCCGTGCACCCTGCCATCGTAGCGGACCACAAAAGCGGCAGCCGTTGCGCCGTGCCGTTCGAGCGTAAAACGCACTCCCCTGCCGCCATCGGTGAGCGCTGCGCTGGCGCAGATCAGGCGTTGTGCTTCAGCCAATCCCATAGCTCCTGCGGTTGATCCATGCACGCGAGCGGCCGCAATGCCGCGAGCTGCGCGCGCGGGTGCGCCCCGTAGGCGGCAGCAACGCTGGCTATTCCTGCGTTGATCGCCATTTGCAGATCGTGCGTGGTATCGCCGATCATCAGCGTTTGCCCTGGCGCACTACCGAGTATTTCCATCAGATCGGTAAGCATGCCCGGATCCGGCTTGCTGCCTGACTCGTCGCCACAGCGCGTCGCGTGGAACACGGTCCTCAAGCCGGTTTGGTCGAGCGCTCGCTCGAGCCCTCTGCGGCTCTTGCCGGTCGCAACCGCGAGCATAAAACCTGCCTCGCGCAGCGCCCACAACGCCGGCTCGGCGCCGGGAAATAACGGGGTGTTAGGGTCGCGCAACCGGAAGTGGTGGCCATAGCGCTCGGCCACGCGCGGATAGACTTCCGGAGCGACCCCGGGCAGCACATACGCCAAGGAATCGGCCAGACCGAGACCGATAATGTGCCGCGCGCGTTCCTCGGAGGGCACGGGCAAGCCGAGGTCGAGACATGCCGTTTGCAGCGATGCGACGATCGCGCCGGCGGAATCGATCAGCGTGCCATCCCAGTCGAATACCAGCAATTCAAACCGTCTGCCCATGGTTATCTACTTCAACGTCTTCAGGAAAGCCTGCAACTCGGCTGGCAGCGGCGCGTCCAGCGTCAACATCGAACCGGTGGCCGGATGTTCAAAACCAACGCGGCTTGCGTGCAGGAACATGCGTTTCAGGCCAGCATGCACCAGCCGCTTGTTAAGCTCGAAATCGCCGTACTTGTCGTCCCCGGCGATCGGAAACCCGAGATGCGCGAGGTGCACGCGAATCTGGTGCGTGCGGCCGGTCTTGAGCTCGGCGCGCAACAGACTGAATTCACGCCACGCCTGCTCGAGCTGGAATACGGTATGCGCCTCCTGCCCGTCCGCGTTGACGGCGACGCGCCGTTCGCCCGACGCCAGCACGTACTTATGCAGGTTCAGACGCACGCTTTGCTGCGGGCCACGCCATTTGCCGCTGACCAGCGTCAGATAATATTTCCTGACACGCCCGGTGCGCAGAGCGGCGTGCAGCGTCGTCAACGCGCTGCGCTTCTTGGCAAGCAGCAGCACGCCCGAGGTATCGCGATCGAGGCGATGCACGAGTTCGAGAAATCGCGCCTGGGGCCGCTGGGCACGCAACTGCTCGATGACGCCGAAGCTCACGCCGCTGCCGCCATGCACCGCCATGCCGGATGGCTTGTTGAGCGCGAGCAGATGCTCGTCCTCGAACAGTATCGCCTGCTCCAGCCGTGGGTCATGCGGCGGGGCGAGGCGCAGCGGGCGCTCCGCGACCCGCACCGGCGGCAGCCGCAGTTCGTCACCCGGCTGTAAACGGTAGTCAGGCCCGATGCGGCCGCGGTTGACCCGCACCTCGCCGCTGCGCAGGATGCGATAGACATGGCTCTTTGGCACCCCTTTCAGTATCTTCACCAGGTAGTTGTCGATGCGCTGCCCAGCGGCTTCCGGGTCGATCCGGTGCCGGGTTACGGTATTTTTGCCCAAATCCTTCATTTTGCTTATACTATCCACCGGTTAGCAGACTTCAGGACGATCCAGTCCCTAAACCTTGGCGATGCACCGCGGCAAGCGCCGCCGCACGCCAGGCAGCTTGGCCCGGTGCCTCGCAGCTGTTACCCGAGTGCGGTCGATCGCATTTCAGGAGACCATCCCGGTATTGTCGATAGCTGGCCGCCAAAACAATGGTTAATGTCGCTCACCAAAAAGTAGCGATGGTAGTTGAAATACGCGCTCACAGCACACGCTTGATTTGTCGCAGCAGCGCCCCCCACCGTTCCCGGTGTGACATCCACCGCAACCCCGGGTTTGGCGCTGCCGCAAAACGAATTTTAACGGCAAACCCGCGAAAGTCATTTGCAACGAGTCACAGCAAGAACATGATCAGGTTTTACGACTGAATGATCCAGCAGTGACACGTGCGGCGCTACGCCGTGCGGGTTTGTCCATCCCGTGACACTGAGCGCGGGAGAAGAAAATAATGAAACGCATGTTGTTTAATGCGACGCAGGCCGAAGAGCTGCGCGTTGCGATCGTCGATGGCCAGAAACTGCTCGATCTCGATATCGAGTCCGCGGGTAAAGAGCAGCGCAAGAGCAACATTTACAAGGGTGTCATCACCCGCATCGAACCGAGCCTCGAGGCTGCCTTCGTAGACTACGGCAGCGAACGGCACGGTTTTCTCCCCTTCAAGGAAGTCGCGCGCGCCTATTTCAAGTCAGGCGTCGATGTCGGCCGGGCGCGCATCCAGGATGCGCTCGATGAGCGCCAGGAACTGATCGTCCAGATCGACAAGGACGAGCGCGGCACCAAGGGCGCGGCGCTGACCACTTTCATCAGCCTCGCCGGCCGCCACCTGGTGCTGATGCCGAACAACCCGCGCGGCGGCGGTGTGTCGCGCCGCGTCGAAGGCGAAGAGCGCGCCGAATTGCGCGAAACCATAGACCAGCTGCAGATTCCGCCGGGCATGAGCGTCATCGCGCGCACCGCCGGCATCGGCCGCACGGTCGAAGAGCTGACCTGGGATCTCAACTATCTGCTGCAGTTGTGGCGTGAAATCGAAAGCGCGGGCCAGGGGCAAAGCGGCGCTTTGCTGATCTACCAGGAATCCAGCCTGGTGATCCGTGCCATTCGCGACCACTTTCACCAGGACATCGGCGAGATTCTGATCGACACCGATGACATCTACGAGCAGGCGCGCGCCTTCATGGGGCACGTGATGCCGCAGAACGTCAGCCGCGTGAAGCTTTATCGCGACGACGTGCCGCTGTTCTCGCGTTTTCAGATCGAGCACCAGATTGAAACGGCGTTTTCCCGCCAGGTATCGCTGCCCTCGGGCGGCGCGATCGTCATCGATCACACCGAAGCGCTGGTGTCGGTCGACGTCAACTCGGCGCGCGCAACCCGCGGCACCGACATCGAGCAGACTGCGCTGAACACCAACCTGGAGGCGGCAGACGAAATTGCGCGCCAGCTCAGGCTGCGCGATCTGGGCGGCCTGATCGTGATCGACTTCATCGACATGGAAAGCGCCCGCAATCAGCGCGAGGTCGAAGATCGCCTGCGCGATGCGCTGCGCTACGATCGCGCCCGGGTGCAAACGGGGAAGATCTCGCGTTTCGGCCTGCTCGAGCTGTCGCGCCAGCGGCTGCGTCCGGCGCTTGCCGAGGGCAGCCATATTCCCTGCCCGCGCTGCCACGGCACCGGCCACATCCGCGGCATCGAGTCAACCGCGCTGCACATCCTGCGCATCCTGCAGGAGGAAGCGATGAAGGAAAACACCGGCGCAGTGCACGCGCAGGTGCCCGTCGATGTCGCGACCTATCTGTTGAACGAGAAGCGCGCCGAGTTTCATTCAATTGAATCGCGGCTTAAGGTCAACATCGTGCTGATCCCCAATATCCATCTCGAAACGCCGAATTACACGGTAACGAGGCTCAAGCACGAGGAACTGAACCTGGCTGAACTACCGCCGCCGAGCTACGAAATGGTCGCGGTACCGGAAAAGAGCGACACCAACCTGCCATCGGCACAGGAACCACCTGCGCCACGCCCGGAGGCGCTGGTGAAAAGCATTACGCCGGTGCAACCCGCACCGGTGGTGGTGGAGCCGCAACCCGCGCCGCAGGCACCACCGCAGCCGTCGATCATCAACAAGATTTTCGGCTGGTTCAAACGCCCGCCCGCCGAGGTCAGTCCGGAGCAGCCTCAAGCCGCCGCGCGCGAACGCGCAGAGCAGGGCCAGCAGCGCCGCCCGCGGCCTAATGGGCCACCCCGCGGCGGCCGTGGGGACCGCGGCGACCAGCAACGCGGCCGTCAGCGCGACCGTGGGCCACGCAGCGCGGCCGGTACCGAAAGCAGCGCGCCGCGCCCTGAGCAACGCGATCGCCACGGCGAACGCCCGCAAACGCGCGAGCAGCAACCCCGCCGCCAGCCGCCGCGTGCAGTGCCGCCTGGAGCAACGCCAGACAGTGCAGCCGCAGCTATAGAGCAGCCGCGCGAGCAAGGCCCACGGCACGAGGGCGAAGGCCGCAAACGCCGCCGCCGCGGTGGCCGTGATCGCTCCGAAGCAAGGGGGATTCCAGGCGCGCCAGTCAGTGAGCAACCGCAGCGTCCGCCTATGCCCGCGTTCGGCGCGGGTGAAACGGCCGCGCCGGTGTCAGTGGCAGCAGGAACCGCCAGTGCGATGCCGGCGGCCACCGCTGAATTGCAGCCGCCAGCCGCACCTATGGCGACGCCATCCGTGGTGGCCCCCGCGATTGACGCGCCGAGCCACGCTGAACGCACGCCTGACGTAACCGCTGCGACGCCGGCGGTTCCCGCCGCGGCACCAGTTCCCGTTGCGCGTGTGAGCGAACCGGCGACACCCGTCCCGGCTGTGCAGGTGAGACCACCTGCGTTGCAGCCGATCGTACTGCCGCCCGAGCTGGTACTGATCGAGACCAATCCGGAAAAAGTGCGCCTCGTGGCAAGCAAGCCTGAGCCGCCGCAGGCGCCACGCCCACCGCGCGTACGCCCACCGGCGCCGCCGGTCATCGACGAGCCGCTGGTTCAGGTCGAAACTCAGCGTTAGCTGCAGATTATGCCGGGCGGAACGCCCGGCATTTTTTCAAGTTTGGCTGCGGAATTTCACCGGTCCGTGCTTCTCGGGAAATTTCTTTCTTCCTCGAATGCCCCAGTACGCGTACGGACGATAACCGTCCCGCCTTCCCGCCCCAGCGCTTTTCGCAATACACCCGCACGGGTTGCGTTCTCCTTGGTATCGAAGACTTTCAGAACCTTCTCGGTACCATCGTGTTTCAGTATCCATTTTTCCCGCGAGTCGTCGAAGCGCACCGTATATTTTCTTTTCATCTTCGGATTTCCCTGTTAATTATCGCCTTATCAGCGGTCTTTGGCTCATCAAATACCCCAGGCCCGGCGTCTGCTGCTAATCCATGTTCCGGGTATTGCTCACCTGCCGATCGCCATCCCGACCTCCGGCAGCCAGGTCGCGATCCCAGGATGGACGGCGATCACGATGACCGCTCCCATCAACGCGATCCAGTACGGAATCGAGCCGCGGAAAATCTCACCCACCGGGGCCTCCCCCGGCAGCGCAGCCTTCACCGTGAAGACGAGCATCCCGAACGGGGGCGTCAACAGCCCGCATTCGATCGCGAGAATACCGAGGATCGCAAACGCCAGCGGATCGAAGCCGAGCGCCATCGCGATCGGCGCGAACACGGGCACGGTGAGGATGATGATCGAGATCGAGTCGATCAGGCAGCCGAGCACGAACCAGATCGCGACCATGATCGCGAGCACGCCGAAGATGCCCAGGCCCGAGGCGATGAACAATTCCTTCGCCGCGGCGGTGATCCCGGTCATGGACAGCACCCGCGAGTAGAGCTGGGCGCAAAAGAGCAGCATCAGCAGCGGCGCGGAAGTGCGCCCGACCGACAGCACGACTTCGAAGAGTTCCTTTGCCCTGAGCCCCTTCCAGAGGGCGAGCAGCAGCGCGAGCGCGGCGCCCACGCCCGCGCCCTCGGTAGGCGTGAAAAACCCGAGCCAGATCCCGCCCAGGGTTGCCGCGATGAGCGCGATCACCAGCAGCGTGCTCGCCAGGACCTCGCGAAATTCCGCGCCGCCGATTTCCATTTCCGCCGGCGCGCCGGCCGCCGCTTCCACGCCGATGCCCACCCGCTGCGGCTGCAGCCACGCCACCCCGAGGATGTAAGCGCAATAAAATCCCACGACGATGAAACCGGGAATGATCCCCGCGATGAAGATCTTGCCGATCGCCTGCTCGGTCAGCACGCCCCACACGATCATCAGCACCGAGGGCGGAATCAGCATGCCGAGGCAGGCGCTGCCCGCGATGCAGCCGAGCGCGAACTTGCGTTCATAGCCGTAGCGCTTCATCTCCGGGTACGCGATCCGCGAGAATGCCGCGGCGGCGGCGATCGAGACGCCGGTCACGAACGCGAACACCGCATTCGCGAACACCGTCGCGATCGCGAGCCGTCCCGGCATCCAGCGGAAGAGGCGGTTGATGAGCGCGAAGAGGTCCCGCGCCGCGCCGCACTTGGCGAGGAAGTCGCCCATCAGCATGAAGAGCGGGATGACCGCGAACACGTAATCGCGCAGCGCCTCGTACGCGGTGCTGGCGACGAACGCGCGCACCACCGTGATGTCGCCGTGCATCATGTAGATGCCGGCGGCCGCGCCGACGCCGAGCGCCACCGCGACGTGCACGCCCGCGAACACCATCGCGAGCATGATGACGAGCAGCGCGATCATCTCTCCGGTGCCGAACATGAGGGAGGTTTCGAGTAATCGAAAGGAAGGCCGGACGCGCCGCCGCTACGCGATTCGCTCTTCGAGCTTGATCTCGGAGGGCGGTGGCGGAGGCGGGCTGCCGGAAACGAGCGCGCGGTAACGCTCGATCGCGAGCAGCAGGTAGTTGAAGGCCGCGAGGAAGCTCCCGATCAGGACCAGGAACCGCGCCGGCCAGACCGGCACGCGCAACGCGCCTTCGCCCTCGAACTCGTTCGAGCGCCAGGCGTGGAGCGCGGGGTCCACGCTGCCCCAGCACACGAGCGCGAAAAACGCGATCCCCAGCAGTGCGCCGAAGACGTCGCACGCGCTCCGCACGCGCAATGGAAGAAGGACATGCACGGCGTCCACCCAGATCATGCCGCCGCTGCGGATCGCGTACGCCGCCTGCAGCCACAGGATGATCACGATCGACATCTCGACCATCTCCTTCGTGCCCTGCAGCGGCCGGCCGAAGAGGTCGCGGCCGAGCACGTCCGCGCATACGACGAAGGAGAGCAGAAACGCGAGCACCGCCGCGACCGTCAGCAGCGCGCGCGCGATCCAGTCATTAATTCGCACGACCAAGCGTGTCCTTTTCTTACTGTTGATTCCGCGCGCTCAGCGAACCGCGCGTTGAACGGCGGCTTGCCGTCCGTTCGAACGCGCGGACGTAAACCGGAGCTGCGCTTCCGGATTTACGACTATTTGACCTGATAGCGCACCGGCCACTTGTGGCCGAGCTTCTCCGCTTCCTCCAGTGCGAGCTTGAGCACCTGGCTCGCCGGCAGACCCGCCTTGTCGAGCTCGGCCGCCTTCTCCTGCGGCCAGCCCTTGAGCGAATTCGCCCAGTCAACGCGCACCGAGTCGGGCACCGACTTCACCACCCCGCCGAGCGACTTCATCTGCGCCATCTGCTTCGGGTAGGCCTCCTTATTGAACGTGCCCGTGCGCGCTTCGTACTCGCGCGCGACTTCGAGGATGATGCCCTGCACGTCCTTCGGCAGCTTGGCCCAGCGGGCGCGGTTGACCGTCAACCCGTGCCAGGTGATCGCGCCGAAGCCGATCTCGGTGTAGTACTTGCCCTGCTCGTAGAGCTTGAAGTTGACCCACCCGGACGGGAACATGATCCAGCCGAGGTACACGCCGGTCTGCATGCCGGTGTAGGCCTCGGGCAGCGACCCCTGCACCGGCACCGCGCCGACGAACTCGAGCCACTTGAGGTTGAGGCCGGCCCCGGCGAGCTTCTTGCCCTTGAGGTCGGCGACCTTGTTCCATTCGAAGTTGGTGCCGAGGTTGTAGCCGTTGTCGGCGATCAGCGCGATCAGCGTCTGCCCGAACTTGTCCTCGAACACCTTCGACATGTACGGCACCTTGTCGTATATCGCGCGTGCGAGCTTCACGCTCACCACGGGGTCCATGGTGCCGAACGGCAGCATCACCTGGAACGCGTGCAGCGGCAGGTTCGAAGGCTCGAAGCAGAAGCAGTAGCCGCCGATGTCGATGATGCCGCTCTGCACGCCCTCGAGCGTGTCGGCGACCTTGACCATCGCGCCGCCGTAGCCCTCGATGAACTCCACCTTGTGCTTGGTGCGCGCGGCGACGCGCTTGGTGACCTCGGGCACGAAAAAGCCCTGCATCAGGTTCACGTAGGTGTTCGCCGATGGATGGCCGGACGCGATGCGCAGTTTGATGTCTTCCGCGCTCGCGGCCCTGGTGGTGAACAGCCCGCAGCCGATGAGCGCGGCTGTCAATGCAATGCGTGAAAATTTCATGTGCTGCCTCCTCGCCTTTGGATTAGAGATGATTGACGCTGTTCTTTTTATGGTTATTCATAGTCCCAACTTCGCGCCGGGCTGTCAACAGAAATCATCAAAGCGACCGCCCGCGCCGTCCGTTGGCGCGCGTGCCAGCGCATTGTTATACTGGGCAATCCATCCCCTGAACCCGCCCGGAGACGAATATGAAGGCGAATCGAAGCGTAGGCATGATCGGGCTCGGCATCATGGGCTCGGCGATGGCTTCGAACCTGCTGCAGGCAGGATTTCGCGTCGTCGGCTATGACGTGCTGCCCGCCGCGCGCCGCGCCTTTGCCCATACTGGCGGTGTGGCCGCGCGCTCGGGCGCCGAGGTCGCACGCCGTGTGCCCATAGTTATCACTTCATTGCCTTCGGTGGCGGCGCTCGAGGCCGTCGCAAGCGAACTCGCCCGGGTAAGCCACAAAGGCCTGATCGTCGTTGAAACCAGCACGCTGCCGCTCGCAGCAAAGGAAGCCGCACGCAATGTGCTTGCGCGCAAGGCAATCACCCTGCTCGATTGCCCGCTGAGCGGGACCGGCGCGCAGGCGCGCACCAAGGACCTCAACGTTTACGCCAGCGGCCCGCATGCCGCGTGCGACGCGTGCAAAGAGGTGTTCGAAGGTTTTTCGCGCGCACACTTTTACCTGGGCGCGTTCGGCACGGGAATCAAAATGAAGTTCGTCGCCAATCTGCTGGTCGCGATCCATAACGTCGCTGCCGCCGAGGCGCTCGTGCTGGCAAAAAAGGCGGGGCTCGACCCTGCCCTCACCCTCAAGGTAGTCAGCGACGGCGCCGGCAGCTCCCGCATGCTGCAGGTGCGCGGCCCGATGATGGTGGCAGACGACTACCGCGAGGCGACCATGAAGGCTGAGGTATGGCAGAAGGACATGCACCTCATTGCGGACTTCGCGACGCACCTTGATTGTCCAACTCCGCTTTTCGCCACCTGTGCGCCGCTGTACATCGCTGCGATGGCCGCCGGTTACGCCAAGCAGGACGCTGGGTCTGTCGGCGCGGTACTCGGCAGTATGGCCGGGCTTGCCCGCACCGGGCGCAAGCGCCGTACGGCCAAGCGTTAAATCAGGGACATCGCATGAGAGCATTCGACCTCGTCACCGCCCGGGATTCAGGGCATGCGATCGCTCTGCTCGCGGAGCATGGCGCGTCCGCCAGGATTCTCGCGGGGGGTACCGATCTGCTGGTCGAGCTCAAATCCGCGTCGCATACCCCGCAAGTCATCGTCGATATCTCGCGCGCCGAGGATCTAAAAGTCATCGCAATCACCGACGAGGGATTCAGCATCGGCGCGCTGGTCACGCATACCGAAATCATGCGCTCGCCGCTCATCTGCGGGATGTTCCCGGCGCTGGTCGATGCTGCGCACACCATCGGCGCCGTGCAGACCCGCAACCTCGGCACGCTGGGCGGCAACCTTGTGACCGGTGTGCCGTCCATGGACAGTGGTCCCACCTTGATCGCGCTCGAGGCGCTGGTCACCATCGCCGGATCGGGCGGCCGCCGGCAGATGCCGCTGGCCGAGTTCTTCGTCGGGCCCCGCAAGACCATCCTCAAACCCAACGAATTGCTGGTGGATATCGTCATTCCCAAACAAAATCTCGGCAAGCCCACGCATTTTTTGAAGTCCGGCTTGCGCAAGGGACAGGCGCTGGCATTGGTCAATGTCGCCGCGAGCCTGTGGGTCGACTGGGACAAGCATGTATTTGCTGCGCCCCGGATCGCGCTCGGCGCGGTCGCGCCCAAGGTCATACGGGCCCCGCAAGCCGAAGCGTACCTTGAAGGCCGCGCGATTACGCCCGAGGCAATGGCCGAGGCCGGCCGCATCGCCGTCAGCGATGCGAAGCCGATCAGCGATTTTCGCGCGTCAGCCGGATACCGGCGGGATTTGATCGCGGTGCTCACCAAACGCGCGCTGGAAGGCGCCTATGCTCAGGCGCAGGCGAAGCGCAATCAGGAGACTTAACGTGGCGAACGTAACGATCACCGTCAACGGCGAGACGCGCGTTGCATCCGTGCCTCCGGAAACAACGCTGCTCAAGCTGCTGCGCGATAATTTCAATCTGACCGGCGCCAAGCTCGGGTGCGACGTCGGCGATTGCGGCGCGTGCACCGTGATCGTCGACGGCAAGACGGTCAACGCGTGCCTGATGCTGGCCGGCCAGGCCGACGGCCGTGACGTGCTGACGATCGAGGGACTCGCCAGCATGGACCGGCTGCACCCGATCCAGAAAGCATTCGAGGATCACGCATCGCTGCAATGCGGCTTCTGTGGACCGGGCGTCATTCTGTCGGCCAAAGCCCTGCTCGACGAAGTCCCCGACCCGACGGCACAGCAGATTCGCGATGCGCTCTCCGGAAATTTGTGCCGCTGCACCGGCTACACCAAGATGATAGAGGCGATCCAGGAAGCCGCGCACAGCCTCCACGATAAGGCCGCGTAGCCCGCGGCAAAAAGGACATACACATGGCCAAGAAGACTAAAGTCGCCGAGAAAAAGATCCCGCTGAAAACCTGGCTGGAGGCTGACGAGACTTTGCGCCTGCCGGCGATCGTGCCGCCGGTCACCTATCCAATCGAAACCCTGGTCCCGGAGGTTCGCCACCAGACCCCGGCCGTCGGCCAGCGGGCGACGCGGCCCGACGGCCGCCTGCACGGGCTCGGTCAGACGAAATATATCGACGATCTCGCTTTCCCCGGAATGCTGTACGCCCGGATCAAGCGGGCGGGAATTGCCGCGGCACGGATCAAGAGCGTAGACACGCGCGCAGCCGAAGCCATGCCCGGTGTGATGGCGGTGCTGACTGGACGCGAAATCCCGGTCAACTCATTCGGGCCATCGTTGAAGGACCAGCCGGTGCTGGCCGACGACTTCGTATTCCACGCGGGAGATGGAGTCGCGGCAGTGGCGGCGGTTACCGAGCAGATCGCCAACGATGCACTCGACAAGATCAAGGTGGAGTACGAACCGCTGCCGGCCGTCTTCGATCCCGTGGAGGCAATGCAAGAGGATGCGCCCAGGGTGCATGCGCCGAACAGCAACATCTATGCAACCAAGTTGATCAAGAAAGGTGACATCGAAAAGGGCTTCGCCGAATCCGACCATATTTTCGAAGGCAGCTATCGCACGCAGATGGTCGAGCACGTGCCGCTCGAGCCCCACGCGTCGATCGCCGTGTGGGATCCCAACGGCCGTGTCTCCATTTATTCGACCCTCGGAAGAATTACGCTTGGCCGTGCCGACATCGCGCGCACGCTCAAGCTCCCGATCAACCGCGTCCGCGTCATCGCCACTATCGTCGGCGGTAATTTCGGCGGCAAGAACGAGATCAGCCAGGAGCCGGTGCTTGCGCTGCTGTCGAAAAAGACCGGCCGGCCGGTCAAGGGCACCTTCACGCGCACCGAGGAATTCATCGCGACGACCACGCGCCATCCGATCATCATGGATTACAAAACCGGCGTGATGAAAGACGGCAGGCTCGTCGCGCGCAAAGTGCGCCTGGTCCTCGACGGCGGCGCTTACTGTTCGTGGAGCGAGACGACGCTCGGCAAGGCGTGCATACTGGCCGCCGGACCCTACAACATCGACAACCTGCATGCGGAAGCGTTCGTCGTCTACACCAACAAGACGATGACCGGCGCGATGCGGGGATTCGGCGCGCCGCAGGTTTGCTTCGCCTATGAATCGCACATGGACGACATCGCGGAGGCGCTGAAGATCGATCCGCTCGACATCCGGCTCCTCAATGCGTTCGAGGAAGGCTCGCCCAGCCCCACCGGACAGGTGCTGCACAGCGTCGTGGTCAAGGATTCTTTGCGCACGGCGGCGGAACGCTTCGGCTGGAAGGAGCCGCGGTCATGAAACGGCGCGGACGCGGCATCGCCTGCATGTGGTATCCGATCGGCTTCACGGTCGCGGCCAACCCGAGCGCCGCCGTCGTGAAAGTCAATGAGGACGGCACTGCGACGCTCCTCACCGGCACGGTTGAAACCGGCCAGGGCTCGCTGACCATCCTGGGCCAGATCGCGGCGGAAGAACTCGGTATCGCGACCGACGACGTGCATGTGGTTTCAGCCGATACCGACACCACGCCCATGGACACTGGCGCAATTGCCAGCCGCACCACGTACGTGACCGGCAACGCGGTCAGGCTCGCGGCCGAGAAGGCCAAGGCAATCCTGTTCGACGTTGCAGCGCCCATGCTGCGCGTCAAACCCGATCAGCTCGAAGCGCGGGACCGCAAAATCCAGGTCAAAGGCTACCCGCAGCGTTATTTGCCCATCGGTGAGGTGGCGAACCACGCCCAGGTGGTAATGGGCGAACCGGCGATCGGAGCCGCGTCTTTCAATCCGGCGACCGTCGCGCTGGACCCCGAAACCGGGCAAGGCAAGCCTTTCAGCACTTACGTCTACGCGACGCAGATCGCCGAGGTGGACGTGGATGACGAAACGGGGGAAGTGGATGTCATCCGCATCGTCGCAGCCCATGATTGCGGCACGGCGATCAACCCGATGTTGGTGGAAGGGCAGATCGAGGGCGGTATCTCGATGGGAATCGGTTTCGCACTGCAGGAGGAAATCCTGTTCGACGCGGCAGGCCGTCAGATCAACCCCAACCTGACCAACTACATCATGCCGACCAGCCTCGACATGCCGGACATCGAGGTCAACATCGTCAAGAGTTACGATGTGACCGGCCCGTTCGGCGCCAAAGGCGTCGGCGAGCCGACTGCGGTTCCGACGGCGGCGGCAATTCTGAACGCGATTCACAACGCAGTCGGCGTGCGTATCACATCACTGCCGGCCACGGCCGAAAAAATCCTCGCGGCAATCAAGGCGAAACGCGCGCAGGAACCGAAGCGCATCGCCGCCGCGCGTTGAGACGGTAGGTCAGGCGTAGGTCGGGGTACGCGCAGCGTTCCCCGACATCCCGAAACACGTAGGATGGGTTGAGGAACGATACCAATCGTCCAACCCGCGGTTGATGTTATCGATGGGTATCGTCGCTGCGCGCCTCCACCCATCCTACGCAGCCGCGAGCCCGAGGAACAAACGCTGCTTGAGCTGCTTCAGCTCGTCGCGCAGTTCGGCGGCGCGTTCGAATTCGAGATTCCTCGCGGCATCGAGCATGCCCTTTTCGACGCGCTTGATTTCGCGCGCGAGGTCTTTCTCGCTCATCCTCTCGTAGGCGGTCTCGGCCTGCGCCGCCTTCCACTGCTGCTGCGCTTCCTGTGGATCGTAGACCCCTTCGATCATATCGCGCACTTCCTTCACCACGCCTACCGGTGTGATGCCGCGCCGCTTGTTGTACGCGATCTGCTTGTTGCGGCGCCGCTCGGTCTCTCCCATCGCGCGCCGCATCGAATCGGTAACCTTATCGGCGTACAGAATGGCTTTGCCGTTGATATGGCGCGCGGCGCGGCCGATGGTCTGGATCAGCGAACGCTCGGAGCGCAGGAAACCTTCCTTGTCGGCGTCGAGGATCGCGACCAGCGACACTTCCGGCAGATCGAGTCCCTCGCGCAGCAGGTTGATGCCGACCAGCACGTCGAATTCACCGAGCCGCAAATCGCGGATGATCTCGACGCGCTCGACCGTATCGACGTCGGAATGCAGGTAGCGCACCTTGACGCCGTGCTCGGAAAAGTAGTCGGTCAGGTCTTCCGCCATGCGCTTGGTAAGGGTGGTCACCAACACGCGTTCCCTGACTTTCACCCGCACGCTGATTTCCGACAGCAGGTCATCGACCTGAGTCGATGCCGGACGCACCTCGATCTGCGGGTCGACCAGCCCGGTCGGCCGCACCACCTGCTCCACCACCTGCGCCTGGTGCACGCGCTCGTATTCAGCCGGCGTGGCCGAGACAAAAACGCTGCGTTTCATCAGGCGCTCGAACTCATCCAGCCGCAGCGGCCGGTTGTCGAGCGCCGAAGGCAGCCGGAAGCCGTAATTGACCAGGTTCTCCTTGCGCGCACGGTCGCCGCGGTACATGCCGCCGAGCTGCGGCATGGTGACGTGGCTCTCATCGATGAACATCAGCGTGCCGGGCGGCAGATAATCGATGAGCGTCGGCGGCGGCTCGCCCTCCTTGCGCCCCGAAAGGTGGCGGGAGTAATTCTCGATGCCTTTGCAGAATCCCATTTCGATCAGCATTTCAAGATCGAAGCGCGTGCGCTGTTCGATACGCTGGCACTCAACCAGCTTGTTCTCGCGCTGGAAGAACTCGATACGCTCGCGCAATTCTTCCTTGATCGCCTCGATCGCCCGCACGGTGGTTGCGCGTGGCGTCACGTAATGGCTTGAAGGATAAACGGTGAAACGCGGCACACGCTGCAGAATGTGGCCGGTCAGCGGATCGAACACCGACAGTGTTTCGACCTCGTCGTCGAACAGGCTGACGCGAATCGCGGTTTCCGAGTTTTCCGCCGGAAAGATGTCGAGCACGTCGCCGCGCACCCGGAAAGTGCCGCGCTTGAATTCGAACTCGTTGCGCTCGTATTGCATCTCGGCCAGCCGCTGGATCGCATCGCGCTGCGTCATTTTCTCCTTCTCGCGCAGATGCAGGATCATGTTGTGGTAATCCGATGGATTGCCGATGCCGTAAATCGCCGACACGGTAGCGACGATGACGGTGTCGCGACGCTCGAGCAGCGACTTGGTGGCCGAGAGCCGCATTTGCTCGATGTGCTCGTTGATGCTCGAATCCTTCTCGATGTAGAGATCGCGCGACGGCACGTAGGCCTCGGGCTGGTAGTAGTCGTAGTAGGAGACGAAATACTCGACCGCGTTTTCCGGGAAAAACCCGCGCATCTCGGAATAAAGCTGCGCGGCGAGCGTCTTGTTCGGCGCCAGAATGATCGCAGGGCAGCCCAGGCGCGCGATCACATTCGCCATGGTGTAGGTCTTGCCCGAGCCGGTCACCCCAAGCAACGTTTGATAGGAAAGCCCGCTTTCGATGCCCTCGGTGAGCTTGGCGATCGCCTCGGGCTGATCGCCGGCCGGCTCGAACAGCTGGTGCAGGCGATACGGGCTGTCCGGAAATGTGACCGGCGCCGCCGCAGGACACTCGGCAAGTTCGGGTTGCAAAACAGGGTGGGCCATCAATGAGGCTCGCTCGTGGCGCGAAACTGGTTATTGTCCCACATTGTCCTGACACGCTGCCAGACGCCCTTGCGGCCGGGCCGCGGCAGCCGTTCGCCCACAGCGCACTGGCATAACGGGTTAAAATATCTGACATGGCTATCAATTTCCAATCCCGAAGATGAACACATCCCTGCTCTCAACCGTCGAAATGGCGCCGCGCGACCCGATCCTGGGCGTCACCGAAGCCTTCAACGCGGATACCAATCCCCAGAAAGTGAACCTCGGCGTCGGCGTTTATTGCGATGACAGCGGCAAGGTGCCGGTGCTCGAATGCGTGCGCCGCGCCGAGCAGAAGCTGGCTGAACGCCCGCTAGCCAAGAACTATCTGCCGATCGATGGCATGCCGGCATACGACCGGGCAGTCCAACAGGTACTGTTCGGCGCTCAGAGCGACGCCGTGCGCCAAGGCCGGATCGTGACGGTGCAGACGCTGGGCGGAACCGGTGGACTCAAAATCGGTGCGGATCTGCTGCGGCGGATCGATCCTGGCGCGGAGGTCTGGATTAGCGATCCGAGCTGGGAGAACCATCGCGCACTCTTCGAATACGCCGGATTCAAGGTCAACACCTACCCTTACTACGACGCCTCCACAAACGGCGTCGATTTCGACGGCATGACCGGCACGTTGCAGAAACTCCCCGCGGGAGCAATCGTGGTCCTGCATGCCTGCTGCCACAATCCGACCGGCGTCGACTTGTCGCCCGCACAGTGGGAACGCGTGATCGAAATCGTGAATTCGCGCAGGCTGGTGCCGTTACTCGACATCGCCTACCAGGGCTTTGCCGACGGATTGGACGCGGATGCAGCAGCGGTACGCCGTTTCACCGAAGCGTGCCCTGCCGTCTTTGTTTCCAGCTCGTTTTCGAAGTCGCTTTCACTCTACGGCGAACGAATTGGTGCGCTCAGCATCGTCACCGAGAGTGGGGATGAGGCAGCGCGTGTGCTGAGCCAGGTCAAGCGCGTGATCCGCACCAACTACTCCAGCCCGCCGACGCACGGCGGACAGGCCGCCGCCATGGTACTCGCAACGCCTGAGCTGCGCGCGCTGTGGGAATCGGAACTCGGGCAGATGCGCGACCGCATCAAGGTGATGCGCCGCGAGCTGGTCGCGAAGGTGCGCGCGATCCGCGCCGACTTCGATTTAAGCTTCGTCATCCAGCAGCGCGGGATGTACTCCTACTCCGGACTCAGCAAGGAACAGGTGCAGCGGCTGCGCAAGGAGTTTTCGATTTACGCCATCGACAGCGGCCGCATCTGCGTCGCGGCACTGAACTCGAAAAACATCGATCACGCAGCGCGCGCCATAGCCAGCGTGGTCGTGTAAACGAATTGACCGCAAGGTCGCGACCGCCTAGAATACGCAGCCTTGCGGCACATTAGATGGGCCGCAAGAGTATGAAATTTGATCCCCGATAGCTCAGTCGGTAGAGCGACGGACTGTTTTAAATGGCAGCGTCACAGGGAAACCTGTGAATGAAAATCGGGTGAACTCAGGGAATGTCCTTCGGGAAGAATCCTGAGCCAAGCCCGCCGAAGGGCAAGCAGTAGGCGGGAAGGTGCAGAGACTAGGGGGTGAGCAGCCCAAGCAATAAGCCCCCATCAGCGCCCGACACCCTAACGGATAATGCCGAGGGTGATGAGATAGTCCAAACGCGCAAGCGTTGTAATCCGCAGGTCCCAGGTTCGAGCCCTGGTCGGGGAGCCATACAAAATAAGGGTTAGCCGGTGGCTAGCCCTTTTTTGTTTTCTCACCGTATCGAAAACCCTGCAAAGAAATCACGTTATCACCTGCCCTGCTTGCTTGAATGAGCGAAGCCGCCGTCATAGCGTTCAGCACGGAACAGTTGTACGGACTATGAGCGGACGGTAGCCCCATCGCTGTGAAGCCGTCGAGCCAACCTCACTCCTTCTCGAACCCCTGACTTGTAAACTTCAGGGTGCGACTGTTTTCAGTAACAGTTCGCACAACATTGTCAGGCGCACCAGAAGGAAGCACCGCCTCGATCTCGAGCGTTACCTTTACGTCCGCGCCAATCAAACTGCCAAGATGCGCGATTACCTCTTCGGCGATGCGGCTATGCGAAAGAGCGGGCGCCCGATAATCGCGAGTTGTATGACCTAGCTGAGAATGATGCGAGAACCGCCCGGCGCGGGTTATGGGCGGATCCGCAGCCGGTGCCGCCGTGGGAGTGGCGGCACAAGAAGAAGTAGAAAAATGCAAAAGCGCGCAGCAATTGCCACGTCGCCCGCTGGCACCTGCCCAAGAAAGATCAGGACATGAAAGTTACAGCACGCGACCTTTACGTTTCCCCTTAGTTGACTCAGAACCAAGAACGAATCCAACGTCAAGGTTGCAATCCTTCAAACGCCAGACTCCTAAAAGCCGCCGCTTAGTATCCGATGAAGCGCGCTTAATCAGAGGCCGGTAGCTAGCGAGAAACTCTTCCAATTGATGATCAATTCGTTGGTCAAGTCCGTGCATCACGCCATCGTCTGTGCAAAAGGAAAAAGTATTGCCCCAACCGCGGATAATATCGCCGATTCTAATCAGAGTATGTGGCAACGTATGCCGACCGCGTATTGCAGATAACGGATCAGATATTCCGCGCAATCCAGCGTCACACGCGATCCGCACTTTCTCGAGGAGTTTTCTCTGATTATCAGACGATGGGGCAACTCGACCCGGAGCCACCTCACAACCAAGAAACTCAAAACCCGTTGACGTCAGGCCTTGCTCCGCCTTCTTAGGGTTTTGCCGAGGATCATACGCATCAAGACCGAGTGTTGCTAGATATCGGCGCGCTCCTTCTAATGCTTTACCAAGTCGTCTCTGCCCCGACGTAAAAATAACGAAATCATCGATGTATCGAACACACTCAACGCCACGATCATTCATCTGTTTATCAAATTCATCTAGATAAAGATTACAAAGCATTGGTGACAGGCACGACCCTTGCGCGAGCCCGATGCCTTCGAGTGGAAAAATGTGTAAATGCCGATCAAGCGACTCAAGGTTATCCAGTTCAGTAATCGTCGCGTCACGCAATAACTCATCAAAACTGGACCCGTCCGAGTAGACCAATACCGTATCGACCGCGCGATCACGCGGAACATTATCGAAGAACGACACAATATCGGTTCGGGCAAAGTGTGAATACCGACATGACAATTCGTGTGCTCGCTTAATTGCACCTGGAACCGCAACGGCGTCGTCAGTGTTTCCGCGCGGGACACCTCCGAAATTCAACCCTGCATCGAGTCTTGTTCGAACAGCGGGCAGAGATTGAAAAACATCAAGAATCGACCGCTGAACTATCCGGCTAGCAACCGGCGCAACAACGAGCCCACGATATTTCCCTGAAGACTTTTCAATCGGCACACCACGTTGGGAAGCAAACTTGAACTTCCCTTTCCTCAAGGCCCTAGATATCCGATCTAGGCTCGGTTCCGCATTCAGTGCGAACTCTTCCGCATCTGCTTTTGTCGTTTCCGAGGTATCCCGCCCCATGGCGTTCTTGTATACGAGGCGCCAAGCTCGCCGCAGCTGCGGCACAGCTTTTACGCGATCGAAAAGTGTCTTATAAGATCGGGGCATAGGTTGCTGGAGGGATCCACTGGCGAGCTCCACCCGACCGTAGTAACAGAGAACTGCTTCCTGCGGGCGCGACGTTGAAATCGCTCACCCAACCAACGCACGACTTTCTTGCGCCGGCGTCATTCACAACCCTTGCAGCCCCGGAATCCGGCCTGCTCAGTGCGATGACCAAGGAAACGCCAAAAGACTACCTTAAAAGCGCGAGTAGGGCAACAAAAATACTATCTATTGGGGCCGACTCCAAAAAAACCCATATATATAGGGGCGACCTTTGGTTCTCCATTCAGTCTAGCGAAGCTTACGTAAGCTAATGATATAGCGTGGCTATTCAGATACGGGATCGAAAACACTGTTAATCCGCAGGTCCCAGGTTCAAGCCCTGGTCGGGGAGCCAAATCAGAACGTAACCACCGAGCGGATCGACTTGCCTTCGTGCATGAGATCAAAACCCTGATTGATCTCGTCGAGCTTGAGCTGGTGGGTGATGAGATCGTCGATGTTTATTTTGCCCTCCATGTACCAGTCGACGATTTTGGGCACGTCGCGCCGGCCTTTGGCGCCGCCGAATGCCGTGCCTTTCCAGATCCGCCCCGTGACCAGTTGAAACGGTCGGGTTTTTATTTCCTTTCCCGCACCTGCCACGCCAATGATCACCGAGACGCCCCACCCCTTGTGGCAGCATTCGAGCGCTTGGCGCATGACGTCGACATCGCCGATGCACTCGAAGCTGTAATCGGCGCCCCCTTTCGTCAGGTTCACGAGATACGGCACCAGGTCGCCTTCGACCTCCTTGGGATTGACGAAGTGCGTCATTCCGAATTTCCTTGCTAGTGCCTGACGCGCCGGATTGATATCGACGCCGACGATCAGGTTCGCGCCGGCAAGCCGTGCGCCCTGAATCACGTTGAGCCCGATGCCGCCCAACCCGAACACCACCACGTTCGCTCCTGGCTCCACCTTCGCCGTGTTGATCACCGCGCCGATCCCGGTGGTCACCCCACAGCCGATGTAGCACACCTTGTCGAACGGCGCGTCCTCGCGAATCCTGGCGAGCGCAATCTCGGGCACCACGGTGTAATTCGCGAACGTCGACGTGCCCATGTAGTGGTAGAGCTTCTTGCCTCCCAGCGAAAAACGGCTGCTGCCGTCCGGCATGACGCCCTGGCCCTGCGTGACGCGTATCGCCTGGCACAGATTGGTCTTGCCGCTCAGGCAGTATTCGCACTGCTGGCACTCCGGCGTGTAGAGCGGAATGACGTGGTCGCCCTTCTTCAGACTGCTCACATCCGGGCCAATGTCGACCACCACGCCGGCACCCTCGTGGCCGAGGATGGCCGGAAACAAGCCTTCCGGATCGGCGCCCGAGCGCGTGAATTCGTCCGTGTGACAGATCCCCGTTGCCTTGATCTCGACCAGCACTTCGCCGGACCGCGGGCCTTCCAGACTCACCGTCTCGATACTGAGCGGCGCGCCGGCCTGGTGCGCAACAGCGGCTCTTACATCCATTATTCACTCCTGACATAGTTCTTGAATTGTTCCGGCGACTCGCCACCGGCGGTGCCACCGAGTTGGCGACGGGGTCGTGCTGCGCTGCATGCAGCGATGTAGCATAGAATACCAAAGAACCCAACGCGATGAGGAATCGAACTCTATGACAGTGATCATGGTATTCAAGTACATCTGCATCTTGCTGGGTGTGCTGACGACATTCGACGTAGCGGCGCAGAATTATCCGCTCAAGCCGGTTCGATTCGTGGCGCCTTATCCGGCCGGTGGGGTGAACGACATCGTCGCGCGCATGCTGGGTCAGCGGCTGTCGTCAGCGATGGGACAGCAATGGCTGATCGAGAATCGTCCTGGCCGCGGCGGGAGCATCGGCACCGATTTCGTCGTGAAATCCGCGCCCGATGGGTACACGCTGTTACACGGCGGCATGGGAAGTCTCACCCTCGCCCCATTCCTGAGCAAGGTTCCCTACGACGCGCTGAAGGATTTCGCCCCCATCACGCTGACGGCGCGCGCACCGAATGTCGTCGCCGTGCACTCATCGCTTCCGGTCAGGTCCGTGAAAGAGCTGATCGCGTTTGCGAAGACAAGACCCGGCGCACTCAGCTACGCGACCAGCGGCGTGGGCAGTACGCCGCATCTCACGGCAGCGCTCTTTGTGTCGATGGCTGGCATAAGCATGGTTCACATCCCGTACAAAGGCGGCGCGCAAGCCACGACCGACCTTCTTGCCGGACAAGTCCCGATAGGCTTCGCGCCGATCGCATCGGTTCTGCCCCATGTCGCATCGGGCAGATTGCGCGGGCTCGCGGTAAGCAGTCTGCAGCGCTCGCCATCGCTTCCGAATATGCCGACTGTCAGCGAAGCGGGTCTCGCAGGCTTTGAAATGAATCCGTGGTTCGGTGTGCTTGCACCGGCCGGAACGCCAGCGGGACTCATTGTGAAGCTCAACAGTGAGCTCGTGCGCATCCTGCGCGGCCCGGACATCGCCGCGCAGTTCGCAGAGCAAGGCGTCGAACCCGCCCATTCCACTCCCAGGGAATTCGCAGCGCTGATCAGTTCTGATCTTCAGAAGTGGGGCAAGGTCATCGACGAGGCCGGGATTCCGCGGGAGTAGGCGGCTCAACCACCGGGACGAGGCAACAGGATTCTGTCTATGCTCAATCGACGCCAATTTCTGGGTTCAATAGCGGCCGCCGGGCTGGGGTCGTTTTGGCCATTGGGAGCCATTGCTCTTCAAGTGGGCAAGCCGAGCCGAACGGCTCAAGGCACGGCCCTGCAAAGGGCGGCGCACCAGCTTCTCGAAAGGCCGCTCGTATTCGACGATCCAGTAGCGCTGAGGATTCTGGGCGCGCAGCGCGTAAAGTGGCTCGCGCTGAACCTCGACCGCTACCGGACTTTGAGATCGCGTGCGATGCGTGCCCTACTCGTCACGCGCAGCCGCTATGCGGAGGACGAACTCGCGCGTGTCCACCAACAGGGCACGCGGCAATACATCATCCTCGGAGCCGGCCTCGACACGTTTGCATACCGCAATCCGCACGGTAAACGCCTGCGGGTCTTCGAAGTCGATCATCCGTCGACCCAGGCGTGGAAGCGCGCGCAGTTGCACGATCAGGGGATCGAATTGCCGCGATCGCTCAGCTTCGTGCCGGTAGACTTCGAGAAAGATTCTCTCGCTGATCGCCTGCGCCGGGCGGGGTTCAGGCGAAATGCCCCCGTTTTCATTTCCTGGCTTGGTGTGACGATGTATCTCACACGGGACGCCGTGATGCAAACGCTGCGTTTTGTGGCAGGATCGTGTGCCCGCGGAAGCGAGATTGTTTTTGACTTCTCCCTTCCGGATGAGGCACTTGGTGAGGCGGCGCGGACGTTGCGCGCACAGCGCGCTGAGCGCGTAGCCAGGATCGGCGAGCCGTGGATCAGTTATTTTGATCCGGCATCGCTGGTCAAAGACCTCACTGCAATGGGTTTCTCTCAGGCAACCATCTTCGGCTCGAATGAGGCAACCGAGCGCTATTTCGCCAACCGGACCGACGGATTCAGCGTCCGCGGACCGGGCCGCATAATGACCGCACGCGTTTGACGGGTTCGTCTGAAGCGGCACGCTTTCACTTGAGCCAATCCGGCCGTTTGCCACCGCCCGCCGCCACGCCGAGCGCTGCGCCCCGCGGCCCGATGCCGGGGCCCTCGCGCTGGAAGTTGGTGCAGTAGGCGAACGCCAAATTACGGTCGCGGTCGCACCAGGCAAAAGCGCCACCGGTGCCGGTGTGCCCGAATGCTTTCATATTCGCGCCCATGGGCACGGTGTTCGGTTCGTTGTGCATGAAGCCATAGCCCATGCGGATACGGCGCTGCGTCATGATGCAATCGTCTTCCCACACGAGCCCGGACGCGCGCTCCACGGCAGCGGCGCTCAGGATGCGGACGCCATCGATGCTGCCGTTTCCAGCGAGCATCGCGTAGATGCGGGCCATCGCCCGCGCGCTGCCGTGGCCGCCAAAGGAGGCGACTTCGAGCTCGCGAATTTCGCGGCAGTTCTGGAAATATTCCATCTTCGGCGCGGAGCGGAAGGCGCGGCCCAGCGGCGTGGAGTCGTCGGATGCGACCTTGAAGAATGCGTTCTTCGGATTGCGATGCATGTCGGAGACGCGCGCGATCTCGTCGGGCCGCAATCCGATGTGGTAGTCCGCGCCGAGCTTGTTGGCGACTTCTTCGCGCAGGAAAGTACCCACGCTTTTTCCGGTCACGCGGCGCACGATTTCGCCGAGGATATAGCCGATGTTGATCGAATTGTAGGCGCCTTTGGTCCCCGGCTCCCACGCCGGCGCCTGCTGTTCGAGGGCGCGGATATGTACCTTCCAGTCAAACCATGAGCCGGGCGGCGCCTGATCGCAGTAGATCACGCCGCACGTATGGGAAAGCACGTGGCGCACCAGCACGCCCGCCTTGCCCGCGGCGGCGAATTCCGGCCAGTAGCGCGACACCGGCGCGTCGAAATCGACGAGTCCGCGGTCGATCAGGATGTGCATGCAAAGCGCGCACATGCTCTTCGCCAGCGAATTCATGATGACGATGGTATCTTCGGCCCACGGGACGGTGCGTTCCATGTCTTTGTGTCCGCCCCAAAGGTCCACGACCTTTTTCCCGTCCTGATAAACGCACACGGCCGCCCCCACTTCGCCGCGCTCGCGGAAATTACGTTCGAATTCCTCGCGCACGGCCGCGAAACGCGCATCGCATACGCCGTTGATGAGTATCGGTGTATTGGTCATTTGGATTCCCATACTCAGTCGATCCGGACGTTGGCAACCTTAATCACCTTGGCCCAGCGCTCCAACTCTGCTTTGATGTAGTTGGAGAACTCCCCAGGCGATCCGCCAACCACCTCGCTGCCTTCCGCGGCGAGCCGCGTGCTGACGGCACTATCGCGAATCACTTTCGACAGCTCCGAGTTCAGCCGGCCGATAACCTCCGGCGGTGTACGGGACGGAGCGAGCACGCCGTACCACACGCCGGACTCATAACCTTTCAATCCAGCTTCCATGATCGTAGGTAGTTGCGCTGCGACGGCCGAGCGTTTCGCACCCGAGACGGCAAGCCCCCGCACCCGCCCGCTTTTCACGTGCGGAAGCGTCGTCAACACGTCGACGAAGCTGAGTCCCACTTCGCCGGTCACCACCGCGATCGCCGCCGGTCCGGTGCCGCGATATGGCACGTGTAACATCTTCACGCCCGCGAGCATGTTGAACATCTCGCCCGACAGATGACTCGAGCCGCCGTTGCCGCCCGATGAGAAGGTGAGCTCGCCGGGATTTGCTTTTGCCACCGCGATCAGCTCCTTCACGGTCCTGGCCGGAACCGACGGATGCACGGCGAGCAGGTGCGGCGCCGTAGCGATCAGCATGATGGGTGAGAAATCCCGCTGCACGTCGTACGGCAATTTCGAATAGAGATTGGGATTCAGCGCGAGCGGGCCTGAGGTGCCCATCAGTATGGTGTAGCCGTCGGGGGCCGCCCTCGCCGCCACTTCAGTTCCCACGATACCGCCGCCGCCCGTCCGGTTCTCGAGCACAACGGATTGCCCGAGGTTTTCCGTGAGCTTCTGGGCGAGCAGACGCGCAATGATGTCCGTCCCGCCGCCAGGCGCGTAGGGCGTAACCAGCCTGATGGTTTTATTCGGATACGGCTGCGCCGCCGCCATGCCCAGCGCGCCCGCCACGAGTACTACTGCCGCTACCACTTGCTTCATCTGACGTCACTCCCCGCCCTGGATCATGCGCCACTCGCGCGCGCGAACCGGCTCGCGCTCGCGCCCGCGATGCGGCCAAATACCGCGCCGCTCACGAGACCGCTCCCGCCCGGCGCATTGAAGTAGTAAATCCCGCCGACGATCTCGCCGGCTGCATAGAGCCCCTGAATGGGGGTGTGGTTGGTGTCAATCACGCAGCCTTCGGTGTTGATGCGCAACCCCCCGTAGGTAAAGGTGATGCCGCAGGTGATCGCGTAGGCTTCGAACGGAGGCGTCTCTATCGTCTGGGCCCAGTTGGATTTCGGAATCTCCAGCGCGGCACGGCGGCCATCTTTGATACTGGGATCGAAAAGACGGTCGGTCTGCACCGCCGCGTTGAATTCTCGAACGGTTTTCAGAAACTCCGCCGTGTCGACGTCCTCGAGCTTCTCAGCCAACTCTTCGATGCTGTTCGCGGTCACTTTCGTGACCTGCTTCGTTCGATACTCTTCGCGCAGGAGACCGGATATTTTCGCATCGAATATCTGGTACGCGAACTGACCCGGTTGCTCGAGAACGATGTGCCCGTACTTGGCGTAGGTGTAGTTGCGAATGTCGGCACCTTCGTCGAGGAAGCGCCGTCCCCGTGCATTGACCATGATGCCGAACGGGTAGCTGTGACGCTGATAGTTGGGCGTGATGGCCGGATCGCCGAAGTCGGCGGCGTAGCGCTCCCAGCTCACGGCGTGGCAACCCGACCAGTGACCGTACGGCTGGGCCCGCAGCTTCAACGCCATCGCAAGGCCGTCGCCGGTGTTATATTTACTGCCGCGCACCTTGGCGAGATCCCATCCTTTCCCCAGGTAGCGGGCACGCCACTCGGCGTTGGCTTCGAAACCGCCGCACGCGAGCACCACCGCGCGAGACCGGAGTTGCCGATCCTCTCCGTCGATTCTCGCGAGGACGCCGCCCACACGAGCACCTTCCGTCACGAGGTCGTGCACCCATGCGTTGTAGACGACATGCACGCCCAATTTCTCCGCAGTGGCGTAAAGCGCTTCCATCAGCCCGGGCCCGCCGCCGCGCACTACCATCGGCCCGCCCCCGGAGAACTTGAAGCGTCCGCCGATGCGGTAAGCCTGACGCCCGTAATTGGGCATGAAGCGCACGCCTTGGTCCTTCAACCAGAACAGTGCAGCTTTACTCTGCTTGACCACGATCTCGCACAAATCGGGGTCGGTGCGATTCTCGGTGACTCTGGCGATATCGTCGAAGAACTGGTCCGCCGGATAGACGCCGAAATCGCTGGTGGCAATTTCCTCTGCGGTCAGGTCACCTGACAGCTCGATGATATCGCCGGCACCGTCATAAGCGAAACGCACGACCCCGTCCGTGAAGGTGCTGTTGCCGCCCCGCTCCGCCTGCGGCGCCCGTTCCAGCACGACCACGCTTGCGCCATCGTGCCGTGCGGCAACCGCCGCGCACAGTGCCGCGTTTCCGCCGCCCACGACTATGACGTCGTATCGCTCCTCGCCGCCGGTCAGCACGCTCAACGCTTCCCGGTCAGAATGCGAAGCGGTACATGCCGCCGTCCACCGGGATCACGGTGCCAGTGATGTAATCCGCCCGCGGCGAGCATAGGAACACCGCGAGGTCCGCGAGCTCGTTTGGCTCGCCGAAGCGGCCGATGGGGATTTCACGCTCGCAAAACTCGCGGCGGCTTTCTTCTGTCGGAAACATGCGCGCGATCTGTTCGCTCATGATGCGCCCCGGCTGAATGCTGTTGATCGTCACGCCGTGCTTCGCGAGGTCGCGCGAGATCGACTTGGCCCACATGTGCACGGCCGCCTTCGCCGGGAAAGCCGCGTTCGGGGCGCGTGGCTCCGAGGTGCCGCTAAGGTTGATGACACGGCCCCACCGCTGCTCGACCATGCCCGGAAGCACCTCGTGAGTAATCTCGCGAAGGCGTGTGTAGTTGAGCTTCATCCCTTCCTCCCACGCCTCGGCAGGCGCATTCCATGGCACGGGCCTGCTGCCGCCGGCAGAGTTGATCAGGATGTCGACGCGCCCCAAAGCCACCTTAGCCTCGCGGGCGAGTCGCTCCGGGGTCTTGGCGTCGTAAAGGTCGCCTTCAAGCACGACGGGCTCGGCGTCGCCCGCCGATTGAACTTCGGCCGCAACCTCGCGCAGTGCATCGGCTCGGCGCGCGGTAAGCGCGACGCGCACACCCTCGCGCGCAAGCTCGAGAGCGATGGCACGCCCTATGCCCATGCTTGCTCCCGTCACCAACGCCGTCCTGCCTTTCAATCTGAGATCCAAGAGCCGCCTCCCTTGAGCAAATATATCGGAGCGCATCCCTGCTCTCCTCGACGATCCGCAGGCCGTACTTCGAAGCGGGGGGTAGATAGAAAGGCTGAATCAGCAGTAACCGGTAGTTCATTGGTGCTGGAAGACGTTATTGCCGTTCCTGCTGAATCAGCCACCTTTGGTTGGTTTTCACAAGAGTCAGCGTCTTGTTGCCGGTTTCCGTCAACCGGTTAGAGCGGTAGTTCTGCCGGAACCGGGCCGTGGCGATATTGCCGTCGACGGTAATTTCAAGCGCTTCAATCTTCACTTCGATCCGGGTTTTTCCGACGATCCGCGCGCGGCGTTGTGCTTCCCACTGCCGGCGTGAACGGCCGCGGGGCACTTCGAAGTCCTTCGAGTAGGCGGCAAGGTAGCCGGCGACATCCTTGCGCGACCATGCTGCTGCCCAATCGGCTATCGCTGCGGACACGTCCCTTTGGTCGGGCGTCATTACGGGACCGGCCGCGGCACGCTCCATCCGCGCGGATTGTTTTGCCTTGGCGAGATCAGCCCTGGCACGCTCCTCTTTAGCCAGTTGTACTGCTCTGTCAAATTCAGCCTTCCCGCGCTCCGGATCAACGATCTGCTCATCAGCAGCCATCTTGGCCGATGGTTTGGCAGTACGCACCCGGGACAAAGAGCCAACGCATCCTTTGACACCGGGCGTGGTAACCATCGCAAATTGGTAGACTTCCCCCGCCACGACCTTCACGGTATTGGTTTTGGTCGCGTCGCCGCATTTCATTGTCACCGTGTGCGCGCCCGGCTCAAGCTCCACCGGGCCGTACCGACTTTCGACGGGCTTGCCATCAATTTCGACCAGGGAAATCACCGGGCCAAATCGGGTCAAAGCCATTACATTGGTATTGCCGGACGTAATGATCGCGACCTTGTCCAGGCGATCAGTTCGTACTGGACCCAGGGCACAACCCGCTATTAACGTAACCGCGATAGCTATTGATGCGATGTAATGTTTGGCTATCTTCATGGCGAGCATCCCTGTTGAAATAGACCAATGTTCCTATGCGGTCGCGGCAATTATCCCATATCCGCTACGGTGGCGCAGTCATCGGCGATATCCCGTCCCGCGGGTGCGGTTCAGCAATAGCGGAGTTGCCTGCGTAGCCTACGCCCCCTTGACACCGGCATCAACTGGTTCGCCGGACTGGTAGAGAGTAGAATAAAAAAACACCAGCTTAACGGAGGCGGATATTAAACGTTCAACCTGGCTCGACGTGCTCGCCAGTGCCGGCGGGAGCGAGCAACCCCTGACACCGCAAGAACGCCGGGCGCTGGCGGCGCTCGACGACACGCTGTTCGAACTGTGGAATCTGGGCGAAAACATCATACTGGCGTGGACGCACGAGGGACATGAGCTGCGTTTCCTGCTGGTGCGCCACTACGCAATCGCCGAATCGATCAACACCGGCGCCGCCATTCCGGACGATCGCTCATCCGCCGAGGAATTCATCAACAAGATACTCGCCGGCTCCAAGTTCGTGCTGCCCGGCGAGTTCAACCGGATCAGCACGGCATTGAAGGAATCTTCACAGGTGGCCAAGACAACGTACCAGGCAGACGAGGTCAACAGCGAGCTTATCAACGGCCTCGTTACCCGCTACGGAGTGTCATTGATGCGGGAGAGGGCCGTAGTGCTGTTCGACGCCGTGGGCTTTTCGCTCCACTCGCCGCTCGAACAGGTCGCGATGCTGAACAGCCTGACCTATTCGGTAAACTCCGCGTATCGCCAGCTCCTGTCCAAGGACATCCAGATCAATTTTGCCCGCACCACCACCGGCGACGGTTTTTATATCTGGAACCGGACCCGGACCCCTGACGCGAATCTCGCGTTATACAAGCTGATGATGCTGATACTCGCGGACAACGCGGTCGCGCAACGCAAGGCGCAGCGTTTCCCGGTGCCCAAGCTGCGCGCGGCGTTTCACATTGGCGAACACTTCGAGTTTTATCAAGTCGAGGCCCTGAACCCGACCACCTTCGGCTATATCGTCGGACAGGTGACCATCGAGCTTGCGCGGATGATCGAAAAAGGCCTGCCCGGCCAGATCGTTCTGGGTGATTTCAGCGTCCATTTGCAGGACGAGCGGACGGGTGCCGTCGTTTTGCACAACACGCTTGGTTTCGTCGAGAGAACTGCCTCTACCCTGGAGCAACTCAAAGGCCTCGTGATCTCCGGCGACAAGATCGAAGATTTCAAGTGTTATCTGACGGGTCAGAGCCGCGACGACGGCACCTTCGCGGTTACCCATTATACGGTCAAGGACAAACACGGGCTGACACGTTCGGTCTACAACGCCAAGATCAATATCCACCGGCGCGAAGCCGAGCCGATCTTCCTTGGGATCCAGCACAAGGATATAAAGCTCGCATGAAGCCGCAGCGTTTCTAGCGCGGCTGTTCGGATAGGCGCAGCTCGGTTGCGCTCCAGCCCCCGCCCAGCGCCTGTACCAGCGTAACCGCCGCGACCAGGCGTTGCCCCAGCACGCTGACCGCATTAACTTCGTTGTTCAATTGCGCGGCCTGAACGATGACGACGCTGAGATAGTTGACCGTCCCGGCCTTGTACTGATTGAGCGTGAGTTCCGTCGATTTGCGCGCCCCCTGCACCGCATCGTCCTGCGCGCGGGCTTCCTGCTCGAGGATGCGCAACGCCGCCAGATTGTCCTCCACTTGCTGGAACGCGGTTAGAACCGTTTGGCGGTAAGTCGCGACATTGACGTCATAGGCGGCTTGCGCCTGCAACGTGACGGCTCGCCGCACTCCGCCATCGAACAGGGTTTCCGCCAACGCGGGGCCGACCGACCAGAAGCGGTGCGGAATGGTAAACCAATCCGCCGGTCTGTTGGCCCGAAAGCCGGTGCTCGCCGAGAGGGTAAGCGACGGGAAATAAGCCGCCTTGGCTATGCCTATCTGCGCATTGGCCGCCGCCATCTGCCGTTCGGCAGCCGCGATATCGGGCCGGCGTTCGAGCAACTGCGACGGCAGGCCGGCCGGAATATCGGGAATTGCGACCGCCAGCCGCTCGACGGCAATCGACAATTCAGCCGGCGCCTTGCCGATCAGAATCGCGATCGCGTGTTCGAGTTGCGCGCGCTGCACGCCGACGTCGAGCGCCTGCGCCTGTGTGCTCCTCAATTGCGTCTCAGCCTGCACCACGTCGACGCGCGCCGCCACGCCGGCGTTATAGCGGTTGCGCGTAAGATCAAGCGACTTCTGGTACGCGGCCACCGACGTATCAAGCAATTGCCGCCGCGTATCGAGCACGCGCAACTGAAAATAATTGATGGCGAGTTGCGCCTGCGCAAGCAGGCGCGCATTGGCGACGTTGGCGGCGCTGGTCTGCGCGTTGGCGACGTTGCTCTCGATGCTGCGACGCACGCTGCCCCACAAATCAGGAGCCCACGACGCGGTGAGGGGAAGATTGAAGATATTGACCGGTGCAGTGGTCGTCGTCGCCGCACCAGCAACATTCGGCGCGCGGCTGCGCGTCGCGGTAGCGGCCACTCCCAACGTCGGCCACAACCCCGCGCGCGCCTGTTCGACCACTGCGTCAGCCTGCCGCAGACGTGCTTCCGCCACGCGTACGTTCTCGTTCGATACGTTGACCTGCTCGATCAGCTCATTCAACCTGGCATCGCTGAAAATCTCCCACCACTTGCCGCGGCTCACCGCGTCGCGCGGCTGTGCGGGATTCCAGTCCCCGGCTTCCTTGAACGCAGCAGGCGCCGCTGCCGGCGGGCGCACGTAGTTCGGCCCGACCATGCAGCCGCCGAGCAACGCCAGCGCCGCCGCGCCTGCGAAAACGTCTACACGGATGCACCTCAACATCATTCCGCCTCCAACGCGACGGGACCAATTTTCCGGGCCCGGATGCGCTGGCACCACAGTCCGAAACGGTCCAGATACAGATAAACCACCGGCGTCGTATACAGCGTGAGCAGCTGGCTCATCACGAGGCCCCCAACGATCGCGATGCCGAGCGGCCGGCGCAGTTCCGCACCGTCGCCGAAACCCAGCGCGAGCGGTATTGCGGCGAACAAGGCCGCCATGGTCGTCATCATGATCGGGCGGAATCGCAGCAGGCACGCTTCAAAGATCGCGGCTTCAGGACTCCTGCCGTGCTTGCGCTCGGTCTCCAGCGCAAAGTCGATCATCATGATCGCGTTTTTCTTGACGATGCCGATCAGCAGGATCACACCGATCAGCGCAATGATGCTGAACTCGGTCTGGAACAGCATCAGCGCGAGCAGCGCGCCCACGCCCGCCGACGGCAGGGTCGACAGGATCGTGATCGGATGCACGTAACTTTCGTAGAGGATGCCGAGCACGAGGTACACCGCGACCAGTGCGGCGAGGATCAGCCATGGCTGGCTGTCGAGCGACGCCTGAAATGCGCGCGCCGTGCCCTGGAAAGCGCCGTGTATGGTCGTCGGCATGCCAATCCGGCCGAGCTCCTGCTCTACCGCGCGCGTCGCGCCGGACAACGACACGCCAACCGGCAGATTGAACGATATCGTCGACGCCGCAAACTGGCCCTGGTGATTCACGCCGAGCGCTGTGTTGGTCGGCTCGTAGCGGCTGAACGCCGCGAGCGGCACCTGGGCTCCGCCAGGTGCGCTGACGTACACATTTTTCAGCGTCTCGGGGCTTTGCCAGAACTCAGGTGCTGCCTCCATCACCACCCGGTACTGGTTGAGCGGATTGTAGATCGTCGAAACCTGGCGCTGGCCAAAGGCGTTGTTGAGCGTCGTGTCGATCATCCTCGGCGTGACCCCAAGCTTCGCTGCCGTGTCGCGGTCGATGACCAGCGAGGTCTGCAAGCCCCTGTCCTCCTGGTCGGTGTTGACGTCCTCCAGCTCGGGCAACTGGCCCAGCGCGCGGCGGACGCGGGGCTCCCATGCGCGCAATTCTTCGAGGTCATCGGCCCGCAGCGTGAACTGGTATTGTGCGTTGGCCTGGCGCCCGCCGACGCGGATGTCCTGTACCGGCACCAGGAACAGGCGTGCGCCCGGCTCGCGCGCGAGCTTGCCGCGCAGCCGCGCGATAACCCGATCGGCCGACAGCTTGCGTTCGCCAATGGGTTTGAGCGTGACGAACATGGATCCCCGGTTGCGCTGCCCGCCGCCGGTGAAAGCGGTCACGTTCTCCACCGCCGGGTCCGCACGCACGATCTCCACGAAGGCTGCGAGTTTCTGGCGCATCGCCTGAAATGAAATGCTCTGGTCGGCCTGGATATTTCCGACCAGCCGGCCCGTGTCCTGCTGCGGAAAGAAACCTTTGGGCACAATGATGTAGAGGTACACGTTCAGGCAGATCGTGCCGGCAAGCAACAACAGCATGAGCGGCCCGTGCCGCAGCGCCCACTTGAGCGTGATCTCGTAGCCGCGCAACATCATCTCAAAAATCCGCTCACTCGCCCGGTACAGCCGGCCGTGCCCGCGCGTGCGCTCCGGCCGCAGCAGCCGCGCGCACATCATCGGGGTGGTCGTGAGCGACACCAGCAGCGAAATCAGGATCGCCACCGACAGCACCACGGCAAACTCGCGGAACAGCCGGCCCACGATGCCGCCCATCAGCAGGATCGGGATAAAGACCGCGATCAGCGACAGGCTCATCGAGAGCACGGTGAAGCCGACTTCACGGCTGCCCTGCAGCGCCGCCTGCATCGGCGGCACGCCCGCTTCGATGCGGCGCGTAACGTTCTCCAGCACGACGATGGCATCATCCACCACGAACCCGGTGGCAACGATGAGTGCCATCAGGGACAGGTTATTCAGGCTGTAGCCGCACAGATACATGACGCCGAAGGTGCCGATCAGCGATACCGGCACCGCCACGGTCGGGATCAGCGTTGCGCGCCAGTTGCGCAGGAACAGAAACACCACCATGATGACCAGGGCGATCGAGATCAGCAGCGTGCGCTCGACTTCGCGCAGCGAGGCGCGGATGGTCGGCGTGCGGTCCATCGCGACCTCGAGGTCGATCGCACGGGGAATCGAGGCGGCAAGCACCGGGAGCAGCGCCCTGACCCGGTCGACGGTCTCGATGACGTTCGCATTGGGCTGGCGATAGATAACCAGCATCACCGCCGGCTTGCCATTGGCGGAACCGTCGTTGCGCAGGTCCTGCACCGAGTCGAGGACTTCGCCCACGTCGGTGATCCGCACCGCCGCGCCCTTGCGGTACGCGACGATGAGCGGCAGGTAGTCCGCGGCTTTCGTCGCCTGGTCGTTGGCGAGGATCTGCCAGTGGCGCTCGCCGTCGTCCACCGCGCCCTTGGGCCGGTTCACATTGGTCGTCACGATTGCGTTGCGCACGTCCTCGAAGCCGATGCCGTATTTATTGAGCGCGGCGGGATTCAGCTCCACCCGCACCGCCGGCAGCGAACTGCCGCCCACGGTCACCTGGCCGATGCCCTCGACCTGGGAGAGTTTCTGCTCGAGGATGGTCGAGGCTGCATCGTACATCTGGCCGCGGGACATCGTTCCCGAGGTCAGCGAGAGAATCATGATCGGCGCATCGGCCGGGTTCAGCTTGCGGTAGGTCGGGTTGTTCGGCAGGCCGCTGGGCAGCAGCGTGCGCGCGGCGTTGATCGCGGCCTGGACTTCGCGGGCAGCGCCATTGATGTCGCGGTTGAGATCGAACTGCAGCACGACGCGCGTGGAGCCGAGCGAACTCGAGGAGGTGATTTCAGTGATACCCGCGATGCGGCCGAGCGCGCGTTCGAGCGGTGTCGCCACCGTCGCGGCCATGGTTTCCGGGCTCGCGCCCGGCAGCCGGGCAAATACCGCAATGGTCGGAAAATCCACTTGCGGCAGCGGTGACACGGGCAGCAGTCTGAACGCGATCGCCCCCGCAAGCGCAATACCCAGCGTCAGCAGCGTCGTCGCGACCGGCCGCGCGATGAAGGGGGCCGAAACGTTCACGTCCGCGCTTCCCCGACCCGCTCGAGGGCCGCCGCGCGCGCGCGTCGTGCAAGCCGGTCGAACGCGAGATAAATCACCGGCGTGGTAAACAGCGTGAGCACCTGGCTGACCAGCAGCCCGCCGACCATCGTGATCCCGAGCGGATGCCGCAGTTCGGAACCGACGCCGGTGCCGAGCATCAGCGGCAACGCGGCGAGCAGCGCCGCCATTGTCGTCATCATGATCGGCCGGAAGCGCAACAGGCAGGCCTCGAAAATCGCGTCCCGCGGGCTTTTGCCCTGCTTGCGCTCGGCGTCGAGCGCAAAGTCGATCATCATGATCGCGTTTTTCTTGACGATGCCGATCAGCAGAATGATGCCGATGATCGCGATGATGTCGAGATCGTTGCGGGAGAGCATCAGCGCGAGCAGCGCGCCAACGCCGGCGGAAGGCAGCGTGGACAGGATTGTGACCGGATGGATGTAGCTCTCGTACAGTACGCCGAGCACGATGTACATGGTCACGATCGCCGCCAGGATCAGGAGCAGCGTATTGTCGAGCGAGGCCTGGAAAGCCAGTGCAGCGCCCTGGAAGCGCGTCTGGGCGCTGAGCGGCATTCCGATCTCGCGTTCAGCGGCGCGGATCGCCTTGACCGCATCGCCCAGCGAGGCGCCGCGCGCGAGGTTGAACGAGATGGTCGCTGCGGGAAATTGACCCAGGTGGTTGATCAGGAGCGGGGCGAGCTTTTCGGACACGCGCGCAATCGTGCTGAGCCGCACCTGCTCCCCCGT
>Ga0082335_1000465_pt1 | contig 103056 bp, 95 predicted proteins | sample Subgrocontami58m_FD_72375 | JGI IMG/M metagenome (GOLD analysis project Ga0082335, IMG submission 72375) | Subsurface groundwater microbial communities from S. Glens Falls, New York, USA - GMW37 contaminated, 5.8 m (SPADES assembly) (version 2) ... | reverse complement strand
ACATACTCATAACCCAACTCTTTTGCTTTTTTAACCATATCCTCTATTGAATCTGCTCCCGGCCCATGTGATGGACTTTTAATTAGATAATTTGAATGTAAATGCAAATCTCCCTTAATATCTTTTAATTCCACCAAATCAGGAAGTTTGCGGGCAAGGGCAGCTTCTATCTCCCCTGTATCCTCTCTGATTTCCGGTGGGGGAGTCTGCATTCCTAATAATTTATAAAATCCCTCTTCTGTTTTAACTTTTATTTTTTCCGATAAAGACAATCCCTTTGCTTGGGCTAAGCTGCGAAGATGAATATTATGCGCTTTAGAGCCTGTGAAATGCTGTAAAAGGGCTCCATAGGCCTCTGGCCTACCTACTAGCAAATCAACTTGCAAACCACTTTGCAGAACTACTGTAGCTTTATTGTCACCTTTATCAACTATTCTGGCTATTCCGGGCATTTTGCAAAAATAATTCACCACTTTTGCCGGATTTTTGGAAGCAACGGAAAAGTCTAAATCGCCCACTGTTGCCACCATTCTTCTCAAAGAGCCTAAAGAGTGAGCTTCTAAAACATCTTTGCTTTTTTTAAGATAATCCAGCACTCTTTGAGCTTGGGCAAAAGCGTATGGCAAAAGTATCCTGCCGGTACCCCTGTTTTCTACCTCTCCAATCCCGTACATCAGTTTCTGCGCTATTTTGGCGGAGAATCCTTTATTAACAAGCAGCCCCCTTTTAATTTGTATTTTTAAATCCCTGATGTTAATTACTCCCAATTTTGCCAGCTCCATGGCTGTTTGGGGGCCGACTCCCGGAATATCCAGCATGTCAAAAACCACTTGAGGCACATCTTTTTCTATTTCCTCAAAATGCAAAACCCGGCCGGTTTTAAAGAGTTCTTCCAAATAGCTTTGCATTTTCTCTCCCAGTCCGGGCACCTCCCCTAATTTTCCCTCTTCATATAAATCTTTTATTTCAGAAGTGGAGTGTTCAATATTATCCGCAGCATTCTCATAAGCTCGGATTTGAAAAATATTACCCTTTTTTTTTATTGTATATGCCGCAGCCACATCCCGCAGTAATTTGGCAACTTGTTGATTAGAAAGTTCCATGATGCTAATATATCACAGTTGGGGCCGTAGTGAACCGGTCATCACGTCTCCCTGTCACGGAGAAGATAGCGGGTTCGATTCCCGTCGGCCCCGCAAAAATGGAAAGGGATAATTCTTCCAAAATTGATGCAGTTTTGCTCTGTGGTGGAATAGGATCTCGCCTCGGAGAAATTTCTGGAGATGTACCAAAATCTTTGCTCGATGTTGAAGGTAAACCATTAATCCAGTACGCCTTAGACAACTTAGATGCTGCATATATAAGACGCCTTATTTTCGCAGTAGATTATCAAGCAGAACAAATTCAGGAGTGGATTATTGCGAGAAATCTACCCCACAGTGGGATACATTTCTCTCGTCAGATGCAACCTGGAATTCTCCCTGCTATAGATTCTGCTCTAAATTTTTTGGTAGAAGATGCTTTCGTAGTTTGTAATACAGACGAGATACAGCTAGGTTTTAGTCTAACTCAGTTCTTAGAATCTTATAGACACTCCAATACATTGGCAACCATGCTTGGAGTCTATTCAAACCATATGTATAGACATAGGGTTCTAACTGTACGAGAAACAGATAATCTAGTCGTAAAAACAGAACTAGAGTCAGAACATTATCTACACAACCCTGAACAAAGGGGGTTAGTCAATGGCGGGTTAGTTATCATGAACAAGCGGGCAGTTGAATATTACGCTCCTCTTCATAGTACAGGTTGGAGTGGTATTATTGATCCGCTTTGCGATGCTGGCCAACTTTCAGTATGTATTATGCCCAATGTAGTCTACTTTAATACAAATACTGCGGATGAGTACAGGGAAGCAGTAACATTCCTAGAACAACAATCCAGCTAAAGCAAGAGAGGCTAAAGCGCTACTTACTTTTAAATCTCCTTTGTTAATAATCTTTTTTAAGTTTTTTCTTGGAATAAATCTAATGCTAATCATTTCTGTAATTTCGTGCCTAATTTCGCTTATTGGAACAACATCTTCTGCTTTGACAATAGTGACGGTGTGTATATCTTTGCTTGGGTATTCATAGAGTTTGTCTACTTTGGTAAATTTTCCCCCGCCGAATCCTGTCTCTTCAGCCAACTCTCTTTTTGCGGTTTCAATAGGGTCTTCTTTATCAAAAATGTGGCCAGCAGGTAAATTAAGCAATTTACAACCGGCCCCATGCTCATATTCTTCAACAAATATTACTCGATCATCAGCAGTAGTTGCCACAATCATCACAATATCAGGTTTTTTTATAAGGGTATAATCATCAATAATCTCTCCATTTGGTAACTTAATGGTATCTTGATAAACTTTCAGAAACTCTGAATCTAAAACAATTCTTCTTTGCAGTGTTTTCCATTTCTTGAATTTAGCCCCTGACATGAGAAATAGTTTAACATACTAGAGTTATGTGGGGAACCTTACCACCTAAAAGTAGGAATAAACATTCAATGTTTGTAAAGTTTTATACTGGTATACTATGCTTTGATAAAGGTGTTCAAGATTTTCACCTTCAAGCCCGCATTTACCCCCTTGACAATCTACTCGTAATGGTTTAAAAATCAAGTTAGAAATCTGCTCAAACTGCCTCTAAAACAAATGGCTAAAAAAACTTCTGAAACAAAAGTGGATCAAAGCAACGGATCCTACTGGAATAAAATAAACGAAGAGACTCAATCAAAACAGTCAAAACTTAGTATGGTGCTGGGAGCTTTAATCATTCTGGTAGCAGGTGTTTTGGTTTTTAATTACTTTAATAAAAGCAAACAGGATTTAGGCCCTGCTCAACAAACCACAAAAGAAGAACAAATTGATGCTTCTCCGGAAAATCTGCCCGGTAATTATATTGTTAAAGAAGGCAACACTTTATTTACAATTGCTGAAAAATATTATCAGGACGGCTACAAATACAACGAATTAGTAAAAGCAAATAATTTATCCGATGAAAATAGCATAGAAGTTGGACAAGTTCTACAAATTCCCAAGCTGGGCGAAGAACCGGCTGTTGGAGGAGGAAATACTACTATTTGGGGACCAAAAATAGATGGGGATACTTATACAGTAGCAGAGGGTGACTGGTTATCTACTATTGCTGCCAGATCTTATGGAGATATCATGGCTTATACAAAGCTTGCGGAAGCAAATAATATTTCTAATCCAGACCTGATCGAGCCCGGCCAGGTCCTCAAAATCCCGCGCTAAAACTTTTCGGCTTATGCTATCATAAAAGCATGTTGCTAACTCATATTCAAAAAAATTACATCAGGAAAAATATCAGAAAAGAGGATATTCCTCTGATTGCTCAAAAAATAAATGCCTCCAGGGAAAATGTTCTTGATTATTTAAAAAAACGCTGGGGCGAAGAAAAATTACAAAATTTTATCAACAAATCTATTATTTCACAACAAGCCCCTTCTGAAAAAGAGTCCCACGACTGGTTCAAAAATCACTGGATTCCCATACTGATTTTATTTTTTCTCATTCTGGCAACCTACGCTAATGCTCTAACCAATGAATTTGTTTCGGATGACATAGCGGAAATAGCCAAAAATCCAAGCGTAGGCCATTTTAGCTACATTTTTACTCACCCTTTTGGATTTATCAGACTAATCCTCAACTGGATGGCATATCAAATAGGCGGCCTGACACCCATTTTTTTCAGGCTGATCAATATTTTCTTTCACTCCGGAAATGTAATTTTGATTTATATTTTGTTTAATTTGCTATATTCCTCAAGAAAATTAGGGTTTATTGTGGCTGCTATTTTTGCGGTTCACCCGGCTATTTCCGAAGCCGTAGTCTGGATTTCAGGAGGTACTTATCCCCAATATTCGTTCTTTTTCCTTTTATCGTTTTTATTTTACATCTTATCTGCAAAAAGAAAATTTTTCTATTGCGTTAGCAACAAACTTGTTTATCTTCTATCTTCTATCTTCTATTCTTTTTCATTCATGTCCCATCCTGTCATGCCTCTTGCTTTATTTTTGGTCTTTCCTCTTTATGAATTTGTTTTTGGGGATTTACGGAAAAACTGGCTAAAAGCTATGCCTTATCTTTTGCTTTCCATAGCTTATGTATTTATTAACCTGGGAGCTTTACCGGAAAGAGAAACCACTTTGCAATCTGTCCATTATCAGGAAAGAGGCTTTGATAATATTTTTCTTTTGATTCCAATAGCCCTATCCTCCTATTTTGAGCTGATTTTTTATCCCGCGGTTTTAACCCTTTATCACTCGGAACTTGTATTCGGGATATTTCAGTTTGGCACAATAGTGTTTATTATTGCGGTCTTCACAGCAGGGGTCATTTTTTTCAAAAAAAACAAATCAATTCTCTTTTGGCTCTTATTTTCCCTTCTGGCGCTTTCTCCTACCCTGACTCCTTTAAGATTAAACTGGATTGTAGCTGAAAGATATCTTTACTTACCTTCCCTGGGAATTTTTGCTCTTGCCGGTATTGGCATTCTCAAATTCAGAAAATATAAATGGGTAATTATTTTCTTGCTTGCGCTGACTCTGATCGCTTTATCCGCTAGAACAATCCTGCGGAACATTGACTGGAAAAATGAAGACAACCTCTGGATTGCCACAGGCAAAACTTCGCCGTCAAGCCCCAATAACCACAATAATCTGGGGGATGTGTATGGCCGGCAAGGAGATAAACAAAAAGCTTTGCAGGAGTTTCAAACAGCCATTGCCTTAAAACCCAATTACGGAGATGCTTATCATAATCTGGCCAATACCTATCGGGAAATAGGACAGCTTGATAAAGCCCTGGAAAATTATCAAAAGGCCCTGCAGTTTAACCCTAATCTCTGGCAATCTCATCAAAATATAGCAGCTATTTATTATAGCCAGGCGCAATACGACAAAGCCTTGGAGCAATTAGATCAGGCAGTAAAAATAAGTCCAAAAATCCCCAATCTGTGGAATAATCTGGGGGTGGTTTATCTAACTTTGGATAATAAACAAAAAGCCAAAGAAGCTTTTAATAATGCCTTATTTTTAGATCCGCAAAATCAAATCGCCAAACAGGGCCTGATAGAAGCAGGCAAATAAGAGCCGGTGGACGGGATCGAACCGTCGCTCCCCACTTTACGAAAGTGGTGCTTTACCACTAAGCTACACCGGCACAAGAGCGGTGGAGGGGACTCGAACCCCCGACATCCTCCTTGGGAAGGAGGCATTCTACCACTGAATTACCACCGCTTAATGAGAATTATATTATAATAAAACTACTTATGCGATATAGATACCGCGCAGCCAGGAAAGCTGCCAAAAAAAGCAAATATAACTTCCTGGCAACAATTATTATTATTTTCTTATTGCTTTTTGTTACTCTTAATTGGATTCTTCCCAATTTAATTTCGGGTCTGGGATTTTTAAGAGGGACTCTAGCTCCTCAAACACCAAAAAAGATCACTGCATCTTCCTCCACCCTAGCCCCTCCTGTTTTAAACATACCATACGAAGCTACCAACTCCGGAAAAATCATGGTCAAAGGTTATGCAACTCCCAAAACTAAAGTTCTAATCTTTGTTGACGAAAGCCAGGCAGGTAAAACAGAGAGTTTAGAGGATGGCGGCTTTGAAGTCAAAGATATTTCTTTAAATTTAGGGAGCAATTCTATTTTTGGAAAAACCCAAGAGGGAAACACAGATAGTCTGCCTTCCAAAATCATCAAAGTTTTTTTTGACAGCGAAAAACCAACTTTAGATATTTACGAACCCGGCGATAATACAGAAGTTCATGGCGATAAAAAGGTTAAAGTTTCCGGCAAAACAGAAACACAGGCTAAGGTTTTTGTCAACGAAATTCAGGCAATTATCGGATCGGACGGCACCTTTTCCCTGAACTTTCCTCTAACTGACGGAGAAAACATTTTAACTATTAAATCAGTTGATCAGGCTACCAATACCACCGAAGTCCAAAGAAGAGTAATTTTCAAATGAGCATATTCTCTTGGATTTTAACACTTTCTATTGTAGCCGGCCAGCTCATCCGCCTGCCCTTTGGCCCGGGATCAATGAATCTTTTAGATCTTTTCATCATCGGCTTTCTCGTCTTTCATCTGTTAAAATTTAGATTTAAGCTCAAAAAGCCACCTGTTTGCATTAAAGGCGCAATGTTTTTTGTACTAATTGCTATACTTTCTCTGATATTTTCCCCCTTGAAATTAACTTTGCCCCAAATACTCATCAGTTTCTCTTACACTTTAAGATTTTTGTTTTATATTGTGTTTGCCTGGATCATCTCTCCAAATTTTCATACTCTAAAACTGGCAGGAGTTTCTCTGGCTATTTTGGGTTTACTGCAACTGATTTTTTTCCCTGATTTAAGTTTTCTCTCTATTTTAGGCTGGGATCCTCATTATTTCCGGATAGTTTCTACTTTTCTGGATCCAAACTTTGCCGGAGCTTTTTTTGTGCTCACTTTACTGCTTTTATCCCGAAATTTTGCCAAAGAAAAATTAAATTTCTGGTGGTTTTTATTAGTTTACGCTGCGCTTTTACTGACCTTTTCCAGATCAAGCTACATCATGTTTTTTGTCAGCTTCACTATCTTGGCAATCTTCTTGAAATCCTGGCGTTTACAGATTATTACAATTGGACTTTTTGCCCTACTTTTGCTGGGATTTTTTATATATGCCCAAACCATTTCTCTCCCCCGTAATATCAATAGAACCGAGTCCGCTGCTTTTAGAATTAATACCTGGACGCAGGGCTGGCAGCTTTTTGAAAAGCACCCTATTTTGGGAGTAGGCTTTAATGCCTATCGTTACGCAATCAGAGATTATAAACTCGCTGATCTGCAATTTCTAAAAGGACACGGCTCAAACAGCAATGATTCCTCACTTCTTTCCGTAGCAGCAACCACCGGACTTCTAGGTCTTTTTGCTTTTGGATATTTTTTATTTTCACTTATTAAAACTAATTATCCTCAAAACAGAAAACTAATCTTTCCTGCGCTGGCAGGACTTTTATTTCATAGCCTCTTTGCCAACAGTTTATTTTTCCCGCCCATCTTGCTTTGGCTTATTTTAACAGCAAGTTCTGATAAAATTCATTCAACTTCCTAGCGGATTTTTGCCAGGAAAACTTTTTGGCCTGCTTTAAACCCTTTGCAATCATTGTTTTTCTTAAATCTTCGTTGTTAAATACGGAAATTAAGGCTTTTTTCAAACTGTCTTTGCTGTACGGGTCAATATAAAGCGGCGCATCTCCGCCCACCTCGGGCAAAGAAGATGTGTTGGAACAAATAACAGGAACTCCGCTTGTCATAGCCTCAAGTACCGGAATGCCAAAACCCTCATAAAAAGACGGATAAACCATGCATATTGCCCCGCCGTATAAATAGGGCAAGTCGCCATCTTCCACAAACCCCGTAATTTTTATTTTATCAGGATATTGTTTGACTAAATCAAAAATCTCTCCGCTCCCCCATCCTTTTCTTCCTGTCAAAACCAATTTATTTTTGAGGCCGCTTTCCAAAAAAGCTTCAATTAACATCCTGATATTTTTCCGGGGCTCCAACGTTGCCACTGACAAAAAATAATCTTTTTCCAGATCATATTTCTGTAAAACCTCTTTTAGCTTATTTTTGTTTACTTTGGCTGAAAATTGCGCCGCCACCCCGGGATATATCACCTCCGCTTTTTTATTTGGAGCAAATTGCAGAAAATCTTTCTTGGAATGTTCTGAAATAGTAATTACCAGATCTGCATTTTCCTTAATTCTTTTTAGTCTTACGCCATCAAGCTGAATAGTTTTTTTCTGATGCCAAAGCCGGTATAAAACAGGCGTCATGTCAAAAACAGTTGCCACTTTTTTGCCTTGTTTTTGAGGTGGAAAATACCAGTTAAAATTGTGAAATATATCAACAGGGCCAACTAATTTTTCAATTGCCGGCCAGTTTAATGTTTGCCAGAGTAAAAATGTTGTCCTAAAAGCTCTTGCCGGAATGGTATAGATAGCTAATCTAACATTCGAATACTTTTTATACTCAATATTTTTAAAATAATTCCTTGTTTCAAAAGTGGATATCCCAAATAGCACAAATTGATCCTGTTTGTTTATTTCCAGTAAGGCCTTAATCAGTTCAAAAGTATAAACTCCAATGCCTGTTTTTTGTTTGTTGTTTAAAGGAGAAATATCTATGCCTATGGTTTTCATCTTTTAAAAATAAACTTGCGGATAAAGAATATTATTAACGCAGTGCTTAAAATATCCGAGGCAACAGTAATCCAGGAGGCTGCTAAAAAGCCAAATCTTGGAATAAAAATTAGGTTTAAAATGATGTTAAATAGTAGCGGTAACAAAGAAATCAAAATTACCTGCTTTAAATACTTGTCGGTTGAGAGTAAAATTTGGGAAGCAGGCACATATATGAACATAAACGGCACTGTTAAAGAAAGAATTCTGATTACTTCTATAGAAGGTAAATAACTTGGCAGGAAAAATCTAATAATGGGGGGTAGAATTAAATTATATGCAATAAAAACCAAAGCCGAGAGAAATACCATTGTTTTCACGCTTTGGGAAAATAGCAACTTAATCTTAGTTAAATCATGATCATGCAGCTTGGCAAGGGTTGGAAATAAAACAATAGCCAAAGAGCTGGGGACAAAAACAAGAGCTTCTAAAAATTTGTACCCTGCTGAATAAATTCCGGTTTCAAAATTTCCCCTCATATAAGAAAGCATTAAGGTATCAATTCTAAAATAAATAAGACCTAAAATAGCCAGAAGTCCGTATGGCAGGGCACCTTTTATTACCTCAATTAGAACTTTTGTTTTGACAAGAGAAAGTAAAGCCACTTTTTGTAATTTTAAAAGTGCCATCGTAACAACCAGATAAGCAACTTGTCCTACAATTAAAGCTACCACCGCGCCTGTTGTTCCAAATCCCGAATTTAGTAGAAAAATTCCGGCCAGAGTTGTAGCTATGTTTAATACAACCAGAGAGAGGGCGGACAATTTCATTTTTTGCATGGCAATGAAAATACTATCCGCAGTTTGGGCAACTGATGCCGGCAAAACAGTCAGGATTGCCAAAAGACTAAGGCCAACTCTAAATTTATCAGGGTCAAAAATATAAAGTACCAGTGAAAACACGGCAAATAGCAAAGAAGTTATTGTCAGGCGCAGAATTGAGATATTTGAAAAAACTTCCGCAATTTTAAAACTGCCCCTTGCTATTTCTCTTATTAAAAATCTGCTAAAGCCAAAATCTGCTAAAGCCGCAAAAAGAGAATAATAAGCTAGAACTGCGGAATAAAGACCAAAATCCTCTACTCCCAAGTACCTAGCCAAATAAATGGTATAGAAAAAACCAATTATTCTCCCCAAAGTCTGTGCCCCAAAAAGCCAGGAAGTTTGCTGTAAAATTGATTTCACTCAACTATTTTACCAGATAAACCTAAAAAGCTACTAATTTCCCCTTTTATGTGCAATAATTAGGCAAGAAAATATGAAAATTAAAGACCTGCCAAGGGTAGACCGGCCAAGGGAAAAACTAATCAAATACGGCCCAGGAAAACTTTCAAATTCTGAGCTTTTAGCTATCCTTTTAGGGACTGGTATTAAAGGGATAAATGTTGTTGAACTTTCAAACAAAATCCTTAAAAAATTTACTGGTAACAATTTAGCAAAAGCTGATGTAAAAGAATTAAAAAACATAACTGGACTGGGAGAAGCTAAGGCCTGTGAAATCGTGGCTTGTTTTGAACTTGGGAAACGTTTATTAAAAGAGAAAAAATCAGAGCTTATTTTATCTCCGGAAGATGTCTGGGAACAGTTAAAAGATATAAGAAACCATAAAAAAGAGCATTTTGTAATTTTTTATTTAGATACCAGAAATCAAGAAATATGCAGAGAAATTATTTCTATAGGAACATTAAATGAATCGCTTGTGCACCCACGCGAAGTTTTTGAACCAGCCATCCGTAACTCCGCCGCCCAAATCATCATTGCCCATAACCACCCTTCTGGCAACACCGACCCTTCAGAGGAAGATATAAAAATAACTGCAAAATTGGCCGAAGCAGGAAAATTACTCGGCATCGAACTTTTCGATCACATAATAGTCACGAAAGAAAATTTTCTCAGTATGAATAAGGAGAATTTATTTTAAAGCAGGTACATTATGTATTTCAATCCATCTCCGAAAAAATCTTGCAATTGTGTGTATCAATTATAATCCAGATTACTAAAACTCTTCCTTTTGTTATATATCCATGATATATTTCAAGCATGGCTTTACTTTCATTCATCAAAGATGAAGATTTACGTGCACATGTTTCGTGGGTACTTTCATATGTTAAGCAAGAGACTGAAAAAAGTTTTTACAGGAATGCTGTTGACCCATTTTCTGCAGTATTTGAAGCTTCAATCCAGGGAATTTCTTTATCCAAGTGGGTAGAATTAGAAAGGGTGAGGCAAGGGCAGAAATCTATGCAAAACAAGTTAGGGGATTTCCACCAAAGAATCCTTGGCTCTATGCCCGGGTGGGAAGATTTGAGTACTGGACACCTGATAGATATAAGGAATGTTGGGAAAAAAATAATTGCTGAAATAAAAAATAAACACAATACAACAAAAGGTTCTGACAAGGTAGTAATTTACGATAATCTCAAGTATGCATTGGATAATGAATACCCCGGCTTTACAGCATACTATGTTGAAATTATCCCGAAAAATAGGTACATATATGATAAAGATTTTTCCCCATCTGATAATAAAACTCATACAGTCAGGGAAACATTAGGCCGTATACATGTAACTGATGGAAAAACTTTTTATGCCATTGCAAGCGGGGTGCCTGATGCATTAAAGCAATTATACGAGATCCTTCCCCAAGTAATTGGGGATGTTTTGGGCAGGCCTTTAGAAGCAATTGTCAAAGATCCTTTCTATAGGGAAATATTCGAAAAGACATATTCATAAATCCTGTAATAATCATAACCCTTGCATTATGCATTGGTTACTTTTATTATAAATGTAATGAATAAACTGCTTACTGTTCATGAAGCTGCACAAAAACTAGATGTTTCCGTTGATACTATAAGAAGGTGGGAGAAAAAGGGATTAATAAAATCTGCTAGGTCAGACCACAATTACCGCCTCTTCAGTATAGATGAACTCCAACGGGTACAAAACAAGGTTAAAGGAATAAGTACTGTCAATAATTACCGTATACTAAAATCAGGTAAAAAGACAAAATATACCTCCATTGAACTGTTCGCGGGGGCAGGGGGTACTGCGCTTGGCTTAGAAAATGCAGGCATTAACCATATACTCCTAAATGAGATTGATAAAAATTGTGTAGAAACCTTAAAGAAAAACAGGCCAGGTTGGAATATCCTCCACGACGATGTAGCAAATGTTGACTTTAAGAGATGGGAAGGGAAAGTAGATGTAGTCCAAGGGGGCTTCCCTTGCCAATCATTCAGTTATGCAGGAAAAGGTTTAGGATTTGGTGACATAAGGGGGACTATGTTTTTCCAGTTTGCCAGATGCGTGGAGGAAGTTAAGCCTAAAATAGCAATAGGTGAAAATGTTAGAGGATTACTAATGCATGACAATGGCAAAACTTTAGCTACAATGGTTAAAAGTTTAGAAGATCTGGGGTATAGAGTTGCTTATAGGGTTCTTAAGTCGCAATACCTGGATGTTCCGCAAAAAAGGGAAAGGTTGGTAATTGTTGCCATCCGGAATGACCTTGATATCCCATTCATTTTCCCAAAGGAAAAAGATTATACAGTTTCATTACGCGAAGCATTAAAAGGTTGCCCAAAATCCCCAGGCCAGCAATACCCGAAGAAGAAAAGGAAAATTATGGAGTTAGTCCCTCCTGGCGGGTACTGGAAATCCTTACCAATTGAATTACAAAAGTCGTATATGGGTAGAAGCTTCTATCTGGGGGGTGGAAAAACTGGTATGGCAAGACGCCTATCTTGGGATGAACCCAGCCTAACTTTAACTTGTGCGCCTGCCCAGAAACAAACCGAACGTTGCCACCCAGAGGAAACTCGACCTTTGGCAGTAAGGGAATATGCAAGGTTACAGACTTTTCCTGACAATTGGGAATTTGTAGGGTCTTTGTCTTCCCAATATAAACAAATCGGCAACGCTGTACCTGTTAACCTAGGATACCATATAGGGCAGTGTGTAATAGCCATGTTAGATAACAGAAAGTTTGAGGAGGCTAGTATGGATAAATTTAAGGAATTTTATAGACCACAAATACTCATCCAAGTACCCTTACAATTTTAGCAACTGCCTTGTCGAAGTTTTTCGTGATTTCGTGTTCCCAGAGCCTCATTACTTTCCAACCTTGGTTTTTCAACTCTTTTGAATATTCTACATCACGCCCCATATTCCTCCTGATCTTGTTCAACCAATATATGGGTAACTTTTCTGCCCTCTCCCTAAGGATATAACCGTGCCAAAAATCCCCATCTAAAAAGATCGCAGCCTTTTTCTTTCTAAAAGTGATGTCCGGGCTTCCTAAAACTTTGGATGAATGTATCCTATACCCCCTAAACCCTAAAGCCCACAACTTTTTCCTGACAATTAATTCTATACGAGTATTTTTTCCCTTAATGCGCGACATAATGAAACTTCGTTTTTCTTTAGAAAATTTGTCCATTGTTATGTTTGGTGTATAATACTATAAAACCTACCCGAGGCCCCAAGTTTCCGGTAGGTTTTTAACTTCTCAAGATATTCCTAAAAGATAGACTTTTCGTCCGGAAGAAATTTCCGATGACTGATTTTTTTAACAGGGAGAGGAATTTTTAACTTAATTATAAAAATCATCTGATATAGGTATTATTGTTATTGATACCTTTTCATCCGTTGATCGTTTCAGACCTTCCTGAAAAATTACTGCATCGTATCCTTCGGCCAATAATTTTGCCTTATAGCTGTCAGCTATATCCCAATAATATACCCCTAAGTTTTGACCTGATGTAGGTTGACCGAAGGTCTTAAATATATCATTTTTAAGAGCTTCCAGACTTCTGAACTTTTTTAGTTTTACTGGAGTAAATTCTTTTTGTATTATGATTTTACCGTAAGAACCTGCAACTTCCTCACTATCACTAAACGAGGCACCTAAAAATTCAACTGGTCCCGCGCCAGGGTGATAACCAACACCCTCTTTAATTGGCTGCAATTTAAAATCAGAATTATCAGTACCGTGATATAGTTTCATTAAAAATCTACCACCTTCTTCTGTAGCTTATGAAAAAGCTATAATTTGGGACAGCTATTTTATGATAGCATAATAAAGTTGGAACCGAAACAGAAATCCGCTTTGTGCTTATCTTAACTATCTAATAAGCTAAATTTTTGCTAGAATTGACCCATTAGTTTATCAGCAGTTGCAAGCGGGTTGAGAAGGTTCGCTTATAAGCTCTACTGCTTAAAGTATAAATATGTATACTAAAATCTCCATTTTCAAGGGAAAAAATATCCGGAAAACTATTTATAAGAATGAATGGTGGTTTTCAATTATTGATGTTGTTGAAGCGCTGACCAGTACAGATCGGCCAAGAAAATATTGGAATGATCTCAAAACAAAGCTTATCAAGGAAGGATACATTGAGGTGTCCGAAAAAATCGGACAACTGAAATTAGAATCAGCAGATGGAAAAAAATATCTTACAGATTGCGCAAATACGGAAACTCTGTTCCGTGTAGCTCAATCTATTCCTTCACCCAAGGCAGAACCATTTAAGCGCTGGCTGGCAAAGATAGGCTATGAACGAGTGCAAGAAATAGAAAATCCGGAGTTGGCCACGAAACGGACACGAATGCTTTATAAGCTAAAAGGATATTCTGAAGATTGGATTGAAAAACGGATGCGAGGAATTGCTATCCGTGAAGAATTGACGGATGAATGGCAAAAAAGGGGAGTAAAACAGCAAAAAGAATATGAAATTTTAACAGCCGAAATTTCCAAAGCCTCTTTTGGTGTAACCCCGAGCGAGTACAAGAAATTAAAGGGTCTGAGAAGAGAGAATCTGCGTGATCATATGGATGACTTTGAGTTAATTTTCACGATGTTGGGCGAGAGAGTGACGACAGAAATTTCCCAGCAAGAAAAACCGGATACGTTTTCAAAAAACAAAACGGTGGCAAAAAGAGGCGGAGGCGTTGCCGGCAAAGCCAGAAAAGAAACGGAAAAAGAAATCGGTCGTAGCGTGGTTTCCAAAGAAAATTATCTCAAAAAGCCAGAAAGACAAAAAAAGCTAAGAACAAAAGGATTACTTTCAGGATGACCTCAATTTGTGGACGACGTTGGGATTGAACCAACGGCCTATCGCATGTGAAGCGATCGCTCTACCACTGAGCTAGTCGTCCAACCACCAACATTCTACCATCCCCTATCTTGCATCTCAACTTATGAATTTGAGATAATGCGGAAATGGATAATGAAAATGACCAGCTAATTTACGGGGATCAAATAAATAAAGGTTTTTTTGGCAGTCTAAAAGATCACATCATAGATTTGATCCAAACCCTGGTAGTTTTCGGAGCCATTTTTACTGTTATTTATCTTTTTGTGGCCCAACCCCACAAAGTTTCCGGCAATTCCATGGTTCCAACTTTTCAAAATGGAGATTACATCATTACGGATAAATTAAGTTACAAATTGGGCCAGCCCAAAAAAGGGGATATTATTGTTTTAAAAAATCCAAGGGATGAATCGCAGGATTTTATCAAAAGAATTATAGTCCTGCCCGGGGATACAATAAAAATTTCAGGCCGTTTTGTTTATGTTAATGATACGCTCCAAAAAGAACAATATCTCCTCCAAAACACCCCAACATCTCCTGGCGCAATGCTGCGAGAAGGCGAGACAGTCAAAGCCGGGTCAAATCAATATTTTGTGCTTGGAGACAATAGAACTCATTCTTCGGATTCAAGGGAATGGGGATCTATCACCAAAGAGGAAATTGTAGGCAAAGCCTTTTTCAGATACTGGCCGCCTCAAAGTTTTGGATTTATTAAGTCTTGAGGTTAAAATAACCGGAAATGGCCTTATTTAAATCCTTTAAAATTTCCACTGTTTGATCGGGTGTTCCCTCAATAGACAACCTAACTGTAGCTTTTTTACCTGTTTGCTCCAGCTTAACTTGTGTCTTGGAAAAACGGGATAAAGTAGCAGCCAAATCACTTTCTATATTATCAATCTCTTCCGAAATAATATGCATATCCTCAATAACTGCTGATTTTTTGGGAGGAAGTCCCACTCTAGCCCGCAATCTCCTAACCAATTCCTCTGTTCCCCTGACAGATAAATTCTTTCTCAAAACTTCTTTGTAGGCTTCAATAATCAGATGCGGATCTTCCAGGGCAGACAAAGCTCTGACATGCCCTTCAGAAGTTGCCCCGGCCATCAGAGCATCTTTTAAGGCATCAGGTAAAGTCAAAAGTCTGATAGTATTGGAGATGTAGGAAGGGCTTTTGGACACCCGTATCGAAATTTCACCATTAGTTAGATTAAATTCATCCATTAATCTTCTGTAAGCTTGTGCTCTTTCCAGAGGATTTAAGTCTATTCTTTGAACATTCTCCACTATGGCCATTTCCAGCATGCCTTGAGGCGAGGTTTCGCGGATAATTACCGGTACCTCGACAAGGCCGGCCAGCTTTGCCGCTCTCCAGCGTCTCTCGCCTGCAATAATTTGATAACCAGCAGGAGTCTTAGCCACCACCAAAGGCTCCAGTAATCCATGAGTTCTAATGGATTCTGCCAGTTCTGCCAAAGATTCAGGACTAATCAAACCCCGTGGTTGCAAAGGATTTGGTTGAAGCAGTTCTATTTCAAGATGATGTGTTTGTTCGTTTTCCATAATAAAGCTAAATCACACTAACAACTCTTTTATCAATACTTTTTTTAAAAGCCACCTTACCCGTAGATATGGCAAAAATAGTGTAATCATTGCCTTGTTTGGTACCAACTCCCGAATAAAATTTATTGCCTTTTTGACGCACCAGAATATTCCCCGGAATTACTTTTTCCCCTCCAAATTTTTTCACACCCAGTCTTTTGGAAATGGAATCTTTATTTTTTCTGGTACTTCCGCCGCCTGTTTTGTGTGCCATGAAGTGGAGTATAAAACTTGTGAAAAATTAAGTCAATAGTTCAACTTTGAAGAATTTTTTCCTGTAGCCTGTTACTTTTCTGTATTTAGCCTTGGCATGAAATTTTGCTACTCTAACTTTTTCCCCCATTACTACTCCCAAAGACTTTAAATCCAAATCATCCTTTAAGTATGGCTTGCCGATTTTTATCTTGCCATTTTCCGAGAGCAATAATACCTTTACGGTCAACTGGCCTGTAACCATTAAGGACTTACCCGGGACAACCTTGTATTGCTTTCCTCCAATTTCACAAACTGCATAATCTATCATAGAAAACAAATATTACTCTGAATAGCTTTGACTGTCAATCTTTCTTTTATACCGGGCCACAGAAGCTATCAGTCCCAATGCTATCATTGTAGCAATTAATGAATTTCCCCCATAAGAAATTAAGGGCAAAGTAATACCTGTTATTGGCACTAAACCAATATTCATACCTATATTAACAACTATCTGAAAACACAACATGGAAACACCTCCTATAACAAGTAAAAAACCAAACGCATCAAAAGCTGTTTCTGCAACTTTCAAACAATAAATAATCAGAATAAGGTATAAGGCTAAAATCAGCAATGACCCCACAAATCCCATTTCCTCTGCTATTGAGGCAAAAATAAAATCAGTTCTAAATTCGGGTAAAAATTGCAGGCGCGATTGCGTTCCTCTTCCCAAGCCTCTGCCGAAAATTTCACCGGATCCCACGGCAATAGTTGATTGAATAACATTATAACCTCTACCCAAAGGATCAGAGTGGGGATCCAAAAAACCGCTCAAGCGCTGCTTTTGATAATCTCTTAAGGAAAACCAGCCAATTGGAATTACCAAAATAATCACAAAAACAAGAAGGGCAACTTTTTTAAATGACACTTTTGCAGCAAAAAGCATTCCCAGCCAGATTGCAAAAAGAGTTAATGTAGAACCCAGATCAGGCTGATTAAAAATTAAAACAGCCGGAGGGATAGTCCAAAAAAGGCTTCTTCCAATATTTGACCATGATGGTAGATTTTTGGACCAGAAATCTGCCAAGAGTAGAATTAATATTGGCTTTGCAATCTCCGAAGGTTGTAAATTAATCACTCCCAGAGGAATCCATCTAACCGAACCTCTGGTTTCAAAACCAAGAATTGCTGCTACTATCAATAAAGCCACCACCGCAAAATAAAGCAGGACAGTTAGATTTTTAATTGACCTGTAATCAAACCGGGAAATAAAAAAATAAGCTGTTATCCCTAAAAAGGCGAAAATTAACTGAAATAAAGCCAACTCTTTAGAAGATGAATAAATCACCAGGATGGCTATGGAAAGAAGCAGTACGGAGCAGATAGTTAAAGTCGGGTTTAAAGAAGAAAAAAATTTCATTATTCTGCTTTTGACACCTTGAATTCCGGTTCCTTGCTAATAGACAAAGAAGCAGTGGCTTTCAAGATCTCCTCTTCGTATTTTTTGGGCCAGAAAGGCGCAAAAATTATTGTTTTATCAGCTAATGTAAAATTTTGATCTTTTCTTTTCTGCTGAATTGCTCTTATCAATTCCCGGGCCTCTCCCTCTTCTTTAAGTTCTTGAGTAATTTTTGTATCCAATTGTACTTTTTGTTCGCTTCCAGATGCTTTTTCAAACTTTATTTCCTTAACATTTACCTCATCTTGAAGAATTTTCTCTAATTCCCCATCTAACTTTTTACTCCAGCTATATTTTAACGATGCTAGGGGCTGCCTTAATTTTATTCCAACTTCTTTTCTTTTTGCATGAGCATTTTCTGCTATTTTTCTAACGAGTTGCATATCTTCAACCAGTTCCGCATTAAGAAGAGATTTATTTCCTTCCGGATAATCCTGCAAATGCACAGATTCCTCACCTGTTAAATTCCTATACAATTCTTCAGCTATAAAAGGTGTAAACGGAGCTAATAATTTGCTTAAAGTAACTAATACTTCATTCATTACAGGTAAACAAGTACTAATTCTGTTTCTGGAGCGTCTAATATACCAGGTAGAAAAATCGTTGACTACAAAATCTTCTATTGCCCTGGAGGCAGTTGAAGCATCATATTTTTCCAAACTTTCATTAACCAAAAAAATTAATTCATTAAGTTTGGCCAAAACCCATTTATCCAAAACATTAGACACCTGGAAGGTGGGCCCTGACTCCTTCAAGGTGGAAAAATTATTTAAATTTGCATAATCCACAAAAAATTTATAGCAATTCCATAAAATCAAAATGAATTTTCTGTGCCTTTCCAAAAGAATATCTTTGGAAAATATATAATTTCCTCCTGCAGGAGCACCTGTAAATACAAACCATCTAACTGTATCTGCACCGGTTAAAGGAATCATATCCATTGGACTTATAACATTACCCTTAGATTTACTCATTTTTTGACCCTTTTCATCTAAAACTAATCCGGTTGATATAACATTCTTAAATGGAGCTGGAGGGTTTTCACCAAGTAACATTGCCTCTGCCATTAAAGTATAAAACCAACCCCTTGTTTGATCTATTCCCTCAACAATATAATCTGCAGGATACCAAGTTCTGTAAATCTCCTTATTCTCAAAAGGATAGTGCCACTGGGCAAATGGCATAGCTCCTGAATCCATCCAGACATCCGCAACATCGGGTATTCTTTTCATTTCTTCAGAACAATCACTACATTTTAAAATTACTTCATCAATAAAGGGTTTATGTAAATCATCTGGAACTTTTCCTCCATAATCTAAAATTTCCTGACGAGAACCGATTACCTTAATATGACCTTTCTCACAAACCCAAATAGGAAGTGGTGTTCCCCAAAATCTATTTCTTGAAATATTCCAATCAATCAAGGTTTCTAGCCAATTCTTCATTCTGCCCTCTCTAATATTTTTTGGTACCCAATTTATTTTCTGATTATCTTTCAAAAGAAAATCCTTTACTGATGTAGTTTTTATAAACCAAGCATCAAGAGCGTAGTATAATATTGAAGTTCCACATCTCCAACAGAATGGATAAGTATGTTTAATCTTTTCAGATTTATAAAGTAATTCTTTTTTTGATAAATCATCTATAATCCTAGGATCAGCCTCTTTAACAAAAAGTCCTTTAAAATCATCAACTTCATCTATAAATTCACCTTTTAAATTAATCAAATGCTTCATGGGCAAATCTAGTCTTTTCCCTAATTCAAAATCATCCTCACCATACATAGAAGCTATATGAACAATCCCCGTACCATCTTCATCTGTAGTAAAATTAGCTTCTGCAATAAAATGAGATTTTGATGATTTAAGAAAATCGTATAGAGGGTTATATTTTTTGCCAATCAATTCACTGGCGCTTACCTCACTAATAACTTCATAATCATCATCTAAAACCTCAAGCCTTTTTTTAGCCAGAATTAAAATTTGGCCTTGATTCTTGACTTTTACATATTGAATATTTTTTCCAAGTGCCAGTGCTACATTTCCAAGTAAGGTCCATGGAGTAGTTGTCCAAACCAGTAAATATGTCCCTGGTTCTTCACTCAATTCAAATTTTATATAAACTGACGGATCTTCAACATCATCTTTATAACCCTGAGCTAATTCATGCGAGGAAAGTGAAGTTTCACACCGCGGACAATATGGAACAACTTTATAATCTTTATATAAATAATCTTTTTTATTAACCTCAGCAATAAACCACCAAACACTCTCTATAAAATTATTATCACAGGTTTCATAAGCATTATCAAAATAAATCCAAAAACCTATTCTTCTGGTTAAATTTACCCAATCATCAACATATTGGAAAACTGATTCTTTACATTTTTCGTTAAAGAATTTAATTGATTCAAACTCGTTCTCTTTTAAATTTAAAATATCTTGCTTACCCTTAAGTCCTAGGGCTTTTTCTACCTCTATTTCTACAGGAAGACCATGGGTATCCCAACCGGCTTTTCTCTCTACTAAAAAACCTTTCATTGACCTAAAACGCAGGATAAGATCCTTTAATGAGCGCTGTACTGTATGCCCCATGTGTGGTTTACCATTAGCAGTCGGTGGACCTTCATAAAAAACAAATCTCTTGCTACCTTTACGATTTCCTATAGATTTCTCGAAAATTTTATTATCCTGCCAAAATTTAAGAATTTCTTCTTCCAACCCGGGAAAATCAACCTGCGATAAAACCGGCTTAAATTTAGTCATATGAGCTAAATTCTACCAGAATATACCTCTTGAGACTAGTGGCTTACACACACCAGGTGTGTCGTAGCTTGACACATACGGTAATCTGATATAATCTGTATATATGCCCTACCGAAAAACTCCTTTAGTTAATGGTGAAATTTACCATGTTTTTAACAGAAGCGTTGCTCATCAACCTATATTTCTATCTGAAACATATTATCAAAGAGGATTTGAAGTATTATCATACTATAGCAATTTAAATCCACCCATACGTTTCTCTCATTTTGCCAGGCTTCCTTCATCAATAAAAAATCAAATACTGGAAAGTTTAAATAAGGATAACCAAAAACTGGTGAAGATATTGGCTTTCTGTCTTATGCCTAATCATATACATTTTTTGCTGAAAGAAATCAGAGCAAAGGGGGTCACAACTTTTATGCGTAAATTTCAAGATAGTTATGCAAAATACTTTAATACCAGAACTAAAAGGAGTGGCTCTTTATTTCAATCAATGTTTAAAGCGGTCAGAATATTAACAGAAGAACAATTACTTCATGTGACTAGATACATTCATCTAAATCCGGTAACTTCCTTTATCCTAAAGGATTTATATGAATTGTCAAACTATCCTTGGTCCTCATATCCTATTTACATCGGAAAACACTCTTCAAATGATATAAGTACCACAGAGGTTCTTAGTTTTTTTTCTTCAAAGGATAAATTTATTAAATTTACAGCGGATCAAATAGATTATCAGAGAGAATTAGATAAAATTAAACATCTGCTATTAGAATAATTCCCGATGTGTCTACTTAGCACACACCCGGTGTGGGTTTTAGCTATCTATTACTCCTTAGAAATGCCGGGATTTCCAGGTCTTCCTCTTCTTTTTCTATTTCCCTATTTTTTTCTTCCTCGTTTACTTGCTCCGTCTCCTGGTGAAGCTCTGTATCATCAGTATCAGATACTGTAGTTGTAGTATCTGACCAGGCTTTTGGTTGTACTCCCAAAGAAGAAGATCCAATTCCTGTCCCCACATATTCCCGCAACCTTCTTCTGGTCTCGTCAAAACCAGTAGCAATAACTGAAACTTTAATTTGATCCAATTGATCATCTTTGATTGTAGCCCCAAATATAATATTGGCATCAGGATCTGCGGCTTGGGCTATAATTTGAGCTGCCTCATTAACTTCTGACATGGATAAATCCGGCCCACCCACAATATTAAACAACACCCCTTTGGCTCCTTCTATAGAAACTTCCAACAACGGGGATGATATAGCCATTCTGGCAGCCGCAGCAGCTCTATTTTCTCCTCCTGCCATTCCAATCCCCATTAAGGCCGATCCGGCATTACTCATTATTGTTTTAACATCTGCGAAATCAACATTAATCAGACCCGGTATCACGATAAGATCGGAAATTCCCTGTACTCCCTGACCCAAAACCGAATCTGCCAACTTAAATGCTTCCTGTAAAGTCATATTTTTTTCAACAGTTTCCAAAAGTCGCTGGTTAGGAATAATAATGAGAGCATCAACTTTATCTTTTAATGTTTCCACTCCTTCTTCCGCCACCATCATTCTTCTGGTGCCTTCAAAAGCAAAAGGCTTGGTAACAACAGCCACAGTCAAAGCACCTATGTTTTTGGCAATCTGGGCAACAATAGGAATTGATCCGGTACCTGTTCCTCCACCCATTCCCGCAGTTAAAAACACCATGTCTGCATCAGTCAGCACATCCTGCAATTTTTGAGTTGATTCTTCTGCTGCCTGACGGCCGACTTCAGGATCACCCCCCGAACCTAAACCTTTAGTTAGAGTTTCACCGATTTGCACTTTGGTAGGAGATTGATTATTCATTAGGGCTTGCGCATCTGTATTTATGGCCACAAACTCCACGCCCTGAATTTGTTGCAGGGAAATCATGGAATTTAAGGAATTAGAACCACCGCCTCCAAGACCTATTACTTTAATTTTGGCAAATTTCTGAACATCCGGTTTAATTAACATAAATTTCGTTCCTGGGCAGAATATAGCAGATTATTATTAACAATATCAAGACCCTAACTTAAGGCAGGAATGATTTAACCAAGGCAATGCCTTTTTGCAATAAACCTTTAAGCGGCAGGCTTCCCGACAAAACAGGAATACGGATTTCCCCATTATTTTTTTGACTGACTCCATAAAGAATTAAACCCGCAGAAGCAGCAAAAGAGGGCGCCTCAACTTCATCAACCAAGCCTCCCAATCCTTCTATTTTCCCCACTCTGGCAGGGAAACCTAAAACATATTTAGCTTGCTCCAAAACTCCGGCAGTTTGAGCCCCTCCCCCGCAAAGAACTAAACCAGAAGGAACTTGAGCGCTAAAACCACTCTTTTTAAGCTCTTTTCCCGCAAACTTAAATATTTCCTGAAGTCTTGGCCTAACAATTCCATCAACCACTGCTTTTCTGGAAATTTTTTGCACATCTTCCTCAATACCCAATGCTTTAATATCCAGTAATTCCTCCTCTTTTTTCCTTGAAGGCTCTGGTTTTTCTTCTCCCCCGGCGGGTTCGCCTCGCGAAGCGGGTAAAACCGGCCCCTTTGGTTTTTTTCCTAAATCCAGTTTTATTTTTTCCGCCGATTCCAAAGAAACCCTCAAACCCACAGCCATATCAGAAGTAATATGTCTTGCTCCGATTGGTATTACTGCCGAATAAGCAACCGATCCGTCAACAAATACCACCACATCCGTAGTTTCCCCTCCTATATCAACAAGTACCACCCCTAACTCTTTTTCCGTATCCGTCAAAATGGAAAGCGCTGAAGCAATACCTCCAAAAACCAATTCTTCAACATCAATACCCACCTGCTGAATACATTTAACCAGATTTCTCATCGAAGTAGTAGAGCCGGTAATAATATGGGTTTGTGTTTCCAGTCTAACTCCTGTCATACCGATTGGATCTTTTATCCCTTCCTGACCGTCAACCGTAAAAGTTCGGGGGATAACATGTAAAATCTCCCGTGAGGATGGAAGAGCTATGGCTTTGGCCGCATCATTAACTCTGGCAATATCTCCCTCTTTAATTTCCCCTTCTGGTTCTGCTACGGCCACCACCGAATGGGAATTGGTACTTTCTATTTGCGGCCCTCCAATGGAAACAAAAGCCGAAGAAATTGAATACCCTGCCATCCGCTCCGAAGCCTCCACCGATTCTGTTATGCTAATAACAGCTTCATCAATATCTACCACCTGATTTTTTCTGACACCCTTGGACGGAGTATTGGACACACCGAGCAAATTGATTTTTCCGGATTCTTCTACAGAAGCTATTAAAGTAGCAATTTTAGATGAGCCTACATCTATACCACAGATTATTTTGTCCTTGGCCATATTATTTTTTCATTGGGGCAAATCTTACAACAGGTTTATCAAACCTTAAATCAATAAACTCTATTGCTTCTTCGTTTATTTTAGCTTTACTTAAGATCAGTTGTAAAGATGCAAGTTGCATATCACTAGCTTTGTCAAGCGAAAAATTAATTTTTGGCACAGAATTTATCAGAAATAAATCCTCAGCTACTATTACTTCCATAATCTCTATACCAAAAGATTTTATTTTTTTCAATATCCAAATAATTTTTTTAAAATCCTTATTTTTGTTTTCCGAATAAATTTTTAAGCCGGCTTCCTGGTTACCTGAAAAAAACATTCCCTCCTCGTCAACCAAAAAAGAGTCAATTGCGGTTTCGGCAGACGGGGTACTTTCTTGATTTTTCACAATAAAAATCTTCGCTTGCGGTTCCCTGTTTCTAACATCCAATAAGATCTTATTGGGCAATTTTTTAATAATCCCTGCTGATTTAACGCAAGCAAACTTTGATTTAAGTTTTTCTTCAATTGCAGGGCTTCTTATCAAAAAAAAGTTTGATCCTGAAATAGAAACAGCATTCAAAAGGCTTTCTTTATCAACACAGGTTAAGTTACTTTCAACCTCTACAGATTCAACAATAAAAAATTTAGAAAAAAAAATTAAGTAGATACCAAGCAGTAACAATGAAATTGTACCGGCTACCAAAATAGTTAGTTTTATCTTTTTTCTCATGATTTCAAAAGAATTGTTTCCAGAGCGAGTTTTTTTGCGCCATCTTTAATAATGCTTTTTTTAGACTTCCCTGCTTTTATTTTTAATTTATTTTTGTTTTTGAGCATTTCCCTGATATTCCAAAATAAACTATCTCCGGAGAGTTTTGATTGGGGTAAAATTTTAGCCAGTCCCAAATTTTCAAAATATTTGGCATTTGTATTTTGTTCCCTGTGTCCTGCAATAGGAATAACCAAAACAGGTTTACCAAGATATGCCAGCTCGCTCAAAGTATTTACCCCGGCTCTTGAAACTACCAAATCACACTCCTGCACTAATTTTCCCCATCCATTACTGATAAACTTTTCCACTTTATAATTTTCATTTTGTTTTATGCTTAGCCTTTCAAAGTCGCCAAATTTAGAATCACCTGTTTGATGAGTTATTTTGGCAATTTTTGTAAGTTTATCAAGACAATCCAGAACTGCCATATTAATCACATGTGATCCCTGGTTGCCGCCAGCTATTAAAATTCTAGGCATACCTCCGGTCTCCCCGGATGCACTTTGCGCATCAATAATCTCGCGTCGCAGCGGATTACCTGTTAAAACTACTTTTTGCTGGTTAAATGAGTGGTTTTCCGGAAAAGAAATAGCAATTTTATCCGCAAAAAGAGCGGCTATTTTATTGGCCAGTCCCGATATAATTGCCTGTTCATGAATAATAATGGGGATTGAAAAAAGCCAGACCCAAATCACTACAGGAACCGAAACATAACCACCGAACGATAAAACTATATCCGGCTTTTCTTTTAACAAAATAAATGATGCCTGGAGAAAACCTACCGGTATCTTAAGAAGCGAAGGAATTGTAAAAATAGTAAATTCTCTTTGCAGTCTTCCTGTTATAAGAGAAATAAACTTTACTCCCAGTTTTGGCAAAACCTGTGATTCCACAGACGGAGTACTATCTCCCTCAAAAGTAGTTTTTCTTCCCACATAAACCACTTCGCATTGGTAATTTTTTTTAAGCTCCTCTATTGTTGCCAAAGCAGGCGTGAAGTGAGCCCCGGTGACAAGAACTTTCATGAAATTTTCTCCTTTGAGATATTAAGCAAAATCCCAATAGCAGTCAAATTTGCTACCAGTGCAGATCCTCCATATGAAATAAAAGGCAAAGGAACGCCTGTTAAAGGAAGCAAGGCCACCATGGAAGACAGATTAATAGCCGCTTGTACCCCCAGCCAGGAAGTTAATCCGATTGCCAAAATTCTGCCGAAGCGGTCGCTGCATCTTTCTGCAATTATCAAACACCGCAAAATCAAAAAGGAAAAAAGCAAAATCAAAAAAATACCTCCCAGAAAACCCAACTCTTCTCCGATAATGCCAAAAATAGAATCAGTGCTGACTTCCGGAATATATTCAAATTTTTGTCTGGATTGACCTAGACCCAATCCAAACAAACCTCCTGTTCCCAAAGCTATTAAAACTTGTGAGATATGGTAGGTAAAACCCTGGGGATCGGAAAAAGGATCCAAAAAAGCCAGAATTCTCTTGCTGCGGTATGGAGAGGAAAATATCAAAACAGAAACTCCTCCCAACACAAGGGGCAAAAATATCAAAAAATGCCACAACAAACCTCCTGCTGCAAAATACAGTATTAGACTACTCAATGTAAAAACCAATGTTGAACCCAAATCCTTTTGTAAAACCGCAGTAACTCCTGAAACTACTAAAATCAGGATTACAAAAGGCACTATCCGCGTTTTCTTTTCAAATAAAGATGCCAAAAAAATCGCCGCAGCCAGTTTCATAATTTCCGCAGGCTGAACAGTCACCCACCCCACTCTTAACCAGCGGTGAGCTCCCCCTCCGGCCACACCCAAACCAGGTATAAAAACCGCAAGCAGCAGCACAAAAGAAACTGCCAATAAAGGCAGTGCCAAAACCTTTAATTTGTGGTAATTAAAATTGGCAAAGAAAAACATTGAAGCCACTCCCAATCCAACCCATAAAAGCTGCTGCCTTATATAATAATAGCTATCCTTAAAATCCTTCAAACCCTGTACAGAAGATGCATCATAAACCATTAGTAGTCCAAACAATACTAATATTAAAACAGTTAAAAAAAGCAATAAATCAAATGTTTTTCTTTGAGATTTAAGATGTACAGTTACTCGTCTCATATCTCATTTGGAAAGTAATGCCAACCAAAGACCAAAAATAGCAAAAAGTCCCTGCGCCAACCAAAATCTAACCACAATTTTAGGTTCTTCCCAGCCAATATATTTAAAATACATATGAATCGGGGCAACCGGTAAAATTCTTGTTTTAAATATTTTTTTAGAGAGAATTTGCAGAAGAGATGATCCGGCAATCACAACAAACATACCTCCGATTATACCTAAAGCCATAATTTTACCTGTCAGAAGTCCCACCACAGCCAGGGTTGCTCCAAAAGCAAAAGATCCGCCGTCACCCATAAAAATTCTGGCAGGCCAGACATTAAAATACAAAAAAGCAAATAATGCTCCTATCCAAATACCTATAAATGAAGCCAAAGTTAAATCCAGCGCTATGGAAGCAATTCCCAAAAAGGCAAACAGACAAATTAAAAGTAAACCCGCGGACAAACCATCCAATCCATCGGAAATATTATAAGCGTTGGCAAAAGACACTATGATAAAAGCCGCAACAGGTATATACCAAAGCCCAATAACAAAATTGCCCAAGCCGGCAATATATAAGTTATTTATACCTGCCAGAAAATAAAGCGCAGTCCCAATCAAACCAGCCAGAATAAATTGAATAACAAGTAATTTTTTTCTGCCCAGACCTAAAAACTTACCCTTTCTTCTGGTAAAAATTAACTTAATATCATCCAATAGTCCCAGGCTTCCAAAAGAGATAAGCGTAAATAACAAAATTGTTAAAGCAGATATATCCGGTTTTATCCTAAAGTTTAATAAATAAAAACCTATTGATAATACAGCCAGAACCAAGATCAACAATATTCCCCCTCCGGAGGGAGTTTTTTCATCGGCTTTCATCAGAGCATCATGAATAGGAGTCTGGGACTCATTCTTATTAACTGTTTGGCGTTGGAATTTTCTTTTTAGAAAAAAGAGTAAATCAATAAAAGGCACCATAAAAACACTTGTTAGAATAAAAGATACTAAAACCAGTCCAAGTAAGTATGGCATAAATTAAATTAATTTAAGTTTCCCCTCACTCTTTTTACCACTTCATCAAGCCTTGAAGACCGCTGTCCCTTAATCAAACAAACATCACCGCTTCCCAAAATCTTCAGCAACTTACCAACTAATTGTGAGTGTTGTAAATTTGCCTCAACTTTTTCTTCCCAGAACCCTAAATTTTTTAATTCGTCGGCAATTATTAAGGCTTCTCCTGTACTTAGAAAAACCAAATCAAGTTTTTCTTTATAAATTTTTTGCGCAACCTGACGGTGCATCCTATCAGATAAATCCCCTAAATCTTTCATTTCTCCCAAAACCAACACCCGTCTGCGGGCAGGAATTTGCATCAGGGTATCTATTGCCACTTCCACAGATAAAGGGGTGGCATTTATAGTATCATCCAAAATAATCGAACCATTTGGTCCATCCATAATTTGTAAGTGATGCTCCAAGGGAGAAAGTGATTCCAGAGCAATTTTTATTTTGGTTAAAGGAATATTTTCCAAAACTCCGAGCAATGCTGCGGCCAAGGCGCTGTAAACATGATGTCTTCCTAAAAAAGGATAAATCACTTTCACTCTTTCCACTCCCAAGTTTAACTCAAAGGTAGTACTAAAATTTTCCGTTTTGATATTACCTGCCCAAATAGTACAATTTTGGGAATCCTCTCCAAAATAAAACACCTGACCTTTACATTTTTCCGCCAGTTTTTTGCTGTCTATGTCACCAAAACTTACAATTAAAGCTCCGTCTTGCGGAATTTGTTCCACCAGTTTAACCATATCATCCTGCGCTTCTTTTTCTCCTCTGGTAATCAAAACCTTTTTGGGTTGAATTAATGACAGAAAAAAATCCATCTGTCCCGGGAGCTTAATACTTAACTCAAAAACTCCTCTTTTGGTTGTTGGGTTTAATTTTAAAATGGTCCCGGGGATAGCAATAGTAGAATCATGATAAGGCTCAGTAGTAATGGTTTTGTATTTTTGAGATAAAACTTTCCCTGCTGCCAAAGTGGCAACTGTTTTTCCCGCAGAACCGCAAACCGCTACAAATGTTTCTCTGGAATAAAGCTTTGAGTATTTACCTGCCAAATAATTTTTAAACATATTTTTTAATATCTGCTCCTAAATCCGTTAATTTTCCTACCACATTTTCATAACCCCTCTCAATCAGCTCTATTTGATTAATTGTGCTCTCGCCTTTGGCAACCAAAGCAGCCAAAACAAGCGCCATGCCTGCTCTAATATCCGGAGTCTCTATAACCCGGCCTTTTAGCTTACCAGGACCATAAACAAGGCTTCTGTGAGGATCGGCCAATGTGATTTGAGCACCCATAGAAATTAGTTTATCCACAAAAAACATCCTGGATTCATACATCCAATCGTGACAAAGCGTAACGCCTTTGCTTTGTGTCGCCAAAACTATAGCCACGCTCATCAAATCCGAAGGAAATCCGGGCCAAATATTGGTAATAATTTTAACAGGCGAGATAAGTTTATCCGCACTGACAACAAGATAATTATTATTTGTTTCTATTTTAACCCCAAATCTTTTTAAAGGTTCCAAAACAGGATCTAAATTACTTTTATCTAAACCAAAGATTTTTATTTTACCTCCTGTTATGGCCGAAGCAACAGCATATGTTCCCACTTCAATATAATCTATCCCAATTTTGAATTTGGTTCCTGACAGCTTATCAACTCCACAAATCAAAAGTGTATCTGTCCCAACTCCTTTAATTGAAGCTCCCATTTGCAAAAGCATTTTACATAAATCCTCTACATGGGGTTCTTTGGGACAATTTTTTAAAACTACCTTTTTTTTACCTAAAACAGAAGCAAGGATAAGATTTTCGCAGGCTGTCACAGAAGCCTCTTGTAAAAAAATGCTGACTGAAATATTCTCCTGCTCTGCAAAACGCAATGAATACTCTAGATCGCTTTTTTTTAAAAGAGCTCCAATACTCTTAAAAGCTTCCAAATGGGTATTTATACTTCGCTTGCCAATTATATCTCCTCCGGGATGATAGAAATTTACTTTATTTTTCCTTGCCAGAATTGCTCCCACCAGAACAATTGATCCCCGGAGCTTAGTCATAAACTCTTTTGGCAAAACATAGCTTTTGAGATCTTGAGAATTTATAACCAGTGTGGTCTTCCGTCTATCTACTTTCACACCCAAATAAATAAGAATTTGTATCAAAACCTGTGTATCAGCAAGATCTGCCACATTTTCCAAAATAACTTCATCCTGTGTTAATAAAGCTGCGGCCACACAGGGAAAAATGGCATTTTTGTTGCCGGAAACTTCAATTTCACCTTCTAACTTTCTCCCTCCTTGAATAATATATTTCATATAGCCTTTATTTTAAAAATAGCAGATAAAACAATGTGTTTTTTTAAATTTAAATTTTTTGCCTCAATCTCTTCAATTTGAGAAGCTGAAGTTAATATTTTAATACTTTTGATCCTATTTTGCAAAATATTGCTTAAAAAGAGGTTTCCCCCCACAGTCCCGGGAATATTTTTAAATTCCGCAGCCTCTAATTTCTTTGTTTCAAGAAACTCCATAAACCCGGCCATTGAAACACCTGACTGCACCTCTACCAAAGCCTCTTCAATGCCGATTCCCAGTTTGGAGACTTTTCCTTTTATAGAAATAATCTCTATATCCTTAGTTCTATTTTTAATCACCAAACCGTCAAAGCCCGCATCTGAAATCATCATTTTTGTGCCCATGCCAAAAATAAAAAATAACAGTTTCAATTGCCGGCACATGCTGATAATTTTGACGAGTTCAGAAACCGTAAAGGCAATAAAGAATAGTTTGGCAGGACCGCCAATACCCAAAGAAGTATAATCCTTAACCGGCTCATTAAATTTAAATCTATCTTTGCCAAAAGAATCAATGATCAACTTAAATTTAGAATCCATTATTTGAGGACTTTCTTGACAGCTTCCAAATCAGACCAGGGTATTTCATGTATGCCATCTATATTCATTGATTTCTCGTGTCCTTTACCAAAAATCCCCACAGTATCTCCGGATTTAGCTAATTTATTTATGGCAAAATTAATGGCTTTTTGTCTATCATCTATTACAAAAAAATTAGATCCTTTTTTTATCCCCTGAATAATTTGTTTATTAATATATTCCAACTCACCTCTGGGATCTTCGGCAGTTATTACCACATAGTCTGCAAATCTTATTGCAATTTCGCCCATTAAAGGCCTTTTTCCTTCATCTCTTTGACCGGCTGATCCAAATACGGCAATTAATTTACCCTTTGTCTCTTTTCTTAGGGTTCTTAAGGCTTGTTCCAAACCATTTGGGGTATGCGCAAAATCAATAATAATTTTTATACCCCTGCTATTTTTTACTTCTTCCATTCTTCCTGTTAACCCTTCAAAATTTTCCAGGGTTTTTTTTGCAATTTGTTGATCAATTTCCAAGACATTGGCTACAGCCAACGCAGCTTGGGCATTTTCAATATTGTAATCTCCGGGAATTTTTAGTTTGAAATTGTATTTCCGTTTATCATAATCGCTTTTTTCTAATCCAAAAGTAATTATTTTAGCCAATAACTTATCCGATCGTTTAACATATTGGCTAAGATTTTGGTTTATTACTGCAAATTTGACACTTTTAAGTAATTTTAATTTTGTCTGAAGATAATTTTCAAAAGTCTTATGATAATCCAAATGTTCATGGGTAATATTGGTAATAACCCCTACTTCAAATTTTATTCCCCAAAATCTGAATTGGTCTATGGCGTGTGATGTAACTTCCAAAACCAGATATTCGCTTCCGTGATCTTTAACAAATTTTTGGATAACGAAGGGATCGGGACTTGTAACATGAAAACCCGTGGCATTCAAAGTTGAAATCATGGAAACTTTTTTACCGGCAGCTTTTAAAATCTGGTAAATCATATTAACTGTGGTAGTTTTCCCGTCTGTGCCTGTCACCCCCACAACCTTCAATCCCCTGGCAGGGAAGCCATAAAAAACATTGGCCAAGATAGCCATAGGCAAATGCCAAAAATAATTAATCAGCCATTGTGGCATAAATAAGCGGACTAAATTTTTCATTGAAAGTAATTATATCCTAAACTGTTATAATTTATTTAATAAAGATTATTTTAAAATGATCAAAATCATTCAACTTACCAAAAAAAAATTCAATGAGGCTGTTGATATAATTATTAAGGCCAAATTAGATACTAAAGAAGAAATTGAACATCACCTAGAACACCTTAACGCTCATTACATTGCTATTGATAACAATAAGGTTGTTGGAGTTATTGGTTGGTACCAAGATAATGTTAACTATGCATCAGAAGCTATGGGAAATAAATTTCCCGGAATAGAGGCTTACTGGGTTGGTTTTTTTGCAGTAGATAAAAAATACCGGAATAAAGGTATTGGCAATATCTTATTAAAAAAACTTGAAAGTATCATAAAAGCAAAAGGTATTCATGAATTGTGGGTATCCTCTGTACCAGAAACCAAAAGTTATTACGAAGAACATGGGTTCAAAGTGTTTTCTGAAGGTGATATAAGCGGAAATCATAAATTCTTTCTACTCAAACACCTTTAAAAGATTCTAGTGCGCTTCCACCCTTGGGGTGGAATAGGTTGACACCTGCGGATATTTTGATTAAATCATACCTATTCACTTGGGGCTATTTTGTAGTAAGTAAAAAGTTCTCTGGCTTATTTTGTGCTATATTTAATCCATGACAGATACTAAAATTGCCATTTTCAGAAGTAGAGAAATCCGCAAAACTATTCATAATAATGAGTGGTGGTTTGTGGTAGAGGATGTAGTTTTAACCTTAACCGATTCAAGCGATCCCAAGCAATATATCAATCGGATGAGACAAAGAGACCCGGAGCTTGGCAAAGGGTGGGTACAGATTGTACATACCCTTTTAATTGAGACAACTGGTGGAATACAACAGATGAATTGTGCCAACACTGAAGGAATTTTCCGTATCATCCAATCGATCCCTTCCTCAAAAGCAGAACCATTTAAAAGATGGTTAGCCAAAGTTGGATATGAAAGGATACAAGAAATAGAAGATCCGGAGTTGGCTACTAAAAGAACCAGAGCTTTATATAAAGCAAAAGGTTATCCTGATGATTGGATTGAAAAAAGAATGCGAGGTATTGCCATTCGTGAAGAACTAACTGATGAATGGCAAAAAAGAGGAGCCAAGTTGCAAAAAGATTATGAAATTCTTACGGCAGAAATTTCCAAAGCAACTTTTGGAGTTACTCCAAGTCAGTATAAAGAACAGAAAGGTTTAAAGAGGCAAAATTTGCGCGATCACATGGATGACTTTGAGTTAATCTTTACTATGTTAGGAGAACGTTCCACTACTGAAATCCACCGTAATGAAAATTCCAAGGGAATTCCTAAACTTAAAAGTGATGCCAAAGCTGGCGGTGATATTGCAGGTGGAGCAAGAAAAAAACTTGAGAAACGTCTCGGCCGTTCAATTGTTTCCAAAGAAAACTATTTGCCGAAAAAACGAAGCGTTAAACAACTTTCATAGTATCTGGAATTATTGTAGATGGTGATGACAGATTATGCTGATACTGACTTTTTAGAAAATTTATATATGTCATGTACGCCCTTTCTTGTACACCCTTGGGGTGGAATAGGTTGACACCTGCGGATATTTTGATTAAATCATGCCTATTCTGTGGGAGCAATTTTGTAGTAGGTAAAGAGTTGTTTGGCTATTTCAAAAAAGGTGGGGGCGGCGGTTTCCGAACCAAAAATAGAGCTTGAAGGCTGATCGTAGCGCACCAGCATGACAAATTTAGGATTATCAGCCGGCGCAAATCCCACAAAACTGGCTATAGTTTTATCAGGATCATAATGACCGGCCACCGGAATTTGGGCAGTACCTGTTTTACCGGCAATTTTAAACCCCTTTGGCTTTACCCATTTAGCCTCTCCTTCATCAACTGCTTTTACCATCATTTCAGTCATAATTTTAGCGGTGTTTTCTTTGATGACCTGCCTAATCACTTTCGGTTTTATCTCAAAAGTACTCTTTTCATCTTTGATTTCCGCTACCACATGCGGTTCCATCAGGTATCCCTTGTTGGCAATTGCGGCTACTGCCCTTATCATTTGTATTGGGGTAATAGCAATCCCCTGACCAAATGAGGCTGTAGCTAAATCTATCTCTCTCCATTCATTCTTTGGCCTTAAATCAGGAGAAGACTCATCCTGCAAATCAATATCTGTTAACTCTCCAAATCCAAAGCTTTCCAAATAAGAATAAAATTTATTAACCCCAAGTTTTTGACCCACAAAAACCATACCAGTATTATCCGAATGTATGATCACATCTTTAAGGTTAGTCTCCGGGTAATACTTGTTGTTCCATGTTCTAATAGAAAAACCACCCAGGGAAATTGGCCCCCCGCAAATATCACAAACAGTTTCCGGTATAACCAGATCTTCGTTTAAGGCAGCAGCCATTACCAGCACCTTAAAAGTGGAACCCGGCTCATATGTATCTGCCACAATTGAATTTTTATAATAGTCAGACGGAAAACTATAGTACTTTACCGGATCATAATTCGGGAATGATGCCAGCGCCAAAATTGCCCCAGTTCTTGGATCCATCACAACAGCAGAAACAGCTTTTGCCCCATATTTTTCTAAACCCTGCTTTAATGCTTCTTCAACCGTAAACTGAACAGTTCGATCAATATTCAACAATAAATCCTTACCATTATTAGCTTCATTGGCCAAAAACTTACCAATCAAAATAGGCAGCCCCAAAGCATCTTTTTCATGTCTTAAAAACCCCGGCGTACCCTTTAACTCGCCCTCATAAAAACCTTCCAATCCAAAATATCCTTTCTGTCCCCCTTTAGCATCAGATCCCACAAAACCCAAAAGATGAGCAGACGATGATCCTTCAGGATAAAATCTGTTGCTTGTTGTATTAAAACCAATTCCAATCAAATTTAAATCCTCAATTTTCTTCTTTGTTTTCTGGTCAAGTCCTTTTTTAACCGGCACCCAATACAAATCCTGCTGCAAACTGTTTAATATATTTTTAGCCTCTACATCTATTTGAGAGAGATCATTTGTAAAAATCTTTGCCAAAAGATATGACATCTTTAACTTTTCCTCCTGTGGAATAACCTTGGGCAATCCATATAAAGAAAAGGTGGGGTTTGATGAGGCCAAAATTGCTTTGTCTGAAAAAAATATTTTTCCCCTCCCCGCCTCCACAGCCGTATCTTTAAAATGCTGGTTTTCTCCCTTGGCTTGTAAAAAATCTGCTTTGACAACCTGCCAGTAAAACAATCTGGCCAAGATACTGAAGAAAAAAAGCAGGAAGAAAATTTTGATTAGATATATCCGCATTACCGAATATATTGTATACTTTCAATCTTGGAAAAGCCAAGTTTTGATGATTTAGTGGCTATATTAGTTAAAGATAATTCGCTGGCCGTTTCGTTTTCTAAAAAAGTATTTTCCATTTCCAAGGTACTTTTTAACTTGCCTATGTTTTCCAACTTTGCACCATAACTTATTGCCGCGTTATTAATCCAAATCTGGACAATGGATAAAACCAATATTCCAACTACCGCAAATACAACATATTTTTTAGGAAACTTGTTGCTATATTCTTCCGGATCGAATTTTTTTATAATCGTCATAGATTATTCTCTAATTGTCATAAAACTTGTTTTAGGACAATTACATAAGAGGAGCACCATTGAATTTATTCAAGGCGAACTGCTTATATAATGGTCATGTTTTCTTAAATACCCTCATCTTTGCTGACCTTGATCTTGGATTTTCATCCACTTCCATTTTGCCAGGTACTACTGGTTTCTTTGTTATAACTTCACCCATTCCTTCATAGTTCCATCTCTTAAAAATATTCTTAACTATCCTGTCCTCCAGTGAGTGAAAACTCACAACCACAATGCAACCATTTTTATTTAGAACCTCCAGTGCTTGCGGCAAAGCTTCAGATAAGCCGTCCAGCTCGCTGTTGACTGCAATCCTCAAAGCCTGAAATACTCTGGTTGCCGGATGTATCTTTCCGCTTCTTCCTCCTACTACTTTCTCCACCACTCTTCTAAGTTGCGTCGTAGTTGCTATTTCACGGGCGCTAACCAAAGCGTTAGCCAGGGTCCAAGAATATTTTTCTTCACCCAAATTTTTAAATAATTCATAAAGCTCCTTTCTTGATAACACCTGCAAAAGATCCTTTGCCTGAACTTGCAAGCCGGGATCCATTCTCATGTCCAAAGGGCCTTCCAACATAAAAGAAAAGCCCCTATTGGAGCTTTCAAGTTGCAAACTTGAAACCCCCAAATCAAACAACACACCTGCAAATTTAGTTCCCGTCTGCTCGCCTCGCTTCGCGGGCGAAGCGGGTATTAAATTTCTAAGATCTCTAAAATTACCCTGAATTAATTTAAAATCCTGTTCACTGTAACCTGCACCTCTTCGAGCCTGAGCCTCAGAGCCGAAGGCCTGTAATCTATTTTTAGCTCTCTCCAGGGCCTCTGGGTCTGTGTCGATTCCAACAACTTTTCCTCCCCGCTTGATAATTTCTATTGAATGCCCTCCGTCGCCTAAAGTACAATCCAAATACCACTTATCCCTTTTAACTTCCAATGCTTCAATTGCTTCCCCCAAAAGAACGGACCTATGATAACCTTCCAATCTTTACCTCCACTTCCGTAATATGTTTTTTCCAAAGCTTTACATTCCAAATTTCAAAATGATCACCCGCTCCTATAATTGTCACTTCTTTTTTAACGCTAGCAAAATCAAGCAGGGCAGACGGTATAATAATCCGACCTTGAGCGTCCAACTCCACTGATTCGCTGCCAGAAAATAGGTATCTGCGCATATACCTGGCCCGTTCTTCTGTTGCAGATATTTCAAGCTGCTTTTTCGCTTCTGCCTCGAAATCTTTTAAATCAAATCCCCAAATGCATTTCTCAAAACCACGGCTTAAGATAATTTCCCTTGTTTTAAGCTCTTGCCTGAATTTACGGGGCAGAATTACTCTTCCTTTGCCTGTAAATTTAGTTTGATATTCGCCCAAAAACATGAGGACATCCTCAACTTTCTGGGCAGCTTGTCCGCCGTAGCTTCATGCGAAGGCGGAAATATCATAGGGTTTTCACCCCTTTTCACCATCTATAGCCATTTTCCACCATTTTTCACGCACTTGTCAAGGGGCAACATTAGTAATATAATCATTTTATGAGCATTAGAAGCGTTGAGGGAAAACTTACAAACAGAGGATACAGATTGAATGATTTAACAGTACATATTGATCTAACAGGCGAATTACTTCGAAAAGCTAGATTACGGGCAGGTTTAACTATTAAGGATATGTCAGAAGGGTTAGGTATAAACGAAAAAGAGGCAGTAAGTTTTGAAATGGGAAGAGCTCAAATAAGACATCATCGATTTTGGACACGGAATTAAACTACTTTTTAGAAACTAATACAGCAAATATGCCGGAGCCGGAAGCTTTGGCAGATAGTTTAGATCCATCTATTTTTGTCTCCAGCTCCTGCCAATTACTTCCATCAAATCTAAAAAGCTTTGCTCCATCAGGTGGATTTTCTGCCAGTTCTATACTTAAATCCCCTGTTGGCAAATTTTTGGCAATAGGCGCATTGAGAGAATAAACTTTACCTAAAATCTGCTTTCCGGAAGGTAATTTCGGCACCCCAGTTAAATCATTAACAATAGTAAATCCTGCATTGGAAAGAGTCTGCCTATCTGCATTCACCTTGTAAATCAGGTGACTATCACCCGATGACAACACCCCCAAAGCCACATCCGGCTTTTGCAAATGCCACTGGGTTATCATCTTAAATAATTTATTTTCCTTTTTAATCTTGAGGACTAAAGTTCCATTTTCAACGCCTTTGTCATACTTACAGACATTTTTACTGCATGTGCCGAATAAAATTTCCTGCTCATATTCACCTTTTTTCTCCTTGGTATTAACCTCTCCCATCACACCACGATCCACACCCTCTGCCATGTAAGCCAGTTCATAAGAGATGCTCTCATAGGAAGAGGTTCTTTTTAAGTCTAAAATTAAAGCATTACCGTCCCGCCGGGGAAAAAGCAGGGCATATGGGCCCTCGCTGTCAAAAGATAAATCTACTTCTTCAACAGGTGTGGAGGACTTAGCAGCGAATTTTTGAAAAGCAAAATATCCTCCCAAAGCGAGAAGCCCTAAAACAGCTATTAAAATAACAGTCGCTTTATGGACTGTCAGAAAGTTTCGCAGTTTTTCCACTATTATTTTATTTTACCATCCAAATAAGCCTTCAAGTCAACTATGTTAACACGATCCTGTTTGGTGGTGTCCCGATCGCGCACTGTCACAGAGTTATCCTCCAGGCTTTGAAAATCAATTGTAATGCAAAACGGAGTTCCTGCCTCATCTTGACTGGCGTATCTTCCTCCAATATTTCCTCTGGCATCAAAGATAACCATAAAATTCATTTTAAGATCGCAGTAGATTTTGTGAGCCAGATCAACTAATTCCGGCTTGTTGGCAAGAAGCGGGAATACCGCCGCTTTGTAAGGAGCCAGTTTAGGATGAAGTTTTAAAACTACTCTTTTTTCATCTTCAGTATAAGCGTCAATTAAGAAAAACAGCAACGACCTGTCAACTCCGGCAGAAGTTTCAATATCCCAGGGAATAAACTCCTCCCCTGTTTGAGGATCTTTATAGCTTAAATTTTGACCTGAATATTGCTGGTGACGGGACAGATCCCAGTCTCCTCTGTGATGAATCCCCATAAACTCCTGCCAACCCCAGGGAGAGTTATATTCAATATCTGTGGCAGCTTTGGCATAATGTGCTTTCTCCGTTTCCGCGTGATCTCTAAATCTTAAGTTCTCTTTTTTCATTCCGAGCGAAACATACCAATCCACCCTGTTTTTCTTCCAGTATTCAAACCATTTTTCTCCTTCCTGCTTGTCCGGCCTGATGTAAAATTGAACTTCCATTTGTTCAAATTCCCTGGATCTAAAGGTAAAATTTCCCGGTGTTATTTCATTTCTGAAGGCTTTACCTATTTGGGCAATTCCAAAAGGAATCTTTACTCTTGTGGAATCTAAAACATTTTTAAAATTAACATGGACTCCGTTGGTTATTTCTCCCCGCAAATAAAGCTGTGACTCTTTGCCCTCAATTATTCCCAAATATGCTTTTACTAAAAGATTGAATTTTTGAGGCTCTGTCCACTCAATTTTCTTATCTTTATGAGAATCTTCATGCTCTGAAATTTCATCAGGTTTATCAGCCCTAAATCTCAAGTGGCAAATTTTGCACTCAACCAGAGGATCGGTGAAAGCCTCAACATGACCACTTGCCTGCCAAGCTTTGGGATTCATCATAATGGCCGCGTCCACCCCCACAATATCTTCCCGCAGTTGCACCATTTCCTTCCACCATTCCTGCTTAATATTTCTTTTTAGCTCCACTCCCAGCGGTCCATAATCCCATGTTCCTGCCAATCCTCCATAGATTTCCGAGCCGGGAAAAATAAACCCCCGTCTTTTACATAAAGCAACTATTTTTTCCAAAAGATTATTATTTGTCATTGCGAGCAAAGCGTGGCAATCTCTTTAAAAACTGCCTGCTTTTAAGTTTTCCTTCAATCACTCTTTCTATAGTGTACCGTAATGTTTGCTCCAGTTCCAGAGCCTGTTTTTCTTCTATTTTTAGTTTTTCAATCTCATCCCATAAACTGTTTTCTAATTGTGCGGACACCTTAGAGGTGTACGCACGAAAAGTATCAAACCCCAAATTAGATAATATTTTGACTTCAAATGCCCTAATTAAAATCTGTCTTGGTTTTCTGGATAATCTTTTTAAAACTTCAACCAGATGTTCATATAAAATCCTGTTTTCCTGATTCTCTGCTGTTAATTTATCAACCAGCTCTAGAATATGAAAAGAATAGGTAGAAAGGGTCAAATCATCCTTTAATTTTTGAAAAGTATCAAGAGCCACTGCTTCTGTCAGAATTAAAAAATTTTTGCCCGGATGAAGATACATCTGGACTCTATTAAGAAGTTCCACATTGCCCCCTCTGCGAGAAGTAATCCTCCGCACCCCTTTGGCTAAAACAGTAATTTTACCCCTGTGAAGTGAGAAAACCGTGAGAATTCGGTCAGCCTCCCCAAAATCCCTCCTCTTTAAAATTATCCCTTCGGTTTTAAAACCTAACATGAAATGAAGTTTATACTAAATAAGATCAAGTTAGCAATTTATAACTTTTTTTGGAAGAATACTTCTATTTGGGAAGCATACGTTCAACTTCTAGAGATCGACCTAAACTTTCAAGAAGTGGTATGTGTGCCTGTAGTTCTTCTAAGCTTGCATTTCTGTAAGATCTCGCTGGTCTAAGAAACCAATTTTGATGATATTCAGGTTCATCTGGAGATAACTTTCCTGTAAAACCACCCTCCTTCCTAAGCCATAGCTCACCTACATCATGTGCGATTTTAATATTAAAAGCTTCTCTTACATTCCCGCATGAGGAAGATACAGTTACTAATGAGCCATCTTTAGTATGTCTTCTTAAAACCCTTCTGGTAATTCTATCTATTGGATTTACACTGTCCTTAACCCAGAGGAAAGGAGCCATCGTCGCGTATATAGGTAACCCTACAAGCCCCACATAAAATAACAAATTGGGTCTTCTTGAACCGTAAAGAACCAATAGTTGTCCAGCTTGCTCTCGTAATTGACAAATCGCTTCCTGCCTTGCTTTTTCTACTTGATTAGTCCCACTAACAATACTTCTTATTTTTTCTGGCATATATAATGTGATTTATACCAAAATATTATTTATATGTCAAATTTGAACTCTTTATCCTGATCTAGTTTAAAATCTGCTTTCTTGGAACCGTTTAGTTTAATAACATACTCAAAATCTTTAGCACCTGGCTGTTTTTGAATAAGTAATTTGTAATTGTTTTCTGGTTTGTACGGAATTTCATATTCCAGTTCCACTTTCCGGGAATTTTGAGGTCTGATTGTTAAAAATGTTTCAAATACGGTTTTGTCCAGATCCAGAGTTGTATTAACCGGTTCATCAAATCCTTTTCCTGAAATTAGTTTAGATCCAATAGGCACATAAAATCTAATATAATCCCTGTTTATGCCATTTAGCCATACCCCAAAAGGCTGGGGATTTTTATATTCTAAAGTGATTTTTTTGATAACTTGATTGTTCTTTACCGTAATATCCTGAATAACTTTTTGTTCTACATAAAGATTACTCTTTCCTCCGGCAAAATTACTGTCATTGATATGCAAATAGTCCCCGTCAAAACTTTTTATCTCCCCTGTCCAGTTTAATTTTGAAATAGCATTTTGAGTTTTTTGGTCATGCATATAAAACATAATGTGTTTATGATTTGCCAAACGGACAATAGTTTCTATAAATTCAGGCAATTTTTCTATGTCTGAACCGACAGTTTTTGCCAAAATCTGCTGCATCAACACCCCCAAAACGGCTTTGCGGTCTTGCTCACCTTTGGCTGCAATTTCAGCATAAGATTCAAGCTCGTAAATAACATTTGGACAATTACATCTTTTATCAATTTCCGATGAATACACAGTTCCTAAAACATTAATCGGCCCGGTCACTTCTATCAGTTCCTCAACTACTTGTGAGTCAATAAATATAATGCCGTCAAATGGTAAGCCTCCTCCCAACAGTTGATACATTCTTTCAAACTCTTTGGCAGAAGTTGGCAAATCAGGTGAAATATTGGAATCCCTCATACTCCAGGCAGATCTGGGTTTTCCCGAAACTTCAGGCAAATATTTGATAATAGGTGCAGGTGGTGAAAGTGGACAAACTTTACTTTGACAAGTAGCCAAAAGTCGTTCATCAAGCCTGTATATATCATCAGAGGTAGTAGTTTCAATTTGCCCCCTATTAATCTTTAAAGTGGCAAAAGCCGTAATAAACCCTCCTGTCGGGCGGATCTCTTTATCGTTTTGAAAAAGCAGCAAATATTCCTTTGGCAAAGGATCTCCAAATGCAGACGGAGCAATAGTCAAAGCATCCCGACCTTCTCCCATAGCTACTCCTGCACCAATAATAAAACTTTTAGCCAGGCTTAATATTTTCTGTAAATTCTTTCCTTTAAAATTCGAGGGGTATTTGGCTGTATCAATGTTTTCAACCAATTCTTTTGCTCTAATTAAATTTGGTTCTACTTTATCAAAACGTTGTATAGCTTTTTGCAAAATCCTGATTACTTGAGTAACTCTTTCCGGTCCGCTTTTTTCATAACCATTAAACATCAGCTCATTTTTGCTACTCTCAAATTGGGAAAATAAAAAATCCGCTGCTTGAAACTCTTCAACTCCGGCTTCCGAAAAATTCTTAACATCCGAGTAATATCCTCCCAATATTGGTATAATCCTCATCCAAAATAATAAATTCAACGAGAAGTCAACTTTTTGCAAAGAGTTTTTTGTTGAAGTAATTTCTTGCCTGATCAAATCAAAGTTTTGACTTTTATATGCTTCTATTAGGGCCCTGCTATATTTGGCAGTTTCCTCCGCACCTGAAAAGATAAGATATGTAGGCAAAACAGTTGCCAAAAATAAAAGGAAAACTAAGATTAGAAATCTTCTTTTCATTACACTGCTCCTTTTCCGGATGCTACAGCCGGGAAAGTTTTTAAGAGAATCCAAAAATCGTAAATAATAGACCTTTTTTGTATATAGCGGGCATCCATTTTTACTCTTTGGTCAAAATTAATTTCCGAGCGGCCTGAAACCTGCCAAAGGCCGGTTAAACCAGGTTTACCTGATAAAATTATCTTAACATATTTTCTGGAGTGGGGATGCTTAATTTGCTGCTCTTCCAGCTCAAACGGATAATATGCTCTGGGACCAACTAAACTCATCTCTCCCTGTAAAATATTTATGAGTTGCGGGAGCTCGTCAATAGATGTTTTACGGATAATTTTGCCTACACCGGTAATTCTGGGATCTTCATCAATAGATAGTTTGTAGCTGTTTTGCTTATATTTTTTTAAAAGATCAGGATCGCTATTTAACATCTCCTGCGCCCCTTCAATCATTGATCTGAATTTATACATCCGGAAAAGTTTACCCTTTCTACCAACTCTTTGGGGAATATCGGCAAAAACAGGACCTGCTGAATCAAGTTTTATGGCTATAGCAATAATTAAAAAAATCGGGCATAAAACAATTAGGCCCATTACAGAACCCAGAATATCCAGCATCCTCTTGGAAAAATCATACAGCATAGGTTTCCTATTAGTTTACACCATATCAGTAAGTGCATGCTGAAAAGATTTTTTGAAAGTTTCTTTGCTAAATTTGGCGGCATTCTGTCTGCAATCTTGTGAATCTATCTTCGTATCCTGCAACTTATTTATAGCTTGAACAAGAGAATCGACTGTTTGTTCTTCAAAAAAAAGTCCTGTTTTACTTGTTACTGTCTCCAATGCTCCTCCAGCTTTAAAAGCTATGACCGGTTTACCCAAGGCTTGAGCCTCCAATGAAGAAAGCCCAAAATCTTCTTCCCCGGAAATAATTAGAGCTTTACATCCTGCCAGAATCTTAACTACCATTTCATCGGAAAATTTACCATCAATAACTTTTAGTGAAACATTTAAGTTTTTGCAGGCAGCAAAAGCCAAATCAAATCTTTTGTATTTACTTTGTCTTCCTGCTATCACAAAATACCCTCCATCCCAAGTCTCCATATTCTTAAACCTTTCCATATCTATAAAGGGGTAAACTACTTTAGAATCTACCCCGTAAACTCTTTTAATTCTTTTTCTGGCATTTTCCGAACCGGCCAAAAAGAAATCCACCCTTTTAGCTGAAACCTGATCATATAATCGCAGTTTAGTCATTAATATTTCCCCTAATCCGTAATTTCCATATCCTGAAAAATGCCATAAAAATCTGGGAGGGGTGTGACAATAACAAATATGCTTGGTCGAGGGTTTAGTGATTATACTTTTGGCAAATCTGGTGGTATGAGAAATCACCAAATCATAATTTGTAAAATCAAACTGTTCAAAAGCAATCGGGTAAAAAGGTAGCAGAATTTTATACAAAGATTTCCATCCGGGAATTTTTTGAAAAAATGAAGTGATTATTTTTTTCCTGCCAAATCTTTTTTTTAGCTCTAGATTACTTTCATCATAAACAGAAGTATAAATTGGAGCATCAGGATAAATCTCGCAAATCCCCTCCAAAACCCGCTCTGCCCCTCCCCACTGCTTCAAATCATCATGAACTAATGCTATTTTCATATACCTCCAATGTTTGTTTGGCCAATTTTTTCCAGGAAAATAATTTATATCTTTTTAATCCTTTTTTTATTAAATTTTTTCTTAAATTTTCATCATTTATTATTTTACTAATCTTATTTGTCATATCAGTCATATTAGTCGGATCAAAATACAAACATGCATCTCCACCAACTTCTGGCAAACTGCCAGCGTTTGATGAAACCACCGGGCAAGACATTGCCATAGCTTCTAAAATCGGAATACCAAACCCTTCTTCAAAACTCGGCATAACAAAACATAAAGCATTCTTATATAATTCCACCAACTCCTTATCTGAAACATAATCTTTGTATATAATATCTGAATGTTGATATTCTTTTTTAATCCTTTGCCAAAAATAATGGTCATGTCCTGCCAAAATTAATTTTAAATTTTTATGATCTTTTTTTAATTTTAAAAAGGTTTTAATTAACCCTTCCACATTTTTGTGAGGATGAGCATTACCTACATAGAAAATATAGGGATATTCAACTAAGTTTCCATGTTTCATTGTTGATACGGCCGTTGCAATATTGTTATCAACTGCCTCATAAGTTACTTCTATTTTTTTCTTATCTATCCCCCAATCATTAATTAATTGATTTTTGACAAAATTCGAAGGAACTAAAATTTTAGCGGCTTTTTTTATGGCATTTGTAAAAACTTTTTTATATCCTATCTGCTTTAATTTATAAATAAACTTTCCATGAGTTGTAGCCCTTTGCATTTTAAAATGCTGATGGATTAAATCATGTATTGTTACTATGAATTTTCCCTGATAAAAAATTGGTACATTAAAATGAGGAAAATGTACTAAATCCGGCTTAAGTGACTTAAGTAACTTAGGTAACTTAATTTGCTCTTTAATTGAATACCATTTAATGTCAGGAGAAAAAATAATATATTCATTTTTCCTGTCAATTTTTTTTAAATTTTCAGTTAAATTTCTAATATACCTACCTACTCCTGACTCCTGATACATTCTGGCATCAATGACGATTTTCATTTTTTCCCCAATTCTTCATAAATATCACTTAATTTCTTGGCAATTGGATCCCAGTCGTATTTTGCCGCCACCATCGCCCGGGCCTTTGCAGCAATCGTTTTGTAAAAGCCCTGATTATTTAGTAGTCCCACCGCTGCTTTGGCAATATCCTCCGGATTATCCCGAATTATCACCTGTTCTCCGTCTCTTGCTTCAATCCCTCTTATGCCGATAGATGTGGTTACCACCGGCAGTCCCGAGGCAAAGCTTTCCAGATTTTTATAACGCGTTCCTCCTTCTCCATAAATTGGCGCCACCAACAAAGATGCTTTTTGATAGGCAACTCTAACATCTTTCACTTCCATAACTTTTATATCCGCCGAGGCGAGATGAGAAAAAAAATTCTTCGCGCTTTTTCCAATAATCCAAAGTTTTGCACCAACTAGTGATTTTTTTATGATTGGCCAAACCCTTCTTACCAAAACATCAACCGCCTCTCTATTCTGAAGCCATGTAAAATTTCCCAAATATAAAATAATCTGATCTTTGGCGCGTTTTGCAACGGGAGAGTCAAAATATTCCTTATCAACTCCATTTGGTACAATGTCAACGTCAAGTCCCGGCACCTCGGACAACATAATTTTTCGGTCTTCATCAGACATGGCCACCACCGCCGCCGCCTGCTGCCAATATTTCAACTCCCAGTATTTCATCTTGGCAACGTCAAAATAAAACAGCGGTTTTAAAGGAAAAAAACGCGACTCCTTAGCAAAATGTCTATAAACAAGATATTCTATGGTTTGTTCCACTAAAAGTACGGGGATTTTTGTTTTTGGAATATGCGGCATAACATAAAAAGTTTCAGCATGGATTAAGTCAAATTTCTCCTGGTTAATTTTTTGCTCGATGGCACTCTTTTCTCCTTTGGCCCAATTTCTCACCACCAGAAAAGGGTAAAAACTGAAACCGGTTTTGAATATATTCTTGAAGGTCCAGGGCTTTTCAGACCGGCCAAATACCTGAACTTCTTTGCAGAATTTTTCCAACTGCCCGACATATTTTCTTTCACTATCCCTTTTTACCAGCGAAAAAAGAGTAATCTCATGCCCTAAAGACGAAAGTCTCTTGATTAAATTATATGATCTTGTCTGACCGCCGGTAAGAAGCGGAAAAGGCAAATATGGTGTCAGCATTAAAATTTTCACGGTTCTGGGTCCACTGTATCGTCAAACTTTTTCTTTAATTTAGTTAAATCCGCAATTAAGAAACTGTCTTCTTCCCAAAGAACATAAAAATGTCTCTTAACCCAATTTGTTTTATCATCTTTGTTCACTGAAATGTAGTAAGTCACTCCAAAATCCGCAACCATTTCCCTAAGCGGCAAAGCCGTTACTGCCCATCCCGGACGGTTTATTTGATATAAAAAAGCCGTATCTCCATTATACGGAGCAACCACTATTGCTTCTTTTGGCAAAATCTGATCCGCTTTTTTACCTGCTTCGATAATAGGAGGATTATTTATTTTATAAAATTCTTTGACATATTTCCATCCAAAATAAAAAGAAAGCGGCAAAAGAAACAAAGCCAAACTGATTGTCAATATTCTTGGTATAAAATCTGTGTTTCCTTTAAACAAATAAACAAAACCTCTTGCCATAAAAATTACAAGTACGGGAGTTAAAATCAGCTGGTAGTAGTTGTGTCTGACATTACCTGTTGCCACCACAATCAGATAGAAAATAAGTGAAACAGCCCAGATATGTAGAAACCAGTTGTTGTTTTTTGGTTTAACAATTATTCCTATGAGAAAAAGTACCAGTCCGGAAACTCCCAAGATCTCCCCTCCCAATCTTTGCTGTACTAACCACCAGAAAAAAGCAGGACGAAGTCTGATGCCGTCTCCGTTTAAAAGCCAATTAGATGCGGGGATTCCCTCCGGAAATTGCAGAATCCAAAGCCGCCATAATAAAAAGGGTAGGGTAGCGACAATTGAAAATAAAACAAATTTTATCAAAAATCTTTTTTGCCTCTTAATATAGACCAAATATAGTAGGGGCAAAAAGAAAAAGACAGCCCAGGGTTTTATCAAAAATGCAGTTGCGGTAAAAATAAATCCCCAAATCCCCCAACTTACCCTACTCTCTCCAATCCATTTATCAACAAAATAAACCATGCCCAGAGCAAAAAATAAAAATGTCGGCTCCGGCAAAGTAGTCCTGGAAAAAAAGACATTAAAAGGAAGTAAAGCAAAAATAAATGAGGACAAAAAAGCCACGGCACTGCCAAAATATCTTTTTGCTATGAAAAAAACAAAAACAATACTGCCTAAAGAAAAAATGATTGATACTAACCTATGATATGCATCATTAACTCCAAACAAAAGATATAGCGGGTAAACAAACATATTATATACAGGAAACTCAACAAACCTGAATCTGTTTAGGTTTGTAAGCGGGGTTTCCGCAACACCCGATGAATCGTCGTAATGCGTCACAAAAGGATTAAATCCTTCTTTGATAAAATTTCTGGTGACAGAGGCCGTATCTGCTTGGCGCCAGGAATGCCAGTCGGCAATGGGAGAATCTATCTTATAAAGCCTGACCCAAAAACCCATAAAAATAATCAGGGCTAGCCAAAAAAATTGACTTTTCAAAGTTTTTAAAAAAATCATTTAAAATTCCTCACAGCCAGATTTAATCCAACAGTCATCCAAAAGATAGATGCCACTTTTGATGATTCAAAAACATCAATAAATAAGCCGTTTATGACAAAAGCCAAAATTAAAGATAGTATGCCAACGGAAAAATATTTTATGAATTTATCACTTTCTTTGAAAAGTTTTACTATTCTTTTTATTATTTCAATAAAAATTAAGACGAACGCCGTTGTTCCCAATATTCCAACCTCCCCAAGCGATCTTAAAAAATCATTATCAGTAGCAATACCTAAAGATGAATAACCTGTACCAAGAAGGGGGTTTTTCAAAAAAGCTCGAACAGCTGCGGGCCATTCCAGATTTAATCTGATGGAAAAAGACCTATACACTCCAAGTTGGGTAGTATCAATTGGTTCACCCGGTGCGATATCGCTGGCAATTTCGGCTGAACCTGTGGCAAAAGTTGAAGTTTCTGCAGATTCACTTGATGTTTTTATTGCCAGAGTGGGTATGTTTAATTTACTCCTTATCCTTTGATCCTCTGTTTGCCCCTTAAATCTTTCTCCCTGCCCAAAAATATTAACAGTTATTGTAGAAATCAATCTGTCGCGGAGCTGTGAAGGATAAATTAAAACTCCCAGCATAATCATAACCAACAATAAAATAAACTTGAATTTTTTCAAAAGAACCAGACTGGCAAGAATCCCGGCTAGGCTTGCCACAAAAGATAATCTTGCCGCAGTCATAATCAAAACCCAAAAAGACAAAAGCCCAAGACCCAATGAAAAAATCTTGAATTTCCTATTTAGAGCAAAAAATAACGAAGAAATTAAAACTAAAACCATTGCTAAAAATACTGCCAAATCATAATGTCCGGCAAATGTGGAATTTACTCTGGCCCCGGGAGAAAGAGATAAAATTAGGCCCTTGGAAAACTCGGAATTGGTGGTGGATATGACCGGCCAGTTTAAATATTGCTGTCCCAAAGCATAAATGTTGACTAAAAATGCTACAACAAAAAGAGTTAACAAGCTGATCACGAGCTGCTTTTTGGTTTTGATAACAGTTGCCACCAGAGGTAAAAGCATCATAAACTCAACTCTCCTTGTCCAATGCAGGAAACTCAAAGCAGGAAGTGTTGTATGAGTTAAAAAGTTAGCTGAAAATAAAGAAACCAAACCAACAAAGAAGAAAAGCAAAATGGCCAGATTTAATTTGTCTTTAAAAAAGTCTATGACTTTTTTGGAAAATACCATATAGAAAGCCCACATTATATATGCCAAGGCTATAAAAAGATCTTCCAATCTGACTGCTACAAAAGTCCCTGCAACATTCAGAAGGGGGAATTTTGGATAAAGAGGGATAAAGACAAAAAGAAAAACCACCCACCAAAATAATCCTTTTTCCATTAACAAGAGTAACTTTTTCATCTTAGTAAAATGTTTTTACCCAAACGGTAAATCAAAAATAATGAAAGGGTTATACCAAACCATGTTAAAAATCTTGCCCAAATTGGAGAGGGATAAAAACGTAGGGTAGTTTTGGTAAACCAGATATTTTTTCCCTCTTCAAATTTTACTGCACCCCAATACTTTGGTTCTCCATTTTCATAAAAAGGTTCAAAACCATTAACGAAGAAGGAATCCCTTAAAGGGTAAGTTAGTTCCACAAGATATGTTGAATCAGTATGCTTTTTTATGGCTGTCCAGGAAAACTCGGGTGGATGATTCAATTGCATAGGCGGAAAAGGAAATTTTGTTAGATTTTGATAATTGCTCAAATAAAAGGGGACTACAAAATCCCTAAAATTATTGGAAAAATAAGCTGAAACATTAGGAATTTGGACAGTATCCCCTTCCAGCTTTGATTTTTCCGATTCAGGTAAAGCTTTAAAATCAGAAATTTTGCTTGGCCCGGGCCATATCATATAAATTAAAAGCAAAAAAGAAAAAATTAAAAAGATTTTTTTCATTGAAAAAGTCTGGCTCTGCCTAATCTGTATTTCGGATCCTTTAATTTTCTCTCTCCAATAATTTCTGCAGGCACTCCGCCAACAACCATAAATTCCGCCACATCTTTTGTGACAACCGCTCCTGCCCCAATCACTGCACCTTTGCCAATTCTGACGCCGGGAAGAATAATGGCTCTTGGGCCAATAAATACATAATCCCCTATTTCAACACTTTCCAGCTCCGGATGAAAATCTTCAGAATTTATATCATGCTGGGAATTATAGATCATCACATCCGATGCAATATCAACATGATTACCAATAATTATTTTGTCTCTGCCATCCAAAAATGCCCCATATCCAATAATACTATCCTGTCCTACCTGCAGCTCCTTCAAAGAAAAAAACCTGCAACCCATGTGGATGCTTGAACCCTTGCCAATTTTAGCTCCTGCCAATCTTAAAAGAAACCGTCTGATGTGATGAGAGGGAATGTAGCAAAGAAAGTGCAGCCAAAACAGCATAAAATCCGCCAGATAATTATAAAACCTGTTCCCTACTTTACCCATAACTTCTCCGCCTGAAAGCTCCTTTCCCATCCGATCACGCAAAATAGTCATATACAGTTAATTATATGGGGAAATCCTACTTTAAGCAAACTACGGTAATAATTGATAATCGCAATTTGCAATTAGCCTAGAATTATATTAATATTCACACAATATGGCAGTTAAAACACCAGAGATAGCAGATCAGATAGCAGATTACGAATTTAAACCCGAAGACTTAGATCCAGATAAAGTACTTCTTTGTTTACCAGGGTGGCGAGTTGAAAAATATAACACCCTAACTAGAACATGGTATTTCAAAGAACCTAGTGATAGACTTTGGGTAGAAATCAATAGCGGTGAAGGAGGAGGAAGAAACCAAGCCACAATTAGCAGATTTGGTCAAGGAAGAATTGAAGATAGAATACATGTCTTTGATCTAAGATTAGTCCTTGCTCAAGTTCGACCATTAACTTTTTGTCTTGGTTTGTATAGTCCGGATAGTAGTTATTACTTAACTATGAATAGAACAGAATCCCCGTTCGTACCGGAATATACAATCTCAGTTTGGGCAGGACGAAATCCTCGAAAAGTTCCATCATGGACAGACCGTTTACCATTTAGATCTCACAACCCCAATCCTGGATCGCATATCACGATTGAAATACCAAGAGTTAAATAGAGATCTCGTCTAAGGATTAGCTACCTTCTCAAAAACCTTCAAAACTTGTTTTGCCATTTTTTCCCAGGAGAATTTTTGGGCTTGAGCCAGACCCAGTTTAGAATATTTTTGTCTTAATTTTTGATCCGTCATAAGCAGCCGGATTGCCTGTTCAATTTGATCCACCGAGTAAGGATCTACCAGTATCCCTGCCTCTCCTACTACTTCCGGCAAAGAGGACACATTGGAAACTATTACAGGAGTGCCGCACGCCATAGCTTCCACCACCGGTATACCAAATCCTTCCCATAAAGAAGGCAGTACAAAAGCAGAAGCACCGGCCAACAAACCAACAAGTTTATCTGTTGCTACATACCCCTTAAATTCCACTCTATCCTCTATCCCTAATTTTTTGGGAGTATCCAAAATTTCTTCATATTCCCATCCTGTTTTTCCCACAATAATTAACTTAAGTCCATCTATTCTAGCCACCGCCTCCATTAACCTAATCAAATTTTTTCTTGGCTGAATAGTGCCGATATAAATAATATAATCTTTTTTTGACTTTACACTTTGCATTTTAAACTTTGCACTATCATATCCCGGGTAGGCTATTGTGATTTTGTTCTTGTCAATTTTGTATTGGGAAATAATATCCTGTTTGGAAAAATTAGAGATGGTGATAATATGATCAGCGTTTTCAATAGAAAACTTAGTCCAGTTTTTAAGCTGCCATAAATCTTTTTGAATAAACATTTCCGGAAAATGCAGAAAAGACAGATCAAAAATTGTGACCACTCTTTTAACAGGCGAGAATCGCGGGATATAATGAGTCGGAGAAAAAAACAAGTCAGGTTTTTGTCTGGCTGTAAAAAGCGCCAGAGGTAATGCAATCCTGGTCCAAAGTCTTTTGGGCTTTAAAACTTTATATTTCCAGCCCGACCTTTCTTTAGGTAAACCTGCCTCGCCGGCAGGCAGGTCATCCAGCGGGGAACCGGGCAATAAAATTGTATAATCGTTCTCTTTATCAATTTTTTCAAAATGCCTAATTAACTCAAACGCCACTTGAGAAGATCCCAACCTTTGTAAAACATTTGCCTCATAACCATCTATCCAAATTTTCATGGTTTGTATTTATTAATTATACCTGAAGCGCCAAAACTGCTTAAGATGACAAGGGGTACTATCATATTAAAACTTTTTAACGCATTTGGCGGTTGAAAATCCAAAGCAGAAGGTAATGGTGCCATCAAAAGCCAAATAAAAATTATCCCCCACCCTTTGGGAATCCTTATTATTAAAATAATAGCCATAGTAATAAAAATAAAGTCAAATAAATACATTAAGGAGAAACTATTTCTAACATCTCCGGAAACAAATAAGAAGTCTCCCTGAAAATGCTGACTGTAATGATCTAAAAACGACAGCGTATAATTGACAACTTTATTATGAATCAAAACAACCGGAAAATTATCAAAGTAACTGCCATGCTCCCTTCTTTGTTCATCAGTTAACCAGACTGGAACTTGAGTTATATCTTTAAATGAAATTGTAAGAAAATTTATCAGTATCAAAAATAAGGCAATAGCCAATAACAAATATTGTTTTATGAATTTTACTAAAATATAAATTCCCAAAATAGAAACAAAAAGAATCAAACTTACAGTTTGGTTTTTGGATATAAAAATATACCAGGGCGAAATGGCCAGAAAAAGAGCACAAATAAAAGGAAACCTAGGAAATTTTTTTTCCAAAGGCAGGGAACGCGCCAAAAGATATATTAAAAAGACTGACCCTAAATATAAAAGCATGTTAATCATATTTTGACTATTTTGAACAAAGAAAAACCATTTAAATCTTTTATTTCCATAACTTGTTTGTAATCCTTAAAAAACTTCTGTTGTTGCTCCAACTTATATAAAGGCATAACATACAAATTGTCTTTCATTGGTTTTTTATTTGACCAGTCAATATCCTGAAATTCAATATTATCAATTCTTGATACAAACCCCATATCTTTTCCAGTCTTATTTGGCATAAATACTTTTTTTGAAATTGCTTGATATTTTACCGGATCATATTTTTGGTAAAAAAGAAAAAAGATATAAGGATGCTCCAAACTTTGCTGAACAATAATTTTTTGGTATTGATTTTTTAAAGGCGTTACCTGCTCAACTATTTGCTTGTATCCATACTGCCAAGCGTCATTCTTTTTTTGGGCATGCACAAAATACTGATCCAGAAAATAAATGAAATTTAGAGCATAGAAAAATATGAAAATAATCATGATATTTTTTTTAAAATTCCCTAAGCTATTTATACCTATGGATGTAAGAATCACCAAGGGGATAAACATAGGCAAAACTCTTTCAAGATTTATCTTTTCAATGGTTAGAACAGATGGCAATGACAGCAGGAACAAACTGCTCCAAATGAAAATATTTTGTTGTTTGCTGCCGCGGCGGATCAATGTTATTGCTCCTAAAATTAAAAACAAGCTATCCAGAAGTAGTAGCAGCCCGGTATTTGGAGGGGTATGCTGCGGATTGGAATCTCCTTTCAAAAATAATGTACTGAACGAATACAAACTAAACCACCTAGAGGCAATGGAAGAATAAGTATCTTGAGTACTTAAGTTGTATGAAAATATGCTCAAAGTTTGCAGTCTGGCAACTTTTCCCTGCGTAAAACTTAGAGCTAACGGGATAGTAAAAAATAAAAAAATTATTACAGAGAGATAAATTATCTTAAGAGATATCCTTTTAACTTGTTTTAAATAAGCAATAAAAAGAATTACCAGAATAACCGGGGTTGAAAGCTTGGCAGTATGAGAAGCAAGTAAAGTCAGTCCGAAAAATAAAGATGAAAATAAAAACAATTTACTTCTGCCGCTTACAGCCTTAAGGAAAAAAAATATTGCTGCCATAGTTAGTGTTAAAGACAGGTTTACTTCCCAGGCACCCCTTGAAAACACAATAAATATAGGCGAAATCCCAAAGACTAGGGAAGCAATAAGCGCTAATCTTTTGCTGGCAAACATACATAAAACAATCTCATAGAGAAGCCATACGGAAATTACCCCGGCAATAGCGGATGGTAACCTTACGGCTAGTTCATTTAATCCAAATACTGCAATAAAGGGAACAATCAAGTAAACATACAAACCCATTTTCCAATCTCCAAAAGATTGAAAAAATAATGGAATAAACTCTCCATGTTCATCTCTTGCGGTTTTTAAAATGGAGTAGCCGTTGTATCCTAGGGCTGCTTCGTCATTGCGGAGATGCGGCGGCATACCTCCCAAATCCCAAAACCGCAAAATAAAAGATACCAGAAGAATGAGCAATAAAATATAGTTCATTTCATCAGTTCTTTGTATACTCTAACAGTCTCCTCGGCAGTTTTTTCCCAGGAAAATTTTTTTGCTTGCAGGAAACCATTTTTAATCATTTCTTTTCTTTTTTCTTCATCTTCTGTCACTGCTTTTAATTTGTTTTCAATGTCCGTTACTGACTTCGGATTTGCATACTCTGCTGCCTCTCCACCTACTTCAGGCATAGAGGAAACATTTGAGGTAATAACAGGCAACCCGCATAAAAACGCATCCAGTATTGGTATGCCAAAGCCTTCATAAAGCGAGGCATAAAGCAATACTGATGCGTTATTGTAAAGCAATTCCAGCTCGTCTAATTCAAGCCATGGAATAGTTTGACCGGCAATCACCAAATTGTAATCTTTGGCTGCTTGCTTAATTCTCTCTAAATTCCGCCTTTCTCCTATTCCCCCTATTGCCAATATAAATTTATCCGGCAAATTATATTTTTTTTTGAAAAATTCAATTTCTTTTTTTGATCTAACTTTAAAATTTGCGGTCGGGCCTTCATAGATGACTGTTATTTTCTCCGGAGGAATTGAAGATATCTCTAACAGATCTTTTTTTGTTGAGTTAGATACAGCAATCACACAATCAGCTTCTTTTTCTACCAAAGCAAGCCGTCTTTTGTGAACTGCCACAATTTTGGGATGTGACCACTCTGGATATTTTAGCGCTACAACATCGTGATAGGTGGTAACTTTTTTGGCAGAACACGGCGGTTGAATCCAATCTGATGAATGAAATACATCTAAGGGGCCTAAGAATTTTTCAATCGGTACATTTCTCCATTTGTTAAAAAGCATTTCAAAAAGCGTTGGTGGCAAACGGTATTTTTTAATATTTTTTAAATTGCCTTTGTACGGTTTCCGCAATGATGAATAAAAATAAACCATTTCCAAACCGGATATTTTTGACAATTCTTGAGATAGATTATTAGTATAAACTGCTACTCCACCTTTATGGGCAATCTGTGAAATATCCATACCAACTTTAATTTTTTTATTCATTTTATTTGTAAAATATCCACACTTCCCACAACATCTATTTTTTGATAATTTTCGTTTATATATTTGTCTATCTTTCTAGTAAAATCTACAATCGGCACATCTTCAATTTTAACAGTTTTATCCGAAATTATAATCTGCGGACGATCTTTTTCTAAACCCTGAACAATTCTATCTTCCGCAACAGACAAAAACCAGGGGAATTGAAAAACAAAAATATCCCCTGCAGGTAAAGTTTGGCTCATTTGATAAAGATGCGGCGCTGCTCCGTATACAAATATCTTATCCCCCTCTTTTGTATATTCCCTAATCTTGCCGGATATTGCATAAGTACTATCATCAAAAAAGAAAACCTTGTTGGATATATGCCCCTTATAAAAAACATTCTGCCACCAAATAGCAACAGCGAGATAGATAGCTATTAATATAAAGCCAGTTTTCCTTTTTGTTAATGAATACACACCTAAGCTAGTTAAAATTACTGCAAATGGCAGAGATGGTTGAAAATGCACAAAATTAGCCCTGTCAAATGCACCGATTAAAGATCCCACCAGAAAAATAAATACAATAATTTTTAGCCGTTTATCCTTGTAGAAAAATCCTGAAAAAGAAGCAATATACACCATCAAAACTCTTGAAATAAATCCAAAGCTTGTTGGTATTTGAGTGCCTGACACCGCATAAACAGTTAAATTAAAGGTAACAGTCCAATACCAAAAATCCGGAAATATTCCCATCCAAATAAAATATAAAATCATTAAAATTACCGGTAACGCAAGCCCCAATAAATATCCCGCGGTTTTTTTAAAGTTTTTTTCGCTCAATAATATATAAAGAAAAACCATTATTGATAACGGTATTATAGTTTGCTTGAAAACTACCGCCAACCCAATCAATAACCCACTAAAAATAAAGTTTTTTCTATAAAGAAAATATGCTGCGGGGAGAAGCATCAAAGGTAAAAAATTATCAATCCATAAAACCCATCCTTCAAAAAATGGCTGCCACATTAAATATAGTATATTTACCAAAAGAGCTTTTTTATTGCTTTTTAAAACCGCACCGGATATTAAAAATAAAAGTATGTGGGTTATGAGTACAATACTGATTAACCAAATTCTTGCCGAGGCTTCGTTATTCATACCCAAGTTGTCAAAATTAATCGGCAAAAACATTAGACCCGGAAAATGCTGATCTAAAATCTGGCTGTATGGTTTTAATCCGTGATTTGTTAAATACGGGTAAATAAAAAGTTCAGGATATGGGAAAAAAATTAACTTAGACAAAATAAAAACATGAGCGAGAATAATAATTAGCAAAATAAGCTTAGTCATTTTTTATAATGATAAACAAAACCCACCCCATGAAAATTGTTGATTTCAGTTTCTTTAAAATTTAACTGTGTCAATTTTTTTTGAATCAATCTTTGCGGATCGGATATATCAACAAGATATTCAATAAGATATACTTGCTTTTCCCCCTGTAAAATATTTTCCAAATCGGCAACATCTTTAATATCCTTTGCGGGAAAATCCTTTAATCCTCCTTTGGCATTTATCTCCTCCCCTGCATAATAATCAAATGGCGGCAGTGTTCCGGAACTTTCAAATAAAACCGTCTCACCCTTGGTTGATAAAAAATTAACCAATCCTTTCCAGTCATCCCGTTGAAATGATGGATTAAATAAATAAACTAATGCAGAAAATATTTGAATTACTAAAACTGCTGCCAAAAATGCATATTTTAATTTAGATTTAAAAGAAAAAATTCCCAGAGCAATTAAAATAATAAACGCGGGAAGTACAAATAGAACTCTAAAATAATTGTATACCGGTATCACAAGCGAAATAACAGTCGCTAAACTCAAAGGAACAATTATCCAACTAATTAGTAATTTTCTGTGAAGATTATTTAATGATTTAACTCCTCTGTACAAAAGATAAGCAAACAAAGTGCAAATCGGGAGCATTACTGCCCCATAGATTATCTTGTCAGCTAAGCTTATTCTGCCTATGATAAATTTTACAAATGTCAGCGGTAATGTCTTAAAATCAAAGCTACCTGCAACAAATTTCCATGTTGGCAAATTAGCAGAAGCAGCAGCTCCCACATCAAGTTGAGCGAAAAATATTGGCAGCCACCAAATACCAATTAAAGTCGCAATAATAAAAGCCAAAAACCATTTTTTGAGTAATGCTTTTTTTCTAATCAATAATAAAAAGGCCAGCTGGGCCGGAAAAATAAAATAAGCAACATAATCCGATGCCAGTACTAATAAATTACTAAAAATTAAAAAGAGCAAATTCATCTTTTCTCCTTTGATATATTTAATCAGAAGAAAAATATTGAAAGAAACAGCCAGTGCTGCTAAGGCATACATTCTGGCTTCCTGACTATAATAAATATGTAAAGGATTAACAGCCAACAAAGTTGCTGCCAAGAGTCCCAAAGACTTTGAGTGAATTTTTTTGCCTATCAAAAAAATAATGTAAATTGTTAATACTCCAAATATTATCGATGGCACTCTTACAGCGATCTCCGATATTCCGGCAACTTTTGTCCAAATCCAAAGAATTATAAAAAATCCGGGTGGATGAAAATCTGCTATTGCATATTGAGTTATCATTCCGAAAAAAGAATAACTCTTTGTAGCCATAACATTTATGGCTTCATCCAGCCACAAACTCTGATTTAAACTAATTAGCCTTAAAATTGTTCCTAAAACAAGAATTATCCAAATCATTCTTGCTCCAATTCCCAAATCTTAACTAAAACTATCATTTGATAAATCATCATTAAAATAGTTAGAGACAGACCATAAAACCCATCCAAAAATCCCCTGTGCCTTAAAAACCTAACCAAAAATTCTCTTGTTGGTTTCCAAAAAAACTTAGGCCATGAAAATCTTATTCCTTGGTCATATAGATTTTTGGCTTCAACACCGGAGTATCTATTCTGCCTTAAAATAAATTCATTTATTGATTGATAGCCAAAATGTGCAATTGCCAAATCTTCTTTTGCTTCCAGATTTAATATCTCTCCCTCAACCTTAGGGTAGCTGTGAATTTTCTCACTCCAGCGGACTTTTCCTTTTTGAAAAAAACGGATATGTCTATCGGGCCACCAATTGGTATGAGCAATCCACTTACCAAAGAAAATATTTTTCCGGGGGATGTTAACTGCTGTGAATTTTTGTTTTTTCACCAACTCTTTAAGTTTTTCTTTAAGATTTTTCCCAATTTCTTCATCCGGATCCAAAACTAGAACCCAGTCCCCGCTTGTTTTAGCTATAGCATAATCTCTTACAAGTTCAACAAAAAAAACAAATTTATGGTGAAAAACTTTTGCGCCAAACTTTTTTGCTACCTCTATGGAGGCATCCGAAGAACCTAAATCTATAACTACCAACTCATCTGAAAAATCTTCTGTGCTTTCAAGACACTTTTGCAATTTATCCGCTTCATTAAAACATACTACAACCAAAGAAATCATATTAGGATTATTTTCTCATAATCTTTGGCAATTTTATCCCAGGAAAATTTTTGAGCTTGAGTCCTGGCTTTTTTTAACCAGTCAATCTTCAAAGCCTCGTTAATCATTTGAGCATATTTTTGAGTATTATTTACATCTACATACAATCCTCCCTCGCCAATAATTTCCCGTCTTGAAGGATCATCAGGAGCTACTACTCCCAAACCGGAAGCTAAAGCTTCCAAATAAACTATGCCAAATGCTTCCCTATCCCATGAGGGCAAAGTAAAAAGATCACAAGACCTGTAAACTTTTGGCATATCCTCATGTTTAAAACTTACTATCTTAAATCTATCCCCCAGCATTTTTTTACCTCTTTCTTCTAAATATTTTTTTTGGTCCCCCTCTCCCGCTATTAGTAACGAACCTTTATCCAAAAAACGCATTGCTTCGATAATTCTTTCGTGATGTTTATACCAGGTTAGTGCTCCAACACAAAGAATAATTGGTTTTTTCAAACCTAAATTTAATTTATCGCCGTCTGGTTTAAATTGTGATAAATCTACCCCATTGGGGATTTTGACAACTTTACTTTTCCATACCCATCTTTTGGCCCATTTAACCATATGATCTGTCAAGGCCACAAAAACATCGGGTGACACTAAAATATTAAATATAGATGTTCTTCCTATCCCTGCTTGACCGCTGATAATTAACTTATATTTTTTAAAAATTCTTCCAATGGATGCTTTAATAACTTGCATTCCCCCATTCATTGAAATAACAACATCATAACTTTCGCTGTCTTGATCTGAAAGAATCTTCACTTCATGCTTTTTGGAGAGTCTTTTAGAAAGTTCCGACACAAAAACTTCTGCCCCTCTATTCATTACATTTTGATACCTGCTTAAAAATAGTATTTTCATTATTGGTTCTTTTTTATGTACGCTTTATATCCGCCTGCTTTTATGGTTAGCAAATAGGATAAATCTTCTTTAAGAGGGATTCTGTCTTCCGAAAGAACCACTGTATACTCCGGTTTCACATCTTTTTTTATCTCTTCCGGATAAAGCCAACCTAAATTTTTATCAGTGTAGCTAACATCGGGAACTCTGCCGTAAACTTTAAACAGATACCTCCAACCCTCATAATCATGACATATTCCCCTTCCTTCAATAGCAAATGGCTTATCTTGGATAACTTCCATAACTTTATTAATAATTATCTTCTTTGGAGCCAGGCTAAATTCATCCGAGGCCTTAACTACCGTATTTATCCCCACGGTTGCTGCCAGAAGTATTAGAATAAAAAGGGGCAAACGAAGAGTTTTTATTTTACTTATTAGAATCCCCGGTACAAGCGTAAATAAAACCAGAAAATAAAGAGTGTAGTATTCTGATGATCCTCCCGGGAAAATCATAAAAAAGAAAAGAGAAACGCCCAAAAATATGGAGAGCATCTTGTATTGATACCTCTTTTCTTTGAAAGATTTCCAGAGAAAAATCGCAAGTAAACATAATGTCAACAAAGATAGTACAGGATGAGCATATGTTCTTTTGGCATACTGGTCAATAAATTTAAACTCTTTTTTAACTGATAAAGAAGTACAGCCAAAATTAATCTCATCGGCATTGGGGTTACCCGCTTTCAAATACCAAAACCGTCCCGCGCTGTCAAACAAAGTTCTAAACTTAGCAGACGGGTCAAAAGCAATCTTTGATGAATCAAGATTCATTTTAAAACGGCTGAAAAGGGTCCAGTTGCTAAAGTTATGATAATAATCAAAAACCGCCAAGGGCCAGTAAAACAGGACAAAAACCAAAAGACACATTGCCAAAAGCTTTATATTTTTCCAGTATTTACCTTTTATAAAATAAAATATTCCGATTAAAAGAAGCGGTGAAGGCTCCAGATGAGTTTGTAAAACTGATCCGAACAATGCGGCAAAAAAAAGCCACCACCATGGGGATTTTTTGACTAATATCATAGTTAAAAATAAAAGCAGCGTTATCAAAGGAGTAAACATGGTGTTCCAATATTTCTGATCAAAAAAAACAAATAACGGTAGCGTTGCGTAAAGCAAAGAGGAAACTACCCCGGTAGTTAAATTAAATATCTTCCAGCCTATGAAAAAAATTAAAGTTGTTGTCGCTATCCCCATAAATGCGGCAAAATAAGCTCCGATTAAAGGATCTCCATGGGAGATAGCAAGTAAAATAGCGGTAAAATAGGTAAAATAAGGCCCCAGATAAAAATCCAAAAAAGAAGCGCTAACTCCGATCCAAATCGGATGAGGATCTTTTACCAAAGTCCAAGCGTAAGTTGCCTGATACTCCTCGTCAAAGTTAAAAACATAGATCTCCTCCAACCTGTAAAACCGCAGAAATGCGGATATTAGAATTATAAAACTCAAAATAAGAACAATTTTGTATTTTTTGATAAATAATTTAAAATTCATTTTAAGAAAACCTGTATTTTAAAATTGTCCAGACTGCCAAGAGTCCATCCCAAAAACCAATTTTTTTACCTTGATCATACCCGCGGGGTTTAGTCTTAATTGGCACCTCTGCTATATTGTAGCCCAAATTTAGCGATTTAATAGTTATCTCCGGTTCTATTTCAAACCTGTTAGACTTTAGATCTAATTTTTTCATTACCTCTCTGGTAAAAAGCTTATAACAGGTTTCCATGTCTGTGAGATTGCATCCGTATAAAAAATTTACCAGCCAGGTTAAAAATCTGTTAGCTAGCAGATGCAGCGGTAACACCGTCTTGTTTTTGCCCCAAACCTTTAGCGGATAATCAACAAGTCTTGTCCCGAAAACTATCTTTGACTTTTTTTTAAATATTGGCTCCAATAATCTTGAATAATCCTCTGGATTATATTCCAAATCAGCATCCTGAATAATGATAAAATCCCCTGTTGCATGCCTCAATCCTGTTCTAACTGCAGCCCCCTTCCCAAGATTTTTCGCATGACGGAAAATCTTGAAATTTCGGATTTCTGATACAGTTGCATCAGTAGATCCATCATCTACTACTATTATTTCTTTACTTATACCCCCGGGTAATTTTACTTTTTTTACTCTTTCCAGTAATTGTTTTATTGTTTTTTCCTCATTAAAAACCGGAATTATTATGGATAAAATTTTTTTCATTTTTTGGCAATAATTAAAATAGAAGTTCCCAAAGGAGGTTCAATTAAATTCTCAAGAGATAAAAAAAACGGGGCAATAAAGTTAAAAACTTTAATTTTGCTTTCATTAATTCTGTTTTCGGAAAATAATTTTGATGAAAGGAACCAACCTATCCCTCCAAGAAAGTTAATTACCCTGCTTTTAATTATTTTAAAATCCATATCATTTAATAAACTTTTAAGTTGGTTTTTGTCATATCTTCTAAAATGACCAATTGATTTATCTATTTCTCCAAACAAAAAATCATACGCAGGAACCAATAAAATTAGATGCCCGTCTGTTTTTAAAAGCTCTTGCATATTTTTTAATGCTCTTTTGTCATCTTTTATATGCTCTAATACATTCAGACAAACAATAGTATCAAACTTTTGCTTTGTAAAAAAATACTCTCCTTTTTCGATATCCCCTAATCCTATCTTAATGTCAGGATCCGCAGATTGCTTTAGATAATTTTCATTAATATCTATGACCCAAACATTGCCGTATTTTTTTAAAAAATTTGTGAAATTGCCAATACCGCAACCAACTTCCAAAATGTCTCCTTTTAAAAAACTTTCAAACTTTTTGACTGTCCACTGGTTATACCAAACTGCCTGACTCATGGATTCCAGGGTTTGCGTGCCATTATCCATACTCACAGCAACCTCCTTTTAATTTTTCTAAGAGGAGTCAGAATCCTGCTAATTATTTTCCTTGTGCCGGAAATTTTAGTCCAAGGTGAAGATATAAATGAAGGATGTTTTTGATGTAAAATCTCTGGAAATTTGAATGGGTCTGAAATCTCATTTCCCAACTCATACTTATATTTATTATATTTTCTTTTTGATAAGGATCTTTTCAAGTGGGTCACATGTAAAACCGGAGCATTCAAAAAAATATTTTTTCCTCTTTCTTGTATTAGTTGATTATTTTTATCAAAATAGCCTTCTTTGCCATAAGGCCAATCTGCGTGAAGTCCGGAAATATTTCTGTTTATTGCCTTTAAACTAACATGACCTTTTCTACCTAAAATATTATATTGACCGGCTTTTTCTTCCTGCAAATGAAAAATATCTCCCACCGGCACAACCAAAGGAACAATAATACCCTCAATTTCATCTCCCTTAATTTTAATTTCATTTACTAATTTTTTAATTGATCCCTCCCACCAGATCTCATCTCCATCCAAAATTAAAATCCAGTCGCATTGCGACTCATCCAGCATCTTCTGCCGCATTTTTGTAAATTGATATTTGTCTACACTGCCAACTTCTCTAAATTCAATTTTATTACCTTTTATTTTTTTAATTTCATTAATTATCTCAACTGTTTTATCGGTTGAGCCGGTATCCCAAACCAGTACCTTATCAACAAAATCCACCACACTCATTATAGAAAACCAGATAAAATTTTCTTCATTATTAACAATAGTGTTTGCCCAAATTTTCATATTATTTTTTTCTTAACTTAATTACCATCCAAACAAGCGGGTATAAAAAATTAAAAGTTGTCCCAACCAGGACAGAAATCGAAGCCCCAATTATCCCAAAATTAGAAATCATAATATATCCTAAACCTCCAATAATTAGTAAGTGTCCCAGAGAAACCCAGATAAAAACATCCGGCCTGCCAAAATAAAAAATAACGCTGTGATGCACCGGAATTGAGAAAAGAAAGACAATCATTGCCAAAAATAAAAAAATAAATGGCACAACCGCTTCCTGATACTGGAAGCCAAAAAATACTGGAACAAAAAATACTAAAATAGGAATAGTTAAAACGCCCAAAAGACAAAGACCCAAAACAAAAAACTGGAACTTTTTAAAATAGGTAAGCATTTGTTTGTTATTTTGGAATGACGCGAATTTCGGCGCGGCCACCAGTCCCAGCGCAGAAACAAGTTGAGGCATCACCGCCACCATCTGATTGGCAGCTCCATAAATCCCCACTTCTCTGACAGAAAGTAAAGCCGCATTTAAATAAGTGTCCAGCCGCGCGGAAAAAGCGGCAATCACGGTAAATATTGCCACCGGAATGTTATACTTGAAAAGCTCTTTGGCTAAACTAAATTCATCTTTACTTTTCAGTATTTTTCTTGCAGGGAGAATAAAAAGTGTCACAAAAAAACCAAAAAAAGGTAGAATTATATACACCAGTAAACTATTTTCCACACTAAGTGCAAGGTAATAACCTAAAGCTAGAATTAAGATCAGTCTTAAAGAATTGGTTAAAATATTTATTAAACTCCAAAGAAAATATTTTTGATACGCTTGCAAAGCAGAGGTTGCAAAGCTAAAAAGCAAAGCTCCTCCCGCTCCAAAAGCAGCAAGTTTTAGAGGTAAAATCAACTCTATCTTGTGAAAAACTTCCTTTGCCAAAAACGGCGCTAAAAAATAGATTATTAAAAAAGTTACTGCCCAGGCAATAAGTTTTATCTCCAAACTTAACTTTAAAAATCTGTATGCCTTGTCCTTGCTTTTCGCCAAATTTGCAGATACAAAACGGACCAAGCCGGTATTTGTGCCAATATCCGCAATATCCGCAATTAAAACCAGGGTGGTTAGAGCAATTGTTAATAGTCCAAAATCCGAGGGGCCTAAAAATCTTGCCAGGAAAATATAAAACAGCGCTCCCAAAGCACCATTTATAATTGTACCGGTAATGGTAATTTGAGATTGCCTAAAGGTAACGGTAGAAAAGACTGATTTGAGCATAAGTCTCATTATATCGTGTAGCGATATGAGTTGCTATGTTGTAAAATAAATGCATGACGACCCCAAAACTACAAATAGCATTAGATGTGTGGACCTTAGATGAGGCTTTCAGGATTCTTGATGAAGTTGCTGATTACATTGACATAATTGAGGCTGGTACTCCATTAGTCCTAAATTCCGGAATTGCTTCCTTGGTATCAATAAAAAATAGCTATCCGAATAAAGAATTTGTAATTGATGCCAAAATAACAGATGAATCATATATCGCAAAAAAAGCTTTTGATGCCGGAGCCGATTACACTACTGTTTTGGGCATATTATCGAAGGAATCAGTGCTTGCAGCTCTTAATCAAGGCAAAAAAGCGAGCAAGGAAGTTATTGTTGATCTTATGAATGTCCAAGATAAATTAAAAAAGTCAGAAGAGGTAAAAAAATTAGGTGCCCATTATGTACTCGTTCATTGCGGATTGGATGAACAAAGTTTAGGTAAAACACCATTGGCAGAACTTAAGAGAATCAAGCAAAATTTAGATATTAAGGTTGCCGTTGCCGGAGGTATAAATCTTAATACAATAGAAGATTATATCGCCGCTAATGCAGATATTATTGTTGTTGGGAATGCTTTAGTAAAGGACAGCAACAGAAAAAATGTCGCTCAAAAAATGAAGGATAAGATCCGAGCTGTACATTAAACTGAAGATTTTCTGGTTTTAAGTAGAAGCAAGCCAAAAATAACTATTGTTATCCCTGTAACCATCAAGCCTGGGTAAACATATTTTTGCGGTTCGAATTCCACCGCATATTCCCCTTCCTTTTCTATTCTAAAACCATTTAATAAACTGTAGGTAGGTAGTGGGCTTTGACCATTAATCTTCCAAAGCTTATTATAACTCTCTGAAAAAACTAAAAATACAGGCTCTTTTAAATTCGATATTGTCACCAAATATTTAGTGGGATTAATTCTTTTGTAGGAAACTGTTACAGAAGTTGTGGAGGTATTTTTTACGCTAAATTCTGCAATTTTATGCCGTAGCTTATCTGTTTTATTCTTATAATTTTCCCATTCTTTCTTTTCCAAAACTGCCAAAGCATTAACAACATTAATATCTCCTTCTGACACTATTATCAACTCTTGATCCTTTATCAATTGACCTACCTCAAACCATCTAACATTATTCTCCTTTTTTTGTGTGTTTACATTTCCTATCAATTGATTGTCTTGATAAAATTTAAGTTCTCCTGATCTCGTACTTTCTAAAACGCGAGCAAGAAGAATATGTTTGTTTTTAAACTTTTCACTTTCAACTTTTAACTTTAAGCTTTTTTCTGCCACTGCCCATCCTCCTCCCAAATCAAAATCCAAATTATCAATTTGGTACTTATCTCTCAAAAAATATCTCCACCTGATTAAATCAACAGTTTCTCTTTTCCACCATCCTGAAGAATCAGGATTATCTTGAAGCTTTTGGGCCGGAAAGATCAAATGCTCGGGATTGAGAAAACTGGCCGCCAGATCCAAGAGAGTTTTGTTATTTAAGACTATTTTTGCCTCCGGAATTTGGTCTAAATTCTTTCCTAAACCTGCTTTTTCTTCTGCAAAAATTAAAGCATTTCTGGAAAGAGAAAGCTTTGCGCTTTTAGTGGCTTCATTGTAAATAGCATCTGACCCAACTACCCACCAGACATTAGGGGTCTCAAAAAAGATTCCCTGATGTTTTTTGGTTTGCCAAAGAGGAATTGGGCTATCTACTTTAGATAGCCACGGGAGATTAGAAAGTTGACCTTGAAATGTATCAAAATAGCGGACATTATCCAAATGCAGATTATCTCTTTTAGGATCAAGAGGGGAGTAAGCTATGTAACCTATTCCTGCCACATCAAATATCTCACCCATGAAAGAAGCTTCCCGGAGAAAATTAAAAATTTCATATGTTCCAAGGGTACCTACTGTGAAAGGTCTTTTTTGCACCAACCGTGATGCCTCAACTGCCGGATGTTCGCTGTCAAAATAGCCAAGCGGAGACAATGAGGGAATCCAAAATACTCTCGAGAACAACTTATCGCTTTGTAGAAAAACTTTAAGTTGAGTAAATTCTTCCTGAAACCTTGGATTTGAAAAAGTACCTGTCATTTGACCAGTCCAAATAGGACGGATTAAAAATAATAAATAGAAAACTAACGAGGATAAAAATAAAATCCTTAACTTTATGCTTTTTAGTTTGCCAAAGAGCGCATCCGTAGCAATACCCCAAAGCATAGCATAAGATAGCGCTTCCAAAGTAAAAAATTTTGAGGAATCACGAAACAGTGAAAATCCGGGAAGATGATTATAAAGCCAAGAGTAAACTGCTGCAAACGGCTCTGCTGTTCCTTTAGAAAGAAATATCGATAAAATCAGGATGAAAAACCAAAATAAAACTGTTTTGTTTTTATGTGTGAAAATTGGAGCAAGCAGCGCAAATACCGGAATTATAATAAATTCCCACCTCAAGGAAGTAATTTTTCCAAAAATATTTTCCGGCCAGTGAGGAGAAAGCAAAAGTATGGCGTGTCCCAAACTACCTAAACTTTCAAACGAAGTTTGGGTAAAAAATTTATAGGTTTCAGGAGAAATAGGAGACATAATAAGAGGTAACAACCAGTAAACATTTAAGCCAAGAACCATTACCACTGCTGCTGCAGCAGTTTTGATCCACGCCATTATCCATTTCTTAAAACCTTTAAAATTTAAAAATAAAATCTCATAAAAAAATTTAATCGCTAGAATGACTGCCAAAAGATAGATAAATCTAAAGTCAAAAAAACCCAAAATAGCTGTTGCCAGCCCGGCCCAAATTTTTGTCTTTATTCCCCCCTCCCTTGCGTTTTCCCAAGCTAGAAAACTTAAGGGAAAAAAGGCAAAGGCTAAGGCGATAGAGAGTTGCCCGCCATCCGCCAGTAATAAGATATAGGTGTTGGCAGAATAAAAAATTGCAGAAATAAGTTTAGCCGGATTTGATAATTTTAAATTTTCTCCTAGCTTCCACATGGACAAAGAACCTATCAGTAAAAAGGGGATCATAATTACTAATCTTTCAATCTGAGCAAAATTAAATCCCAAATTGGCAAATAAAGAAGAAACTAGTATGAATGGGTAAGACCATAAAAAAAATGTGCTTACCTCACCCATCCCCTCTGATCCCCTGTCAGACCAGGTTCTGGGAAAATCCAACAAGCTTTTTAAAACCGATTCCGGAACTACCGGGAAATCACTGGCAACTCTTGCTCCCGGCATCCACCAGTACCAGTACACCACGGCTAATATTAAGACCAAAATTGCAATATAGAATTTATTTCGCATTTTCTTGCTTTGTCTCCCATAAATAAACTGCTACTCCTAAAACTTCCATCCAAAAAAAAGCATTAAATATCTTTTGCGCCAATCCCTGGTGCAAAAAGACAATAGAAATCCCTGCCGTTCCCGCCAGCACAATAGCCAAAGTAAAAATCAATAATGATAATTTAAACTTAATCATACTTCTATTATAATTTATCCTGATGAGAAAGTTTATGCCAATTGTTGTAATCTGGATGGCAGTCCTGCTGGCTTATTTCCCCACTTTTTCCGTATATTTCTCCGGAGATGATTTTTTTATGTTTAAGGTAAGTTTAACTAATGGAAGTTTAGGGGAATTTATAAAGCTTTTGGGTATTTATCCTTTTGAGGAACGGGGACTTGCCTTTTACAGGCCGCTTTTCCGGGAGATTTTACACAATACTTATTTTAATTTTTTTGGATTAAATCATATCCCTTTCAGAATACTGCTTATGGGCGTTCATTTTATTAACATATCTTTAGTCTATTTTCTAATACAAAACATTTTCAAAAAAAGATTTGTATCTTTTTTTGTAGCGCTATTTTTTGGAATATCCTCTGCTAATGTGGCTACTTTATATTACATTCCCGGAGGAATTGAAAGCTCGGGAGCTGTGATGTTTGCTCTTTTAACAATTATTTTCTACAAAAAATATCTTGAGATGCGCCGGCTTAAAGTTTATCTTGCATCCCTCGGAACATTTTTACTGGCTCTTTCCTCACACGAGATTATCCTTGCTACCCCCCTAATCCTGCTGGCTCTTTCCTCCAAAAAAACTTTAATTAAACTTCTCCCGTTTTTTTTATTAGCCGCTGTTTTGCTTTATATAGATATTGCCAAAATAGGTTTTTCTCCCGAGGAGGTACAGTATAAATTTATTTTTAATCCCAAGATTATTGGACAATCTTTCATTTGGTATTTATCCTGGGGTTTCGGAATTCCGGAGATGTTGCAGGATTTTGTTTTGCCGGGCCTCAACTTAAATCCTAACCTGATGCGTTATTGGGGAGATTTTTACAAAATCATCTTTCCGACATTTTTTGTTTCTTCTGCTCTGCTTATAATTTCCACCTTTTATCTGCTGCTTAAAAAAAGTTCTGTCTTTCTTAACAAAAAATTTTTATTTCTTTTATTTTGGCTTATGACAGGTTTGTTGCCAATCATTTTTTTACCCTCCCATAAATCATCTCATTATTTAATATTTGTTTTACCTGCCTTGTGGGGAATAATTTTTTATATCACCGGCTCTCTACCCAAAGCTCTTCTTGCTATCTTTATTACTTCTTCCTTGTTTCTTAACATTACTTCAATAAAACTAGGCGAGAAAACCCATTGGGCAGCGACCAGAGGCAAAACTGCCCAAAAATTAATAAGTGAGTTAAAATCCGCATATCCATCGTTCCCCAAAGGATCGGCAATTTACTTTACCAATGATCCTGCTTACCCATACTTAACAAAAGAGTGGGGAGGAACTTCCAAACAAGCCAGTTTTATTCTAAACGGTGCTGATGCCTTGCAGCTTTTGTACAAAGACCCCACTTTGCAGGTTTTTTATGAAGATTTAGGCGGTGTTGCAAAAGATTTTCCTCAAGATAAAATATACTCAATCATGGCCCGAACCAAATAGGTCTTTTAAGTTAAATAAGGCGGCAATTGTCAAAAGACCAATGGCCAAACTTGCCAGATAATTTGCAAGAGCCATTAAATTAAACATATAGAAAAATACCGTACCTGTCAACAAAGTCATGCTTCCGGCAGCCACCCAAAACGCGAAGCTGGATCTTAATATTAAAACCGCCACTGCACCGGCAAAAATTGCAGATTGAATGTGTTTGCTAAACCCAAGAAGCAATAAATCATATTCCAAAGCATTAAAAATAAAAAAAAGTATTATGCTTAACATGACCGCTAGGACAAATTTTGTAGATTTCATATTTTGATCATTTTCCTTTTTAAGGAAGCTATCATTAAAAGAAGCAGCCCTCCAAATATGGTCAAAGACAATCCTATATAGACATATTTTTGCGGTTCAAATTCTATTTTAAATTCGTATTCTCCGGCTTTGTCTATATACCAGGCGTTTCCATAAAGATTAGCCAAAAGATGCTGTTTGGGAAAAATGGTCTCTCCAGCAGAAATTAAAGAAAGCTTCCATCCCGGATGAAAAGTTTCTTTGAAAAATAAAAATCCCGGGTTTGAAAGTTTAATCTTACCCCCGTATTCAATTGCGCTTTTTTTAATAAATTCAACTGACTCCGCTCCGTCTTGCGACAAAACCTGCTCTTTTTTGTTACTACGCAAGAAAATCTGATTATTTAACACTCTCAAAACCTTAATGTCCGAAACCGTTAGCTTGGATGCTGCAGGCGAAATTACTATTTTTGCTTTTTTTGTAGTTGGTTTAGTTTGAAAATTAATTTGAAATTTCTGCCACCCTGCCAAAGAATTAGACTGCAGCGATTCTCTTGCGCTGGGCTGTGGATTTTGATTTTCATAAAATAAAACATAAAATCCCGATCCCTGATCAAGTCTAACAGTGCCGGAAAACCTGTACATAGTCGATCCACCTATCTTATTTATGGGAATCTCTATATCATTATTAATAACAGCCGCCTGTGAAGCAAGATTTTCAGAAAGCATAACCGGGTAACTGATTTCAAGATCGCCCTTTTGCAGATCTAATGTGCCGAAACTCAAGGTATTTTCAAAAACTTTGCCCTCAAGTTGCACTTGCTTTTCATTAATATAGAAATTTAAAAAAGAGGCAGGATGAGAATCCAACATCACAAGCTCAAAACTACCATCAGTGGGAACATCAAATTTAAAAACCTGTCTTGTATCAGTATCCCGATCGAAATATTTTGGTTTTAGATTAGACTCAACTAAATATTTTTCGAGCTCCATGGTATTTTGTTGAAGGTTTTGAAGGGTTTGAATATGGATTCTGAAAATGGAAGACAATAAGGATTCTTCCCCATTGATTTGGAATTTATTAATCTCTATTGCTTTGGGGAATACCTGCTTTAGAATTTTGCCATAATCATCTATGTTGGAGTTTAATGCCTCGGATAAAGCAAGTACTTTATCCGCAAGAAACAAGCTTTGTATCATCCCAATCTGGCTGAATAAAGGCTTCAGATTTTTCAGCCGCTCCATAGGAGAAGCGCTATCCGAAGCTACACCGTATACAAAAAATGATTTTGGAAAAATAAATGCTCGTGACTCATTATAGGCAAAATCATTAACTTCAAACGGGGTAATTAGTTTAGTTTCAGGATTTTTGATAAGAGAAGGCCAGAGAGATAATTTCTCTTCTCCAGGATAAATTAGACTAAAATCATGCTCTATTGTAATCCCTGGCTTAAAATATTGACCTTTAAGCTGATAAACAATTAAGTCTCCAAACTGCTGTTTTTTCTCAAGGAATTCCAATCTGTCCAGCAGTTTTTCCAAATCCTGGGGATTAGGTAAATTGCCTCCTGTCCAGTCAACATCCTTATGCAAAACAATAAACCTGACGCTAAAATCTTGTAAGTTTCCCAGGAGTCTGGCGCTATCCGTGTAATCACTGTAAAACAATAATCCTAAACCGGACAGCGCATCATCAATTCTTTTGATATTAAATCCCCTGGAGATAGAAGGGTATGCGGTAAAGAAAGTATCCGACGGTTCCAGGCCGTTGTAGCCAAATTTCCAATTATATTGGATCGATTCCTCTCCTGTTAAAGGTAAGTGGAGAATTTTTCCATCCAAAATACCTACTTTTCTTTGTTCAAGAAGCCACGAATTTGCCTCCTGATAGCTAATTGGGACTTCAACAAAGGCGGGTTTATCCAACCTGCCTATAACTTTCCCCATAATCATGGGCCAAGAGAAAATCAAAATAAGCAAACAAATAAAAATTATAAGTGAGTTTCTAAGCAAAATGTTTTTTCCAAATTTTTCCGATAATACTTTCAAGCCTAAGACAAACATTACTGTAGAAAAAAAGACAAGAATCAAGCCGGTTTTCTCAAAAGGATTTCTTAAAACCCCCAAAGTAAAGATATTGATAAACCCAAAAATGAAAAGCTTTCCAAAAGGAGGGGCAGCGCCTTTTGCCAAAAATAATGCAAGCAGATAAAAGATTCCAAATAAAGAAAAGGCTTTATGTTTTATTGAATTAAGAAGCCCGAAAAGAATAATAAATACAAAAATCCAAGGGATAATTTGAAACAAAACATTTTTGTAAATATTGCCGAATTCAGCCTGATATACAAGATAAAATGGGTTAATAAGCTGCAGGGAATAAGGTAAAATTTCCTGTGAGCTAATGGTTGTTAAAGTCACAAGACTTTCTTCGGTCTTATGCTGCTCTGATAAAACAGCCGGACTTATTTGACTAACAGGAACCATCCACCAGGCATTTATTAAAATCCAAACTATAAATCCAAAAACAAACCGTAAACCCACGGCGTAGGCCTGCTTTCTTCCCTGCCAAGGGACTAATTGCCCGATAGTCAAGAAAGATAAAAAAATCCAAACCGCCAGGATAAAAGCATATGTGCCAAAAGCATAGACAGATAGAAAGGTAGCTAGCAGGAAAAACAAAAGGTATCTTACTTTGCCTTCCTTAATCCACTTATTCCAGAATATAGCTAAAAATGGCAGGGCAGCAGCGAAAATAATTGTAGTATGGATAAACCTGTGCCAAACCTGGATCATCATATAAGGATTGAACATATAGAAAATCCCGGCAATAAAAGGATATTTTTTATTCTCCGGGAAAAGAGTAGATACAAAAAGATACATCCCAAAACCCATTAAAGTCAGCAGCAGAAAAAATAAACTGGCCTGCATGGCAACCGGAGAAAAACCCATCTGCTGTAAAAGATATAGACTAAATTGAAGTGGAATTGCAGATAATCCCTGCGGCAGTAAAGCGCCCGGCCCGGCCGCATCCCACCAAACAAATCTGGCATTTTCCAAAATCCTTTGAGGATTATATGTCTGCAGGCCAACATCTCCCCCTCCATACAAATGTCCGTACCTAAACCAGCTAAATATCAGTAATAAACTGATAATAACAAAAATTCCTAAAGCAGAAAAATGATTAAATCTTTTCCACATAGCCTTTTTTAATAAACTGCGGCAATAAGCTTATCAAAACAAGTATTACCAGGCCAAAGCCGCTGCTGCCAAATATTTCTGCCCACCTGCTCTGGCCGGAAATGAAAAAAACCGCCATAAAAATAAGCAATAATCCTGACAAAATCAAAATATATTTCCTGGAAAAAGACCAGATCAAAGACAAACTAAACAAAACGGAAAATACAATGGTTTGAGATGTTTTCCAAAGCGAATCATTGGAAAAACCTGTATTTAAGAAAAATAAGACAGGCAACACAAATATCAAAATTAGCAAAAATTTAATTATTTCTTTGGCCATTTTTTTATTAAGCAAAATATCACCATAGATAAGAGGGTCACCAGTGAGATAATCAATCCTTTATAAAAAGTTCTCTGCGGAGTAAATTCAAGTTCAAAATTATATTCCCCTGCCGGAACAAACCAGGCATTAGCATACATATTTGCTAAAAACCTTTCTTTCGGTAAAAAACTTCCTTGATTATTAGACAGCTTTAGCTGCCATCCCGTATGAAAACTCTCGCTGAAAATAATAAACTCTCCTTTATCTAACTTTATCTTACCAGAATAGTAAACAGGACTGTATTGAGTAAATTCAACTCCGGGAATGGATTCTACCGCACTTTGAGGAGGACTCAAAGATCTTAAGAAAATAGGATTATTAAGAAGTCTTTCTATTTTAATATTTCTAAAAATTACAGAGGAATCTGCTTTATCAACAAGAAACCTGATCTTGGCATCGGTTGCAACAGGTTTATTAAATAAGATACTCTCCCTGTATTTATTCCAGCCATTTTGATCATCCTTGGTAAAAAATTTCTCATATTCAACATTCCCATCAGAGATAAACTGCAACCTAAATTTATCACCCGATTTAATCCAAGCTTCAAATTTAACGGTATACCATGTATTAGAAGTTAACGGTTCAATTTTTGCTTCAAAAAATGAGTTGTTTTTATCACCAGAAGAAATTTCAATCTCGCTTTCTGCCGGATCATCAAACAGATTGGCTGAAGGAGTAGCAGCTAGAGTAAATTCTTTTTTCCCGGCATCAAGTTTGACTTTACCATACAAGATAAAACCATTGGCAATCTCGCCTTTTAACTGTTTTTTTTCTCCGTCAATTTGAAACTCGAATTTCTCTAATTTATCTGCATAAACACTCCTAACCCCTTCATCTGCCATTAATAATTCATATTCATCATTGCGCGGAACCTGAAAATGATAGGTGGTATATTCTAAATCACTGGTATTTTTATTAACCGCCACATCATACATTGGGATCACTTCGCTTTGACGCAAGGCCATTAGCATCTCATCTTTAGCCCCTTTTGCGCCTTCAAGCATATTCAATATAACCAGATGTTTGGTAAACAAATCATTTATATATCCCCGTCCTCCAATAAAATCAAGTTGATCCTTAAGATTATCAGTATAAAAAACTTCTGTCAGCAATTTTCTGTAAGCATTAATGCTTGCTTCCGGAGTTTTGCCATTCTCCTTAAGCCGGACAGCTTCCACCAACCTTTTACCCAAAAAATCAAGTTTTAATTTAAGTTTATCAGGACCTAAACTTGTCAAAATGCGGAAATCCTCTTTCAGTTTAATCAAAAAATACAACCTGGAGCCGGGTAAAATTTTTGAGGCAGCCGGAAGTTCTGTTATGGCTTTTTCAAAAAAAATATCCTGGGGATGAAATGTCCAGCTTTTCGCAGAAATTACTAAAGTTTGCAGAGAATTAATTGACCGGTCTGCCGGATTTACCGGAGATATTAAATCTGCGGTATTTTCCGACAGCAAAAATGGCCAAAAAGAATTTTCCTCGCCTGCTGACAAAAAGTTTACATATGTGCTGCTATAAATCCGCGGCTTAAAATATCTTTCAGCTATTTCATAAACTACAAGATCGCCGAAAAACCCTTTCCTTTCTAAAAATCCCTTGCTGTCTAATATCTCTTCCGTCTTCAAAGGATTATCAAAATATCCTCCCTGCCACCGGATATCTTTGTGCAAAACTATAAATCTTACATTTAGGCTTTGTAATATAGCGATAATTTTTTCATCTTCAACTTTTTCCCTGAAAATATTGGAGGCGGCGCTGATGATATCATCAACATATTTGATATTTAAGCCCCTGGAGATTGACGGAAGGGATGGAAAAAACAGTTGGCTTGATTCTATGCCGGAAAACGGATAAGACCAGTTGTAGGAAGAGGATTCTCCAAGCGGCAGAGGCAAATGTAGGATTTTCCCTGCCTTTTTTTGTTCTTTGATAAAACTGTCAGCCTCCCTGTAATACTTTGGCACCTCAACCAAAGCTAATTTATCAAATTTACCAATCAACCTACCGCTCCATAACGGCCAGAGAAAAACGCCCAGTTGCAAAAAAAGCAAGACTCCCAGTAATATTTTAAAGGGTTTAACTTGTTTACCATGAAATCTATCCAGATACCATTTAAAGCCCGCTGTCATAATAATTGCTGAAGAAAACGGCAGCAATATCCCCATTTTCTCAAAAGGGTTCCGCAGCACCCCCAAAAGAAAGACTTTGGTTAAAGCAAAAATATAAATAAATCCAAACGGTAAAGCCGCACCTTTAGCTAAGAATACAGCCATCACCAAAAGTATTCCCCATCCGGCAAGTTTTTTTGATCTAATAACGACTATAAAACCCGGGAGCAAAAATACCAGTGGCAGAAACATCATTATTAAAAATACCGGATGCTTGTAAATTTCCCCAAAATCTGCCTGTTCAAACAAATAAAAAGGGTTTATCCCTGAAAGTACATAAGGGATTCCAGTTTGCCTGCTTAGGGTAACGAGCGTAGATACGCTATCAAAAGTTCTATGCTGGGTGGAAAACAAAGCCGGTGTAATACTAAATGTCGGCAACATCCACCAAACATGTATTAAAATCCAAAGTATCAATCCTATGATAAATCTAAAGGTTGTTTTTTTAAAAAGTTTAAATCCCTGCCAGGGGATAAAAACATGTTTTAAAAAAATAAACGATAAAACTAAAACTACGGTTACCACATAGGCTATAGTTCCATAAAGATAAACACCAAAAATATTCGCAAGCAAAAACAGCAAAATTGAGACCAATCTTCCTTTTTTAATCCAGTCATCCCAAAAAAGGTAGAAAAACGGTAAAAACGCTGCCAGAAAAAAAGAATTATGAATAAACCTGTGCCAAACCTGAATCATCATATAGGGATTCAGCGCATAAAATAAACCGCAAAGAATTGCTAGCTTGAACTTATCTTTGCCAAAGACCGACAAACCAACCAAAAACATGCCGTAACCTGTTAAAAATAAAAGTATCCAAAAAAGAGTTGCCTGTACTGCAAAATAGGGCAGTCCCAATTGAACCATAGCTGATTGAAAAAACTGCATGGGCAGGGAAGTGACTCCATGAGGAACAAGATTACCGGGTGCTCCTGCTTCCCACCAAACGAATCTGGCAATTTCCGCTATTCTTTGGGGATCATACGAAGGCAACCCTACATCTCCACCACCATAAAGATAACCATACCGGAACCACGAAAAAATCAGCACAGTTGAAAGTAATGCAAATATACAAACAGCAAAAATGTGCTTTCTAGTTGTCATCTTCGAGGTTTTTATAGGCGACAAAGATATAATCACAGTTCTCTTGAAAATAGTAGTAAATCGGTGTGATTAATATATTGAAAGTATAAAGTAATTTTCTAACCAGATCATTTTTAATAACATGCACTATGCCGTGATCCCCAAGTAACCACTTCCATCCGTATTTTTTTACCTTGTATCCTCTATTCTCAAAATCCTTCGGGGTAAAGTGAGATACATGCAGCTGCCAAATATTGCCATCTTCAAGCTGGTGATAATGTTCACCAATAGGGGTAACTGCAATCACTTGTTTCCTTGCCATTCTTTCCATATTTTCCAAAACTTTCCAAGCATTTTTTTCCGGCAAATGTTCCAACACATGAGAGGCCATAACTAAATCAAATGATTTAGATTTGAAACTAACTTTCCTAATATCCGCAAGCATATACTCACTATGAATCTTTTTTTGTTTTGCCTCTTGAATATATGGCTCAAACAAATCCACTCCTATGGATTTTTTTATCTTAATCCTGTATTTTATAAACTCCATTGGCTTTCCCTGCCCGCACCCCAAATCCAATACTGTTTTAATATCAGGATTTAGAATCCAGGTTATGGGATCAGTCCAAGCAAGAAGCAACATTTTAAAACCCTCCAATGTCTTATCAAGATCCTGGTAAGCTTGAATAATTTTTTTGTTCAAAGGATAAGTTGCGGCATAGGTAAGTCCGGAAATTACGCCAAACCAGTACTTAAAAAGGATGTCAAAACGTCTGGCTAAAAGAATAATGAACGAATGTATAAGTACGTATATCGGAAATAAAACAAAAAAGAAAATCAGATTATTTGGCAGCGGAGAATGCTTTCTCATAAAAATCATTTTATTCCTGGCTACCCTGAAAGCTCTTTCCGGAGAAGTAATTCCCAACCACTCTATCCACGGATGTACAAAAGTTGACTTAATACCCCTATGCCAGGTCTTAGCTTCAGAGTAACAATAAAGCTTAAACCCGGCCTTTCTTGCCCTGATTGAAAAATCCGAATCTTCGTAGGGAATAAAATAATCCTCATCATAGTTGCCAATTTGCTCAAACACTTCTCTTTTCACCATCCAAACGCATCCGCACATCGGCACTTCCCTCAAACCATTGTATTGCCCAATATCTTTAACTTTCACTCCTGCAGCCCAAATACGCCCGGTTGTTAAACTTATATCATGACCCGCACCCTGCAACAGTTCTTTTTTTTCTCTGTCATAAACAAGAGGCTGAACTATCCCGGCTTTGGGATTTTTTTCAAATACTGATACGAGATTTTCAACCATATTTTTATCCGCATAAGCATCGTCGTCTGTAAAGATGATATATTCCCCTTTTGCCTCTTTAAGGCCTAAATTTCTGCCGGCAGCTGCGCCTATATTGAATTCAGAAATAATAAGTTTCACAGTAGGGTATTTCTTTGTAAACCAGCTAAAAAGCGGCGGTCTGGAACCGTTATCTAAAACAATAATCTCTAATGGTTTGTATGAAGATTTAAGATAAGAATCAATGCAATCTGTTAAATCTTTTTTTCTGTCCTTGGAAACTATAACAACGGAAACAAGTTTTGAATTCATCTTTTTATATCTTTAAAACAGAGTATCCCTGCAGCCAAAAAAGGAAAATAATAAACTATTGGAGAAAAAATATAAGAAATTATGCTTGCCACCACTGCCATTGGTTTAGAATAAGTCCTGCCTAAGCCTTCCTCCGACCAAACCGGCCCAAATCCTATGCCATAAACTTTATAACCCCGTTTGCGGAAGTCATCTTCAGACCAACCTGACTTATGCACCTGATGGGGATTATCACCTAAAAAAGCGTGCGGTTGCTCCATAAATCCCCGCGGAGTCCCCATTATCACTTTTTTCCTGGCTAATTTATCTACTATGCTTAAAAGCTCTTCGCCTTTTTTCCGGTCTATATGCTCTATAACCTGTGAACAAAATACTACATCAAATTTTTCTTTTTGCCTGATTAATTTTTTGGAAAATTCCACAATATCTCCTTTAATCGCTTTAATGTAAATTTTCCTCTTGGATGCTACATTAACATTTTTTTGAAAAATATCTACCCCGGTAACTTGCCAATTCTTCCCGTCAGATAAAAGATCAAGCAACCTACCATCTTCACAACCCAAATCCAGAATAGTTTTTGCCTCTCCAATGCCACTACGGAGCAATTTCATATATGAAAAAGGTAAGGTAATTTTTAATTTGTCAAAAAAAGTCATAAGTTATTTTAACTCATTTTTTTATCTTTGGCAGCGGGATAAAATTATCTTTACTTAACGGGTAAAAATACCCGACTATGCTTCCCCAAAAAAGTTCAAAAAACTTTTCTAAATTGCCAAAACGGATTGTTTCAAAAAAATAATACCCCAAAAGCAAAGGCAAAAAAAGAGAAAACGATAACATATTGCCATGCCTTCTCATAAACAAAACTCTGTTTCTTCCTAAAAGATATGCTCTATTTAACACCCTTGGTCTCCAAATATTGGGGTCTTTAGATTGATCATGATAACAAACAGCTTTTGGCTCATACCAGGTTTCAAACCCTGCTTTTTTTGCCCGGAGACAATAGTCAGGATCAAAATAACAAAGAAACCAATTTTCAACTCCACCGATTTTGTCAACAACTTCTCTCTTAAATAACATTACAGTACCGGAATTTTGTACTTCCCTGGCAACTAAAAAATCTTTTTTGGGACCCCAACCCACTTTAACCCTGCCGGTGATTAAATCTACATTAGCCCCTGCCTGATTAACCCAGTTTTTGTCGGAAAGATATAAAATCATCGGGGTCACAATACCTATCCTGGAATCCGACTCTGCTCTTTCTACCAGGTTAGAAACCATCTCTTTATCTGAAGTCACATCTGAATCAACATAGAGTATATGGTTTTTTTTGTTAGCATGAGCAAAACCCAAGTTATAACAACCTGTTTGGCCGATATTTTCCCTGCCCGCATCAACCCAGCGGACCCATCCATACTTAATCTTACCTTCCAAAAGTGTATCAATCGACCCATTCACAACAACAATTACTTCAAGATTTGGATATGTGGTTTTTTTTAAGAAGTTTAAAAGAACAAAAACTTTTTCTCTGTCATTAAAACTTGGTACAACAGCAGATACCCCGGGTGTTTTCCTCATAAGAAGCTATTTTAACACTTGATCTAAAATTTGGCGAGCTCTTTTGTCCCAGGTCATGTTTACCACCAGTTGATAAGCGTCCCCGGCCACTTTACCGTAGAGTTTTTTATCGGCTAAAAGTTGCAAAATTTTATCGGCAAATAATTTTAAATCCCCCTGTGGCACTTTTTCCATTCCTTTAGGATAATAAGAACTATAAGAATTTAAATTAAAACCTACGCAAGGCAGATCAAATGCCATGGCCTCGTATGACGCCATTCCGCCCGAATCATAAAATGCAGGATGAACCACAACTTTGCTCTGGGAAAAAATTCTATATTTTTCCGGACCATCGAATAAATACCCGGTTAATTTAATATTGTTTTCCAACTTTTCTTTTTTAACTTTTAACTTTACACTTTTCATCAATGGCCCATCGCCAATCATTACAAGCTTTGAATCGGGTTTTTTTGAAACTACCAATTTCCAAATATCAACCAGTTCCAAAACCCCTTTTTGCGGATGGAACCTACCCTGAAAAACGCCGTCATAAATTTTAGGAAGATTTTTATACTTTGATTTCCAAATTTTTATTTTCTTCAAATCTATTGCACCCAAAACTACTACTGAATTTTGAAACTGCTTTTTTTCCTCATCATTATTTACCAAAACATAGTCGGCAAATTTGTCAATCAGAGGTTTTATTGGCAGTTGAACTAACCAATAAGGTAAGAAGCCTGAAAATCCTTTAAACGGATTGGGTGCTGTTTGATACCATGCAGCTGCCCATTTAATTTTACTAAATCGCAGCTTAAGAATCAGCGCCGGCAAAGAATCCATCCAGAATTCCGAGGCCGAATAAACAATTGTATCTTTTGTATTTTCTAATTTTGTTGTTAACCCCAATCTTATTCCTTCAATAATCCTGGCAATATAATTTATAAAAAAACCAAAATTCTTCCATGGCCCCATTTTAGAAATTAGAAATTTGACATGAGAATCCAAATGTGCTCTTTTACACATCTGGTATCCTTCCTCCCAGAGATAAATTGTGACGGGGAATCTTTTACTCCAATTCTTGGCAAACTCAATAAAAATTCGGTCACCACCGGAAATACCTTCCCCGTGTGCTGCTAACGCAAAAATGTATATTCTGTTATCCATAATCTTTTGACTGATTTACATGATATGATTAACATTTATCGTATGTCAATAATCCCAAAAATGTTTGTGATTGCAAAGCAGAAATAATATGGAAGGGATTTGATGACTTCATTTATATTTGGAAAGTTTTGAAATGAGCAAGCTCTTTCCTTCGAAAATGAAAAAAGATTCTAAAATATTAGAGGAGATTTGGCAACAAGTGCCGCCTGACTATTACCAAAAAGGGATCAAAAATAACTTGTTTCAATGGATTTGGCATACCTGGAAATGGACTTCAATGGAGAAGTTTTTTAAGAAATTAAAGAAAGTTTCCTTCGGAAATAATAAACCTTCGAAGATTCTTGATGTTGGTTGCGCTTCTGGTTTTCTTACATCCCGGATTGCCGATTTTTTTCCTTTGTCAGAATCTTACGGCGTTGATTCCTATAAAGAAGCGATCAAATTTGGAAAAAAATCATATCCAAATATCAAATTTAGGTATGCCGATGCTCATAAACTTCCTTTTAAAAACAAAAGTTTTGACTTGATAATGTGTATTGAAACGCTGGAACATCTTGAAAATCCAAAAGGGGCAATTTGTGAAATGTATCGAGTATTAAAAAATGACGGATATATCTTAATTGGACAAGACACGGATAATTTAGCCTTTAAAACAATTTGGATGATTTGGACAAAAAGGAGCGGGAAAGTTTGGCATAACTCTCATCTTCATCCCTACAGCCCGAAACTGCTGGAAAAACTAATTAAAGAGTGTGGATTAAAAATCATTAAAAAAAGGTTTTCCCACTTTGGGATGGAGGTTTTCTTTTTAATCCAAAAAATATGAAGGACACCCTAAGGGGTGGGCTTATTGAAACCTTTTTTTCGCTATCTTTTTCATCACCCAAATCACTGCGCTAAATCCAGTCACAAAAAGTATACTGAATATTGAAACTTTTGCGCTTATGTCTGCGGTTATTTGAGGTTTAAATATAATTGCGTATTGGCTATCTTCACCATCAATTTTCCATAAATTAGCATAACCGTTTACTACAAAATGATTATCTTCAGGAAGTTGAGACATTTTTAATAAATCTAAATCATCAAAAAAATTGCCGGAGATTTTTTCTTTACTTATTCCCGGGATTACCTTCCACTCTGAATCAAAAGTTTTACTAAGCACAAGTAGTCCTGCTCCAGAGGCTTCGTTAATCTTGACCCAGTATCGTGTACTGGAAATTTTACTTTTATCCGCAATTTGAAGTTGTGTATCTTTAGGAAGAGAGTGCAAATTTTTCTTAAGATTTTGTGATGTTAGAACAAAAGCTGTTTCACCCAACTGATTTCTTTTATTATTCAGCTCTTCAAACAAAGAAGCAAAGTCAGAAACCTCATATGTTGAAGTTAAGGTTCCAAATTCAGGAGGTGGATTAAATTGCATAGCCTCATATACTGATAGTTTACCAAAATCTGCAACATGCTTAAATTCATCTGTCTTTCTTTCTAAACCCGGATCAAGTTTAATTTCTGCAAGATTAATTTCTCCAACTGACTTTTGCGGTTCGTCTTTGGGATGAGCAAGCACCTCTAACATAAGGCTTTTGGAAAAATCTATCGCGCTGTTATATTCTGTTGGGGTACTTAAGGGAACAGTTATATATTCCCAATCGTTTGTATCTGTATGATAATCAGGATCTGCTCTTCCATCCCATCTGATTCTTGTATCTTTTGTATCTCTTAATGCTATCTCAAGGTTTGCCGGGACATCAGTCTTTACTTTTAGGTGCAGATATTTTGTCCTACTCAAATCCATCTCTTCTTGAGGTATTTGGCAAACTATCCAAGCTACACCACCTCTTTTGGCTTCTGCCATAATATCCTGACAAATAGTTTTAAGTTCGTTCCCTAATCCTTTTGGAGGGAAAATAGCCGAGGTTAAAAATTTATACTGGTCTTTCTCCCTATCGGTAATAAAAATTGCATCTTTTCTATCTATTAAAAACTTAGCTCTTAAAAGAGAAAGGGCTGGAGCAGTGTCCATTCTTTCCATGTATTTTCGTATACTTGTTATAAAATCATAATAAAAGGGTGCCCGTAAGGTATTGGAAATTGATGGTTGATCTAAAATAAAAACCATAGGATCACCACCCTGGTATCTCCCTCCACTGTCCCACTGATAAAATGCACCGTCCCCACTCCAGATAGGAGTCATAAACAACCGATAATCTTCGTTGTTTAAATTTAACCAGTTTTGTAAGTCTTTATAGTAGGAGGGGACAGATATACCAATTTTCTTATCCGGACCGGCAATAACTCTGCCGGTCCACATTGGCCAGGCAAAAATACCGCAAGTTAAAATAAGGACTAATATTAACCATAAATTTTTAAATTTTATCCGGTCAAAAACGGAAACCAGCCCATACGCAAAAAGTGGAGAATAACCCAGAACTAAAACCAGTCCAAATTTTTCAAATGGATTTCTAAATGCCTGGAGAACTACCACCTTTTTAAAAACCTCTACAAATAACCAGCCAAAGGGGAAATTTGCACCCAGGGAAACTATCAATCCTAATACTAACAATAAGGCAAAAAGTCTAAATTTTATTAATCTATCTTTAAAAACTTTAACCAGTCCAAATAATACAAAAATTACAGGAAGCCAGCTTATTAGTTGAAAGACTAGTGATGAATAGATCGGACTAAAAGCCGAAGGATCAAAAAAATATGTTCTTTGAAGTAATCGAATAAGTATATCAGGTGTAAAATTCCTGCTTACTCCCAACAGTGTCCCTAAATTTTCTTCAAAACCAGATATTCCTGCCGTGTAAATATTGCCGGAAGATAAAAACAGTGGCATTAACCACCAGGAATTAATAAAACACCAAAAAATAAAAGTTAAAAGAGTAAATTTAATACCAAAAAAAACAACTCTTTTTTTATCTCTGCTAATCGCAATTTCATATAACAGATAAATTACCAGGACAAACCAATACACTATTACAAAAGTTAAGATGCCAAAAGCAGTAGCCAATATTGCAGAAATTAAAGCAATTAAAATACTGTAGATATATTTTTTACTTTTAATCCCTAAACAAAAAAACAACAGGGTAACCGGTAGAAGCGTAAAAGAAAAATATTGTGGATGCAATCCCCTTCCCCAAATTTGACTCATGGAAAATGGGTTTAATAAATAAAAAAGCGCTGAGACAAAAGCAACTAAATTCCTATCTTTGTACTTATCCGCAAGAATAAATGTTAAGTAGTACATTGATAATATACCTACTGCCATTAGTACATAGAAAATAATCAGTTCAAAGACAAATAGGGACAGGCCGATTTTTTCCGTTATTAGTGATAGATAAACAACCGGCGCTCTAGATAAATAACCTAAAGTGGAACCTCCTGTCCCATACTCAAGCCAAGCAGAAGTCGAAAGTTGAAGCACTTTATTGGCATTATAATAAATAATTCCCTCTTCCCCGCCTCCGGTGATTAAACCATTTCTAAACCAAATAATTGTTAAAATTAGTGGAATCAGCAAAAGAGAAATAAGAAATAAGTTCTTTTCTTTTAACATCTTGTTAGTATATTACAGATTCAAGCCCAAAGGAAGATAAGTCACATTTTTTGTTAGATTTTGCCTGTTAATTATTCTCCAGGGATCAATTAATACTTTCGGCTCTGCTCCAAACCAACCTTTCTTTATCTTCCTAAAATGTGGCCAATCCGTCGCAATCACCAAAATTTGTGATTTACTTATACAGGATTTAATGTCAACCTCATAATTGACATTGTTGCTAAATAGCTGTTTGACATTTTCTAAAGCAACCGGATCATGTAAATAAACATTTAACTGCCTCTTGACTAATTCTTTTGCTAAGGCAAGCCCAAAAGATTCTTCAACAACATCGGTAAATGGCTTGTAAGACAATCCTAATATTCCGACCGATAAACCATTTTTCGCAAATCCTAACACTTTTTCTACCAGGCGCTCTGTTTGTCTTAAATTTGTTTTGTGAGTAGCCAGTGGAATATGAAAATTTGCTTTTATTTTTTTCGCTAGAGAAATAAAAGCTATATTATCCCGCGGAAAGCAGGGGCCTCCGAATGCCGGACCACCCTTAAGATATTTTTGACCTATTCTTGAATCCAAGCCGAGTGCTGCTGTGACAGTGTCAACATCTCCTCCGGGCAATTTCTCGCAAATTTCACCAAGCATATTAGCGTAAGAGATTTTTGTAGTTACAAATGTGTTAACCGAAATCTTAGTTAATTCCGCGTTCACAAAATTCATTCTGGCGAATTTAGGTTTATTATCACAGTATTTTTTATAGAATTTTTGCAAAATATCTCCGGCTTTTTTATCAGATTCCCCGATTAAAATAAACTCGGGATTTAAAAGATTAAAGATTACACTACCTAATGCAATAAATTCCGGGTTGTAACAGACACCAAAATCTCTACCGCATACTTTTCCGCTTCTTTTTTCCAAAAGTTTTTTAATTTTATCCGTAGCACCCGGCATGACCGTACTGACTATCACAACAAGATGGTAATCCGTCTTCTTTTTTAAGACCTTGGCAATATCTTTTGCGACCGCTTCAATGAATTTTGTGGAAAAATAACCGTTTGATTTTGAAGGAGTCGGGGTAATAATAAAAGTAATACCTGAATCAAGTACTGCTTCTTCTATTTTGTCGGTTGCAAAAACTCTTTTCTTAAATTTTTTAACCAACTTTTGTAATCCCGGCTCATTTAAAAAAGTCTTACCTTTTTTTAAGCTGTCAATAACACTTTTATTAATATCTACCCCGTAAACTTCAAAGCCCTTTGAGGCAATTGATGCTGCCAAGGGTAATCCTAATTTGCCTAACCCGATCACAGAGATATTCATAAAACTTTAAGAGTTTAATACTTCCTTTAGTTAATTTCAATACTTCAATCATAACCTATAAAGTTGAATCCTGGGTGTATTCCTGATATAATTTCCAGCATGACTAATTGTAGTGGAGAACATGAAAGAGTGCAACATTTTGTGCAGTTGGATGCAGAAATAAAACAGAAGGTTGAACAATTAATAACCTCCTCAAATATTCATCGTGGTAAGAGTAGTGATAGCGCTTTATATACTTCAACAACAGAAGCTTTAAAAAAGTGGAAAAGGCGTCCAGTTATACCATCTATCCAAGGTGTTTTTCCTTTTATAACCAGATCTAGGTTAGATGAGTCCATCGGTATCAATCTTAACATGATTCGTGGTAATCACGGAGAAATTGATTATTGGTCAATAGACATTGCTTCTATACCAAACCCCGTACTCAAACTTCATTCAACAGACTGGAAATTATCCTTAAGACTTTCAAACGAGAAAAACCCTTCGCTATTGGTTTCTGACCGAACGCACAGGAAACCTCTAGGGATTCCTGCATTAGGCAGACTTATGAAATTGGATAGATTATTAGGGACTGACTTTGTTGCAGATATCATCCTAGGCTATGAAAGAGTTTATCCCGCAACAGTGGAAACACTAGAGGTATATGACGAGATTTTAGATAAAGCTAAGCTATATTGAATGAACCAAATGACTTATCACATTGAAAGACAAACTGGAACTAACTATTGGAGTCATCGAGCTCTTAAATTGCAATATATGCGCTTGGCCAGAGATATGAAGTTATTTCCGAAAAAAGAAGGTTGGAGAAATGTACAGGAGCATGAGCTGGTAGAAGCAGAGGTTGCTGATGTATTAGCGGCGGCAACTGGTTATTCCGAGCAAGACCGAAAGGATTTGTTCACTGCAGGACTTGTTCATGATGTAGGAAAGAGATTACAAATGGGTTTAATCAAACAAAAAGGCGATGAAGGACAACTTGAGGCATTTCGTATACAATCCCAAAAAATGGCTGAACACGGGGTCTCTCCACGGGCTATTGCATTAACAGAAGCCTGTGGACATACATCATTAGTTAAATTTCTTAAAAACCCTGCAGCAAAAGATCTTGAACTCCGCGATGATCTGGATGTTCCAACTTTAATTATCCATTACGCGGATGACATTACAAGAAATACTGATTTGGTGACGATCGACGAAAGAATGGATGCTTTGGAAAACCGCCAACCTCCTTATCCAGAGGCAACCTTAGGCGGGGATATCTTCGGCGGCAGAACATATTACGAAGTACAAAGAATTGTAGGACATTTAGTAGAGAATAAACTGACCGAAATAATTGGTATTGCACCACAACAGATGCAGGAATTTATAAGATCTCAAATTAACGAAAGAATTAGATCGTATAATGAGCCTACACCAAGAAAATAGTTAGCTTTTAAAACCATGAGAAATTGGGATACGTCTGCCCAAGCCAAAGGCTTTTTTTGTTACTTTAATGCCAGGGGGAGCCTGTCTTCTTTTATATTCACTTTTATTAATCAGATCAAAAATTTTCTCAATAAGTATTTTCGGATATTTTTTTGAAAGCTCCTCAAAATTCTTCCTTTCCTCTATAATTTCATCTACCAAAGGGGATATTAATGTGTACGACCCACCTAAGGATTGCTCGTCTGTTTGGTTTTCCCTAAGTTCTGCTGTCGGCACTCTTTCAATCGTAGTCTGGGGAATAATTTCTTGATTGCTTTTTTTATTAATAAAATTTGCCAGCTCATAAACTTTTGGTTTGCTGACATCAGCCAAAGGAGCAATAGCTCCACACATATCCCCGTATAAGGTAGAGTAACCCAAAGCTGTTTCAGTTTTATTGGCAGTAGATATTACTAAACCGTTAAATTTATTGGCATGCGCCATTAAAATTATTCCTCTTATCCTAGCCTGGATATTTTCTTCTGTTGTATCAAACGGCAAACCGCCAAATTGGTTTTTAAGAGTCTTTAAAAACATTGTATAAATATTATCAATAGGAATTATTTCTAATTTAATGTTAAGATTTTTTACTGCTTTTTCTACCTCTTCTAAACTTTGTTTGCTGGAAAAAGGAGAGGGCATATAAATTCCTACCACATTATCTTTACCCAAAGCCCCAACAGCAATTGCGGCAACAATTGCCGAATCTATACCCCCGCTTAATCCAATAAAGGCTTTGCTAAAATTTGTTCTTTGGAAATATTGTTTAATGGCTAAAATTAAGCCCTTGTATAATTCCTCTGCAGGGTTAACAATAGGCATCTTAAGTTTTTTTGTTTTTTTAAATAAATCATCCGAGTCAAGTAAAATTAACTCTTCTTCAAAAGGTTTACCCAAATAAATTAGGTTCCCATTTTTATTAAATATCATACTGGAACCATCAAAAATTAATTCGCCGTCATATCCATCCTGAACTCCTACGGTATTTACATAAATAAAAGGGGTGCAATAGTTCTTACTGACTTTCTTTATTAGTTTCTCCCTGTCAAATCTTTTACCAATATAAAATGGAGACCCGGAAATATTTATTAAAATATCCGCGCCTTTTTTAACTAAGTCTTCCGACACCTTAATAGGATAATTTTCATCCCAAAGATCCTCGCAAATTTGAACACCAATTTTTAATCCCTCAAAATCAATAATTTTTCTTTCTCTTCCTTGGGAAAAATATCTATTCTCGAAAAACACATCATAGTCCGGCAATAATGTCTTATCTTGAATTGCCAGTATCTTTTGCTTATAGATAACTGCCGCAGAATTGTATCTTATTGGGGTTCCATCAGGACCGGCTCTCTCTTTGTCCCAATCTATAAAACCTACTATAACTAATATTCCTTTTGAATTTTCGGCAATTTTTTTTAAGGCCTTTATATTTTCTTCCACATACTTGGGGTATAGCATTAAATCCAACGACATATACCCCGGGATTGCCAATTCAGGAAAAACTACTATTTTTGCATTATTTTCCCTTGCTTTTTTAATGTACTGGATAATTTTAGCAACATTGCTCTCAATATTCCCAGGATTCGTCGAAATTTGGGCGATAGCTAATTTAATATTTTTAAACACTGTTCTTGAATAATAGACATTAAAAAACTAAATTTCAACTGCAGTCTTTTTTTGTTATAATTCAAAAATATGCAGCTTTCCAAAGAAAAAACCAAAATATTAATGCTGACCCATTATACAAACAGGTCGGAAGAAGGCGAGGATACAGATATGCGGATTCTCAACTACCTAAAAGATAAGGCAAAAAAAATTGTCCTGATTACACAGCCCCTGCCGGAATTTAACCATCGCACCTCTTTTTGTCTTGTTTACGAAAACGGCCGCAAAATCAAGAACCTGCAAGCCTCGGTATTAAACGGACCGGAATTTATAAAATATTTGCATCACATTTTAATTATTTATTATTTCCTTCTAAAACTTGGCATAAAATACGATCTTTGTATCGCCTTGGAGAATTTATCATTTATTTCAATTTTTCCGTTGCGTTTACTTAAATTAATAAAGAAACTTGTTTATTATTCTATAGACTTTACCCCCCAACGATTTTCTCATCCGTTTTTAAACGGCATCTATCATTTTATCGACAAACTGGCATGTAAAGGCTCAGATACCAATTGGGTAATGGTAGAAGAGCAGATCAGAAAGAGGAAACAATACAATACTACAAAACTAAATAGCGCTCCATTTAGCATTGTGCCAATAGGTTATGACATTAAAAAAATTAATATTTTGCCGATTGAAAAAATAGATTTCCATAACATTTTATATATGGGAGCAATCAGGGAATCCATGGGCCCGCAGCTGGCCATACAAACAATGCCGATGCTGATTAAAAAAATCCCCAAAATTCACCTTACCATAATTGGGACAGGAAAGTATCTTGATTATCTAAAAGAATTGGTTAAAAAATTGAATCTCGGTTCTTATGTAGATTTTACCGGTTATATTGAAAGTTTTAAACAAATGACAGATTTGATAGCCCAAAAAAGCATAGGACTCGCACCTTATATGCCAATTAAAGGCAGCTTTAGTTATTACTCCGATCCAAGCAAAATAAAACTTTATATGTGCTGCGGTTTACCTGTTATTACAACTAATGTCGCCACTATGTCAAATCTCATCTCAAAAACAAAAAGCGGATTGGTAGTTGATTACTCTGAAAAATCTTTGGCTAATGCAATAATTTTCCTGCTGGAGAGTAGGGAGAGATATAAATCATATAAAGATGCGGCCACTAAACTTTCTCAAAAATTTGATGTGAACTTTATTTTGGATAAGGCTTTTAAAAAGATTCCTTAGTAATTGAAATATCGTATTGCAAAATGCTATTATGCGATAATATTTTAAGATGAAAATTATACAAAGAGTTAGCGGCTACACACAAGATCCCACAAGGTACTTTAATTTCAAAAGGTTTGCAAAACAATGCGGCAACTTTATCTTAGTAGAAGCCGGTTTTGAAGAACACTCTTTATGGAATGAGTTTGATCTTACTAAAAAAGAATTAGACGAAATATTAAAACAAAAAATTGTCAGACTGGAATTTGCTGAGCCTGATAAATTTTTCATAAATGATAACCCTGATCATTATGACCATCAATTCTATAAAGTTTTTACAATATGTCCCTATACCGCTAAATGGCTAAATGAAAAACAACACAATAAAAAACATATCCCAATTTTTTTCCCTTTTAATGAAGAGTTCATTCCAAAAAAAATACAAAAAAAGTATGATGTTATATACACTGGTCACATAGTGTCAAATACCATACATAGATATATAAAGACTATAAGTAAGTTTAATTATAGATTCGTGTCTAACTCAAAAGATTCTTTAGTAACTAACCGTAGCGCTTCATACATTGATAAAATGAAACTTATAGCCCAATCAAAAATTACATTGGTTGCTAATTTGCTTTATCTACGACCTCATCACCTCTTTAATTTATGGCTAACACCCAACTACTCTGACAACGAAGCTTTTAAACAAATCCCTAAATGGTATGAGGTTAATAAGTGGCTAAACAGAGAAATTATAGCTCCTGAGTTAAAATCCAGACTCTTTGAAGCAGCATTTGGTAGATCTTTAATCCTTTGCAGAAAGGATCCTTTTAATATTATAGAGAGATTTTTCGAGCCTGATAAAGAATTCATTTACTTCGACATGGATAACCTTAAAGAAACGATTGAAAATATCCTAAATAATTACAAAGATTATGAGAAAGTTATAAAAAGAGCATATCAAAAAGCTGTTAATAACTATACTACTAAAAAGTTTGCAGAGAAGTATTTAAAAAATATAGCTTAATTATGAGAAAATTTATTATTATAACTTCAATTTTTCCCCCAACCGAAGCTGTTAAAAAGTTTGCAAAAATCTCAGAATGGCAATTGATCGTAGTAGGAGATAAAAAAACCTCATTAAATTGGAAATTAAAAAATGTAATTTATCTCTCACCTGATAAACAATTGAAGCTCTTTCCTAAAATTGCAAAAAGTCTTCCCTGGAATTCTTACAGTAGAAAAAACCTAGGTTATCTTTATGCAATTAAACAAGGCGCACAGATTATTGCAGATACAGATGATGACAATATACCTTATAAAAACTGGGGTAAAAATCTTACTTTTGAAGGCCAGTTTGATACTGTTGACAACAAAGGATTTGTAAATGCTTACAAATATTTTACTAATGAATTTATATGGCCAAGAGGTTATCCGTTAGATAAAATATTAGAAAATACTGAAAGGAAAATTGTTCACAAAAAGCAAAAGGTAGGCGTATGGCAATTCTTAGCAGATTCAGACCCTGATGTGGATGCTATTTATAGATTAACAATTAATAAAATGGTGAAATTTATGAAAAATAAGCCAATAGTCCTAGAAAAAAACACCATATGCCCTTTTAATACCCAAAATACTATTTTTACTAAAGAGTTATTCCCCCTATTATTCCTACCTCCATTTGTAAGCATCCGGTTCGTTGATATTTTGAAAGGATTAGTGGCACAACCTTTAATGTGGCAATCAGGTTTTAGGTTAGGATTCGGTCGGTCTACTGTAATACAAAGACGAAATCCGCATAACTTCTTAAAAGATTTTGAATTGGAAATACCCATGTATCTAAACTCTGAGAAAGTAGTTTCAATCACAGATAAAGCAATCAAAACCAAGGATACATTAACAAAAAATATGATGAATGTTTATACTGCTTTGTATAGAGAACAAATAGTAACTAAAAAAGTGTTGACAGCGCTAAAATTATGGTTGGAGGCAATAGAATATGAGAAAATTTAATAATCCTATAAAAGACTTTATGTTCTTTATTTATAGATGGTCTACTCCCTTAATTGATCCTTTAATGATAATTAAGAGTCTTCCTAATTTACCCGTCTTTTTTCGAGATATGATTATTTATTCGAAAATGAAGGGCTCAGAGCCAATAAAGTTGCTGGATACCTATCCTGTCTTAAGTGAAAAGACTGCTGAAACACCTTTTGATAGCCATTATTTTTATCAGGACATATGGGCTTATAAAAGGATTTATTCCTTAAAACCCAAAACACATACTGATGTAGGATCTAGAGTAATTTTCGTTGGATTACTATCAACTATTACAAAAACAACCTTTATTGATATCCGTCCTTTAAATGTAAGCTTAGAAAATTTTGAATCTTTGAAGGGAACCATTCTTTCTATGCCATACAAGGATAACTCTGTATCTTCGCTATCCTGTTTACATGTTGCTGAACATATTGGCCTGGGAAGATATGGAGATCCTCTTGATCCGTTGGGAACAAAAAAAGCTTGTAAAGAATTATCCCGAATTCTATCATTTGGTGGAAATTTATTTTTTTCACTTCCTGTAGGTAAACCAAGATTATGTTTTAATGCACACCGTATACATTCTCCAAAACAAATTATCAACTATTTCAAAAATCTTAAATTGGTTGAGTTATCAGGCATAGATGACAGTGACAATTTTATTGAAAATATTGACATAGATATTTTAGAAAATTCTAATTATGCTTGTGGGTTATTCTGGTTTACTAAAGATAAAAAGTAATCATCTATAGATAACTTTGACGATCTTTCTTCGGATATATATATTTATTATACAACTTATGATTAAAATCATGCATAACATAGATCATATCACTCCAGGTAGACTTGATCACGCGTTTGTGATACATTCCATTAATCTTACTAATTTTTCGCTTGTGAGTTTTATTAAACTCCTTTATGGCAAGCAGCTCTCCAACATATTCTGAAATAATCTCCTCATCTGTTCCTACAATATCATCAAAATAACAAAACACTCTTGGAAGAAGCTTGGAGTCACTAGCTTCAAAGATAGCCAATGCATCTCTAGTAGATGTATAGTAATCAAGATCAAAAGCAATAAAACCAATGGGAGCAATCTTTTTTTTAATAAAGGCAGGAACAGTTTTGGAAACATTTCCTAATATCAATTGAGTTGAACTCTCTAACATTCTACATAGTTTCGAAACATCCATCTTGTAAAACCCTTTCTGCCAAATATAGGGTAAGTCTTTATAATCAGCAGGTGCAGGTAACCCAACTCCTTTATCAAAACCATACACATCTATCTTAACGCCAGTGATATGAGAAATCTGCTCTGCGTGCTTTTCAAGCATTATTAATCCATGTCCAGCAGCAACACCAAATTCAATTGAAGAAATGCGTTTAATACCGAGTCTCCTTGCTTGATCTGCTGCCTGTAGTAAGCAGTATGCATAATATGTTCTATTTACACCATCAAAACGGAGTCGTAGTAAATACAAGAAAGAGAGCGGAAGTTTTCTGATAATGTAAACTAACAATAAAAGAGGATTTGTAATGCCAATCAAAATCTGATTAGTAGTAAATAACATATAATATTAAATACAATTGCCAAAGTATAGCATAAATCCTGATTCTGTTGTGATAGAATGAACAAAATTAACCTAGATTCAACATGAAAAGGAAAGATATTTACTTTTTTATTGGCACTACTGCAGAATTAATTAAACTTGCGCCAGTCATAAAAGAACTTGATAAAAGAGGAGCTAATTTTAAAATTATAGCTTCTGCTCAAAATTCCCTTCAATTTAACGAACTTAAATTTTTTATGGGGAAACAATCTGTTTATTACACTCTAGGAGTAAAACCCTTTAAATTACCTAATTTCTATTTTAGATTTGTAGTATGGATGATAAAAGCTGTTGGTAACTTTTTTCTCTATTTCAGAAATGAATTCAAGGGTACTGACAAAAGAAGCTCCTTTTTTATAGTACACGGCGATACAGTATCATCCCTGATTGGAGCTTTAGTTGCAAAAGTTCACGGCATTAGACTGGTACATATTGAATCCGGACTTAGATCCTTTGATTTTTTTGAACCATTTCCGGAGGAAATCTGCAGATTTATAGTTTCTAAGCTTGCAGATATCCATTTCTGCCCCAACTCATGGGCAGTTAACAATCTCAGCAAGACTAGTAGTATGAAAATAAATACCCATAATAATACTTTAATTGAAACAGTATCTATTACTCTAAAAAATACAAAAAAAGCGGATTTTAAACCTATTCAAAAGAGAAAATATTTCGTATTAGTCCTCCACCGACAAGAACACATATTATTTAAGAAAAACTTAACAAAGAATGTACTAAATATTTTTGCTGAATATGCTAATAAGGATCTCGTTTGTGTATTAGTCCTCCACAAACTAACGGAAAAGTTTTTACGGAAAGAAAAACTTATAGATAAACTTAGGAAAAATAAGAACATTATTTTAATTCCAAGATTCCCATATACAGAATTTATACATCTAATGGAGGATGCAGAATTTATAGCAACAGATGGCGGTAGCAATCAGGAAGAGAGCTATTACTTGGGTAAACCATGTTTAATACTAAGAAATGTCACAGAAAGGACAGAAGGGTTGGGAGAAAATACCCTCTTAAGTCATGGAGATGAGAATATTATCCATAATTTTATTCAAAATTATAAAAAGTACAAAAGAAAACAAATCAAATATAAAATCAGGCCATCAAAAATAATTGTTGATTATTTAATTAAAAACTAATATGAATACCCAACTCCTCTTTCAAATACTTGATTGGGATTCGAATCTTTTTGAATACAAGGTTGCGAAAATTAGTGCTCAGAATCTAAATCGAAATTATTTAAAAAAAATATTATCAAGGCTATCTCGTTTAAATATAAAATTAGTTTATTGGTTTGTTGACCCAAATGATAAGAAATCAAATGAAGCAGCTAAAAAAAATGGTGGATTCCTAGCTGACGATAAAATCACATATAAAATTAGCCCTTCCAATTACAATTTCCAAGAATTAGATAATCAACACTTGCAATCTTATTTAAATAAACCTATAAATAAAAATATTTTGTCTTTGGCTTTACAGAGTGGTTTTTATTCCAGATATAGACAAGATAAAAAGTTTGCCCATAATGAATTTACTAAACTGTATACAAGATGGCTAGAAAGATCTCTAAACGGTGAGATTGCTAAAGATGTTATTGTCTATCTTGATAATGAGAGCGAAAAAGGGCTTGTAACTTTAGAGGTAAAAGATAATTATGGTAGTATAGGTTTACTTGCCGTTGATAAAAAATATCGGGGAAGATCAATAGGCAGGCAACTTATCAACGCTGCTTTAATAAAATTTAAGGCTTATGGAATAAACAAAGTTAAAGTTACTACACAAAAAAAGAATATGGGTGCTTGTAAATTTTATGAAAAAATTGGATTTGTTGAGGAAAGTGTTCAAAATGTTTATCATTTTTGGTTAAATGAATAAAAAATCAGAATTTTTAAAGTTTAAAATTCCATTTAATAAGCCGCACTTAACCCACAAAGAATTGGGTTATATTAGCAATGCATACTCAATGGGACAACTCTCAGGTGACGGGTTCTATACCCAAAAATGCCATCAGTGGCTGGGAAAAAACATCGGCTCTAAAAAGGCCTTATTAACTCATTCTTGTACCGCAGCCATGGAGATGATGGCAATCCTAATTAACATTAAACAGGGTGACGAGGTAATAATGCCTTCTTTTACTTTTTCATCTACAGCAAACGCCATAGTCTTAAGAGGGGGTATTCCTGTATTTGTGGATATTCGTCCTGATACGCTTAATATAAATGAGCATCTAATAGAAAATGCTATAACTAAAAAAACTAAAGCAATTTTTGTAGTGCATTATGCGGGAGTTGGTTGCGAAATGGATAAAATCAAAGCCATTGCAAAAAAACACAAGTTATTTGTATTAGAAGACGCAGCCCAAGGTATTTTATCTAAATATAAAAATCAATATCTAGGAACCATTGGGGATATGGGCGCATTTAGCTTTCATGAAACAAAAAATATTATTTCCGGAGAAGGAGGTGCACTTCTCATCAACAATTCAAAATTCATAGATAGGGCGGAAATCATCCGAGAAAAAGGAACAAACAGAGATCAATTCTTTAGAGGACAGGTTGACAAATATACTTGGGTCGATCTGGGATCATCATATTTACCTGGAGAGATGATGGCTGCATTTTTACTGGCTCAATTTGAGCAAGCTCGCGAGCTTACAAAGAAAAGGCTTAACATCTGGAAAAAATACTATAAAAATTTAAGTGTATTAGAAAAAAGAGGTGTGTTGAAAAGACCGATGATTCCTTCCTATTGTGAATACAACGGACACCTTTTTTATATTATTACAGAAAACCTAAAGACTAGAAATAGGCTTATCGACTTTTTAAAAACAAGGGGTATACTTTCTGTTTTTCATTATATCCCTCTTCATTCATCTCCAGCCGGAAAGAAATATACTCGTTTCGTAGGGGACATGGAGGTAACTGATAAAATCTCTAATACTTTACTCAGGATTCCTTTATTCTATGATATAACAGAGAAAGAAATAGATTATATCGTTAAGTCAATAAATGATTTTTTTAAAAAATAACCTTCAATGAATTCTTCTTTCGTAAGTATTATTATAGCAACTTTTAACTCAGAAAGGCTTTTGCCAAAAGTCTTAGCGGCAGTAAAAAAACAAACATATCCCAAAGATAAAATTGAGATATTAATAATTGATGGTGAATCCAAAGATAAAACATTAAAGATTGCAAAAGAATTTGGATGCAAGGTACTAAATAACCCCCGCACGGAACCTGTTTATGGAAAATTCCTAGGATACCTTAATGCAAAAGGACAATACATTATGTATTTAGACCACGATGAAGTTATGGAAAATGTTGACAGTATTAATATAAAAATGAAGGCTTTTAAAAAAAATGCCCAAATAAAAGCAGTTGCGGGTAGTGGCTATAAAAACCCCAATGGATATCCCTTTATCAATTCTTATATTAATGAATTCGGTGATCCTTTCTCATTTTTTATTTATAAATTATCAAAAGATGCAAACTTTTTTTCTCAAACGATGAAAGAAAGATATCCCATCTTTTTGGAAAATAAATTCTTTGCTGCATTTGATCTTTCAAAAATAAAAAGTTTACCCATCATAGAGCTTGTTGCCGGAGGAAGCATGTTTGATGCAACTACCTTAAAAAAGGAGTATCCCCAGACACTAAAAAGGTACGAACTTCTTCCGCATTATTTCTACCTTCTACATTCTAAGTATCCTTTCATTGCTATCACCAAAAATGATGCCTTAATTCATTACTCCGCGGATAATTTGAAAAAATATTTGAATAAAATTAAATGGAGAGTTAAAAATAATATATATCATGTATCTGATATGGGAGAATCTGGATTTTCAGGGAGGAATAAATTCCAGCCATCTTTATTGAGACTTAAAAAATACTTATTCATCCCCTATGCCTATTCATTGATTTTACCCTTGCTTGACTCGATTAGCCTAATGATTTCTAGAAGAAAACCGCTTTATTTATTACATCTTCCCCTAACTGTCTACACGGCTACATTAATTATCTATCACTATTTTTTAAGGATATCCGGTAAGAAACCCGTTCTTAGAAGTTATGATGAGTCAAAAGAGATTAAAATTTGAACTAAAATACAATTTCCTATTTTATTGCTTTAATAAAAATCGATACTCCGCTTTTTTGAGGCAGGATATCATTTAAACGATCATACAAATTAACTATATAAAATCCCATCTTGATCAAAAAGGGCTGGTTGTTATTTTGAAATTTATTCATACTCTTATGGACAGTTTCCGGTAATATTCTTGAATAAAATAGTTTCGCTATAAAATTAACTACATAATGATTAAATGGCAGGCAATACGCAGTCAGGTGGCGGCTATCTTCGATTTCGAACCCGGCTTTTTTAATTAATTTTTCTATCCCCTCTTTTTTATAAAGTCTATCGTGCTGGTTCCAGATTCCTGCCCAAAATCCGCTCTTGATATGGATTGAAAATAGATGCTGCAATACCCAATTTATTGGATCCCAAAAAAAAGGATACCCGATATTACAAGTAGTTAGAGTCATTATTCCACCCTGCTTTAAAACTCTTTTCGCCTCCTTTAAAACCGCTTTCTCATCTTCAACATGTTCAATCACTTCGCTTATAACAACCCTGTCAAACTCTCCTGTTTTAAATGGCAGCTTTGCCGCATCACCCAGTATTAGTTTTACTTTTTTATCACCGATAAATTTGGCTGCATCTTTTAAAGCCGGAGTATCCTTGTCTATTCCGGTAAGTTTCAGTTTCACATCTAACCTATTCAAAAGAGAAAGATAATATCCGTTACCGCAACCTATCTCCAATACGCTATTGCCATCTTGAAGCTCTAAACCTTCTATTATGTTTCTAGCCCGTCTTTTTAAAGCCATATCACCTACCGTAGTTAATGCCTTATCTAAACTAACTTTGATTTTCCGAAGGAAAATAGTCCTACGGTTTATACGCTCTGATGATTTTTTCAACATTTTTTTCCGAATATCTCCTTTCTGCAAAGGTGCGGCAATTTTGGGCAAGTTTTTTTAACTTATCTCTATTTTCAAAAAAATATCCCACGGCTTCTTTTATATTACCTGATGTAATATCTATCAATTTTCCGACACTTTCATCCATAGATTCAGGTATTGCCCCCCGGTTAGCACCAATAACCGGCGTTCCACAAGCCAACGATTCCAAAATTACCCTGCCAAAACCTTCTTCTGACACCGAAGGGACAATGAGTATATCCGATCCACTATAATACAGGGGTAACTTATCCTGATCAATAACCCCAACAAATTCTACATTTTTATACTTAGATGCCGCCTTTTTTACTTCTTCCTCCAGCGGCCCTGATCCGATAATTTTTAAATTTATACCATTATCCCAAACTTTAACAGACTCCAAAAGCACCAAAACCCCTTTCTCTTTAACTAGCCTTCCCACAAGCAAAACTGTAAATTTATTCTCCCATCCCAATTGCTTTTTCACTTTGAACTTTGAACTTTGAACTTTGAACTTACTTAAATCTATCCAATATGTAAAATTGTCTATTTTTTCAGAAGATATACCAAGAGATTTAATTTCTTGTTTAGCCTGTTTCGATAAACCCAAAACCAGATTAGCATTTTTAAAAATCCACTTTACTAATTCTCTGTATAAACCTATCTTAGGAAAACTGTATATGCTATGCGTAGATATAATTACTTTCTTATTAAAAACCTTCCCCCACATTACACCAACAAAGCCAGCCACTAAACCGTGTGCATGAATTATGTCAATCTTTTTTGTCAACAAAACAAATGGAGTCGCCAAAAAAAGGCCGGGAAGCAGGTAGATAAATTCCAAAATCGGGGTTTTAACCAACTTATAAAATAAATTTGGCAGCCAGGGAATTCTAAAAATTTCTACTCTGTTATCCTGCTCATACATATTCCATTTAGCCACAGTGGTAAGCGGTCTATATGTCAGCACAAAAACTTCCCAGCTTCTTTTGACTAGAGCTTTAACCAAATCATCAAGATGAGTTTCTACTCCTCCCACATTTGGAGGAAAATGTACTGTAAGTTGTAAGACTTTCATTTTTTAAACCTCCCCACAAAATATCCCAGGCCTCCCCCTAAAAGCTCCAGTGTAAACATTAAAATCATCCCTAAAGCCAATGCGGGATGCGCTAGCAGTTTTTCCCTTAGAGCTAAACATCCTGATAATATTCAATTTCTCATAGAATCTTATAAGCTCTGGGGGGCTTATTCTCACCAATATTACTATCTGGGTTTGTTAAATTTTTTCTTTGGTTCAAATTTCGAAAGCTATCACCAGGTAACACATGTGTCAAAAATTATTGCTACAATCACGGCTTACCCCTTATTTTTTGTAATATCCGGCAGTAGTTTGGCCGCATTTTTAGCCTCAATCGTTTTTGCTTTCTCGCCTTCTGCTGCCGGCTCCTTAGAATCAGTTATTCATGGCATTTCTTATGGGGCTATTATCACCTTTAATATATTTTTATCGCTCTATATTTACTTTGTTAAAAATCGGGTTTCAAAATTTAGCCTTCTTTTAGTATGCCTGGTTTTTCTTCTGTTAGCATTAGCCTTTTCTCCAATTAAATTGTACCCAACAGTAATGCTTATTTTGATCTTTGAACTTGTATGGCTTGTACGGAATCGCTCTAAGTCTAATCTGATAATTGCTATAAAAAGAGCTTTTATTTTATTATCTCCTCTTCTGATTTTTTTCGTCTTTAAGCCTGCAGAAAATGAAATTGGCGCATTCAATAAGCTATGGATACATATTGTCAGTCTGGTAGAAAGCTTAAGTATGGGAAGACTGGATCATCTGCTTATTCCTTTCGTGGCTCTGTCTACCACAGTTTTACCTGCTACAATTCCAATGACGATATTAATAATACCTACAGCTATTCTGGCTGGAATTTTGTCTAAAAGAATACTCAAATTTTGTCTGGTAGTTTTTTTGACAACAGCAATAGGAGGAATTTTAACTTACCTTTTTTCCATTGGACACTCTGGTATTGCGATAAATCAGGCTATAGCAGGCTTTTTCATCCTTGGTTTGGCATTTGCTTTTTTAATTGAATGGCTAAACAACAAAAATCAGCTTTACTTAGGACTATTTTTCGGACCGTTAGTGGCTTTCTTTTATATTGTAAATATATGGTCGGGGTCAGGGGAATTGGATCTTTTTTTTGGAGGTGTTCATCGATATGTCACAGTCCCCTCAATTTTTACTTCCCTTTTTTTGGGTACTCTTATTGCTGTCCTTTACAAATCTATCCTGCAAAAATCAAAGCTCAAATTATTATCTTTCCTGCCTTTCCTGCTTTTGATACCCGTTATTTTTCTAAGCATTAAAGAAATAAACAAGTGGTATGATTATTCTTTTGCAATTGGTTTCGGTGAGGAGGATAAAATTTATATGCGCTCGCAGTTGAAACCGTATTTTCAAAACTTAAATCCTGATAATCCAAGGTTAATTTATATTGATATTTATACTGATCAGGAAAATACCCAGTATTACGGAAATACAGTTGTGGCCGGTTTTAATGTCTGGCCAATATGGTTACCTAATGTAAACTTTAAAGGAGAATTGGTTCCATACTTAACCACAGACTTTAATTTACTGAAATCATCCCTCACCCAAGTGGATGACCAAAAAGGTATTGCTTATTACCAAACATTATATAAAAGAAGTGTATTTTATAAACCGGAAAATTTTTACGCTGTTTTGCTAAAATCTAAAAAGGTAATTGATATAACAGATCAGGTTAAAACGCAGTTGGGTCTCTGAAAAGTTTGCTCTTTATTAACCCCAAGTTATGGAGTTTATATATAAAAATTGTCCAGAAAGTTTCCAGGATAAACTTACTCCCCATAATAAATTGTATTGACGAGGCTGCTTGATGGTATCTTGTTGGTATAGGAATTTCCCCTATTTTAAACCCATAACTTAATGCAGACATAACCATCTCCTGATCAAAAACAAACGCATTTGAGAAATGTTGAAATGGCACGGTTTGTAGCAACTTCCTGGAATATGCTCTAAAGCCTGAAAAATGCTCGGTGAAATTAACACCCAATAATATATTCTCCAATATACAAGTAATTCTGTTTACATAATACTTAATTTTTGGCATCCCTCCGGATAAAGCAGCCTGCCTGCTATAAACTCTGCTTCCAAACATAAAATCAAATCTATCTTGTTTAATTGGTCTGATTAATTCTTCAATTAATGAAGCATTGTATTGATAATCAGGATGCAACATAACCACAACATCAGGATCTAATTTTAGAGCTTCGGAGTAACAAGTTTTCTGATTACCCCCATAACCTAAGTTACTGGCATGACTAAAAACCTTAATCCCTAATTTTTTGGCAACTGCAACCGTATTATCATTGCTTTGATCGTCCACTAAAATAACATCTTTTCTAAGTTCTTTTGGTATTTCATAGTAAGTATCCTTAATTGTCTTTTCTGCATTGTAGGCAGGCATTACAATCACTACCTTAAATTTTTTATCCATGTTATTATTTTACTATATGAAGTTTAAGTTCGCTGCTGCAGTAGCGGTAATCCTGATTATTAGCCTTTTTGCTTTATATCCAAGTTTTAATCTGGCGCTTTTTGGTGACGACTGGCTGGCATTTTTCAGATATTTTCAACATGTAGGACCAAGGTCTCCGGGCGCCTGGAATCACCTAACCTACTATCTAACACCATATGGAGCCCAAGATATTTTAATGGGAGTCATGCAGAAAATCTTCGGTTTTGAATCGTTTTGGTATTATTTAATCTCTTATGTATTAAGGATCGTGGCTGCATTCTCATTTTATCCTTTAGTTTTCTACCTCACTAAGAGTAAAATCGCTTCCTTTTTTGCAGTTTTATTTTTCTCAATCACAACCATTGGACTGGATGCTACCAACTGGGTTTTTAATATGCCCTCCTATATAACTATCGCTTTCTTTAATTTGTGTTTGTATTTCTTCCTTAAAGCAAGAGGGGAGAGTAACCCTTTTTCTTTAATTATTTCAGCAATCCTTTACTATTTTGCCTATATAACAACCCCCATCAGGATGCATGGGTCACTACCATTTATCTTTTTACTTGAGGTCTTTTGGGTTATTCAAAACAGAAATTTTAAAACAATTAAAAAATCTGTCATTAGATTTTCCGTCTTTTTGGCAATATTTCTAATTATCAG